>Ga0209577_10001044_pt1 | contig 27741 bp, 22 predicted proteins | sample GraSoiAngelo_109_FD_185874 | JGI IMG/M metagenome (GOLD analysis project Ga0209577, IMG submission 185874) | Grasslands soil microbial communities from the Angelo Coastal Reserve, California, USA - 14_0903_12_20cm (SPAdes) (version 2) | ecosystem: Environmental > Terrestrial > Soil > Grasslands...
AAGCGCGTGGCGAGCCTGCTCCAGACCCAGGACCAGAACGCGCTGGCGATCAGTCAGGGAGGCACCCAGGGGTCCGGTAGCGCCGGTGCCGGCAGCATGTCGCTGTACCAGGCCGTGCAGCTCGCCGCGAAGCAACCGGCGAGCCCGGCGAAGTCGAACGCGCGCGTCGGGCCGGAGTACTTCGCGTTCGGCAAGGCAGGCAGCACGGTATGCGCCACCGCCGCACGTGACTACCACGTCACTCCCGTGGCCGGTCAACCCTGCTACCTCGCGGGCCCGCAGGACACCGTCACTGACCTCAGCTCTGCCCTCCCGGCCGGGGTGTCCGCCTCGGACAAGGACGTGCAGACGCTGACGGTCCAGCAGGGGTGGGTGGTCCTCCAGGCGGTTTCCCCCAAGGGGTACGGCAACAGTCTCCAGTGGAGTAACCCGAACGCGCAGTACTACGTGCTGCGCGACCGGGTGGCTCTGTTCGGAAACGAGATAACCAACCCGCAGCAGTCCACCGACCAGGCAGGATCGCCGGACGTCACGTTCGGCTTCAGCGGCCACGGCGCCAGCGCGTTCCAGAACGTGACTTCTCAGATCGCCCACCGCGGTGACCTGGTCAGCGGCCTGGGGCAAACGCTGAGGCAGCACTTCGCTGTGGCGCTCGACACGCAGCTGATCACCGTCCCGTACATCGACTTCAAGCAGAACCCGGACGGGATCTCCGGCGACAACGGCGCGGAGATCCAGGGCGGGTTCACCATCACCACCGCCCAGCAGCTTGCGCAGCAGCTGCGACTCGGTGCGCTGCCGATCCGCCTGGCGCTGATCTCCCAGTCCCAGGTTTCGGCCACGCTCGGCAAGCAGGCGCTCCACAAGGGCGAGCTCGCCGGGGCGATCGGCCTGCTGGCGGTGGTCCTGTTCCTGCTCATCTACTACAGGGTGCTGGGCCTGATCGCGACCGCCGGCCTGGCGGTGTATGCGCTCTACTTCTATGCGCTCATAAAGGTCCTGCACGTGACCCTCACGCTGCCCGGCATCGCGGGACTCGTGCTGACGATCGGGGTGGCCGCGGACGCAAACATCGTGATCTTCGAGCGCGTGAAGGAGGAGATACGCGCCGGCAGATCGATCCGCCAGGGGATCGCGATCGGCTACCGCAAGGGCCTGACGGCGATCATCGACGCGAACGTCGTGACGATCATGACCGCGTTCATCCTGTTCGTGGTCGCGACCGCCGGCGTGCGGGGCTTCGCGCTCACCCTGGGCGTGGGGACGATCGTGTCGCTGTTCACGGCGGTGATGGCCACCCAGGCGATCCTCTCTGCGATGGGCCGCTCGCGGATCATCTCCAGCCCGGCGATGCTGGGCGCCAGCGGGAAGCGGCGCGTGTGGCGGTTCGACTTCATGGGCGCGTCGCGCTACTTCTTCACGATGTCGGGCGTGATCCTGCTGATCGGGGCGCTCGCGATCGGCGGCCGCGGCCTGAACCTCGGGATCGACTTCACTTCCGGAACGCGGATCACGGCGGCGCTGGTCAAGCCCGCCACGCAGCCGCAGGTCAGCTCGGTGGTCGGCTCGGCCGGCGCGGCGAACCCGGACGTCCAGAAGGTCAGCAACAAGGGCCTCGGCAACAACGTCTTCCAGATCTCGGCCAAGAAGCTCCAGCCGTCCGGGCTCACCAAGGTGCAGGAAGCCCTGAACAGCCGCTTCGGTGTGCGCTCGTTCAACTCGACCTCGGTCGGCCCGACGTTCGGAAGCACGGTCGCCAACAGCGCGGTGATCGCGATCATCGCCTCGCTGCTGGTGATCTCGGCCTACGTGGCTTTGCGGTTCGAGTGGAAGTTCGCCGTCCCGGTGCTGATCGCGCTGATGCACGACCTCCTGATCACCGCAGGGGTGTACTCGCTGACCGGCCGGGAGGTGACCTCAGCGACCGTGGCCGCGCTGCTCACGATCTTGGGCTACTCCCTCTACGACACGATCATCGTGTTCGACCGAGTGCGCGAGAACATCCCGAGGATGCCGCGGGCGGCGTTCACGCAGATCGTCAACCGCTCGATGTCCGAGGTGCTCACCCGTTCGCTTGCCACCACCTTCTGCACGCTGATGCCGGTCGTTGCCCTGCTGTTGTTCGGCGGCGTCGCCGGCTCCACCCAGCTGCAGGACTTCGCGTTCGCGCTACTGATCGGCGTCGCGTCCGGGGCCTACTCGTCGATCTTCATCGCCTCGCCCGTGCTCACGCACTGGAAGGAGCGCGAGACGCAGTACCGCGGGCGGCGCCGGCGGATCGAGGAGGATCTCGGCGCGGTGCCGGCGTACGCGGACACCGCGGCGGACGTGGAGCCCACCGAGAAGAAGGCTCGGCGCCCCGGCAGGCTCACCGCGCCCGAGCCGGAGACAGTGTCGGCCGCCGAGTTCGAGCAGATGAAGCGCGACCTCGAGGTAGAGGAGGCAGCCGCCACGCTCACCAAGGCGCCGCCCAAGCCGAAGGCGGCGCCGTCCCAGCCGAAGCCGGCCCCGCAGGCCAAGCCCAAGCCGGCGGGAGACGGCGCCGCGGAGGCGCCGAGGCGTGAGCCGGACGCCGGACCCCCGGCGCCCGCCCCAGACATCCCCGAGAACGAGGGCATGGCGCCCACGCCCAAGCCCCGCGGCGCATCGAAGTCCCGCCGGTCGCGGAGCCGCCGTCACGGGAGGAGGCGCTAGCTCCATGGGCATGCTCGCATGGGTGATGATGGGCCTGGCGCTGTGGCACTTCACGATCTGGCTGCCCGATCACTATTGGGGCGGCATCGTCGGGGCGTTCATCGGCGCGCTGATCGGCGCCGTGTTGTTCGGCCTGATCGTCAACGGATTCGTAATCCCCGGCCGCCACGACACCCACATCGCGACCGCGCTCGAGGCGATTCCCGGCGCGCTGATCGGGATGGCGCTGGTGTATTTCGAGGGCCTGCGCCGCGAGCGCGAGGGCGCCCCCGGCCCCGAGATGATCTGACGCCCCGGCGGCGGGACGATCAGCGCGCCGGCGGCCGGGACAGCGGCAGCGGCCGGGCCAGATACCTCCTAGCCAGCCGGTAGAACAACCCACCGTCCGTCTGCGGGCTGGTCGTGCCGTCCGCGCCGCCCCCGAACAGAAGCCCGATTACACCCGCTGCCCGCGTCGCACGCAGGTGCGCTGCGGACCTCCGGCCCAGCCACCACTGAACGCGGTTGTCGCGGAAGTGGCCCCAGGTGTTATGGAGCGTGGTGTTCCCGAGCGGCAGCTGCCACAACACCACCGGCACCCGGGTGCGGCGGGTGAAGCCCGAGATGTAGACGTCGTGGCGCCGGAAGTCCGCCGGCCCCCACGCGGTGCGTGGGTTGCCCTCGATCACCTTGTAGAACCCTGCGTCGCGGTCGGTGACGTCGTTGAACACGAGGTCGAACCTGGTCCGCAGCGAGCGATAGAACCCCGCCGACTCGCCGCCCAGCCGATCCATGTGCGCGAGCGACGGTTTGGAGTAGGTGGGATCCTCGCCGGTTCCCCACGCGCTCAGGTGCCACGCCAGCAGCACGTGCGGCGCGAGCCGGTCCCGAAGCGCGATGAGACGACGGGCGAACGCGCGCGCCAGCCCGACGGCGTGTGCCTGCTCGAGGTAGCCCCACAGGTCGGGCTCCACGTGGACCACAACGAGGTGCTTCGACGAGGCGACCGCGACGCGGCGCAGGAGCAGTCTCCAGTCGGCCCAGTACGCGGTCATCGTGGCGGGGTTGCGGAGGTTGGAGAGATCCTTGTGCAACTCGTCGGCGCCCGCGGCCGGCCGCGAGTGAAGCAGCTGGTAGTAGGTGAGCACCGGGATCATGTGCGCCGCGATCGACTCGTCCACGTACCGCGAGGCGAAGCTCCCGCCCGCGTTCCACGTCGCCCAGCCGCCACCCGTGTTCACCCCGCCGGCTAGGTACTGGTAGCGGGCGTCGAATCGCGCGTGCCGGCGCAGGTTGAGGGCATCGCCGGGCGGGTCGCTGACCCCAAGCGCGAGGTGCTGGGGCCAGCCGGAGGGGAGGGGGGCTTCCGCTCTTGCCGAGGAGGCCGCGGCGCCGAGCGCGGCGACGCACGACAGGGCCACGAACAGACGGTGCATCCGTTGGTTGCATCGACCGCTTCGGTGAGGCTCTTGAGAGCCAACCCTTCCTCAGCTTTGTCACACGGCGCGCCGTCTCAGCCACACCCGCGCCCGCATCCCGCGGATCCGTCGGGGCCCGTACTTACGCTGCGGCGAGATGGCAGAGCCCGCACTCGCTCCCCAGCCGCTTCCGGAGCCGGAGCCGCAGCCGACCCTGCGCGTGCTCGACGGCGAGCGCCCCGGCCCGCCCCGGCCCCGCCTCGAGATCCCGTCCTACGACCTGAATGCGGCCCTGGCGCTGGAGCGCGAGCTCGGCATCAGCCACGTGCTCGCGCAGATCCTCGTCCGGCGCGAGCTCGCCGACCCCCGCTCCGCGGCGGATTTCCTCGAGGCGCGCGAGGAGCATCCTCCGTCCTCGTTCGAGGGGATCGAGCGGGCGCTCGATTCGATTCGCTGTCACATCCGCCTGGCCAGCAGAATCACCGTCCACGGCGACTACGACGTGGACGGGGTCTGCGCCACGACGGTGCTGGTGCGCGCGCTGCGCGCGCTCGGCGGTGACGTCGACTGGTTCATCCCGTCAAGGACCGAGGACGGCTACGGACTCTCGGCCGAAACGGTCCGCCGGCTGGTCGCCCGCGGGACCCGCCTGCTGATCACGGCCGACTGCGCGATCACCGCGGTGGACGAGGTGACCTCGGCGGAGGCGGCGGGACTAGACGTGGTCGTCACCGACCATCACCACGCGCGAGCGGACGGCCGGCTTCCGAGCTGCCCGATCGTCCACCCCGCGCTGTGCGGATATCCATGCCGCGAGTTGTGCGGCACCGCCGTGGCGTACAAGCTGGCGCAGGCGCTCGAGGCGCCCACGGCGGACCAGGACCAGGAGCTGGTGGCGCTGGCGACCGTGGCCGACCTGATGCCGCTCCGGGGCGAGAACCGGCGGCTCGTCCGGGAGGGGCTCGCGGCGCTCGCGCGGACCACGAAGCCCGGCCTCCGAGCATTGATGAACGTCGCCAGCGTGGACCCGAGCGCGCTCGATGCCCATGCCCTCGCCTTCCGGCTCGCGCCGCGGATCAACGCGGCCGGTCGGCTGCGGCGCGCCGACGCCGGGCTCGAGCTGCTGCTGACCGAGGACGAGCGGCGCGCCGCCGAGATCGCCTCCGAGCTCGATCAGCTCAATGCCGAGCGCCGGGCCGTCGAGCAGCGGATCACCTGGGAGGCCGAGGCGCAGGCCACCGAGCTCGGGGACCGTCCGATGCTGGTCCTGGCCGGCGAGGGATGGCATCAGGGCGTCGTCGGGATCGTCGCTTCGCGGATCGTCGAGCGGCACCACCGGCCCACCGTGGTGATCGCGCTCGACGGCGAGGGCCCCGCCCATGGCTCGGCCCGGAGCATTCCGGGATTCGATCTGCTGGGGGCGCTCCACTCGTGCGCGGAGGAGCTGGAGCGCTACGGGGGCCATCGCGCGGCCGCGGGGCTGACGGTCCGCCCGGACCGGATCGAGCGCTTGCGGGAAGCGCTCGAGCGCCACGCCCAAGGCGTGCTGACCGAGGAGCTGCTCCAGCCCGTCGAGCGAGTCGACGCGATCGTCTCCGGGTCGGACCTCGGCCTCGGGCTGGCCGAGGAGCTCGAGCGGCTCGAGCCAACGGGCATCGGGAACCTCTCGCCGCGGCTGTTCGTGCCGGGTGCCCGCCTCGGCGATCTGCGGGCGATGGGAGAGGGCAGGCACGCGCGGTTCGTGGTGACCGCCGGCGGCGCCCGCACGCCGGCGGTCGCGTTCGGCTGCGGCGGCCGGCTTCCGGTCCGGGACGGGCAGCCCGCCGATGCGACGTTCCGGCTGGAGCGCAACACGTGGAACGGAACGGTCGCGCCGAGGCTCGTGCTGCGAGAGGCGTGGGACTGCGACCCGGAGGAGATCGTGGTGCTGGGCGAGCGGGACGAGTACCTCGTCGCCGCGATCGAGGAGCTCGATCGCCCGCTCGCGGCCACGACGACCGGTCCGCCGGGCCGCACGATCCTCGACCGGCGAGGCGAGAGCCCGCTGGCCGTGCTGGCCGACGCAAAGTCGACGGGAGCGCCGGTGCTGGCGGTGTGCGCGGACGTCGCCAGGCGGGTGGCCGGCATCAGCTCGAGGGTGGGGGGCTTCTGCCTGATCTCCCATCACGCGCTTGAGTCGGAGCCGGAGACGGCGGAGCGCTTCGAGCACATCGTCGTCCTCGATCCTCCGGCCGGCGCTCCTCAGGCGGCGATGCTCCAGACGGGCGCGGGCTTCACCCACCTGGCATGGAGCGAGGCTGAGCTACGCTTTGCTCAGCAGATGCACGAGTTGGAGTACGGTCTTCGGGCTTCGCTCGTGGCCCTCTATCGAGACTTAAGAGGTCTCGGTGGGAGGGTTGCCGGCGAGGAGCTCGAGCGCCTGCTTCGCGGCGAAGGCTCGCAGGGCCGCCCGGCGCGGCTCGCGGGAAGATTGATCCGGGTGCTCGCGGAGCTGGAGCTCGTCAGCCTCGACCGGGATCTGCCGGCCCTGGCGGTCGCGGGTTCCACTTCCACCGAGTTGGAGCGCTCGCAAGCATTCAGGGCGTACGCCAAGCGACACGAGGACGGACGGCGATTCCTCAGCAGCGCAAATCCCCTACCAAGCAGCGAGGCCCGGCGGCGCTGATTCCCGCTTCGCGCCCGCCGGTCGATCGGGTCAGCGGGCGCGCTCAGGACACGGTCGAGCGGGCCGAGCTCACTCCCGTCGAGCAACGGCTCCTGTCCGACCTGTTCGCGATCGTCGAGGAGCACGCCGACCAAGCTGCCGTCGAGATCGATCGCGATCGAGTCGAGGACGCGTTCGTGTACGCCTGCGTGCACCACGCCGATCAGCGCCGCAAGTCGGGCGAGGACTTCATCATCCATCCGGTCGGGGTGGCCAAGATCTGCGCGGGGATGCGGCTCGACACCGAGACGCTGTGCGCTGCGCTCCTGCACGACACAGTCGAGGACACCTCGGCGTCGCTCGAGGAGGTCTCCGAGGCGTTCGGCGAGGAGATCTCGAGCCTCGTCGACGGCGTCACGAAGCTCACCGGGCTGACCTTCCAGTCGCGCGACGAGGCGCAGGCCGAGAACTACCGCAAGATGATGGTCGCGATGGCGACGGACATCCGCGTCATCCTGATCAAGCTCGCCGACCGGCTGCACAACATGCGCACGATCGAGGCGCTGCCCAAGCAGAAGCAGATCGAGAAGGCGCGGGAGACGATCGACATCTACGCGCCGATCGCCCACCGGCTGGGTATCCACGCGATCAAGTGGGAGCTCGAGGACCTCTCCTTCCAAGCGCTTCATCCGCGCAAGTACCGCGAGATCAAGGGGCTGGTGGCACAGCAGCGCGCGGAGCGCGAGCGGTACGTCAACCAGGCCGGCGACTACCTGTCGAAGGAGCTCGACGAGCTCGGCATCGAAGTGGAGATCTCCGGCCGCGCCAAGCACTTCTACTCGATCTACTCGAAGATGACCAAGAAGGGGCGCGAGTTCAACGAGATCTACGACCTCACCGCGATGCGGGTGATCGTCGAGTCGGTCAAGGACTGTTACGGCGCGGTCGGCGTGATCCACTCGTTGTGGAAGCCGCTGCCGGGGCGGTTCAAGGACTTCATCGCGATGCCCAAGGCCAACATGTATCAGTCGCTTCACACGACGGTGATCGGGCCCGAGGGCAGGCCGCTCGAGATCCAGATCCGGACTCGGGAGATGCACGACCTCGCCGAGTTCGGGATCGCGGCGCACTGGATGTACAAGGAGATCGCGGGCGCCGACGGACGCCCCCGGCCGGCGCAGGACCCGGAGGGGAAGCTCAAGTGGCTGCGCTCGCTCCTGGACTGGCAGCAGGACGAGGCCGATCCCCGCGAGTTCATGGAAACGCTGAGAGTCGACCTGTTCGAGGACGAGGTGTTCGTGTTCACCCCCAAGGGCGAGGTCAAGTCGCTGGCCGCCGGATCGACGCCGCTCGACTTCGCGTACGAGATCCACACGGATGTCGGGCACCGCTGCGTGGGCTCAAAGGTCAACGGCAAGATCGTGCCGCTCTCCTACCAGCTGCGCTCCGGCGACATCGTCGAGGTGCTCACCTCCAAGCGGGAGCGAGGCCCCTCGCGGGACTGGCTCGCGCTCGTCAAGACAACCCGGGCGCGCAACAAGATCAAGGCCTGGTTCAAGGCGGAGTCGCGCAGGGACACCGAGCACGCGGGCCGCGAGCTGCTCCAGGAGAACCTGCGCAAGCAGGGGCTCCCCGCTCAGAAGATCGTCGGCTCTTCGCTGCTGGCGGACGTGATCCGGGAGGTCGGCTTCCGCAAGGCCGATGACTTCTACATCGCCCTCGGCGCCGCGAAGGTCTCGCCGAAGGTGGTCGTCAACAAGATCCTCCAGCGGCTCAAGCAGGGGGAGGCAGCCGACTCACAGCCGACCGCCGCCGACGACCTGCTGCAGACCCGGCGACGCTCCCGCGCGACCGTGTCCTCGTCGCGCTATGGGATCACGGTGCCCGGCGTGGACGATGTGATGCTCCGCCTAGCGAAGTGCTGCCGCCCCGTCCCGGGCGATCCGATCGTCGGCTACATCTCGCTGGGGCGTGGGATCACGATCCACCGCGAGGACTGTCCCAACGCCGTGCTGCTGAAGAAGGATCCCGAGCGGTTCACGCCCGTCTCCTGGGACGGCGACGCCGAGACCGCCTTCCGCGTCGAGCTTCAGGTGGACGGCTGGGACCGCCACCGGCTGCTCGAAGACATGTCGCGCACGTTCGCCGAGGCCGGGATCAACATCCTCGAGGCGCGCTGCACGGTCAACCACCCGATGGTCAAGAACCGCTTCGTGGTCGAGGTGGCCGATACGCGGACGCTCGATCAGACGGTCAGCCGGCTACGCAACATCGACTCGGTGTTCGACGCCTACCGCGTCACACCGGGCGGCGGCGCCTGAGCGATCATCGCTCCGGCCCCTCCGCGTGGCGCGGCGGCGTCACCCTGATCGTCTTCGCCGGATCCCGCCGCAACTTCGAGATCAGAACGGCCTGGCCGGTCCGCAGCGTCTTGATCTCGTTGGGATGGATCACGAACTGCTCGCCGATGCGGCGCGTACCCCGGCTGCGCCCATAGGGGCCGAGCACTCCGCCGCCGACCTGCTCGGTGTACTCCCACCGCTTCTCGGTCCCGGCCATCTGCGCCACGACCTGGGCGGACGCGGGGACATCCTGACGATGGGCGACCTTGAACGCGGTGTTGCCGAGCACCTGGTCGCGAAGCCCTGGGGCGACCCGGTCGAAGTCGGCCATCTCCTGGGTCGCCGCGAGCACGCCGATGCCGGCCTCGCGGCTCCGGGCAAACAGGCCGATCAGGTTCTCGCCCAGCACGGAGCTCTCGTCGATCCCCACCGTCGCCGGGCCGGGCGCCCCCAGGTCCTGGCCCACGGACACCCGGTGGCCGGCGGCGCACACGAGATCCTGGACGGCGAGCGTGCCGAGCTGCGCCGCGAGCTTGCCGTAGGTGCTCGAGTTCAGGCTGAACAGGACCACCTCTCCGCCCGACAGCGCTGAGCGAACGTCGACGTGTACGCCTTCCGGCGCGGGCTCGAGGTACGGCCCGGTGTGCGACTCGGTGACGATCGCGAGCCGGGTCTGGAGGCCTCTGACCGCGCTGAGCTGATCGGGCGTGAGCCCCGCGAGGTAGTCCTGCACGCGCTCGGCCTGGGCGCGGGGAATGTTCCGGAGCGAGCCCGCCAGCCGGTGCGGGTCCATCAGCCTCACCACCTCGTCGAGCGTGGGCGGACTCTCGGGATGCGAAGCCTGCGCCACCCGGAGGACGTTCTGGACGTAGCGCTCGGCGGCTCGCTGGTAATGAGGCTCGGTGAACCGCTCGGTCGCGATCAGCTTGTCCTTGAGCTCGGTGGCGTTGCCGTGGGCGAGCGGGTTCCAGTGGCTTGGGCCGTCCGGAGTCCAGATCCGGAATGGCCGCCCCGCCGCCGCGGCCGCGTCGGCCAGCGCGGCGGCGAAGGCGGGGGAGCCCTTCATGTCGATCGCCACCACCGGACGTCCCTTCCTGACCTGCTCGCACAGGATCGCGAGCAGCGTCGTCGTCTTTCCCGCTCCGCTCGCCCCGAGGATCAGGCCGTGGGCGGCGAGCTCGCGCTCGTCGATCGAGATCTGGCGCCCGCGCGGGTCCGTTCCCAGCACGATCGCCGCCGGAGATGTCCGTCCCGGCGCGGCGCGGCGCCGCGCGATCGAGCGGGCCGCCCACAGCCCGGCGGGCGCGAGCGCGACCCCGACGAGCACCGCGGGAGCCCACGCGAGGGGAACCGCCATGAACAGCGCGAACGCCGCGAGCGTCCAGTACGGGGGCCTGCTCGCGCTCATCGCGCCGCCACCGGCGGCGATCGTTCCGCCGCGCGCCCGTCCGCGCGCGCGGCGGCCGCGGGCGGCGAGCCCACCTGCTGGACGTGAACCAGCGCCTCCAGACCCACGCGACGCGCCGAGTCCTGGAGCGAACGGCCGAGCCTCCGATCCTTGACCAGGTAGAGGACGGCGTCGATCCTGGCGTCGGCGCCATACCCGGCGAGGATCTTCTCCCGTCGCACTCGCCCCTTGGAGGAGAGCTCGAGCTCCAAGGCGATCCTGCGCCCTTCCGGGGTCAGGAGGAGGAGGTCCGGATAGTGGAGGCGCTCCCGACCGGTGGCCCCGAGCCCGCCGAGCCTGATCCCGTACGGAGGCTGGTCGCGATCGGGCTTCGCGTCGGCGGATCGCATGCGCCGCTCGGCGTACGCCTCCCGGAGCGCCCCGAACCTTCCTCTGCGCGCCGCGAGCCACAGCCACCCGGCGCCGGCCTCGTGCTCGAACGAGCGCAGGTCGAGGCGGCGGGGGGCCCGGAGATCGCTGGCGATGGCGTCGAGCCCGGCTCCGCGAATCTGATAGCAGGGAGGCCGTCCGTCAAACGGCTGGTGCCGGGTTAACAACTCGGCTCGTGTCAGCGCCCGCAGGCGGGCCCGCGCCGCCTCGCCGGAGGCGCCCAGCAGCGCCTGGACCTGCTCGGCCAGGACGAGGCGGTGCTCGGCGGCGAACGCGAGCAGCTCGAGATCGCGGCCCGTGAGCCGGACCCGAGCGGGCCCTGCGCTCGAGGTGAGGCGAGGCTCCACATTCCTTCAGAGCCTGGAGCGGCCCCGATTCGCCCCCCTCGCGGCGAGCCCACTACCGACCCGGGTGCGGCAGCGAGCTCGTGTCCACCACCTCGAAGTCGCGGCCGGTGAGCCGGTCGAGCTGGTGAAGCGCGTCGTCGCTCCACCGGCGGTTGGGCGCTCCCGACACATACCAAGGCGAGCCGTTGTCGGCGAGGATCAGGCCGTAGGTCCTCATCGCCTGCGCCACTACTCGCGCCTGGTGGGGGAGGCGGGCGATGTTGACGCTCGCCTTCAGCCGCACCCGCAGGCCCATCGGCGGGTAGGACCCGCTGCAGGTTGATGCCTCGTGCCGCGCCGGGTACACGTACCTGGGCGCCGTGCAGGGAGCGGTGAAGCGCAGCGCGTGGTCGATCACCCCCCGCGCCACCTCGTCGTATCTGGCGAGCCCGGGGAAGATCGGCAGCCCGGCGGCGTCCGCGGACGTCCATCCCGCCGGCCGCAGATGGTTTGAGCGCAGGTTGAAGATCGCGCCCGATCCGGCCGTCCAGAACGCTCCGGCACGGTGGGGATGGGCGTCGAACAGCTCATAGTCGGTGCAGGTGCCGCGGTCGATCACGATCACGTGGCGGTCGCCCGTGGAGCCGGGGCCGCCCTCGATCGGCGCGTTCGGAGGAATCGGGTAGGGGCCTCGATCCGACTCGTCCGCGTACTGGAAGTGGACCGGGACCCGTCGGGTCCGGTTGGAGACGATCACGAACGGGATCCCGTTGGGCGCCCCGTTGTAGACGGTCCCGAAATCCGGATGCACCGGATCCCCTAGGCCGATGCTGGCGATCAGCCTGGCCGAGCTCCTAGCCACCGGGAGGCGGTCGACGCGCTGGTTCCAGGGGTTGTTCGGGGGGAAGACGGGGCACCCCGGGGCGCCCGGCAGCGGGTGCGCGGAGACGAGCGCGGGGACGAGCACCGCGGCCAACAGCACCGGCACCAGCGCGAGTCGGCGCATCGGCGCCCGACTATACGGCCGGCGTGGCTCACCGGCCATCGACGTCGCCGACGTCCAACGGGCTGCCGGGGCACCGGACGTCGCCGGCGGCGGTGGCGGGCGCCTCCGCGTACGCCAGGACGCAGTAGCTCGACCGGGGCCACCCCGCCGTGTCCAGTAGCGCCGAGTCCCATCCCGCGCCGGCGCCGTTGTTCGGGGTCCACCACTCGACCTGGGTGACCCGGCCCCGGTACGCCGACGCCAGATCTGCAAACGCCTGGGCGGCCCATGCCTGCCTGAGCCGTGCCAGACGGGGGTCGCGCGCCCAGTCCAGGCAGTTGCCGACCTTGTAGCCGCCGGACCAGCTGAGGTTGTAGCCGTCGAGTTCGCCGTTGTTGCACTGCGGCTCGCTCGCGTCCGGCTCCTGGATGTTGGGCTGGTCGAGCCTGGCGCCGGCCTCGGTGATCCAGATCGGGGCGTCGTAGCCGGACCCGTACCGCGCAGCCAGGACGTTCTCGAACGCGTCCAGGTTGTACGCATACGGACTCGTCTGCCGTGCGCCCGCCGCGGTCACGTCGTCGTAGTCGTGGAAGGACCAGTAGCCGGGGGTGTGGTGGAGCGCGTCGATGTACCGGTTCAGGTAGTCGATCAGGCTGGAGCAGACCGCACCGGGTCCACACCCCATCGACGACAGCGTTCCGGCGGCGAGCTGCGGCTGGGGCACGGACGGATGGTCATCGTGGACCTGGACAGCCGCCTGATACGCGGTTTCGTAGTTCGCCGCGGCGCCCAGCGGATTGCCGCTGTAGCCGTTGACATCGGGCTCGTTCCAGGCCTCGAGATAGTGGACGGGCACACCCCAGCGCGCCGCCGCCAACAGCGTCCAGTAGACGGCGCAGTAGTACTTGCGCTGGTCGAGCTGGGCGGTCGACGGCACGGCCTCGTCGATCCCGGCGGTGCCCTTGGAGAAGGCGATCACCGGTTCGAGGCCGAGTCGCCTGGCCGACGCCAGCCAGCTGTGCACGTACGCGCGGTACTGCTCTCCGGGGCGGTCCTGGTCCTGATTCGTGTAGCCGGCCGCGCCCGCGCCCGCGCCCGAACCCGAAAGCATGCAGCGCCCGTTCGAATCCGCGCTGGCGACAGCGTCGTAGGGGATCGTCGTGCGCACGTAAGACATCCCGTATCCGCCGTGGATCAGCGGGCCCAGCCAGCCGGCGGCAGGGCACGCCTTCGCCGCCGGGCACTGCGCGTCGAGGTTCGGGTCTCCCAGCCCGTAGGGCACGGCTCGCGCCGCGGCCGGCGCCAGCAGCAAGGCAAGCGCCACCAGGAAGATCGCTCGGTATCGAAGCTCAACCGCCATCCGCGCCACCTCGAAGAACGCGCCCACGAGTCATCGGCCCCGACAGCCCCAACGCATCAGGAGCCGCAAGGTTGCGCGCCCGCGAGCTCGGCGGCGCCGTCGCCCCCGCTCCGACTACCTACGCCACGACCAAAAATCCCGCGGGCAGCAAGCCGAACTTGGCCGCTTCGACCTCGCCGATGTAGTCGCCATCGACCTGCAGCGGGAGCGGACGCTCGTCGGTCGAGCGGACCTCCAGCGCGTCTAACCCGGAGAAGGCCCGGACGTGGCGGTGGCGGCCTAGGGGCGCGCGCTCCGACAGCGCCCGCCAGGCGACCGTAAGCAGGTCGATCGGGCCGGCGCGCTCGAGCACGACGCCCGAGAGGGTGCCGCCGTCGAGCGTCGCGCCCTCGCCGATGTGCACCGGGCGGTTGCCGAAGAACGTGTACGGAGCCGCGTTCTGGACGACGGCGGTCACCCCGGAGATTCGCTCCTCGCCGAGCGAGGCCTCGAGCCGTGGCGGGCCCAGCAGGTACCGCCTGGTGAACGTGCGCACCGCGATCGCGGTGTAGTACCACTCGCCCATGCGGGCCTTGAGGCGGGGATGCGCGTCGACGCGCTCGACGACGCTCGCGTCCAGACCCACGCCGGCGGAGAACAGGAAGTAGCGCTCGTTGACGCGCGCGACGTCCACCCGGCGAGGCCGCCAGTCGTCGGTGAGCCGCAGCAGGTGCTCGGTCGCGTCGACCACGTCGGTCGGGATCCCGAGCATCCGGCAGTAGACGTTCGTCCGCCCGCCCGGGAGGCAGCTGAGCGGGGTGCCGGAGCCCACCAGGCCGTTGGCCGCCTCGTTCACGGTCCCGTCCCCGCCGAAGGCGACGACCACGTCGTAGCGCTCGCGTGCCGCCTCGCGGCAGAGCGCGGTGGCGTGATCGCGCGACTCCGTTTCCACCGCTTCGACCTGGTAGCTGCCGCGAAGCGCGTACACGACGAGGTTCTTCAGCCGGTCCGACACCGTCGTCGCATAGGGGTTGACGATGATCAGCATCCGCTTGCGCGGGGCGTCCGGTCCCGCGCGCAGCGCCCGTTCGAGCCGCTCGAGGGGATCGGTCGTCACGGCCGCCATGCCAGCCTCCTCAACACCGGCGGCTCACCGTCGTTACGCGCTGTATATACTGCGGGCCACATAGCTGTACGCATCAAGAGGGGTGGAGGGACATGGCCCTGTGAAACCCCGGCAACCGACCGCAAGGGAACGGTGCCAATTCCATCAGGCTCCAACGACTAGCCTGGGAGATGTGGAAGCGGCGGTTTCACCGGCCTCCGACCACCACAGACCCCGGCGGAGGTTTTTCACATATGCCGCCAGAGTCTCTTAGCTGCAAGGAATGTAGGACCACGTACCCGCTCGAGGCGCGTTATGTGTGCGAGCGGTGCTTCGGCCCGCTCGAGGTGACGTACACGCCCCGGACGGGGGGCGATCCCGCCGAGCTGCGGCGCCGGATCCAAGCCGGGCCGCACTCGCTGTGGCGATACACGGACTTCCTTCCGGTCTCAGCGCCGCCGAAAGGGACGCTGCCGGCGGGATGGACTCCGCTGCTGCGGGTCGATCGCCTGGCCGACGAGCTCGGCCTGGGAGAGGTCTGGATCAAGAACGACGCTGCCAACCCGACGCACTCGTTCAAGGACCGAGTCGTATCGGTGGGGCTCGCTCGCGCCAGGGAGCTGGGCTTCCAGACCGTCGCATGCGCGTCCACGGGCAACCTCGCCAACGCGGTCGCCGCCCACTCGGCCGCCGCGGGACTCGAGTCGTTCGTGTTCGTCCCCGCCGACCTCGAGGAGCAGAAGCTTCTGGCCACGGGCGTCTACGGGACCAACCTGGTCGCCGTGCGCGGGACATACGACGATGTCAACCGGCTCTGCACTGAGCTCTCGGCCGAGCACGAGTGGGCGTTCGTGAACATCAACCTGAGGCCGTACTACTCGCAGGGCTCCAAGACGCTGGCCTTCGAGACCGCCGAGCAGCTCGGCTTCGAGGTGCCAGACCGTGTGGTCTGCCCGATCGCCTCGGGATCGCTGTTCACGAAGATCGCACAGGGCTTCGAGGAATGGATCGAGGTCGGCCTGCTCACCGGCAGGCTGCCGGCGTTCAACGGCGCTCAGCCGGCGGGATGCTCGCCGGTCGCCAGCGCCTTCGAGGCCGACCTCGACGTCTGCCGCCCGGTCAAGCCGCAGACGATCGCCAAGTCGCTGGCGATCGGGAATCCCGCCGACGGGCCGTACGCGCTCGACCTTGCCCGACGCACCGGCGGGTCGATCGATTCCGTGACGGACGACGAGATCCGGGAGGGCATCAGGCTGCTCGCGCGGACCACCGGGATCTTCACCGAGGCTGCGGGCGGCGTCACGATCGCGGTGCTCTCCAAGCTCGCCCGGCGCGGGGACATCGATTCCTCCGAACGCGTCGTCGCGTACATCACCGGCGAGGGCCTGAAGACGCTCGACTGTGCGCGCGGGACCTTCGAGGCGTGGGAGATCGAGCCGACTCTGGCGTCCTTCGAGGACGCCAGAGATCGGGTCGAGGCCCTCGCATAGCCGCGCCGAGGCGGCCATTACACTGGCGGCCGATGTCCGTGACAGTGAAGATCCCCACGCAGCTCCGTGCCGCCACCGAGGGTGAGGCCACCGCCGACGTGGACGGCTCGACGGTGGGGGAGGTCCTAGACGCTCTGTACGACCGCTACGGCGAGTTGCGCTCCAGGATCGCCGAGGACGGAGGCCTCAGGAGGTTCGTCAACGTATACGTCGGCGGCGAGGACATCCGCTTCCTCGACGGGCTCGACACTCCCGTCTCCGAGGGCGACGAGGTCACGATCCTCCCGGCTGTCGCCGGAGGCTGAGGGACCGGGCACCTCCCCTGGCCCAGCCGACGAACGCCGCCGAAGCCAGCGCGATCAGGTACGGATCGATTGGCGCCCGGAACCTGGGGTTTGCCCGGGTGGGCAACGTGACCACCAGCAGCAGCAGCGGCGCGAGCCAGGCTCCGGCGGGCCATCCTCGCAGGCCGCCGCGTGCAAAGCCCAGGACCGCGAGCGCCAGGATCACGAGTGTGGAGAAGTAATCAGCCGCTCCCCAGAACGAGCCGTACCCGTACTCGCCACGGACGGCGGCCTGCGCGAACGCCCGGTCCGTGAGATCGAAGAGCCGCAGGAAGTTGTTGCCGACGACGGTGAAGAAGTAGGTCGGATGGGCGCCGAGATAGTGGAGCGCTGCGTGGTGGAGCAGGTCGTTCAGCCGCACCTCTCCGGCATGCGGATGGGCCGCGATCAGTCGCGCGGTCGCGGGATCATCGTTGGCAGGGATCCAGTTGCCCGGTTGCGGCCGGTAGTGCGCGGAGGTCGCGTTGTAGGTCCCAGCCAGGAAATACCCATCCTGCGTGGTCAGCGGGATCACGTGGCTCATCACGGTCACGTCGCGGATCTCCCAGGCCAGGCACGGCGCGATCGCGAGCCCGGTCGCCGCCAGGGCGGCGACCCACCGCCGCGGGGCGGGCGGCCCGGTGAACGCGATCAGCGCCGCCGGCAGGACGAGCACGGCACCGATCGGTCGAGTCAGCGTGGCACATCCGAGCGCCAGCCCCGAGAGCGCCAGCCACCGCACCCGGCCCTCGGCGCGGTACGCCAGCGCGCACACGACCACCACCAGGCTGAGTGCTACGAACAACCCTTCGCTCATCACCGAGGTGCTTGCGATCACCATCGGCGGAAACACGGCGGCCAGGATCCCCCCGATCAGCGACCGCACCCGGTCGTGGGTGAGCTGGGCGATCAGGATCCCCACCAGCACCGCGGACACCGCGCCGAGCAGCGCTCCCAGGAGCCGGGCGGCAACAACATGGGATCCGAACACGAGGTAGACCGCGGCCAGCAGTAGCGGGAACGCCGGCGGCCGCAGCGCGGTCGGCCCCCCGCCCGGGGCGACATGCGAGACGCCGAACCCGTGGCCTCCCGCGAGCGAGATCGCGAGCCGGTTGTAGTCGGCCGCGTCGTTGATCAGCGCGAAGGAGCGGTGGGTGACCAGCACGACCACGACGCGCACGGCGAGTGCCACCAGTCCGACGCCGAGCAGGCTCACCCGTTCGGAGCGGAGCGCAGCCATCTGTCTAGGTGGGCATCGCCCGCAGCGCTACGTGAGGATCTCCGAGCAGCTTCAGCATGACCGGCCGGCGCCCGGCTCGTGAGAGCAGCAGCGCGGGACGCATCCGGGGGAGCGCTTGGCCAGCGCCGGGCGGCATGAACAGGCGCCGCGGGCGGCCGATCACCCGGAACCGCGCGGCCTCGCACATGCGTACGATCCCAGCGACGTTGCAGGTCCACCACCACGGCCGACCCTGCACGTCGAGCGAGGCCACCGGACGTCGGGGGAACAGCAGCGTCAGAAGCAGGTCGATGTTGTCCACGACCATCAGCTCGCCGGTGCACACCTCCCGCAGGCGGTCGAGCGCTCGCACCGGATCGCGGAGATGGAGCAGGAGGCTTCCGAGATAGATGAAATCGAACCTGCCCAGCGTCTCGGGGTCCGCGTCGTACACGCTCAGCTCGTGCCGGGTCACCGACGAGCCGAGCGCCCGGCGGGCGATCTCGAACCCGCCGCCCTCGCGCTTGTGGCCGGCGATCGCCGCCACCGTCTCCGGCAGCGCGTTCGGGGGCCAGTCCGCTTGCGCGAGGTCGAGCAGGTCGATTGCCACCACCTCGCGCGCGCCACGGCGCTCCATCTCGAACGCCCAGAAGCCGTCGAACGTCCCCACATCGAGGCAGCGCTTGCCGGCGAGCGACCCCGGAATCGGGAGGTCGCCTGCGACCCGCCGGGCGTCGAACCACCCCGGCGTGATGACCCCTGGCGCGAGCTCCAGCGTGTGGTACCAGTCCCTGTCGGCCACCTGCGCTGACAAGCTCTCTACCGAGGCCTCGGCGGATCCCACGGTGCCGAACCGTACAGCGCCCGGGTGGCTAGAGCGCCCGTCCGACCGCGTTACGTGGAGCTGTTCGAGAGCGCGGTGCGCGGACGCCCGCCAGCTCTGTCGGCGTCGGCGAATACGACCGTCTCCGCCTCCAACGGAGAGAAGGTCTCGAGGTAGAGCCGGTACGCGGGTCCCAGCGATGCGATCTGATCGGGGATCCTGACCAGGTCGTCGTCGCGGTGATACGCCGCGACAGCGAGCCTCGGGGAGTGCCGGCTGACCGCCTCGCGGGCGCCGCGGAGCACGCTCAGCTCGGCGCCCTCGACGTCCAGCTTGACGAACGCCAGTCGCTCGGGCCCGGCCTGGGAGACGAAATCGTCGACCGTGATCGTCTCGACGGTGGGCCCACCTTCAGCCGAGTCCGGGGTCACCTTCGTCATCCGGCCGGCCTGGGTGAAGGGAATCCGCTCTCCGGAGCGCTCCCACAGGGCCAGCTCGACCACTTCGATTCGGGCCGCGAGCCCTGGGTTGAGCTCCAGGTTCGCGCGCAGTACAGCGAGGCTCTCCGGATCGAACTCGAACGTGTACACCCTTCCGTGCGGACCGACGAGGTCGGCGAAGTACAGGGCAGTGTCGCCCCAGCAGCCGCCGATGTCGAGCACGACGTCTCCGGGCCCGGCGGTTACGCGGACCGGGTGGCGTGCGTACCCGTACTGCCCGAGTCCGAACACGCTGACGACATCGACAGAGTGGGCGTGAAGCGTTACCGGCGTGCCGCTCGGAGCGGGCACCCGGTAGAGCGAGAGCGGGGTGAACCATGGGTCGGAAACCTCGAAGGTGGCGGGGTGCAGCCTGAGTTGACGGTCCGCATGAGCCTGCCTGGCGCGGAATTGCTGTGGGGTGAGCGCGAGCGGGGCGTGGTAGGGGCCCAGCACCCGGAGCTTGAGCACGTCCAAGAGGGCGCGGCGAGAGTGCTCGTCGCCCAACATGGAGTCGGTCCGCTCGAGCCCGTCTGACAGGGCGAGGATGCTCTCGAGGCGGCGAGCGGCTAGGACCGGATCGAAGTGGGGGTGGCTGAACCCGGCGCGCGCCGCCAGCCGTTCGACGCGATCGCGCGCGCGCTCGCGCGCGATCTGTATGGGGCGTCGCCAGCGTGATCCAGACGCCACGGCGACCGTCGGCCGGGCGTGCTCGAGGCCGGGCGCGTAGCGATGGGCATCGCGGAGGATCTCAGCGAGCAGCGCATCGCGCAGCGTGCTCGCGCCGCTACTCGCGGGCGGCGGCAATCCCAACCGGGCAGCTCACGCCGGTGCCCCCAAGGCCGCAGTACCCCCACGGGTTCTTGTGCAGGTACTGCTGGTGGTAGTCCTCCGCGTAATGGAACACACCAGCGGGCTCGATCTCGGTCGTGATCTCCGGATATCCGGCCGTCCGGAGCCGCTCCCCGTATGCCGTGCGAGACGCGTCGGCGGCCTGGCGTTGGGATTCGGACGTCCACAGGATGAGCGACCGGTACTGCGTGCCGACGTCATTGCCCTGGCGCATGCCCTGGGTCGGATCGTGGTTCTCCCAGAACAGCCTGAGCATCTCCTCGTACGACGTCCTGGAGGGATCGAATACCGCCAGCACCACCTCCGCGTGTCCCGTCGTCCCGCTGCAGACCTGCTCATAGGTCGGGTTGGCGCTGACCCCCCCGGCGTAGCCGACCGCGGTCGTGTAAACGCCGGGAGCCTGCCAGAACACTCGCTCGGCGCCCCAGAAGCATCCCATCCCGAATATCCCGCGCTCCAGGCCCTCGGGAAACGGAGGCCGAAGCGGCACTCCGAGGACGGCGTGGTGGTCGCTAGCGGCACCGAACACGTACACAAGGGTACGCGGTCACCGCTGCCTGATCACAGGACAAGCGTTCGATAGCGAATCGCGCCCCTTGCCACCGCGTAGCACTCGACGAGGTCGTGGAGGAGCAGGAAGGCCACCCCCCACGACCCCGCCCCGGCTCGTCGGGCACGCCGGCGCAGCTCGGTCAGGTGCCGGGTGATGATCATCCGCCGCAGCCAGCGAGGCATCCACAGCGCCAGCAGCGAGCGCCACAGCAGGTAGTGCCAGACGTTCCAGAAGATCCCCTGGTGCAGCATGCTCCGCGCGCCAGGATGACTGGCAAACACGCGCACCACCGCCTCCCAGCGCGATGCGATGCGCAGCATTCCACGTGCCCCGACGGGCTCGATCGCGTGAAGCACCAGCGCCTGAGGCGCGAACACCGCCGGGTGGCCTTGCTCGATGACTCGCCAGGCGAGGTCGGTGTCCTCGCCGGCTGGGAGGAGTCCGAAGCTCTCGTCGAACCCGCTCACCGATTCGAGCAGCGCTCGCGGATAGAAGATGTTGCAGGCCTCGTATTGCGGGCCGAGGGCGTCGACCGCGACCGTGTGAGACAGCAGCCCGCGGTGTGCGATCTCCTGAGGATCTGGCTCGGTGCGTCCCTGGATGATCGCCCCGGGGCTGAGCCGGCTGGCTTGCAGGCCCGCGGTCAGCCAGTCCGGGTCCGCGAGGCAGTCATCGTCGATGAAGGCGACGAGCGGCGCTCGTGCCAGTGTCCAGCCACTGTTGCGCCCGCCCGCTGGGCCTCTGGTGAGGTTGTGCCTGACGGTCTTGAGCGTCAGCCCCGGACGCGTTCGCTCCCGGTCTAGCGTCGTGGCGGTGCCGGGCGAAGACCCGTTGTCGACGACGATCACCTCGTAGGAGGATGCATCCAGCGTCTGGCTGCGCAAGCTGGCAAGCAGGCGTTCGAGGCGCTCAGGCCGGTTGTATGTCGATACCACGACCGACACCAGCGGTGACCCTCCGGACGCCAGCGTCACGAGACGGCGGCAGCGGTCCGGCGACCGAGAAGGTAGCCCGCGGCCTCCCGCAGTAGGCCACCTTCGAGATACCACGTCGTGAGCGCGGTCACGAGCAGGTAGACCGCTAGCTCACCGACCGCGATCCCCAGCGTGCGAGTGCCGGATTCAAGGGCGCGAGCCACCAGCACCACGGTGGCCGCCGGCAACGTAGGCAGGAAGGATCGCGCCGCGTGTCTGAGGAAGTCGAACCCGGGGAAGATCCGCTGCAGATAGAAGGCGCGAAGGACAAACGCGGCGACGCCCTGCAGGCCGACGGCGACCGCGAACCCGGCTAGCCCGAACAGCGCCATCAGAGGCACAGCGGAGACGATGAAAACGGAGGCTGCGGCGACGCTCTCCGCCGCGATCAATCGTGTCCGCCCGAGGGCTCGCATGTAGGCGGTCCAGTTGAACCCCACGTGGTTCAACGCGGCCGCGATGCCATAGACCTGTAGCACGGTGATCGCCCCTCGCCACCGTGCTCCGAGGGCGAAGTTGATCAGGTCCGCGCAGAACAGAGTCACACCCACCCCGAACGGCACCGCCCACATCAGTGCCAGCCGGTTGGATTTCACCAGCGACTCGTAGAGCAAGGAGGTCCGGTCCTTCACGGCGCAGATCGCTGGATACAGCGAACCGGTGATGAGCTGATCCACGCGGTCGGTGAACTGGCTGATGTTCGCGGCCAACGCGATTACACCGACGGCGGCGACACCGAGATGAATCTTGGCCGCGAGCACGGCCACCCACGCGGAGGCGAAGCCAGCCGCGCCACCGACCATCAGGGGAGCGGAGAACGACCAGTAGCTCCGGAGCGATCGCCGTTCATAGCGCAGGCGCATCTTGAACGGCGAGCTGGCCACGGCGACCAACGAGGCGGCACACGTACCCGCAGCGATTCCCCCCACGAAAGCCCAATAGCCGGCGCCCATGGCCGCCAGGGCCACGGAGACGGCAAAGCCGACCAACGGGTCCACCGCTGCCAGGCTCCGCTGACGAGCGAAGTCCATCTTGCGGTAATAGACCCATAACGGCGCCTGGAAGACGGAGACCAGCAAGGTGAGCGACAGCACCGCGATTGGCGGGATCATCTCGGGCAGTCCGTAGATGAGGACCAGCAGTGGAGTCGCCGCCGCAATCATCAACACGCACACCCCGGTGAGCGCGAGCTCCAGCGTGAACGCCTTCTGGAAAGCCTTCTCCTGGTCCAGCTCATCCTGCTGGATGAACTTGTCGCCGATGCCGACCTGCTTGAGCCACAGCAAGGTCGAAAGGGACACGATCAGAATGCCCCAGAGGCCATAGTCGGCCGGGGACAGGAAGCCGGCCAGGATGAAGCCCTTGAGCAGGCCCAGCACCCCGATGCCCACCGTGAAGGCGGTGTTGATCAGCGTGCCGCGCGCGACACGGGTGCGGAGCGAGCCGGAGAACTGGAAGCGCCTGGGGAACGGATCCTCCGGCTGCGACGCGAGCCCCGGCTGCTCCGGCGCCGACTCGATCATGCGCGGATGGTATCGACGGTCAGACCGGCCTCGAACCGTCTACGGCGGTGGGGTCTGCGCCCCTCCTGCTGGGGCCGCCTACAGTGACGCGCCATGCGAACGAGCGTCATCGTGCCGGCACACAACTCCCGCGAGACGCTTCCGCGCACGCTCGAGGCGCTCGCCGAGCAGGAGCTCGACGGGGAGTATGAGGTGATCGTGATCGATGACGGCTCGAGCGATGGTACGGCGGACGTTGCGCGCTCGGCGCCGGGTCCGGTGGCGGTCGCCAGCCAGAGCCATTCCGGACCGGCCGCCGCCCGAAACCTTGGCGTGGCCCGTTCCAGCGGGTCGCTGCTCGCCTTCTGCGACGCAGATGTCTTTCCGACTGCCCGCTGGCTCCACGCCGGGATCGACGCCCTAAAGCGCGCAGACATCGTCCAGGGGAAGGTGCTTCCCGATCCCAGCGTCCGGCTCGGTCCCTTCGACCGATCGATCTGGGTCACCGCGAGAGGTGGCCTATGGGAGTCGGCCAACCTGTTCGTGCGGCGCGAGCTGTTTGAGCGGGTGGGAGGTTTCAGCGACTGGCTCGCCCCGCGCAAAGGCAAGCAGCTCGGTGAAGACGTCTTCTTCGCCTACAAGGCGCTCCGCGCGGGAGCGCGTCCTGACTTCTGCCAGCGCGCGTTGGCATATCACGCCGTCTATGCCCGAGATTGGATCACGTACGTGCTCGAGCGCCGCCGCCTCAGCCACTTCCCGGCGGCCACCCGCAGGGTGCCCGAGCTGCGGCGGGACTTTCTCTACCAAAGGCTGTTCCTCAACGCTCGGAGCGCCCGGTTCGACCTGGCACTCCTGGGCGCGGCGGGGGCCGCCTGGCGCCATTCACCGCTCCCGCTCTGGTTGGCCCTCCCATACCTGCAGACGGCGCGTGCCGGCTCGCTGCGCGCGCCGCGGAGCGAGCCGGGCTGGCGCAGAGTCGCCGCCGCCGACCTCGCCGCCGACCTGGTCGGTCTGGTGGCATTGGTAGAGGGGAGCCTCCGCCATCGCTCGCCGGTGATCTGACGAGCTACTGCGGCCGCGCGAGCAGAGCGTGATGGGGCACGCCGTCCGCTCCGGTGAGCACGCGGCGGGCGAGGCCCCGCAGCAGCGACTCCGGCGTACGTCGGCGTTCGTGCCCGGGACCGAAGGGAATCGAGTACAGCCCCGACTCGCGGAGGATGCGAAAGCCGGCGGCGCGTAGAAGCTGCCGGCTGCCGGCTCGGTTGGGCAGCCACCATTGCGTCAGCCCGCCGGTCCCATCCAGGCGGAAGAGGGCGCGACGGCTGAAGATGGAGGTGCTGAGCTCGACGTGGTTGGTGCACAACAACTCACCCCGGCAGACGGAGCGGATCGCCTCCAGGGCGCGCAGCGGGTCGCGCAAGTGGAGCAGGAGGCTGCCGCACACCACCACGTCGAACTCGGCAACCGCCCCAGGACTCAGGTCGTAGACGTTGACCTGCTCGAGCTGGATCGAGGATCCGATCAGCCTGCGGGCCACGCGGACGCCGGCGCCGAGTTGCGGACCCGCCACCTTTCGCAGGTACTGGGGACCCAGCGCGCGCATGTGCAGCTCCCAATCCCACTGCTCGTGGGCCGCGATGTCGATCGCCACGACCTCGCTTGCCCCCCGGCGCTCGAGCTCGAACGCCAGGAAGCCGTCGTAGGTCCCTACGTCGAGGCACCGCTTCCCGACGACGTCGGGCCAGGGCAGCCTGTCTACGATCGGACGAAGGTCGAAGGCTCCCGGCGTGACCACTTCAGGCGCGACCTCGATGCAGTGGTACCAGCTCGGAACCTCTGCGATGGCAGCTCGCGCGTCGGCCGTCAGCATCGTAGGATCGGACGTCGGTGCCACCGGCCCTGAGTCTATGAGACCACCCCCGGCCGGCTTATGACCCCGATACCGCCATAGGCCCTACAAGCGCGCGACTCCTGAGATGCTCGAGGCAAACGCCAGGCGCATCTGTGAGCGCGTCGGGAGCGACGCGCTGGTGCTCGACGTCGGAGGTGGGGCGCGTCCGTTTCCTCGCGCGGACTGCGTCCTGGACCTCATGCCATACGAGGCCAGAGGCCAGCTTGGATGGGCCGGACATCGGGATCAGGAGCGGTTCGGGCCCCGGAGCTGGGTCCAGCGAGACATCTGTGATCGCGATCCCTGGCCGTTCGCAGACCGCCAGTTCGACTTCGCCATCTGCTCCCATACGCTCGAGGACGTGCGCGATCCTGTGTGGGTCGCCAGCGAGCTTCAGCGGGTCGCGTCCGCCGGATACATCGAGGTTCCTTCGCTGCGAGAGGAGCTGACGTACGGGATCCACGGTCCTTGGGTCGGCTGGAGCCACCATCGCTGGCTCGTGCTGGTCGGAGGCGGCACTATCGAGTTCCTGTTCAAGCACCATGTCGTCAACAGGAAGGGAAGCCATCTTCCGTCGGGCTCAATGGCGGGCTGCACTCCGGATCAACGCATCCAGACCTTGTGGTGGGACGGGGGATTCGAGGCGCGCGAGCGCTTCATGTTCAGCGCCGCCGAGCTGGACGCCTTCCTCGCGGATGTGGTGCGTCAGGCGCCCTCGCCAGCCGCCGGGCGGGTCACTCTGAGGTTCATCCGGCGTAGCCGTGGCTGAAGACGGCCGTGCGCCGGTGGTCGCGGCGGTCGTGTCCTGGAACACCCGGGATCTCCTGCTGCGATGCCTGCACTCGTTCGCCGACGAGGTGGAGTCCGGCCGAGTGGAGCTGTGGGTGGTCGACAACAAGTCAAGTGACGGCTCCGCCGACGCGGTCCGTGCCGAGATCCCATGGGCTCGCTTGCTCGAGCCGGATGACAACCTCGGATTCGGGCGCGCCGTCAACCTCGTTTCTCGGCACACCAGCGGCGACTGGCTGCTTGCCGCCAACGCCGACGTGGCGCTCAGGCCCGGCGCGCTCGCCGCCATGCTCGAGGCAGGCGCCGCCGACAGCGTCGGGTGCGTGGCGCCGAGGTTGCTGCTTCCGGACGGGAGGACCCAGCACTCGGTTTATCCACTCCCGACCGTCCCCACCGTGCTTGCGTTCAATCTCGGGCTGCTCAACATCAGCGCCCGGGTGGCCGATCGGTTCTGCCTCGAGGGGCATTGGGATCCAGAGCGGGCGCGGGTGGTGCCCTGGGCGATCGGAGCATGTCTGCTCCTGCGGCGGGCGGCGTTTGAGGCAGTCGGCGGATTCGACGAGCGACAGTGGATGTATGCGGAGGACCTGGACCTGGGCTGGAGGCTTACTCGTAACGGTTGGTCGACCCGATACGAGCCCCGGGCCCAGGTTGCGCACGAGTCGAGCGCGGCGACGCGTGCCGCGTTCGGCGACGTCCGTGTCGAGCGGTTCATGGTCGAGACCTACGCCGTGTCGCGGCGTAGGCAGGGGAGCATCAGGACGCTGCTCGTCGGCGCGTTGAACATCGCGGGGGCTGCGGCTCGTCTGGTCTGGACGGCGCCGCTTGGGCGCCTCTCGCTTCGCTGGCGCGCGCGCGCCGACGAGAACAGGCAGTGGTTGACGGCCCATTGGCGGGGCCTTCACGCCTCGGCTTCCTCGCCGGAGCAAACGGAGCACGGCCTCCCCCGCGAAAGCTAGCCCCCCAGAGCTCGATCCCCGCTGGTACCGTCAGTGCGTTGCCAGCACTGGGCGTCGTGATCCCCACCGTCGGCCGCCTCGAAGTGCTGGGCCGCGTCCTGGATCGACTCGAGCGGCAGGGGCCCGAGGTCGATCAGCTTGAGGTCGTGGTCGTCCATCCTGAGACGGCGGATCTGAGCGCGGTTGCGCGTACCGCTCCTGATCGCGCCTACACGCTGCGTTTGTTGCACAGCCAGAGAGCGAATGCGTCTTCGCAACGCAATATCGGCTGGCGCTCGGTGTCGGCTCCCCTGGTGCTGTTCATCGGCGACGACACGCTCCCGTCTGTGGGCTTCATCCGAGCCCACCTCGACGCCCATGCGCAGCAGCCCCGGCCTGAGGTCGGGGTGCTAGGCCGGATCATGTGGTCTGGCGATTCGCCGGTGACGCCATTCATGCGCTGGCTCGAGCACGGGATCCAGTTCGACTACCGTGGCCTCGCCGCCGGAGGCGATGCGGGCTGGTGGCGCTTTTACACCGCCAACGTTTCGGTCAAGCGGGCGATGCTCGAGCGCGTGGGAGGGTTCGACGAGGATCGCTTTCCATTCTTGTACGAGGACCTCGATCTGGCGGCGCGCATGAGCCGGCTCGGATTTCGGTTGACCTACGAGCCAAGTGCTTGCGTCGAGCACGATCATCCCCAAACGCTGGCGGGCTGGCGGCAACGGGTGAGGCGAATCGCCGTCGCCGAGCGGCGGTTCTGCGAGCGCTACCCACAGGCCAAGCCGTACTTCTACGACTTGTTCTCAGACGCCTTGGCCGCCCCGCCCGCCCGCCGTCGCCGTGCGCGGCTGGCGGCGATGGTTCCCCCTGGGATGCCATGGCTGGGCCCGCGGGTGTGGGCGAGCTTCGACCTGTGGCACCGCCAGCAACTGGCACCGGAGTTCCTCGCCGCCTGGCGCGCGGCGGAAGGCGAGGCCCACTCGTGACGTTAGCCTCGGGAGCGTGAAGCTAGGCTCGCCACAGAACGTATCCGCCGATCGCGCCGCGGCAGAGCGCGCGGTGGCCATGAACCCCACCTGGTACCACACTCTCGAGCTCGCCCCAGGTGTCATCACGCCGGGTCAGATCGACCTGCGCCAAACGGCGCCCAAGCTCCTTCCTGACGACCTGCGGGGCAAACGGGCATTGGACGTCGGCACGTTCGACGGCTTCTGGGCATTCGAGTTCGAACGGCGG
>Ga0209577_10001045_pt1 | contig 27728 bp, 18 predicted proteins | sample GraSoiAngelo_109_FD_185874 | JGI IMG/M metagenome (GOLD analysis project Ga0209577, IMG submission 185874) | Grasslands soil microbial communities from the Angelo Coastal Reserve, California, USA - 14_0903_12_20cm (SPAdes) (version 2) | ecosystem: Environmental > Terrestrial > Soil > Grasslands...
TAAACCGCCAAAGGCGCGTATCCAGAAGTACTGGTTCTCCAGGTAGATGAAGTGCTGCGCGTTACCAAATGCCTTGGCGTAGAGTTGCGCGATACCCTGAATGCCTTCAGCCGGCGCGAATGTGTAGGTCTCGCGGGGAATGGTACGGGCGATTTGCACTACGCTGTTGGTCTCCACTGGAGGGGCAATTGTGTGCTCTAGTACAATCAGCTCCGCGTCCAGCTCCTTTTTATTTACCACATCGTTCCAACGCTGCCGGAAGTTCAGTTCGACATCCCCGGCGGCAGGGCCTTCGATAAGCGCATGCGCGTCATGCCAGGGGTGTGGGCTGGTTCCTTCATGTGTGCGGCGCAGAGGTGAAGAGAACAAATGTTTTTGGGTATCCCAGCGGTCGAACTCACCCTTTTGCTCGATTAGTGGATCAACGCCCCCTACGAAGGCGTGCGTGCCATCCACAATCGATATTTTCTGGTGCAGTGACTCGGCAGGATGTTTCAGGGCAAGCGCGCTGTCATCTAGCAGGCAGGTGATGCCTGCCTGCGTAAGTATTTTGTGGGCTTCTTTGGGATTGTTATTGCCTAACAACTCCGGGTTGTCCCAGATGAGTACTTTGACCTCGACTCCTTTGCCCACAGCATAGGCCAGTACATTTTTGAGCGAGAGCGGCTGGGAACACCAGAAAGCAATTTCTGGCTCCTGCACCCCGTAAGAGCGCAGTTCGGCAATAAGTTTTTCCTGTTCAGGGCTGCCATCGGGCCCCGCCCGGTGGTCGCTACCGCGCACAAGTTCAATCTCAGGTGTTACACCCCAATTAGCAAGGTAAATATAGTGACGTGCCTTGAGATAATGCAGGCACATAGAGAGCATCGTCATGCGTCCATCGACAAAAAAGGTGACGCGCGAATCATTGTGGACAGGTGTATCTCCCTCTGCCCACCAGTCCTTCGTCAACGGTTCACCAGCAATAGACATAAATGTTTTTCTCCTCCGGTAAGCTATTCAGAGCGTCGTTCTTCAACCTAATGATTGTAACATTGCTGCTTGCTGCGAACAAGTTTGTCACAGGTAGTCCCGTATATGGGATATAATGGAATCAGAGTCTTTTTTGTTTTCTATGGGAGTAGAGCAATGAGTATCCAAACGATCAATCCAACCACCGGTGAGGTGCTGGAAACTTTTGAACCATTTAGCCAGCAGCAGATTGATGTAGCGCTGGACGAGGCACGCCGGGCCTTTCTCCACTGGCGCACAGTCCCGTTTGCCGAGCGAGCGAAATATCTGCACAGCGTGGCAAACCACCTGCGAGAGCATAAGACCGAACTGGCGCGGACCGCTGTTCTTGAAATGGGCAAGACGATCACAGAGGCCGAGGCCGAAGTCGAAAAATGCTCGTGGAGCTGCGACTTCTTTGCAGAAAATGCCGAACGCTTCCTCGCCGATCAAAAAGTTGTTGCCAACGCCACCGAAAGCTATGTCGCATTTCGTCCGCTAGGCGTTGTTTTAGCCGTTATGCCCTGGAACTTCCCCTACTGGCAGGTATTTCGTTTCGCGGCTCCGGCACTGATGGCAGGCAACACGGCCGTGCTCAAGCATGCCTCCAACGTATCACGTGTTGCCCTGGAAATTGAACGCATCATGCAAGAGGCAGGGCTGCCCCGAGGCGTTTTGAGAACCGTCCTTGTCCCCGGCTCCGAGACCAGCAAACTGATCGCTGATGATAGGATCGCTGCAGTCACGCTGACGGGAAGCGAGGCCGCGGGTGTTGAGGTGGCTGGAGCCAGCGGCCATGCCCTGAAGAAGACGGTGCTTGAACTGGGTGGGTCGGATCCCTTCATCGTGCTGGATGACGCTGACCTGGACCAGGCAGCGCAGGTAGCTGTCACAGCCCGCTTCCAGAATAATGGTCAGAGTTGTATCGCTGCCAAGCGTTTCATCGTAGCGGAATCTGTCGCGGAGGCTTTTGAACAGAAATTTGTCGCCAACACGGCAAAGTTGAAGATGGGGGATCCACTCGAATATAGCACACAGCTCGGTCCCCTGGCTCGCAAAGACCTGCGTGATACGCTCGATCAACAGGTGCAACAATCGATCAAACAAGGGGCCAAAGTCTTGATTGGCGGACGGCCGCGTGAGGGGAAGGGTAACTTTTACGAAGCGACTATCCTGACCAATGTGACCCCGGAGATGCCTGTCTTTACGGATGAAACCTTTGGCCCCGTTGCCGCCGTTATTCGCGCTCGCGATGTAGAGCATGCAATTGAACTGGCTAACGACTCCAAGTTTGGCCTGGGCAGCAATCTCTGGACACGCAATATAAAGCTGGCTCGTGAACTGGCCGCGCGTATTGAAGCAGGTAGTGTATTCATTAACGGAATGACAGCTTCGGATCCGCGCCTACCCTTCGGAGGAGTCAAGAGAAGCGGCTATGGACGCGAACTCTCCTCATTTGGTATTCAGGAATTTGTAAACATCCAAACCGTTTGGATTGGCCCCAAGAAAGAAAATGCCCCGGTAAAGTCGGCAAGCGAGTAGCTATACAGCTGGCCGTATATAGCCGCGCATCAAACTGAACGCCAGGGGAATCACCCCCTAGGCGCGAACTTCAGCCCCTCCTCAATGGCGACCGCAAGGGATCGCCCCTACTATACACAGGCTTGCCAAGCCGATCCATTGTATAGTAGGGGCGATCCCTTGCGGTCGCACTAGCTTCTTCAAACTGTATAAGCAACTCGCAAATAATTCCTGATTTGAAGAGAAAATCGTCATCACTCTATGTGTGGTGGTATATTTTACAAATGAATGTATAGCTCGTCCTATATTGTGTAACAATAATTTCAAGAGGAAGTGGCGGCAGCTTCTCACCTATTGCCGGGAGGGAAAGACATATGCCTGATCAAGATGGCCTCTATATTGACAAACGCAGCCGGCAAGTCTGTGTCGACGGCCAATTACAGCCACAGAAATTATCGACTTATGAGTGCAAACTCTTGCTCTTCCTGGCATCGCGCAATGGTGAAGTTTGTTCGCGAGCGGAAACTGTTTCTGCCGTTTATGGCACTGCCTACGAAGCGAGGACTGATGATAGTCGGCTTGACGCCCTGGTGAGTCACGCGCGTAGGAAAATAGGAGATGATCCGCACTCGCCGCGCTTTCTGCAGACGATTTACGGCGCAGGTCATCAGGTGCTAGACTACAAAGGCAATAAAAGGTAGTGACTAGAGGTCTTGTCTGTGAGGACGGTTCTGCTTCATCTGGTGGTACTCTTCCAGCATCTGGCGGTGGATCTCTACCAGTTGGCGATGGTTTTGCAACGCTCTGCGATAGGTTTGCCAGTCCAGTTGGAGCTGAGGACCTCGCCTTCTTCGCTGGCTGTCCAGTACTGCCCTGTAAAGTGCGTGTACCGTTTGGTGATGATTCAGCAAGAATTGATGATGCTCCATCAGGGATTGGTGGTGGTCCATCATGGTCTGATAATGGCCTCTGAGCAATTGATAATAGATCCGATCCGTGACATTTTCGGCTTCATTATGACGGTTCTGCTCCACATGTTCAAATGGTTCCTTCATCATTTTGCGTCGCTTCTGTAAATTACGGTTTATCTTTATCCGACATCGTGACCTCGAGTGCATGGTAGTTCGGTGCTTGCCGAAAAACTCTGGTCAAATTGTAACATGTCACACAAGCAGAACAATGAAACCACGTGTCACAATCTGTAACCTCTTCACAACGCCTGTATCTTGTGGTAGAATGATTCTTAAGTCAGGTGACGTCCTCATTTGACGTGAACCATCCCACGTGACTTCGAGGTGTGATATGCCTCAGATACAAGACACTTTATTAGAAGAGATGCACGCGACGCGCAAAACGATTCTCATTGTGGAAGATGATCCCTATATCGGTGAGTTCCTTACGATGGCAATCTCGCAAGAAACCCCGTATCAGGCACTCTTAGCCGAGACAGGGGAGCGCGCTTTCGAGATGATTCAGCATGTCAAACCATCCCTCTTTGTGCTGGACTATGTGCTCGGCTCAATGAACGGCCTCGACCTCTACGACCGTATACGCGCTCAGCAGGGCTTCGAAACTATTCCTGCGATTTTCCTGAGTGCCAGTTTGCAGAAATATCAAGATAAGATCAAGCAGCGGCACCTGGTTGGCTTTGTCAAACCTATCGATTTAGATGAACTGCTCCTCTCTATCCACCAGGCGCTCAACTAGCATCAAGCGCAAACCCCCCACCAGACGAAAGCGCAGCACTCGTGCAAACAGCCTCGCCAGACTGCGTTTTGTCGAAACGATTGGCTTTTCGATTCTCGATGACATTGACATATTACAATGATTCCCCCCAATACACGAACTCTAAGCGACCTACAACATTTCCCCAGGTTTGCTTGTCACCAAGACGAAGTTTGTATGATACAACCAAAGAAGGATAACGTTCAAAGATTAAGTGCATGGATAGTGTTCACCTTTCCACACAGGCGGAGCAGGTCGTGTTGGCAAAGGCGGCTTTCCTAAGTGATGGTAGAGTAGAACACCATCAGTTTGCCGTACGACAGGGGTAAATTGGGACAAGAAAGTCGGGTCTTCCTTAAGGCGCTTGGCTACAGGATCGATTGCGTTACCTGGATTGACTATAACCCAATCTACCGAGCTTTCCGGATTCTGTAGCGCCTGTGACCAGAAGCGGCCTGAACCTTCATAGATGACGTTCCTAAAATCTATTCCGGCAGCGGATGCGTCAAATTGTGCAGTGTAGACATCTTGGAGAATTTCCCCACCATTGTAGTGTTCAGCAAGATACTGATTGATAGTTAGTTGAGGACTACAGGCGTAGATATGCTGGCCGTCTTGTAGGTCAATGATACCTTGAGACGTGATCAGCAGACTCTGAGCGAGAATCACTCCTACGAGCACAAATCGACCTATCCAATAGAAGGGACGTAAAGAGACGCTACTTATTCTTTCTATTAAAATAGATATAAAGAGTGCAACTGGTACCACCATTTGTGCTCCATAGCGCACATTATACATATATAAGTGTGCATTCGACGGATTGGCCCCTGGCACCCAAATAATAGCCTGTCCTCCATAAAGCGCCCCAATGTAAAAGGGAAAAGGTATGGCGAAAAGTAAGGCTGCAAGTGTCATGGGTGTGAATCTATACCTGAGAACAAACCAGATAACCCCAACAAAAGCCAGTGCAAAGAGAATCACCCCTATTGTCTGGCTGGCATCAATTGTGTAGTAGCGAATGGCTTGCCAGAGGTTATGGTAGGTGTACAACCTACCTACCGTAAGTTGTATAGTCTGCTGAGCCTGAGACGAATACAATCCCTTTTGAAAAAAGCGTGGATCTCCAAAGATCAATTGGTTCCAGACGAACCATAGCGCTATTCCTAAGCCGCCGAGGATACCAAAGACAACAAGATTAGCTTGAATTTGTATCAACTTCTGGCGTTTCATCCAACCAACAAGAGCGATGCAGCAAAACACTCCTATAAACAGTGCCCAGCCATCGTATCTGGTAAGTGTTGCCAGAAAAGTACAGACGGCAGTAATAATTAATTGTTGTAGTTTTCCGTCCTGAGCCCAGCATAAAAAGTAGTAGGCCGCCATAGCGAAGGTAGCCATACAGACCGTCTCGCTGAGAGGAGTGGATTGTAAATACAGCACATTGGGATTAAACATAAATGCCAGCGTACCAATGAAGCTAGCGCTACTGCTACGTGTTAGCCTTCGTGCGGAGAGAAAGAGACAGATCGCAGCAATGACATAACATGGCATTGATACGAAGCTCCCGGCGAGTCCGCTATGCCACAAGTAGTCGCTCCAGATGAACGGCCACATGAGTATGTGTGGGAGTGGTAACCAGACTGATCCCAACTGCGTCAATCCAGGGGTAAGGCTATCAAAAACGCCTCTGGAGATTCTCATGTGCGACACAGCATCTATATAGAGCAATATCTCGTGCTGCTGGAAGTAGTACCAACAGGCAGTAACACTGGTTATGCAAGCAGTGATTATCGTTGCAACGAGCCAGAGATCCCGCACTTTGGACTGTTTTGCTACAGCTTGTGCCTGCTTCTGCTTGGGTGAAATTGCGGGCATAAGCGTGGTTCGAATTGCTTTGAGAGACATTGTTACCGATGGAATGGTACCAATGTCGCTGATTTTCCCAAGTATCACCGGTATCGGCATCGTCGGTTCTTCTATCATTGAGAGTGCTGCTACCTTTGATGGAACCAGAGACGCTCGTTTCCCTTTCAGGTGCAGCCCGTGTACTGTCTTTTGCCAGTAATGCGGTTTCACCAGCAGCTCGAAGAGCCCGTAAAGGGCGGCAATGCTCATGAGCAACCAGTAGAGTGGAATAAACAGTGTCCATGGCAAGAGGTGATACCGTTTCCGCTTCATGCATGCCAGCAGGTAGAGATAGATATAGAAGAAGTTTCCGAAGATGAGGCAGAATGCACCCAGGTAAAGAATAGGTCCAGGAAACAGGATGTGATAGATGTTTGTCACCGAGTGACCAAAGGCAATGTACAATCCCAATAAGACCCACATCAAGGGATTGATGAACATGACACCTGTTCCGCTGCCAATCACGACTTGAAAGGAGAACAGATCGTACAGGCGTCCTTTCCGTAAGTCTTCAAGCGGATGCCGCATATATACAAGATAGGTCTGCATATAGCCTTTGATCCAGCGCGAGCGCTGGCGCAGCCAGTTCTTCAACTGCGAGTTGGCCTCTTCGAGCGTTATCGAGTCGAGGATAACCGTATTCATGCGGTAGCGTTTCAGGCGCAAGCCCAGGTCGCAATCCTCGGTCACATTGTAGGCGTCCCAACCACCTAAGGCGCGAAGCGCTGCTGTGCGAAAATGATTCGAAGTACCCCCTAAGGGTAGGGAGAATCCTGCCAGTTGTAGCCCTGGCAAAATCAGTTCGAACCAGGCAGAATACTCAGCAGTAAACCAGCGCGTAAGCAGGTTCTGGCGAATATTATAAAAGTTGAGCTTGGCCTGTACACAGACCACATCCGTCCCATGATTGGCAAAGGTAAGAACCGCTTTCTTCAGTTGCAGAGGGTCGGGAATGTCTTCCGCATCGTAGATGACGACATAGGGTCCTTTTGCCTGCATCAATCCATAATTACAGGCACGTGGCTTGGTGCGCGGTTTGCCATCGGGCACAACCAGAATCTTAAAATGTGGTGGCAGGGATAATGCTCGTATGGCATTACGTGTCTCGGCATCATTCTCTTCAGTGAGAAAGAGAATCTGTAATTTATCTGGCGGATAGTCTAATGCCAGCATTGCCTGGACAAACTGTGGCACCACCTGAGCTTCCCGGTAGAGAGGGCAAAGAATGGTGTACAGAGGCCAATCCACATCTTTCAAGGCGTGGACGATATCATCGCTGACATGTTCTTCTGGTGAATTACGAAATGCTCTGAGAGCCATACTCACATTCAGGATGAGATTGAAGGTATACATAATAGTGACCGCTGCGATCACTGCCGTCAGCATTTCCAGCCGGAATATCAGCAAACCGATTATCCATAGCAGCCCGATGACACAGAGTGCCACGACCTGCCTGGTAGTGAAAGTCTGCAAGGCGGAAAGTTTCGGTCGAAAAGGAGCAAATATTGCGACCTCTTGCTTACCGACTTTCACGACCTTTGTTGCTTCTTGAATATAGTCGTTGATCTCTTTTGAATTATCATTGAGTACGTCGTGCTTGGCCTGCTTCGCAAGCCAGTCAGCATAATTTTTCACTTGCTCTCGAATATGAGGGTCACCATTGGTAGGTCGTACAGCAGGCATCGAGATCGTCGGTATATTGGGTATAGAGGTTTCCGGTGCATTGGGAAATGGTGTTAACGGCGCTCTAAATTGCGGTGATCCATTTTGTGAATGTGACTCAGGAGTTGTGTGATAGCCATTTTGCTGCATCTGCTCACCAGGCTGTATATTGTGCAAAGGTGTGAAACGTGCTTTAGAATTCTTTGACACGATTACTTCTTTCTATCTCTACGCTTGCAGGGTCTTGTAGTATCTATGTATGACAGTAGCAGCTTGTAGGCCATTCAGATTGAAATCCTCAGAGTTGCCCCAACCCCAGAAGAAACTGCCGAGGATATGCTGATCGGGAATAATGTTTGTCAATGCCGCATCACATGCGGCTGCCTGTTCCTGCGGGTCTTGCGGCGCAGTACTAAAGGATTCCCATGGATGGTAAAGAGCATCCACGCTATTAGGGTAGCCAATTTCTGAGAGGAAAATAGGTTCCCCTAGTGCCATTGAAAAGTTGTCAAGCTCGCGCTTAACCGTTTGTTTCCACAGGGCGAATATCTGCTTCGGATCTACCCGCTGAGGAGTGCCTACCAATGGCGAATAGGTTGAAACACCGATCATCTTCAAGTGGGCGTTGCGCATCCAGGAAGGTGGGGGCGTCTTCAGTGAGCCCCAGTTCATATCATAGGTAATTGTTCCCGGAAAGACGGTGCTCAGCTCCGCGATCAATCCATTCCATAACGAGACTGGCGCATTTTGTTCCAACCACCCGTATTCGGTGCCCAGGGCGAATTGCTCTACGTTATCCTGCGCAGCAGCCATGGCATAGGGCTTGATGGCTTGCCAGTAACTCTCGAACCATTGCTGTTCTTGTGCATAGGTCGAAAAGCGAATGTATCCCGACCATGGTTGAGGCCCAGCCGCCTGAAGCTGTAGCGCCACAAAGACATGCAAGCCCAGGGCATGAGCAAGGTGTACACCGTAGTTGAATGAGGCGAGTTGAGAAGTAGAGGACCCTTGCGTTACCGTCGTAGAGGTAAGAGAGGACTGGTGAAAAAGGACCGGCATTTCTACCCAGCACGCGGCAGTCTTTGTCTGTATGTGAGGCAATTCTGTGAGCCACTTTGTATCACTCTCGCCATAGGCTGTTGTCCCCCAATCAGGGAAGGCAACAGCCATCTGGAAATCGCGCTGCTTTGAGCTACATGGCTTCACTGGACGTGCTTGTGACAATTCTACTACAGGTGTGGATTGCACTACTGTTGGTCTCTCTACAGGAGGCAGTTGTGTCAAGAGATTGCCTGTCATGAACAGATACACCAGGCTAGCACTCACTATCACGATGATTCTTACTAGAAGTAGACTACTATTTTTCTGATAAGACCTCATACCTCAAACTCCACGGAATACGTATGAACATAGAGCATACACATGTAAATAAACTTGAGATAATATATATATAGAAATAGACATATCTTTCGATATTTCCCTTATCTTTAACGAATAAGTAAGCTTACGATATAACAATACGAATGCCTGATAGCAAATCAGTCCTATACTGTCCGATTTATAGCGCTCTAAGTAGAAAACTCAAGCTGATGAGAAATTTACTCTTCTCCGACATTCCTGCTACCACACTTTGAAAAAAAACTTCGTTGATCTCTTTGTCTCAAAATGTATTAACTTATCACACGAGTCTTCGTAAGTGATTGTACCTTTGTTTTGTACAGTGCAAATTGAGAGTTAGTTGAGATACGGTTAAGAATCATGGTAAGGGGTTAATTTATATCAGGTTAGAGACCTCCGCGTAGTGCATGCTCGTTGAGCAACTCAATCATATCCCATGCTGAAGCCCTTTTTCTTATCCCGAACTCAGCTTAACTTACTGACGCAGTGAACCCGGCAACAGCACCATGCTGCTGCCGGGTTCACTGGACGTGCTTTGAGCTTCGTGGAGTCCACTAGAAAGTGCTAACCGCGGCGAATGTGGCCGTGTTTACCGCAGCCACGTTGTGTGACGTCACCGCCATACCGGCCAACAACGTCCCCTTGAGGTTGAGGGTTACGCTCGATCCTGGTATGAGCGTCCAGGTCTTGCCATCACTCGAGGTATAGGCGGTGAAGGTGGTGCCGCTGCGCTGTACCTGGAGGTAGACCGGTACCGTGCCGGCAAGGCTTGTGACCGTACTGACCCAGCCACCCTGTGTCGCACGTTTAAGGACGAAGATGCCCCGCTGCGTTGTCACCACTACCGTGTAAAAGGGTGCGCTCGGATCGGTGCTCTGTCGCAACATGACCCCTGCTCTCGCGCGACTGTTCGTGTTTGTCTGGCTCAGTACTTTCGCGTGGATGCCGCCATCGGAAGACAACGGCTGCCAGACAAAGTGGAATTGATCCGTTGTTCCCCCAATATCCCTTCCTGACCCCGCCACCGTCCAGATACCGTTACTCAGCGACTGGTTGCCGGCCAGCGCTGGACTACCGATGTCTGCCCCACTCCAGCCTGCTGGGGCGTTGTTTGTCCAGCTTACGCTCGTCTGATGAGACTGTAGTGGGCCAACCGTGTAAGCAGTTGTGACAGAGGCGACGATGATGTCCGTGCCGGGCGCCGTGTCGGTATAGGTGAAGGATGCATGTCCTGTCTGGTCGGTGACGGCACTGCCAGACTGTCCGGCATTGGGTCCGCTTGTCACGGTGAAGGTGACGATTGCGTTGGCCAGACCGTTGCCACCACCGTCCACGAGGGTTGCCGTCTCGGTGACTTGTTGACCAAGGAGCCGGGTGATCGTGGTGGGGCTGAGTGTCAGGGTGGCCGTCTTTATGCCCGTGGTACCAATTTGCCTCCACTGGATAGCTTCATTCTGTTGTGTTTGGCACGATTCTGTATCGATGCCGTTTGTGTCGAGGACGTGGGTACTATCCACCAGGGTGGTTGGGACGCCACCAATAGTGATCGTGACCGTTGGCGCGACGGAGAGCGGGGTGCAGTTGCCCTTTGGAGCACCGCTTGTATCAAAGTTGTCGTAGCCCGGATTATTGCCAGGCGGGTCCTGAGTCAGGATCACGCTCTTGCCGGCCGGAACCGTGAACGAGCCCCAGAGGTTGAACACCTTGCCACCAGGGATCGAGGAATGGTCGTCGACCGAGACGCTGTTGATCGTGACAGCGCTCAAGCCGCTATTGTCAAGCCGGATCGCGCCCGCGTCGTAGCAATGTGGCAGCGTGCCACAAGCGCTTGAGCCGAAAACGGGATTGCCCAGGAAGATGGTGTTCGGTGATCCCGACCAGGGAACGGGAAACGCCCCCGGGCTCAGGCTGCTTTGATGCTTGTCTTCAGCGTAGCCAACGGACACCGACAGGCTGCTGTTGTTACCGACCGCAGCATGAATAGGTATAACAGTCCTTGTGATAGTAACAGTTAAGATAAGTGTAAGGCAAATGATGAAGATAAGCAGGAAACGAATAAGATAGCGGGGCATAGCATTTCTCCATTTCATAAAAGAAAACATCTTCCTGAGAAATAATAACTACTAAACAGTCCATTTTAGGAAGATTTGTGCATGAAGAGAGTTTCTTTAAGTATGGATGAAAAGCAGAGACATGAGAAGATCAAAGAAGTGTTGATCTGGTTGAGATGCAGTTATGATTTAATGATGTCAGTTGAAATATCGATTCCTCTAAATAAAGTTCCTGCTCGAGTGCATTCTTTCTGTTATTAGTTGCTAAAAGAATAGCCCATGCTGTGTTAGAGCAATGTAAACGAAAGGCAAGCAATGTGTTTAGGCAGAAATTTCTCAACCGGGCTCAGCATTTCTTCTCCATTTCTGAACCTATTCTCAATCTGTTGCACCTTTCCAAATCAGGTTGCGCGTGTTTTAATCACTTCTGGCTTATCTATCTCATTTTGTCTTCCCAACTGCGCGCTCTTAATCAATGGAGCTTTGAAGTTTTATTGCTTTTTTAGGAGAGATGTTAGTGAAAAGTGTTTTCAAATCAAAACTCTCGCTGATACTGACCGGGCTGCTGATTGTGTCCCTGATGGCAATTCCCTTTGTCGTGAATGCCATTCATTCCCACGCGGTGCATGCTGCAAATGCTTCCAGCACTCCCGTTAATTCCGCATTCCCCGACCTACCGCCCGGCTTCGCTAAGACGCAGTTGGCGCAAGGTTTGAAGAATCCTAGCGTATTTGCCTTTGCCCCAAATGGCGATATCTACATAGGAGAACAATCGGGGATTATCTTGATATACAGGAATGGCGCAGTATTACCTACTCCTGTTGTCACACTAAACACTGATGGTTCAGGCGAGAAGGGCTTGCTTGGTCTCGCGCTTGATCCAAACTTTGCCACTAATGGATACATGTATGTGTCGTACACGACTTTGGACGAACATGCCCAGCTTTCAAGGCTCACAGTACAGAATGATACTGCAAACCTTGCGAGTGAAAAAGTCTATTTGAAGGGCAATCAGCTTCAAAACACCCATCATAGCGCTAACGATTTGCGTATTGGCCCAGATGGGAAACTATGGTGGACAGTCGGAGACAACGTTCCTTCTATTTCCAATGCGCAGACCTTGACCAATATCTATGGAAAGATACTCCGCTTCAGACTTGATGGGACTATACCCAGCGACAACCCTTTCCTGCATATCCCTGGCGCAGTACCATCAATCTATGCCTACGGCCTGCGGAACCCTTTCCGCTTTACGTTCCTCCCAAATGGGAAGGCCATGGTGGCGGATACGGGTTCGAGCTACTGGGAGGAAATGAATACCATCCAACCAGGGGGGAATTTCGGCTGGGACTTCTACGAAGGCAATTGCGGAAGCTGTGGGTCGATCAACCCCGTGTATGCCTATGGCCATCTTCCGACCGATGGCGCAATCTCCGCAATCTCGGCGTATTCAGGCTCGGTCTTCCCGAAGCAGTATAACCAGGTAGTCTTCTTTGGTGACTATAACCGGGGGGATATCGAGGCGGTAACCTTCGATCCGACCTACAACACCGAGATCTCCGATAACGTCTTCGACAGCAGCGCCGGGACGATTGCAGACCTGCAGGAAGGACCCGACGGTAATCTGTACTTTGTAAGCATTTTTGAGGGCACCTTCTCTAAAATTAGCCCGACTGGTCCCTTCCCACCCACAGCGGCTGTCTCTGCCAGCCCAAATGCCGGGATGCCGTCACTGACGGTACAGTTCTCGTCTGTGGGCTCGAGCGATCCCTATGGATTACCGCTCACATATTCCTGGAACTTTGGCGATGGCTCTCCAGTGTCCACAGTTCCTAACCCATCGTATACCTATGCTACGAACGGGACGTATACAGTGACGCTCACGGTGAGCAATGGCACCCAAACCGGCACTGCATCTACAAAGGTCGTTGTTGGGCATACCCCTCCGACTGCGTCAATCACGTCACCGGCAGTCAACGCAACGTACAACGGAGGAGGCACCATCTCCTTCAGCGGCACGGCTACTGACGCGGTAGATGGTACGCTCCCTGCCAGCGCCTATACATGGCAGGCGGACTTCTACAGCAACGGCGTCGCGCAACCCTTCTATTCCTCTGAAGTCCCGCATCCATTCTACGGACCGGTGAACGGCGTCAAGAACGGCACCTTCCAGATACCACAGGATCTGTCGAATTCTTCCTCAACTTTCTATCGCATCACCATGACCGTGGTCGATTCGCTGGGGATCCAGACGGTGGTCACGCGGGATATCCATCCGCACCTGACGAACTGGTCGGTGAACACGAATATCCCGGGTGCTGCCTACGTGGTTGACGGCACCTGGCACACAAGCCCATATGCGACCCAGGATGTTGTCGGCGTTCAGCACATGCTGTCAGGTGTACCTACGCAAACGATTGGCTTGAATCGCTATCGCTTCCAGGGTTGGTCCGATGGAAGTGCGTTAACCGATTCGTTCACCAATAGCGCTGTAAACGGGGCCTACACTGCTAATTACGACCAGGTCACCAGCACTATGCCTTCGCCATGGCAGAGCGTTGATGTTGGCAGCCCGCTCATGGCCGGGAAAGCTGATTATGCAGCCAGCAACCAGACCTTCTACGTCGATGGGGCCGGTGCCGATATCTGGAGTACGAACGACCAGTTCCACTATATCTATCAAACATTGAACGGCGACGGAACCATCATCGCCCGCGTGCGGTACCAGACGAATTCGAGCGCCTGGACGAAGGCGGGGGTCATGATCAAGCAGTCAACGACGGCCGGATCACCCTACGTGAATGCGCTGGTCACGCCAGATGTCAGTCCCAACACACCTAATGTCAACGGCGTGGGGTGCACTCCCGATGGCTGCCTCAGTCCGCTTCCGCCGATCACACCGGCCGTCGGCCACGGTGTGCGTATGCAATACAATTTCAATGGCTCGATTACTCCCACGACGCTCGCAGGCTATAACTCACCCAACAAATGGCTCAAGCTGCGGCGAGCCGGCAATACCTTCACTTCGTGGGAATCTACTGACGGAAACTCGTGGACACAGATTGGTTCGACGAGCGTCACCATGAACGGCAGTGCAACCATCGGTTTGTTCGTGTGTTCGCATAACATCGGGCAATACAGCACCGTAGCCTTTGATCACGTTCAAGTTACTACTCAAGCATCGCCCCCACCGCCCGGTCCTCTTCCGGCTCCCTGGCTTGATACCGATGTTGGATCCCCGGCCATCAGCGGCTCTGCAAACTATGCAAACGGTGTGTTCACGGTGAACGGCTCAGGAACCGACATCTTCGGAACCAATGACCAGTTCAATTATGTCTACCAGCCCGTGAACGGCAATGGAACACTCATCGCACGCGTCACGTCGCAAACGAACACCAGCTCCAATGCCAAGGCCGGGATTATGTTCAAGCAGTCGACTACCACGGGCAGCTCGTATATCTTGATCACAATCACTCCTGGAACTAGCAGCTTTAAGGTTCAATACAACTTTAACGGGTCCATCGGGGGCGGAACATACACGTTCCCCAACGCCTGGATGAAGTTGACGAGAGTTGGGACTACGTTCACTGCCTATGTGTCCGCCGATGGCGTCACCTGGACAAAGGTCCTCTCAAAGACCTTGACCTTCAATACCAGCGCAACCGCCGGGCTCTTTGAATGCTCGCATAATGCAAATGCCCTCGGAACGGCAACCTTTGATCACGTCAGTTTCACACCGGGGCCGTAGATTCCGTTGGCCCTGAGACGCCGTACCGGCGTCTCAGGGCTATACCATTGGAGGTTGTTTAGCGGACCTGGAAGATGAAAATGCAAGCGGCGGATAGGATTTTCCTACCATTTCTTAACCAAAATACCACTGCATTGATATACTGCAACGTTACAAATACATGTGGATGATTGAAAAGATTGATGTTAGCCGTGAACAATAGAGGTGAGAGCATGCCAGAAAAAGAGAAAGATGAGCAGGAAACGCAAGAAGACGTGACTATTCCTCAGATGGTAGAGGATGTACGTTTTGGAAGGATGCCGCGCCGGCGCCTGATTACAGCGCTTAGCGCGCTGGGTATCTCCGCTGTGGGCGTCGGAGCTGTTGTTGCTGCTACCGAGTTCCACCAGAACTCAAAAGCGGCTCCCCACGTTAATCAAAATGATAATACACAGCATCATATTCACCTCCATAACCAGCACATTACCCACCAGTCGCAGGGTAACACAAAGGCGTTGCACGACGATTATGCGGAACATGCGATAGTCGAAGATAGTATGTATCCTGCACCTCTGGTTGGTCGCAAAGCAATTATGGAGCGCAAAGGCATGGGCATGGCAGCCATTCCCGACATAAAAATTGCAATCACGAACCGGGTGGCACATGGGAACCAGGTGAGCGCTGAATGGGTGGCTACCGGCACACATAACGGCGATCTTCCTGCTATGCCCGCCACTGGTCGTCCTTTCACCCTGCGTGGAGTTACCGTGACTATTCGCGAACAAGGTAAGATTGTGCGGGAAGCCATCTACTACGATCTACACGAGTTGAAGCGCCAGATTGGTCCAGACGCAAATTAGTGGTATATGCTCTCCTCCGAAGATCCCTGCTCACTTTATGAAGGAGTTTTCGTGAATTCTGAAGAAATTTGTGGTCATCTCGAACTGGTGGCAGATGGTTTTTCCTTTCCGACGAGTCTGACTTTCGATGAAGCAGGTGCGTCGTATATCGCCGAGGCAGGTTTGCCCTTTGGCGGAGCGCGGCCAGGCGGTCGTGTATGGAAGATTGGGCAGGATGGTCAACGTACCCTGCTGGCACAAAACCTGCGACAGCCAGTCAATGGTCTCACCTTTTATCAGGGAAGCCTCTACCTCTCCGAAGGAGGCCATCCTGGAGATTCGGGCCGTATCAGTCGCCTCGACCTGGACGGGCGACAAACCGTAATCCTGGACAAACTGCCCGGGCCGGGCAACTACCATACAAATATGGTGGTTTTCGGGCCGGATGGAAAGCTCTATTTTAGCCAGGGAGCCATGACCAATACAGGCTATGTAGGTTTGGATGCCTACGAACTGGGCTGGTTACGTCTTCTGCCCCATGCACATGACCTACCCGGCTGTGAAATCGAGCTGACAGGCGTAAACCTCGAAACTCCAGACCCTCTCAGCCATGAAGCCGGGGCGCGAACACGCACAGGCGCATTTGTTCCATTCGGTAAAAGTACCGATCTGGGGCAACGCATCCCCGCGCAACTGCCCTGCACGGCTGCCGTCATGCGCTGCAATCCCGATGGGAGCGATCTAGAGCTGGTTAGCTGGGGACTGCGTAATGCCTATGGTCTGGGCTTCTTGCCCGATGGTCGACTTCTTGTAGTTGACCAGGGTGCAGATGACCGTGGAAGCCGCCCTGTGGGGAATGTGCCGGATTTGCTCTTCGAGGTACGTCAGGGGGCCTGGTATGGATGGCCCGATTTTATTGATGGTGATCCCGTTACCGATGCGCAATATCGCCCCGAAAGAGGACCAATGCCAGTATTCGCGCTGGCCAACCATCACGAGTTACCGCCGCCCGAGAAAGCCTTGCTGCGCTTCCCCTCTCACACAGCCGCGGTAAAATTCGATGTTGCGCCACCAACTCTACTGAGGTGGAGGGGACAAATTTTCGTGGCTCTGTTCGGCGACGAAGTGCCTATGACCGCGCCTTCCGGCCCGCGTGTTGGGCGCTCGGTGGCGCGCATCGATCCTACAGACTGGAGCCTGCACACAGTCCTCTTGGGTCCGCTTGCACGGCCCATTGATGTGCGCTTTCATGCCACCAGCAATGCGCTCTATGTCCTGGATTTTGGAAATTTTGAGATGCACGCAGAGCGTGGCGTGGTCGCTGAAGCCAATACAGGAAAGCTCTGGCGTTTGCAATTGGCTGAGTAAGTTCCGTAGAAACGGATGGGTGTGGAATACGCTCGTGTTCGTACTCATAGGGGCCTACGAAACAAATCCCTTCAAACGCTCCTGCTATTGGGGGGCGTTTTGTAGGATGGTATTCCAGGTAAGAGGTGTATTGGGATTCACTTCGTAGCTCGAAGAACCAATTTCAGGCCCCAGGTTCCAGAATATCATAGTCGCTGCGTTGTATTGCTTTCCTAAATTAAACATGTTTTGGAATTCAGAGGCGCGTGTCGAATCGCCATCCCCTTGTTTAAACCCAAACTCTTCAACAGTAAATGGCTTCATGTTACTAGCAGCCCACTGGGCAACCATAGGCATAGTGACAGTTCGATCGTTATCGGAGTAAACATGGATTGCAGCCATATTGATATGAGGAAGTGAGAAAATAGATTTCCAATCAATACCGCAGCCTGGCTCATTCAGGTAAGAGAGTCCGCCTGATGAGATAAGATGGTTGGGATCTGCTGCATACAATGTGTTAGAGAGTACCCGGTAATAATTCGTCAATGCTTGCGCGCTGGTCGGTCGAAGAGGATCACTACTTGTCGGACACTTTACCTCGCCGGCAATTGCATAGTTAAGGAGGGTTGGATTGTGAGCATAGCGCGAAGCCACCCAGGAAAATGCGGCAGTATACAAAGAAGGATCATAGGGATAGATTCCTTGCTTGAGCGCTTTGTCGCGGAAAGAAGAAAGATCTAATAGGACATGTATGTTGTGGCGCGCTGCTTGCTGAAACAGGTAATCCATATTTGACCAAACGGTTGCGTTATACCAATCACCATAGGTAATACCGTCAAAATAGTTGGTGGTACGGATGGTATTCAAATGTGCCTGCTGTGTCATACCGAGTATTTGATCAATATAGCTTTTAAAAGTAGCGCGAGTCCAGCTTCCACCTCTATGTATGGCTCCATTGTATGTCCAGTAGGGATACATCGTTGAACCAAAGGGGTGGATACGAACATGGTGATCAATGAAGTTCTGTCCGGAAATGGATATATATGTCATTGTCGATGGAGATGAGGAGGATGAAGCGGAAGCCGTTGGTTTTGCACCCTGGTGCGCTGTGACATCGATTGGTGTAGACTGGCCTGCTGGGGTTGGCTTGGGTATTGATGAAATAGTGGTATAGCCAAACACCGCGATCACAACAGATAAGATTATGATAAGCGCAGCGATCGCGCCCCTGCTAATCCCCCTCTGTGCTTTACGGCTCTTTGTTCTATGTCTCTGCCATTTTGGGTTACTCATTTCGTCACTCTTTGAGGGGCCGGCGCCATCGGCGCCGGCCCCTCATTTTCCAGGGTTTACCATCCCCGCTACTTTTCGTTACATTTGATGGCTGTTCTACTTAGCCTTACACTCAATAATACTACGGCACAGTTGTGCTAACGCTCACCGTGTCGAAGGTAACGGTGCCCAGGACGCTCGAGTTATGAGAAGTCACGGCCAGACCTGCCAGCACCGACCCGCTCATGTTCAGCGTGACGCTTGACCCGGTCAACAACGTCCAGGTAGTGCCATTGCTGGAGGTGTAGGCAGTGTAGGTACTCCCCGATCGCGCTACTTTCAAGTAAGCAGGCACCGACCCGGAGACCTTGACGCTTTGCTGGGTGGTGTTGCCTTGAGCCGTGCGGTACTGCACGACGATGCCGTTGCCTGGGGTGATCAGGACGGCATAGTAGGCAGAGCCGGGATCGCTGCTCTGACGTAACATCACGCCTGCTTTGGCCCAACTGCTGGTGTTGGTCTGCGAAACGACATGTGCGCTCACGCTGCCATTGGCTGCCAGCGACTGCGATACGAAGTGGAACTGGTCGGAAGTGCCATAGATGTCACTACCTCCCGCCTGGATCATCCAGGTGCCGCTACTAAGGGACTGGCTCCCAGCAAGGGCGGGATTCCCGATGTCACCGCAACTCCAGCCACCAGTGCAGGGAAGGGTTGTGCTGACTCGCACCGTGTCAAATGTGGCCGTACTCAGGACTCCTGTATTATGAGAAGTGACGGCCATTCCTGCCTGCACCGATCCGCTCGTGTTCAGCGTGGCACTCGATCCAGCCACCGACGTCCAGGTGTAACCGTCTCTGGAGGTGTAGGCGGTGTAGGTGTTGCCGGAGCGCGCCACCATCAAGTAGGCGGGGGTAGCACCCGTTAAACTGGCACTTTGCTGTGCGCTGACGCCTTGAGCCGTGCGATACTGCACAACGATGCCGTTACTTGGCGTTACGAGGGCAGCATAGTAGGCCGAGCCGGGATTGCTGCTCTGGCGCAGCATCACTCCTGCTTTAGCCCAAACGTCGGTATTGGTCTGCGAGGTAATATGTGCACTCACGCTGCCATTAGCTGCCAGCGTCTGCGATACGAAGTGGAATTGGTCCGAAGTGGCCCAGATATCTCCCCCTGCTCCCTGTATAGTCCAGGTGCCTCCACTGAAGGACTGGCTCCCCGTTATGAGAGGGGCGCCAATGTCCTGGCAAGTCCAGCCAGTAACACAACCCGGCGGTGGGGGAGTAGTATTACTGAAATTTACCGTGTCAAATGTGACGGTACCCAGGACGCTCGAGTTATGAGAGGTGACGTCCATTCACGCTAGCACCGATCCGCTCGTGTTCAGCACGACGCTCGACCCGGCCACCGGTGTCCAGGTGGCGCCATCGCTGGAAGTGTAGGCGGTGTAGGTATTGCCGGAGCGTGCCACCATCAGATAGGCTGGGGTCGTCCCCGTTAAACTGGCACTTTGCTGTGCGCTGCCACCTTGAGCCGCGCGGTACTGCACGACGATACCGTTGCCTGGCGTTACGAGAGCGGCATAGTAGGCCGAGCCGGGATCGCTGCTCTGGCGCAGCATGACCCCTGCTTTAGCCCAGCCGGTGCTGTTGCTCTGCGAGGTGACATGCGCGCTCACGCTGCCATCAGCCGCCAGCGTCTGCGACACGAAGCGGAACTGATCCGAAGTGGTCCAGATGTCGTCGCCTCCTGCCTGGATCGTCCAGGTGCCTCCGACTTTGGTCTGGCTCCCCGGGGGTTGAGGGTAGCCTATATCTGCGCAACTCCAGCCAGCGGGACAGAGCGTTGGTGGCGTAGGAGCAGTTGTGCTGATATTGATAGTATCAAAGGTAGCTGTGCCCACGGCACCTGTACTGTGAGATGTAACGGCTAATCCTGCTAGTGTTGGGCTGTTCAGACTCAGCGTAAAACATGTACCAATAACATAGGACCAGTTCACGCCATCACTCGAAGTATAGGTGCAATAGATGTTGCTAGACCGAGCGATCATCAGGTAGGTCGGCACAGTACCTGCAGGTCCGCTTACTATCTGGGTTTTAAGCCCCTGCGTCGGCCGGTACTGCACAACGATGCCATTGCCTGGCGTCACGAATGCAGCATAGTAGGCCGAGTCTGCATTCGTGCCCTGTCGTAACATGACGCCTGCTTTAGCCGAAGCGTTCGTATTGCTCTGTGTGAGGATATGCGCACTGATGCTGCCATCGGCTGCCAGCGATTGCCACACGTAATGGAACTGGTCTGCATTGCCATTGATATCATTACCCGCACCTTTCAGCGTCCAGGTCCCACTACTGAGGGACTGATCCCCTACGAGCGCCGGGTTCCCTATATCACTACAACTCCAGCTACCAGGGCAGGGGCTCGGAGATGCAGGAGGATAGGGAGGAGTGCCGGGTGACTGTATATTCACCGCGCTATATGCGACGGTATTCTGTGTACCCTGAGCGCCCGAGCTAAGAGAAACGCCTTCCATAGTGACGGCCGGCATGGGGATAGTGGCCGAATCTCCTGGGACGAGCGTATAGGTCGCGCCATCGCTCGAGATCGCGGCCTGGAACTGATCACCGACTCGCTGAATCTCAAGATACAGCGGCGGCGATGCTGGATTCGCTTGCGTCACTGTGGTTGTCGCGCCACCAAAGGCCTGGCGATACTGCACAGCCAGCTTATTATTAGGTTGCAGAAAAATTGCATAATAGGGGGAAGCCGGATCGCTCGACTGCCGAACCATCAGCCCTGCCTGGGCCGATCCTCCTGTCGCTGTCTGAGAGACAACCTGGGCGCTGATCTGGGTATCCCCGCTGGCATTCTGCTCGATGAAGCGGAATTGATCGGAGGTTCCTCCACTCCCTGCTCCCCCGGCGTTGGCACTCCAGGTATTGCCAGAAACAGTTTCCGACCCGGCTGGAGTGGGGTTGCCGATATCCTGGCAAGACCACCCGCTGGGGCAATTGGGATCAGGAGGAGGGGGAGGCGGAGAAGTGGCAGGAAGGCCAAAAGCGTATACAGTATTATCCGTCCCTCCTGTGAATATCTGGCCATTCGATACGCTTGGCGCTGCATAGAGCGCGCCACCTGTTCTATAGCTGTAGAGGCGCGTTCCGCTCGATGCGTCGAGTACCTCTAGCACGGGACCCGCTCCGTCGATGACAAGGCCATTCGCATATGCCAGTGCAGGAACGACTGCGCCAGGAGCACCATGCTGCCATCGGTATTTGCCGGTCGCTGGGTCCAACGCGTTTACTGATCCCTTGTAGCCTTGTCCATTGATGACCGAATTTCCCCCGCCCAGGAAAAGTGTGCCGTTCCCGAAAGCTCCAGAGGACGCGCTCCCGTCCCCGCACTGCGGGCAGCTACCGCCAATATCGATCTGCTGTGTCCATACAGGCCCGGCAGCCAGGTTGTTTCGGTTATACACATAGGCAATACCATTCTTGTTGACCGCCGCCATGAGCGGATTGCCTGCTGCGTCGTTGAAAAGGATCGGCGTAGAACCAAAATCGGAATCAACCGTTTCTTGTGATGCTGGAACGGCCCATGAAGACTTGAGGGCCAGCGTGCTCGCATCGAGGGCAACAACGGCCTCGGACAGCGTTTGCGAGGGCTGATTACGCGTCCCCGTGGTGACAAAGATCGTGTTAGTGGCCGTGTCAAGGCTAGGACTGGTCCAGATTCCTCCACCAAATTGCCCTTGTGGGACAAAATTGAAGGTGTTGACAATCTGGTGCGTACTTAAGTCCACTTTTAGCAACTGGCCCGGCACTAAGGGGCAATCCCCGACACTTGACGTGCCAATATAGGCAAAGCCATTGTAGATCAGGGGGCTGGCCCAGTTGTACCATCCTTTGGTGTTATCGCCAATGAACACCTTCCAGAGAACATTGCCTGTTGCCGCATCCAGGGCATACCAATTGGAATCGCCGCCGCCGACGTAGACCACACCATTCTCCACGTCTGCCACCGAAGAAACCCCGGCTAGTTGAGGATAGCAAGGCGCGGTGGTCTGACCGAGGAATGTCTTCCATTTCAGTGTACCGGTTGCCGCGTCAAGGGCATACTCATATCCATCCCAGGAGCCTACATAGACGGTGCCTCCAACGATAGTGGGAGAAGCTGCAATAGGACCGCCCGTCTTAAATGCCCAGTTTACGGTCAACTTTGCTGCGTTGGCTGGGGAGAGGGTTGCATCGCCGCTCGCACTGGTGCGTTGTAAATCGTGTAAGTATGTTGACCAGTCACCTCCTGCTGCATTGGCTGTTGTCAGTTGGTGGATTTTTTGAGCTGCTGCTACTATCAAAGTTACTATCAGTAGCAACAATGCCAAAAGCCTCACCCAGCGCATATACGATCGAGAAGCCTTCGTTGAAGCTGTTGTATCTTGCTGTAAAACAGGGATCATGGAATTCACTCCTTGAGATTATTCAGTGATAAAAGCAATAAATACGTTTTTTGTATTCATAATTTATTCCTTGTAAACATGGCTCGCATTGCCATACGAAGATCGCTGTTCTTCTTGGCGCCACTTTTCAGCATATATAAACAACTCGCGTAAAGCGCGCAAAATCACTGTAGGTTTGGCTCCTGTGGCCTTGCCAGCCTGTCGTGGCAAATGGTGCACGCCTACTTCGGTGTAAGTATAGCCAGAGCGAGCCAGTTTGTAGATGATCTCCGCGTTAATCATGGCGCCCCGCGTCTCTAACCGCTGCGTGCGAAAGAACTCGGCTCGGAAGAGCTTAAAGGCACAATCAATATCACGCACGTGGATGCCAAAGATAAAGCGGACCAACTGCTTCCAACCCCAGGCGTTGAGTTTCCTCATCCAGGTATCCTGGCGCTCTATCCGATACCCTAGCACTGCACTATACTCGTCAATGAGGGGGAAAAAGCGCACCACATCCCGAATGTCAAACTGTCCATCGGCGTCCATGAAGAAAGCCAACTCTTTGGTCACCGACTCGAAGCCGGTGACTAGGGCCGCACCATAGCCCTTGTTGACTGGATGATTGATGAGGTGGATCCGTTGATCATGGGCAGCTAGGCGAGCCACGATGTCTGCAGTATGGTCTTTGCTCCCATCATTGACCACAATCACTTCAAAATCCTGCATCCAGCTAGTTAGGGCCGACATCACCGTAAAGAGGGTCTGGCCAATGAGCGCCTCCTCGTTGTAGGCTGGCAAGATCACCGATAAACTGCGGGGTGACATAATAAGTCGCGGATTTGAGGGCGGTAGCGCCAGATCGACCTCGTTATTTTTCGTAAAGACGCTGTAGCGCATCCCCAGATAGGAGACGGAAACGGAGCCGGCAATGGCACTAACCTTGGCGACGTTGACCCAGAGGAAGCTGGTGAGCGAGAAGGATGTGAGCAGTGTGGTGGCAAGCCAGAGAAAAGCATCGTTGCAGAGGATGCCCAGGCTGGTGACCAGGGCGAAGCGTGCGAGCTGGCTGTTAGTGGTACTGGAGCGCTGCTGAAAGGTCCAGAGCTTGTTCCAGCAGAAGCTATTGACCGCCCCGACCAGGTAGGCCAGGGAATTATAGATGACGAGCAGGCCGTTATCCTGCGTCGGCAACCCCAGCACCAGCAAGTTAAAGACCAGTACATCCACGAAGGTGTTCAGCCCTCCTACCAGACAAAAGCGCAGCACTTGTGCAAACAGCTTCGCCAGACTGCGTTTTGTCGAAACGATGGGTATTTCGATTCTCGATGACATTGACATATGACGATGACTCCCATACTACTCGTAGTATTCAAGTATTACGAACAGGGATGGTATTCCCCAGACATGATCCCATCTTTCTCTCTCTTCACCCGTAAATATTTATGTTATGATCTCTACTAGAAGTAGAACACTATTTTTATGATAAAACTTCAAACTTCGAACTCCTCGGAGTATCTTATGAACGTAGAGCTTACATATGTAAACAAAATCGAGATGACATATATATTGAAGTAAACATACCTTTGTTTTCCTCATTTCTAACGAATAAGTAAGCTTTCGATATAACAATACAAATGCTTGATAGCAAATCAGTCCTACATTGACCAGAATCTCTTCGAGGAATTTACCAGGTGCACATGTAACGAAATGCTCCAATCACCATATCTGCTGTTCGCTCGTTGCCTCTTGAGGTGTGCTAGTATTTCAATTTAAGCGTCGGAGGAAACCTCCATGTTTGGCCTAAAAAAATACCCCGCATGCAATAGAACTAAACCTTTGATGATTTTCCCGTCTTTAGCTGTCAATGCCGCCAGGTCAAGTTCTTGAGAGATTTACTCTTCTGTAACACACCATCAAGAAGTACCTCGTTGTTTCAAAACGCATCATATGAAATAGCTGATCTTTGCAAGTGATTGTATCAACATTTGGTATGGCGGGAATTGAGGGTCGGTTGAGAAGTGGTTAAGAATCAAGTGAGGAAGTTAAAATAAACCTGCCGACCCTCTCCTACCAACGTCATTGTTGGTTGGGCGGGTCAGAGGACGCCAGTGACCTGGCAACAGTATACCTGACCACAACCACCTGTGCAAGATTACCTGAGCGTTGCTCACCCGATCTTTTTAGCCAGTGGCAGTGCCTGTCGTATCAGGTCAGCAGCCAGTTCAAAAGAGTAGAGACCCGTGTTGATGAGCAGGTGATACAGGCCTGGATCGCGTCCATCAGCACCGTAATAGTGGCGTAAGTACATATCGTGTTCGTGGTCGCGCTGTTCAATCAGATCCGCTGCATGTGCATGATCGAGCTTATGACTCTTCATGATATTTTCTATGCGAAAGTCAAGAGGGGCAAAGATATAGGTATGCATGGTACGCGGCATGTTATGCAGCAGGAATTGCGCGCCGCGGCCAACGATGACCCCGTTGCCTTCTGTAGCCAGTTCCAGCACCACCTTTTGCGTCAAGTGGAAATAGGCCGCCTCTTTTGTCTGTGATAACTCTTTGCCCTGCCCGTAGAGTGTACTGTAATTGACTACAAAGGGGTTGCCCAGTTGCATAGCCTCGAGGATATGTCCAACGGTGCCGGATGTTTGTTCGTCTTGATGCGCGACCTGTTCGGCCTCCACGCCTAGTCGTCGTGCAACCTCGTCAATGATCTCGCGATCAATGTAATTGAGGCCGCTTTTCTGGGCTGTGATGCGTCCGACCTCGGAGCCCCCGCTGCCGAACTGGCGAGAAATCGTCACGACCACGCTGTCCTCTGGCGGGATGCCTGAAGGCATCTCCTCAATAACCCAGCTTGTCTCGGGGAGTACTCGTGTTGACAGGGGCTGCTCGCTCTGGGGCTGTTTCTGCTGGCCTCGTCCTCGGAATAGTTGCACCATCAACAACCCTTCTGATGTCGTGAACGTGTGTTTTATCGTGTTTCATCGTACAACGTGACACGATGCAAGTGCAAGCCACCTATATAAAGTGGAAGGCGCAAAATAGTGAAGCAGTTGACACACATAGCCAGGATGATACTAAATATCTATGGATGTTTGTCTGTAGAGGTTTCATGAGAGGGCTTCATGAGAGGGCTTCATGCGCACGCTTAATCTTCACCAACTTGCCACATTTCAGGTAGTCGCAAAACACTGTAGTTATGTCCGTGCAGCTGAAGAACTGCATTTTAGCCAGCCTGCCGTCTCAGCCCAGATTCGCCAGCTTGAAGAAACCCTGGGCGTCAAACTATTTGAACAGATAGGCCGCAGGACGCACCTCACGCAGGCCGGAGATGAACTCTATCACTACAGTCAGAAGATTTTTGCCGTCATCGATGAAGCCCTGGAGACCATGGAGGAACTGCGCGGCCCTGACCATGGTCGCCTGCGCGTTGGTGCGGATACGACGGTTGGAACCTATGTCATTCCTGGTCTGCTTGGAAAGTTTCACCAGAGCTATCCCGAGGTTGAAATATCGCTCGATGTCGTGAATCGTGCCGCTCTGGTGGAGAGAATCATGAGCAACGAGATCGACATAGCCATCGTGGGCAGAGTGCCGGATGATATTCCTGTCGTCATCGAACCGTTCGCGCCCAACGAGCTGGTGCTTGTTGCCTCGCCCTATCATCGGCTGGCCGGACGCGCGAACGTGCCACTGTCAGAACTGGCGAAGGAACATTTCCTCATGCGTGAAGTTGGTTCTGGCACGCGCGCTGCCCTCGAGCTCATTCTGCAAGAGGCCGAAGTGCCGTTACATGTGAGTATGCATATGGGGAACAATAGCGCCATCAAACAGGGCGTAGCTGCTGGTCTCGGTATCGCGCTTATTTCGCGCGTCGCCCTCAACATGGAACTGGAGACCAACCGCCTGGTGATTCTCGACGTCGAAGGGTTTCCCATCATGCGCCAATGGCGTATCGTCCATCTCAAAGACAAACATTTTTCGGCTACGGCTCTGGCCTTCAAATCATTCTTACTAGAACACGCGGACCACCGCCTGCGCAGAAAAGAGCAATTGTGATGGATACCAGCGAGTTTCAACGGCAGCTGACTGCCCGCCATTTATTGGAGCAATAGAAAGTATAGCAAGGAGACACCGATGCAATTTGGTCGCTGCTACGAAGAATTTGAGGTCGGCGCCCTGTACAAACACTGGCCTGGCCGCACCATTACCGAATACGACGACACCCTTTTCTGCATGCTTACTATGAACCACAATCCCCTGCATATTGACGCGAACTATGCCGAGAACACGCGTTATAAACAGCGCCTGGTGGCTGGCCCGCTCATTTTCAGTATCGCCCTTGGGATGTCCGTCGCCGATGTGAGTGGGAACGCCGTCGCCAACCTCGAATTTGAGAACGTCAAGCACCTCGGCCCCACCTTTCACGGGGACACCATCTACGCCGAAACAAAGGTATTGGATAAAAAACTGGCCAGTAGCAATCCAAATATTGGTATTGTGACGGTCGAGACTATCGCCTACAACCAGCGCGGTGAAACCATACTCTCGTTCACACGCCGCGTGATGATTCCCAACAAAGCATACTATGCAGAGCAACAGCGGCCGTGGGAAGAGAAAATGGCGAAAGCTCGCAAACGAGCAGGCGGGAAAGAGCTATGATAAGTGCTCACGATGAGAGGAAGATATGATGCGCTTGAGGCGATCTGAATTATCAACGCCGGCCAGTAACGAACGTATGATGGAGAAGGCCGCCGCTAGCAGCGCCGACCTGGTTTTTCTCGACCTGGAAGATTCCGTTGCGCCCAATGAAAAGGTGGGAGCAAGAGCAAAGGTCATCCATGCGCT
>Ga0209577_10001046_pt1 | contig 27720 bp, 20 predicted proteins | sample GraSoiAngelo_109_FD_185874 | JGI IMG/M metagenome (GOLD analysis project Ga0209577, IMG submission 185874) | Grasslands soil microbial communities from the Angelo Coastal Reserve, California, USA - 14_0903_12_20cm (SPAdes) (version 2) | ecosystem: Environmental > Terrestrial > Soil > Grasslands...
ACCCACGCGGAACTCGCGCAGCGCGTCTTCGGCGCGATGCAGCGCGGCCTGCCCCTGTGCCAGCTGCGTGCCGAGGATGCCGGTGAGCTCGCTCAGGTTGTCGCGCTTCAGGCCCGCGGCCACGACTACGAACCGGTCCGCCACGGCGTTCACGGTGGCCGCGATGGCGGCGGGATCGCTGCCGGCCAGCTCCATGGTGAGGAAGTTCCCGTCGAGGTCGGCCGTCACCTTCAGGTCCTTGGCCAGCTTCAGGGCCGCTTCGTAGGGGGCGTCGAGCGTGAATGTGATCTCGCGGCCGGGCACGAGCGCGGCGGCGGGCGGCACCCACGCGAGGCCCAGGTCCGCGCCCACCGAATCACCCGCGCTCCCCTGTGCCACGGGGTTGCGCGAGGGGCCCCCGAACAGCGTGAAGCGCGGCGTCGTATCGGCCACCACGAGCCGGTACTCGCCCGGCACCACGTGCTCCTTGATGCCGAGCGTTCCGAGCACGTCGGAGTCGCCGGGCTGGGCCGCATGGAGGTACAGGTGTCGCGACCGCACGGCGTAGTCGAGCACGGCGTACGACTGCAACAGCTCCATCCAGCCCGAGGAGATCGGCAGCTGGCCCTGCCAGATGGGTCCTTCGTTGTGCACCTCGCGGTTGGGCACGCGGATCCAGACGATCGCGTGCGCCACGTAGTTGGCCGGCACGAACAGCGCGCCGACCACGCCGAGCCCCGTGACGGCGAGCGTGACCGCGAGCACGAGCCACCGGAAGCGGCGCGCCGCGGAGAGATAGCGCATCCATTCCGGTGGCGGGGGTTGGTCCGGTTCGCCGCTCCCTGCCAGGGGAGCAACGGAGCGGAGGGGCATGAGCGAGTCGCCGGGCATGGTCGGATCGTATCCTTCGGGAAGCAGGGAGCGGGTCTGCACGATCGTGCCCGGGCACACCGCAAAGCCGATACCGCCGGCCCGGCTCCCCCCACTACCGTCAACCCCTTACGGCGTGACCGGATAGCCGGCTCGGGTCCGGCGCATTTCCGCCGCGGCACCTGGCTTGTATCACCCCTGATACAAGATGGTAGTCACTGATCGTCGTCCGGCGCCGCGCGCAGTGCACACGAGTCGCGTGATGCCCCTCACGCTGCGAGCGGAACCATGCTAATATTGGCGGTCGCGTCGGTCGAGATGAGGCTCGCTCGCGTGCGGTTTTTCCACCTCATCGCGTTCGTCGTCGCGGCAACACAAGTCCGTGGAGACTCCGATGTCGACGTTTTCCGAAAGTTCCCTGGCGGTCGCGCGTCCCGCATCGCCCGCACCGGCGCGTACCCTGTCGCAGCTCGTTCCGGTCGAGCCCGCCACCAAGCCCAGCATCCGTATTCTCGTCGCCGACGACGAGCGCACGCTGCGCGAGAGCTGCGCCAGTGTGCTCGGCGTCGAAGGCTACAACGTGACGGTGACGGGGCGCGGTGAAGAAGCGCTCGAGCTGTTGCGACGTCGTCCCTTCGACATCGTGCTGCTCGATCTCTACATGACGCCGGTGAACGGCACGGAGCTCCTCGCCACCGCGCTCGCCGCCAATCCGGAGACGATCGCGATCGTGATCACCGGCAAGCCGAGCGTCGAGGCGAGTCTCGAGGTGCTGCGCGCGGGCGCGTGGGATTTTCTCCCCAAGCCGTTCACGGGAAGCCAGCTGCAGATTCTCATCGGACGCGCGGCGCACGCCGTCGCGGTGGCGCGCGAGTCGCGCGCGCTGCACGAGCGAGGCGGCGCGGTCGAGCCGGGCGACCGCGTCGCGGTGCTCGGCAACGCGCCCAAGTATCGCGAGACGATCACCCTGGCCCGGCGCGTCGCCGCCACCGATGCGTCCGTGTTCATCACCGGCGAGAGCGGCAGCGGCAAGGAGCTGATCGCGCAGTTCATCCACCACCGCAGTCGCCGCGCCAGCCGGCCCGTGGTCGCCGTGAACTGCGCCGCGCTGCCCGAGATGCTGCTCGAGTCGGAGATGTTCGGGCACTGCAAGGGCGCGTTCACGGGCGCCGTGCGCGACAAGCCCGGCCTGCTCGAGACCGCCAACGGCGGCACCATGTTCCTGGACGAGCTGATCGAGATGTCGAAGCCGATCCAGGCGAAGCTGCTGCGCGTGATTCAGGACGGCGTGGTGCGACGCGTGGGCAGCGAGACCACGGACGCGGTGGTGAACGTGCGGTTCATCGCGGCGACCAATCGCGACCCCGAGGAAGCCGTGGCGGCGGGCGCGCTGCGCGAGGATCTGTACTACCGCCTCCGGGTCGTGCCGATTCACGTGCCGGCGCTGCGCGAGCGCGTGGACGACATCCCGCTCCTGGCGGAGCACTTCCTCGCGACCTACTGGAACCGCCATCGCGCGGGCGAGGAACCGGTGCCCCAACTCTCGAAGGCCGCGATCTGGGCGCTGCGGGCCCACTCCTGGCCGGGGAACGTGCGCGAGCTCCAGAACGTCATCGAGCACGCCGTCGTCCTGCTCGAGCCCGGAGCCGACGTGCGGCCCGAGGACATCCCGTTCATCAGCGACCACGGCTCGGACCCCGAGCTGGGCGCGCTCGACGACACCGTGGACACGGGCGAGAGCTATTACGAGGCGCGCGACCGGCTGCTCGCTCGCTTCGACCGCCGCTTCCTCACCCGCGTGGTGATCCGGGCCGGCGGCAACCTGTCCAAGGCGGCGCGGCTGGCGAAGGTGGACCGCACGACCTTCTATCGGCTCATGAGCCGGCACGGCCTGCAGCGCAACCTGCTTCCCGGCTCGGAAGACGAGTGACCGCGAGCCCCGAGCGCGCCAGCGTCCTCGCGGCGAGGCCGAGCCTGACCCCGCTGGTGCTCGACGCACCGCTGGCGGGCGTCTCGTCCTCGATCATCACCGCCGCCACCCGGCGCGTCGCGCGCCGCTGGCGCGACGAAGCGGCGGCGGGAGTCGTGCCCGCCGCCGACGAGGAAGTCGTCGCGGGTCTGCTCGCGGCGCTCGCCCTCGCGGTGGACCAGGAGCGGCCCGGCTACGTCACCGAGCTCTTGCCCCGGCCCGCGGCGGGCATCGGCAACCGGCTGGTGGACATGCTGCGCGAGGAGCTGTTGCGCGCCTGGTCGGCCGGAGCGCCACCGGCGTCCCCGGCCGCCATGCTCGGCCCCCTGAACGCGCTGGAGCAGGTGCGGCAGGCCATCGACCGCCACGAAATGCGCCAGCTCGAGTCCCATCTCAACGGCGTGCAGGGTCTCGATCTCCTGGTCGAGGTGATCCACGACCTCCGCTCGCCGCTCACGTCGATCCTGTTCCTGGCCGAGACGCTGCAGCGGGGGCAGAGCGGCGAGGTGAACCCGGTGCAAAACCGCCAGCTGGGGTTGATCTACAGCGCGGCGCTGGGGCTCTCGTCCATCGTGAGCGACACGATCGAGCTGGCGCGCGGCGGCGACGAGCTGGCCGACCGCGAGCTCACGCCGTTCTCCGTCACGGAGCTGTGCGAATCGATCCGCAGCATCGTGCGACCGCTCGCGGAAGAGAAGGGCCTGTCGCTGCGCTTCGGCCTGCCCGCGAGCGACCGCCGGCTGGGCCACCCCGTCGCGCTGTCGCGCGTGCTCCTCAACCTCACGAGCAACGCGATCAAGTTCACCGAGCAGGGATTCGTGGAGATCACGTGCGAGGAGCGGCCCGATGGGCGTGTGCGCTTCTCGGTGCACGACTCGGGGCCGGGCGTGAACCCCGACGCGCTGGCCACCCTGTTCCAGCCGTTCCGCCGCGCCCGCGGCCGCGAGGCCTACTGTTTCTCGGGCACCGGGCTCGGCCTCGCGATCACGCGCAAGCTGGTGCGCGCGCAGGGGTCGACGCTCGAGCTCGAGACACGCCCCGGCTGGGGAACGCGGTTCTTCTTCGAGCTCGATCTCCCGCCGCACGGCGCTCCGCTCAGGTCGGCCTGGTAGGGCCGCCACCGCCCCGACACCGTCGCAGAACACCCGCGCAGTTGTAACGCGGTCGCGGCACAGCCCCACATCGCACCCGACGCCGTCGTCGTAAGCCCTTTGGCGACAAGGGGCCGGCGCTCGCAGGCCAGGCGCACGCTACGTGCTTCCAGGGGCGAGCGAACACCACCCTGCGAGCCGCATGACGACCCGAGCGCCACTCGTCACCCCCACCCCCGCGTCCCCGGGCGCCGTCGCCGCGCGCCGGGAGTTCCTGCCGTTCGCTCCGCCCCTCATCGGCGAAGAAGAGATCCGCGAGGTGGTGGACACGCTGAAATCGGACTGGATCACGACCGGTCCGAAGACCCGGCGGTTCGAGCAGGAGTTCGCGGCCTACCTCGGCGCGCCCGCGGCGCTCGCGCTCAATTCCTGCACCGCCGCGCTCCACACGGCGCTCGTGACGCTGGGCATCCGCCCGGGCGACGAGGTGATCACCACGCCCACGACGTTCGCCGCGTCCGTCAACGTGATCGAGCACGTCGGCGCCCGCCCCGTGCTCGTGGATGTCGAGCCGGACACCCTGAATCTCGATCCGGCCCTGGTCGAGGCGGCCATCACCCGCCGCACCAAGGCCGTGCTTCCCGTGCATTACGCCGGCCACCCCGTCGCGCTCGACCGGATCGGTGAGCTCGCGCGGGCGGGGGGATTCGCCGTAGTCGAGGACGCGGCCCACGCACTCGCCGCGAAGTACCGCGGCCGCCCGATCGGCGCGGACGGCAACCCCACGGCGTTCAGCTTCTACGCCACCAAAAACCTCACGACGGCCGAGGGCGGCATGCTCACCGGGGGCCCCGAGTTCCTCGAGCGCGCCCGCATCGTGAGCCTGCACGGCATGAATCGCGACGCCTGGAAGCGCTACGACCGGGGGGGACACTGGTATTACGAGGTCGTGACGCCGGGGTTCAAGTACAACATGACCGACATCCAGGCGGCGCTCGGCGTGTGGCAGCTGCGCAAGTTGCCGGGATTCCAGGAGCGCCGCCGGGCCGTGGCGGGGATGTACGACGCGGCGTTCGCGGCGGAGGACGCACTCGAGCTGCCCGCCCGTCGCCCGGACGTGGAGCACGCCTGGCACCTCTACGTCCTGCGCCTCCGCCCGGAGGCGCTCCGCATCGGTCGGGACGCGTTCATCGAGGAGCTGCGGCTGCGAAACATCGGGACCTCGGTGCACTTCATCCCGATTCACCTGCATCCTTATTATCGCGACAAGTACGGCTACCGGCCCGACAGCCTGCCCGTTGCCCACGCCAACTACCAGCGGATGCTCAGCCTGCCGCTGAACGCGCGCCTGAGCGACAGCGACGCGCGGGACGTGATCGAGGCGGTGCTCGACGTCGTGCGCCGGCACCGGCGCTGAGCGGTTCCGTGAGCCGTCGCGTCCTGGTCATCGCGGCGCATCCCGACGACGAGCTGCTGGGGTGCGGCGGCACGCTCGCCCTGCACGTCCGGGCGGGCGACGCGGTGACGGCCGTGATCGCCTGCGAAGGGGAGTCGCTGCGCTACGGGCCGGGTGGGGTCGGCCAGCTCGAACACATGCGCCGCGCGGCGCACACCCTTGGCCTCGCCGAGTCCCGTCCCCTGGGATTTCCCGACCAGCGGCTCGACACGCAGTCGCTGCTCGACCTCATCGTGCCGCTGGAGCGCGCGGTGCGCGAGCTGCGCCCGGCCGTCGTCTACTGCCAGTTCGGAGGCGACGCCAACCAGGACCACGAGCGCCTGTTTCGGGCCGCGCTCGTCGCCACCCGGCCGATCGAGCCGTGCATCGAAGCGGTGTACGCCTTCGACACCGCCAGCAGCACCGAGTGGGGCTACCCGCGCAGCTTCATCCCGGACACGTGGGTGGACATCTCGACGACGCTCGAGCAGAAGGTCGCCGCGATGGCCTGCTACGAGAGCGAAGTCCGCCCCTATCCGCACCCCCGCTCCCTCGAGGCGCTGCGTCATCGCGCCCGCGCCTGGGGGAATCAATGCTGCATGGACGCCGCCGAGGTGTTCATGACGGTGCGGCGGACGCTGCGCGCCGGGGTCTGATACACGAGTGTGACTAAAGTGTGGCCGTTGAGTGGCAGGCGAGCGCCCGCGGCGGCGCGACGCCGCTTCCCGCCGCCGGGCATGAGACGTGATCAGCAGCCCGGCAGCCATGCAGGCCCGGCAGGTTCGCGCCACCCTCAATCAGGGCTGAGATGACTTCGACCCGCCTCGAGCTGGACCAGGTCGCCCAGGGGTTCTTCTGGCCCGTCCGGGCCCTCGCCGCCGCCGTGCGCGCGCTGGACCGCGGGCTGCGCAACGCGGGCGTGCGGCGGGCCGTGAAGGTGGGCGTGGATTTCTGCTGCGGCGCGGGCGCCGTCGTGACGGCGGTGGCCGCGGGCGAGGGCGTACGCACGGTGGGCGTGGGCGAGACCGCTTCGCTCGCTTTGCTGGTCGGGCTCGTACTCGTCGTGGCGGACGGTCTGGGTGGCAGCTACCGCGCCATCTGGCGCTACACCAGCATGCGGGAGGCGCTCACCCTCAGCGTGTCGAGTATGGTCGTCCTGGGCGGGCTGCTCGCGCTGCGCGGGCTCGGCACGCTGGGCCTGTCGGTGGCCACCCTGCTCTTGACGGTGCTGCTCACGCTGTTCCTGTGCGGGAGCGTGCGCGCGCTGCGCCGCTGGTCGGTGGCCGAAGCCAAACAGCGGGCGCACCCATCGGGCTCGCGACTCGCCCCCGCGCACCGCGTGCTGATCGCCGGCGCGGGCCAGCACGGCCTGTCCATCGGGCGCGAGCTGTTGGAAGGCGCCGCGCCGGGCGTGCAGCTGGTGGGGTTCCTCGACGACGACCCCGCCAAGCACGGCGCCCTGCTGCACGGCGTGCCGGTGCTGGGAGGCGTGCGCGACGCCGTCGCGCTCGCGCAGGGCCACGATGTGCGCGAGGTGATCGTCGCGATGCCGTCGGCGACGCGCGCCCTGGTGCGCGCCCTCAGCCGGCGTCTCGAGGAAGCCGGCATCCGGGTCCGGGCGGTGGGTGGCATCGACCGGTTCGTGCGGGGGCGCGACGTGCACCGGCCCGGGAGCGTGACGCTGCACGAGCTGCTCGACGGCGCGCTCCCCGGCTCGACCCCTCACCCCGCGCCGGACGGCGGTCGCCGCGTGCTCGTGACCGGCGGGGCGGGCTTCATCGGATCGCATCTCACCCACATGCTGCTGGACCGGGGCTACCGCGTTCGCGTGCTGGACCGGTTCGACTACGGGCGGGCCGGGATCGACGGGCTCGAGCATCCGCGCCTCGAAGTGCTGGGCGGGGACGTGTGCTCGAGCCGCGACGTGGCCCGCGCCCTGCGCGACGTGCACGGCGTGATCGCCCTGGCCGCCATCGTGGGCGACCCCGCGTGCAATCTCGACCCCGAAGAGACCGTCAATCTCAATTACACGGCGACGAAGATCCTCATCGAGGCGTGCAACTTTCACCGCGTGCGGCGGCTGGTGTTCGCCTCGAGCTGCAGCGTGTACGGCGCCAGTGGGGGCGGCGCGCTGACCGAGCAGTCCCGGCTCAACCCCGTGTCGCTGTACGCGCGCACCCGGGTGCTGAGCGAGAGCATTCTGTTCGACCGCGCCGGCGACGTGGAGCCCGTGGTGCTGCGGCTCTCCACGGTGTTCGGGTTGTCGCCGCGGATGCGTTTCGACCTCGTGGTGAACACGCTCACGGTGCGCGCGGTGGCGGACGGCACGATCTCCATCATCGGGGGCAACCAGTGGCGCCCCAACGTGCACTGCCGCGATGCCGCGCGGGCGTTCATCGCCGCCCTGGAGGCTCCGGGCGAGCGCGTGGCCGGGGAGATCTTCAACGTGGGCGGCGACGCCCTGAACCACACGATCGCGGATCTGGGCGACATGGTGGCCGAGATCGTGGGCGACGTCGAAGTGAAGCGGCAGCCCGACGGCACCGACCTGCGGGACTACCGGGTCAGCTTCGCCAAGATCCGCCGGGTGCTGGGCTTCGAGCCCGAGTGGACCGTGGCGGCGGGGATCCGCGAAGTCGCGGCCGCCGTGCGCAGCCAGCCGGCCCTCCGCAACTACCAGAATCCCGCCTACCACAACGTCCAGGCGCTGAGGCAGACGCTCACGACGCCGCGACGCCGGAGCGGAGATTGGACGACCGCACGCGAGCCGACCCCCGCCTGAGCGTCGCCGCCGGCGTCGCGACGCCGAGCACCACCGATTTCCTGGTGGTGGGGGGCGGCATCCTCGCCCTCACGCTCGCGCTCGAACTGAAACGCCGCCACGGCGACTGCTCGGTCACGCTGCTCGAGAAGGAGCGCGCCTGCGGGCTGCATGCGAGCGGCCGCAACTCGGGCGTGCTGCACGCCGGCTTCTACTACACGGCCGACACGCTCAAGGCGCGGCTCACGCGCGAGGGCAACCGCCGGCTGACCGCGTATTGCGTCGAGCGCGGCCTACCGCTCGACCGCTGCGGCAAGCTGGTGGTGGCGCGCCACGCCTCCGATCTGCCGGGGCTCGAGGAGCTCGAGCGCCGCGGCCGCGCCAACGGCGTCCCGCTCGAGGTGCTGTCCGTGGACGATGTTCGCCGACTCGAGCCGCGGGCCCGGACGTACGAGCGGGCGCTGTTTTCCCCGACCACCACGACCGTACACCCGGCCGCCGTCGTCGCGAGTCTGGTGGCCGATGCGCGCGCGGCCGGGATCGCGATCCTCACCGGCGTGGCGTACCAGGGACGGGGGCGGGGGGCGGGCGCGGTCGTCACCTCGGCCGGCACCATCGCCACCGGCTATCTCTTGAACGCCGCGGGCGTGTACGCCGACCGCGTGGCACGCGACTACGGGTTCTCGGAGCGGTACCGCATTCTGCCGTTCCGCGGCCGCTACCTCGTGGCCGAGCCCGGCGCCCCGGACGTGCGCACCCACGTGTACTCCGTGCCGGCGCTCGCGAACCCGTTTCTCGGCGTCCACGTCACCCGCGGGGTGAGCGGCGGGGTGAAGATCGGGCCGACCGCGGCGCCGGCGCTGTGGCGCGAGCAGTACGACGGCTGGCGCAACTTCCGGCTCGACGAGTGCCTGACGATCGCGGCCCAGGAGTTGGGGATGCTGTGGCGCGACGACTTCGGGTTCCGCGGCCTCGCCCTGGCGGAGTTGCGCGCCTACGGGCGACGCGGCCTGGTGCGCCGGGCGGCGGCTCTCGTGGACGGCGTGCGGCCGGCGGCGTTCCGCCGCTGGGGGCCCACGGGCATCCGCGCCCAGCTGTTCGACGTACGCGAGCGCCGTCTGGAGATGGACTTCCGCTACGAGGGAGACGACCGCTCGTTCCACGTGCTCAACGCCGTGTCGCCGGCGTTCACCTGCGCGTTGCCGCTCGCCGCGTATCTCGTCGATCGGATCGCCGAGCGGCTGCACTCGGCCTGGGCCGCGGCATGAAGCGGCTGCTGGACGTGCTGCTCTCGGCCGCGGCGCTGATCGTGCTCAGCCCGCTGTTGTCGCTCGCGGCGCTGGGCGTCTGGCTGGCGGATCGCAACCCGATTCTGTACCGCGCGCGCTTGACGGGACGCCACGGCCGGCCGTTCACGATGTACAAGCTCCGGACCATGCGCGTGGATCACGGGGCGTTCCAGAGCGTCATCACCGCCGATCAGGACCCCCGCGTCTTCCGATTCGGGGCGTGGCTGCGCCGCGCCAAGGTCGACGAGCTGCCGCAGCTCCTCAACGTGCTGCGCGGCGAGATGTCGATCGTGGGACCGCGCCCAGAGCACCCTAGCATCGTGAGCCGCCACTATGGACCGGAGCATCGCGAGCTGCTGGGAGTGCGCCCGGGTCTCACGAGCCCCGGCACGCTGTACGACTACGCCCATGGCGACGCGATCGTCGGGCGCAGCGATCCGGAGCGCGGCTACGTGGAGCGGCTGTTGCCGCTCCGACTCGCGCTCGACCTGGTGTACGTCCGCCAGGCGTCGCTCGCCTACGACGCCGCGCTCGTCGCTCGCACGGTCCGGTTGATCGCCGCGACCGTGTTCGGTCGCCGCTCCGCAGGCGATACGCCGGAGCTGACGCAGGCGCGCGGCTTGCTCGCCACGCCTCGCCCCCTCACCGCCGAGCCTCGCGACCCGGTGACGTCCCGTCGTACCGCCACGGCCCAGCTATAAGCATCCCTGGGCGAGCGCCGCCTCCGGTGCCGGCCGTAACACGGCAACCGCGCAGCTGTAAGGGATGTACCACAAATCGGGTCCTGACGGCCTTCGGTCGCTCGTCGTAACGCTATGTTCACGTGCGCGTTAGATCGCCGATGTTGCGCGCACGCCACGTGCAGCAGGCTAGGATGATGCAAACCAAAGACGCGGCCGCTCAGGCCGTTCTCATGACCCGGTTACGGGCGAGGGTGCGGACTCGCCTGCTCGGGCTCGCCGGTCTGCTCGTGCTGGTCACGTGCCAGGATCAGCCGGGCCTCCGCTCGCCCACTGAGGTGCGCGTACCGCCCAGGCTGGCGATGGTGGCCGGAGGCGTTACGCTCGTGGGCGCGGGCAACATCGCGCGCTGCGACAAGAGCAACGACGAGGCCACCGCCGCTCTGCTCGACGGCATCGCCGGCACCGTGTTCGCGCTGGGCGACGCCGGCTATCCCAACGGCACCGCCGCCAACTACCAGAACTGCTACGACCCGAGCTGGGGGCGCCACAAGGCCCGCACCTATCCCGTGACGGGCAACCACGACTACGACTCGAGCGCCACCGCCGCCGGCTATTTCGGCTACTTCGGCGCGGCCGCCGGCGATCCGACCAAGGGTTACTACAGCTACGAGCTCGGCGCCTGGCACATCATCGTGCTGAACAGCAACACGAGCTTCGTGTCCGCGTCGGTCGGCTCGCCCCAGGAGACCTGGCTCAAGGCCGACCTCGCCGCCACCACGAAGCAATGCGTGCTGGCGATGTGGCACAATCCGCGCTTCTACTCGACCACGTCGAGCTCGTTCTCCCCCTCGTCGGCGGTGAAGCCGTTCTGGGACGATCTGTACGCCGCGCACGCCGAGCTGATCATCAACGCGCACATGCGGGACTACGAGCGGTTCGCGCCGCAGACCACCGCCGGCGTCGCCGACCCGGTCAATGGCATCCGCGAGCTCATCGTCGGCACCGGCGGCGAAGGCCTCGATCAATCCAACACGCTGATCACCGCGAACAGCGAGGTGCGGATCAGCGGCGTATACGGCGTGCTGCAGCTCACCCTCGGCGACGGCTCCTACTCCTGGCGATTCGTCCCCGTGGCGGGGCAGTCCGCGACCGATACGGGGAGCGGCTCCTGTCACTGAGTCAACGGCCGCTCGTGTCGGTCGTGGTGCCTTGCCGCGACGAGGAGCGGTTCATCGGCGCGTGCCTGGATTCGATTCTGGCGAGCGAGTACCCGCCCGAGCGCTTCGAGGTGATCGTCGCCGACGGTATGAGCCGGGATCGGACCCGCGAGATCGTGGGACGCTATTCGGTCCGCCACCGCTCCATCCGCCTGATCGACAACCCGTCGCAGACCACACCGGCGGGGCTGAACGCGGGCCTCGCCGCGGCGCGGGGGGACATCATCATGCGGATGGACGCGCACGTGGTGTACCCCCCGACCTACATGCCGCGCCTCGTGACCGCCCTGCTCGAGTCGGGGGCGGACAACGTGGGGGGCGTGATCGCCACCCTCCCCGCCGACCGCACGGCGGTGGCGCGCACCATCGCCGTCGCGCTGGCGCACCCCTTCGGCGTCGGTAACTCCTACTTTCGCATCGGGGTCAGCGAGCCACGCTGGGTCGACAACGTCGCCTTCGGGTGCTGGCGGCGGGAGATCTTCTCGCGCGTCGGCGTGTTCGACGAAGAGATGGTGCGCAATCAGGACGACGAGTTCAACCATCGCGTGATCCGTCGCGGCGGGCGCATCCTCCTCGTTCCCGGTGTGGTATCGCAATACTTCGCGCGCCGCACGCTGCGCCAGGTCGCGCGCATGTACTTCCAATACGGCTATTTCAAGCCGCTGGTCGCGAAGAAGGTCGGCCGGGTGATGACGGTCCGCCAGCTCGTCCCGGCCCTGTTCCTCACGAGTCTCGCGGTGAGCGGTGCGGCGAGCGCGTGGCTGCCCGGAGCGAGAATCCTGTTCCTGGCCATTGCGGCCTCGTACGCCGTCGCCCTGGCCGCGGTCGCCTTGGACACCGCGCGCCGCCGTGGGCCCGCCTGTGGCCTCGCCGCCACCGTCGTGTTTCCCACCATTCACGCGAGCTACGGCGTCGGATTCCTCCGCGGTATTGGAGACCACCTGCTGCGCCGGCGTCACCGCCCGGCCGCCGTCGCCGCCGCGACCATCCCGCTGTCTCGCTGATGGCGGAGCTGGCGAGCTTCGACTACCACGAAGTAACGGACGACCCCACCGGGACGGGCTTCCAACGGCCGGCCGCCCGGGCGTTCACGCTCACTCCGGCGGCGTTCCGCGGCCACCTCGACCGCATCGCGGCGGCCGGCGTGACGCCCACCCTCGTGACGGCGCTCGACCTCACGGCGCCCGGCCGGCATGTGTGTCTGACGTTCGACGACGGCGGGCGCAGCGCGCTCGCCGTGGGCGACGAGCTGCGCCGACGCGGCTACTGGGGTCACTTCTTCGTCGTCACCAGCCTGATCGGAACGCGGACGTTCCTCAGCCCGGCCGAAGTCCGCTACCTGCGTAGCTGCGGCCACGTGGTCGGCAGCCATTCGCACACTCATCCAGACATCTTCCGCGATCTGCCGCGCGAGCGGATGCTCGAGGAGTGGCGGGTGAGCGCCGATCTGCTGGCGACCTTGCTGGGGGAGCGCTGCGTCGCAGCGGCGGTACCGGGGGGCGACATCTCGCCCGTGGTGCTGCGATCGGCCGATGCCGCCGGCCTCCGGTACCTGTTCACCTGCGAGCCCCAGCTCCGGCCGGTGCAGGTGGGGGAGTGCTGGGTGCTGGGACGGTTCATCCCGAAAGCCGGCACGCCACCCGGCCGGGTCGAGGAGCTCGTGCGCTTCCGCGGGTGGTGGCGTGCCCGCATCGTGCGCGGCGCGAAGGAGCTCGCCCGCCACGCCCTGCCGCCGCTGTACCGCGCGTATGTGCGGACCGTAACGAGGCCAACTCAAGATGTCGCAAACCCGTTACAGGGGGGGGCGGCGGCAGTCCCGTCCCAAAGGCTTAAGTAGCAACGCCACAGCCACTTAGGATTCCTGTGCTCGCGCACGCCTCGTGCTCAGGTGAGGCCCCGACCGTTATGCCCACTACCTCCGAACGCCTGCCCGGCGCTGACGCTCGCGGCGCGCTCCCTTGAGCGCTGCGCCACGCGTGGTCCGTACCCGCCCGGGAAGCGACGAACTTCCCCGCGCCGAGCCCCCCTCGGCACGCCACTCGCTGATCGAGCTCCTGGGAGAGGCCTTACAGCGGGATCGGATCGCTCACGTGCTCCAGTGGAAAGGCAACTGGAAGCACGCGCGCTGGATGGCCGGCGAAGGCGACATCGACCTGCTGGTTGACCGGGGAGCCGAGGCCCAGTTCCGCAACGTGCTCGAGGCCCTCGGGTTCCGCCGGGCGGATGCGCCCGTCGAGCGGCGCCTCCCCGGCATCGAGAGTCATTTCGGTCTCGACCCGGTCACGGGCCGATTGATCCACCTGCACGTCTACTACCGGTTGTTGCTCGGCAGTTACTGGCACGTGATGTACCGCCTCCCGATCGAAGCGCCGCTGTTGCAGTCGGCCACGCAGGGCAACGTGTTCCTGGTGCCATCCGCCGAGTTCGAGCTGCTCACGTTCGTCGTGCGGATGGTGCAACGCCTCTCGCCGCTCGACGTGCTGCGCCCGCGACCGCCCCGGTGGCTCACGAGCATCCAGCCGGAGCTCGACGCGCTGCTCCGGAAGGCGGACCAGGGCAGGCTGGGCGAGATCGTCGCCGCGCACATCCCCGTGCTCGATGTGGCGTTCATCGAGACCTGCATCGCAGCGCTCCGGCCGGACTGCTCGCGGGGGGCGCGGGCTGTGCTGCCCTGGAGGCTCCGCCGGCGGCTGCGGGCGCACGCGCGCCGACCTACGGTGCGGCAAGGGTTGCTCCGCTGGGCGCGCAACCTCGCCGAGCGCGTCGGCACCGGGCGCGGGGGCTCCCGCAACAAGGTGGCGCATGGCGGCACGGTCGTGGCGATCGTCGGATCGGACGGTGCCGGGAAGACCACCTGCACGCGAGAGCTCGCGGCGTGGTTGTCCCAGGGCTTCGCCGTCATGACGGCGCACCTCGGCCATCCGCCGCGCTCCCTCCTGACGCTGGCGGTCGGCGCGCTGCTGCGGCTCGGGGAGACGATGGGCGTCTCCGCCGCGAGCGACGAAGCGCGCCGCCGCGCGCCCGGCTACCTGGCGGCGCTGCGTGCCCTGTGCTCCGCCCGGGACCGTCACCGCCTCTACGTCCGCGCCCGGCGCTTCGCGTTCGGGGGCGGGATCGCGCTGTGCGAGCGCTACCCCGTGGCCCTGACCCCCGAGTTCGCCGGCCCCCGGCTCGACGCGTTCGCGGGACCACTCCGCCGGACCCGCCTGGGTCGGTGGCTGCTGGCGGCGGAAGCGAGCTACTACCGGCGCATCCTGTCGCCGGATCTGCTCGTCGTGTTGCGGATCGACCCCGAGATCGCCGTACGGCGCAAGACCGACGAGCCGGAGGAGTACGTTCGCCGGCGCGGCCACATCGTGTGGGCGGCGGATTGGAGTGCCACGGGCGCGCACGTGGTCGACGCCGGCGGGCCGTTCGACGACGTCCTGGCCCGTCTGAAGGCCGTCATATGGCGGGAGCTGTGACGTCGTGATGGCGCCCGAGAACGACACCACGCGGCCCCTGCTCGTCGAGCTCGTCGGTCCGGCCGGCGTCGGCAAGAGCGCCCTGGCGGAGCGGTTGACGGCCCGGAGCGGTGTGGTCCGCGCCAGCGTGTGGAACCTGCCGCGGTGGCTCCTGCTCGAGAGCGCCGCCCGCTCGCTGCCGTTGCTGCTGCGGCTGTGCTACCAGGCCCGCGCCGTCCCCGCCAGAGCGCTGCAGCAGGTCGTTCGACTGAACGCGCTGTACCTGTTCGTGCGGCGACGGGTGGGGCAGGCACGCGTGGTGGTGCTCGACGAGGGCCCGGTGTTCGCGCTCAGCTGGCTGCAGGTGTTCGGCCATCCGCGTCTCCGGCCCGATCGCACCGCCCGGTGGTGGCGTCGGACGTATGCTGCCTGGGCGGCGGTGCTCGACCGCCTGATCGTGCTGGACGCCGCCGCGCCGGTCCTCGCCGCGAGACTGCGCCACCGCCGCAAGCCGGACGACGTGTACCGCCGCCTGACCACCCACGAGCGGCTCGACGTGATGGCGCGCTACCATGTGGCATTCGCGCGCGTGCTCGACGACGTCGTCGCCGCCGGTGGGCCCGCACCGCTCAAACTCGCCGCGACGGAGGGCTCCGTCGAGCACCTCGGCGATCGCGTGCTCGCGGCCTTGGGACAACCGCGCCATGGCTGACGCGGTGCGGATCGTCACATCGGCCGAGGCGACCGAACGCCCCCGGCCCGACATCACCCTGACGCAGCGGGCGTCGCTCAACGTCATCGCCTCCCTGCTCGACTATGGCGCCAAAGTCGCCGTGGGCTTCCTGGTCATCCCGATCGTCGTCGCCGGGCTGGGCAGCTCGCTGTACGGCGTGTGGGAGATGCTGGCGCGTCTGACGGGCTACCTGACCGCCGGCGACGGCCGGCCGATCCAGGCCCTGCGCCTCGTCGTCTCGAACCTCCAGGGCAGTCGCGACGATTCGGCCAAGCGCCGCTACGTCGGCGGGGCGTTCGTGGTGTCGCTGCTGTTTCTCCCGCTGCTGCTGGGAGGCGGCGCCCTGCTCTTTTGGCTCGCGCCCACCATCACCAAGGCCCCCGCGGACCTCTCCCCGACCGTGCGCCTGACGGTCGTCATGCTCACGCTCAGCTTGCTGCTCGGCAACCTCGCCTCACTCCCGGAATCGGTGCTGCGGGGCATGAACCTCGGTTACAAGCGGATGGGGCTGCAGGCGGGGACGGAGATCGTGAGCGGGGCCCTGCTGGCCGGCGCCGTGGCCGCCGGGTTCGGCATGGCCGGCGCCGCCGCCGCGCAAGTGGCCGCGGCGGGGGTGATGGCGCTGTGCTTTTGGTGGGTGGTGCGCAAGTACGTGCCCTGGTTCGGCGTCGAGCGGCCGCGGAGCGTCGAGGTCAAGGGCCTGATGCGTCTCAGTCTCTGGGTCGCCGGGGGAGAGACGATCAGCAAGCTCATTCACGCGAGCGACGTGATCATCCTGGGGATGGTGCTCTCGCCCGCCGCGGTCACGCCCTACGTCCTGACCGGATACGCGGCGCGCCTGGCGGTCAACGTCCACGTCCTCGCCGCGGGAGGTGCGATTCCCGGCATTGCCGGCGTGATCGGCCAGGGGCAACGCGACAAGGCGATCCGCCTGCGCAACGAGCTCGTGGCCGCGACCTGGCTGTTCGCGGTGACCGTGGGAGCCACCATCCTGGTGTGGAACCGCTCGTTCCTCGGTCTGTGGGTGGGGTCCCAGAACTACGGTGGTCCGTGGGTCAACCTGCTCGTGGTGCTGATCATGGCGCAGACGGCCTTCGTGCGGAGCGACTCGTACGTCATCGACGCCGCCCTGCAGCCGCGCCAGCGCGTCATCGTGAGTGCGGTAGCGCTGGTGCCGACGGTCGGCCTCGCGACGCTGCTCGCGCTGCGCTTCGGCACCGTCGGGCTGTGCCTGGGCGTGTTCATCGGCCGGCTGACGCAATCGATCGCGTACCCGCGTCTGGTGCGGGCCTGTCTGGGGATCCCCTCGCGCAGCCACCCCCGCGCGCTCGCCCGACCCTTGGCGATCACCCTGTTCCTGTTCGCGACCGCCGCCGCGCTCGGCAGCCGCATCGTCACCGAGCACTGGATCACGTGGGCGGCCGGCGTGGCGGGGACGGCCGTGGTCGCCCTGGCGCTCGCCCTGGGCCTCGGCCTTCCGCGAGACATGCGGCGCGCGGTCATGCGACGCTACGCCGGGCTCGCCCGGAGGCTCTTGTGACCGGCGTGACGGCTCCCGCGGTGGTGGCGCCGGTGCCGGGGCGGCTGGTGCACTGGGCGTTCTACCTGTTCGTCCTGTCGATTCCGTTCGAGTTCCCGGGGCGCTCGTTCCCCGTCGAGATCCCCACGATCGCGGCGGCGCTGTTCGTGCTCGCCACGCTGCTCGAGCCGCGGCGGTGCTACGCGCGAACCCCCCCGGCGCTGCTGTTCTTCGCGGCGTATTTCTACGCGTACTGGATGTCGGCCGCCGTGAACGGACGCGCCCCCGTCGCGACCGATATGAACGCCGCCGACTACTGGATCGAGGTCACGAGGCTCTTCGTCCTGGAGCTCGAGATGGTGCTCACCTTCTGGGCGGGCGTCAACCTCATGAGGTCCCAGAAGACCGCCCGCGCCGCGCTCGTGGTCTTCGCCGTCGCCTGCGTGCTCGAAGCGCTCCTGCCGCTGCTCGGCGTCGCCCGGACGGCCCGGGCGCAGTGGGGCGGCGGCGAGCGCGTCACGGCACTGGGTCAGAACCCGAACCACAACGCCGACGTGCTCGCGGCGGGGCTCATCGCGCTCCTCGGCCTGCGGTACGGGCTGCAGCACCAACCGCTGCGGCGCGGCCGCTGGCTCGTCTGGCCCGCCTTCGGCGTCAGCGCCATCTCGCTCGTGAACACCGGCTCGCGGGGCGGCCTCTTGTCCCTGGGTCTCGGCCTCGTCGTCCTGACGCTCACCGGCGCGCGCAGCGGATGGGCGAAGCTGCGGAGCGGCGCCGTGTTGGCGCTGGGCATCGCGGCGCTCGTGTACACGGCCTACAGCAACGACCTCATGCGCCGCCGCCTGGAGGATACGATCGAGCACGGCAAGTTCACCCACCGCGAGCGGCTGTTCCCGGCGCTGCTGGCGATGTTCGACGAGCGGCCCGTGTTCGGGTGGGGACCGGTCAACAACAAGTACGAGCTCGGCATCCGCCAGGACGAGCGCGTCCGCCGCCGCCGCGACGCGCACAACCTCGTGCTCGAAGTGTTGACCGCCACCGGCCTCGCCGGCGCGATTCCGTTCTGCGCCGGCATCGGCCTGTGCGTCGTGGGGGCCTGGCGCAGCCGGCGCGGCGCGCACGGCTTCGTGCCGTTCGCCCTGTGCGTCGTGATGGGGATGGCCAACATGAGCGGCAATCTGATCGCGTCGCAGCTGTTGTGGCTGGTGCTGGCCTACGCGGTGGCGGCGAGCCTGAGACCACGCGAGGTCGCGGGGCCCGGTCCGCCGGCCGGCGCGCCGGTGTGGCGCGCGACGTCCGGGTGGTCACCCGGCCGCGGCGAGCCCGCCGTACCGAGCGTCGCCGCGATCTGACGCGAGCGGCCGAGAACTCGAGCAGAGCGAGGCTACATGTTCTTCAGCGCGTATGTGGGAGACGACGTCGGATTGCCGCCGTGGCGGGAGGCGCTGGCGCAGCACGCCCGATGGCTGGGACTCGAGGCGCGCACCGAAACACGTCGCCTCAACGACTGCCGCACCCTGGCGTTGGGGTGGCTGGAGCGCGTGGGGCCGGCGGCGAGTCGCCGGGGGTTGATCGAGCGAAACCAGCAGGTCGTCGCCGGCGTGCTCGGGTGTGACGGCCCGGCGTGGGCGAGCGACGCCAATGCGGCGACGCTCACGGCGTCGCTCGACCGCAGCGAGATCCGCATCGCGCTGCCGCCGGCCAGTCCGCAACAGGTCTTCTATGCCGCGACGCCGCACGGTTACGTGTTCGCGGACGACCTCCGGCTGTTCCGGCGCGTGCTCGACGTGGACTTGGACGACCGGGGCGTCTATGCCCTGCTGCGCTTCGGCGCCGTTCCACCCGCGCTGACGATATACGCACAGGTGCGGCGCATCCCCAACGGGCACGAGCTCCGGCTGCTCCCGGGCCGTGAGCCCGAGTGCAGCCTCGTGGTGCGGGAGACCGATCCGCCGCGCGGCGACGGCGCCGTGGTGCCGCCCGAGCGCTGGCTCTCGGACACGCTCGACGAGACGCTGGCGCGGGTGCCGCCATCCGCCGTCCTGTACTTCAGCGGCGGGGTCGACTCCAGCCTCCTGGCGGCGCGGCTCAGTCACCTGGGCCGCCACGACGTACGACTGGTGAATTACTGCTTCGGCCGGGAAGACGAGGAGAGCCCGCTGGCCGCGCGGATCGCGTCACACCTCGGCTTCGAGTGCCACCAGGTGCGCCACGAGCTCCAGCAGGTGGCCCATGTCCTGGACCGGGTGGACCGCGACTATTCCTTTCCCTTCGGCGATCTCTCCACCATCCCGACCAACATCCTCGTCCACGGGTCGCTGCCGCTGGCGGACGAGTCCCGCACGGTCATCGAGGGAACGGGGGCGGACGGGGCCTTCGGCTTCGGCGTCGAGTATCGCAAATGGCAGCGGTTGTACGCCATTCCCCGACCGCTCCGGCGCTGGGCCGAGGCGGCGTACCGCGGCCTGCGGCTGTGGCGGTACGACTCGGGTGTGGAACGCGCGGGTCGCCTCCTCTCCCGGAGCGCGCAGCTGTCGCTCGGCCATGCCGTGGTCGCCCAGAACGCCCTCGAGCGCGTCGCTTACACGACGCCGCGGGATGTCCAGGCGCAGCTGCGGCAGGCGGTTCAAACGAACTTCGAGGTGATGGGGACCGGGACGGACCCGCGAGACCACCTCAGCTTCCTCGATCTCGTGTGGGTATGCGCCGGCCGCATGGCCCCCAAGTCCTTCGACCCGCTGCGCAGCCGGGGGATCCGTCCACTGTACCCATTCCTCCAACCGGCGATGGTCGCCGGGAGCGCTGCGCTCTCCTGGGAGGCGAAGTGTACCGCGGGCGAGAAGAAGGCGCTGCTCAAGCGCCTGCTGGCGCGCGCCATTCCTCCCGACTGGGTGTACCGCCCCAAGTCGGGGTTCACGCGGCCCGCGCACGCCGTATTCGCGGAGCGGACGGTACAGGACTACCTGCACGACGTCGTCTTGTCGCCGGGCAACCCGCTGCTGGATTATTGCCGTCGGCAGACGGTGCGCCAGCTGGTGGAGCGCTCCAGTCGCCGCGCGCTCGGCGTCGGCGCCTACAACTTCCTCTGGGCCCTGACGTTCACGTCGGGATGGCTGCGCCGGCCACCCCGCACCGCCGCGCGGGTGCGCGTGGCGACCTTGGCGTGAGCGCGCGTACCGGGTCGCCGCGCATGCTCATCACGTTCTCGGGATTGGACGGCTCCGGTAAGTCCACGCTGATCGCGTGGCTCCGCGGCGAGCTCGAGCGCGCCAACCAGGCCGTCACCGTCCTGCACATGACCCACGACGTCGGCGTCTATGGGTGTCTGCGCCGCGTACGGGACGCCGTGACGCGCCCCCGCCCCGGCGAGCGCCCTACTCCGTTAGGTGCGCCGGCCCCCGACGGTCGGCGCAGCCTCGCTCGCAGGATGCGCGATGCGGTCGTGTGGAGCAAGCTGCTGCGGCGAGCCCTGTACCCGGTCGACCTGGTCCTGTTCGTCGCGGTGCGATTCTTCGTCGAGCACCTGCAGCGTCGCATTCTCGTGACCGATCGCTACTTCTACGACACGCTCGTGGACGTGGCCGACCGCGGCCCCGGCCGGTGGGTGCGGCTGCTCGAGCGGCTGACCCCGGCACCGGACCTGGCGGTGTTTCTGGACGTCGGGCCCGCGGAGTCCTATGCGCGCAAGGGTGAGTATTCGGTTCCCTACCTCGCGCGCCGCAGCGCGTCGTATCGCGCGGTCGCCCCACTCGTTCCCTCCGCGCTCGTGCTCCCGAACGACGACCTCGCCGCGACGCGACGCGAGCTGCGGCGGGCCGTCTGGGAGCGACTCGGCGCATGAACACGGCAGCCGAACGGTGGCACGCGGCCTGGATTCTCCGCCTGCTGCTCGACGCGCCCGACCCGCCCGAGGGGACGGCGAACCTCGACTGGACGGTCCTGCTGGAGATCGCCCGCACCAACGGCGTGCTCGTTCGCACGGGTCAGCGCCTGTCTGCCCGGGGCGCCCGCATCCCCGTCGCGTTCGCCGACGCGGTGCTGCGGGAGCAGGAGCGCGTCCGCGCCACGCTCGAACTGGCGCGGCGCGTGAGCGACGCCTGTGAAGCGCGCGGGATCGAGTTCGTTTTCCCGAAGATGCTGCAGGACTACCCCGATGGCGGCGACGATCTGGACGTCCTGGTGCTGCCGCGCTCGTCGGGCGTGGACCGCGGAATCCTGGCCGGGCTGTGGACGGCACCGCATCGGCGGGACATGGGCACGCGGCTCGCCGGGTCCGTCGCGTACACCGTGGCCGGCTGCCCATCGCCGCTCGACGTCCAACATGGCCGGCTGGGCCTCGTGGGCGAGTACACGAGCCTGCCGCTGCTCCTGATGCGCGACCGCCGACGCGTGGTCGTGGAAGGCCTCGAATTCTTCGAGCCTTCGCGCGAGAACCAGCTGGTCCTGCAGGGCGTGCAGCGCGTCGCGGGACGCCGGCGCATCGCGCTGTGCGACCTGGTGTTCACGATCCGCACGCTGCGCCGGGCGGAGCTGGAGTGGGGCTACGTCGTCGCTACGGCGCGGCGACACGGCGCGCTGCCCGGACTGTCCTGCTATCTCCGCTACGTGGACCAGATCCACCGCGACGTCTTCGGGAGCGATCTGGTGCCCGCGGCGGCGCGGCGCGCGCTCAGCCTGGCGGGATGGGGACGGGCGGAATTTCGCCAGGGCGGCTACCGCTTTCCCGTCCTGCGGGTCAACGGCAGGCTGTGCCTCGAGCAGCTCGGGGCCCGGATCGGCCACGGCGACTGGGCCGCCGCCGGCCGGGTGTGCCTGGTGCCGGTGGTCGGAGTAGCGCGGGCCGTCCGGCGGCTGGCGAGGCCCGGGAGCCCGCCGCAGCAGTCGCCCGACCGAGTGGAGCTGAGACGATGACGGCCGAACGCGTCCTGGTGCTGGACGGGCATACCAATCAAGCGCTCGCCTCGGTGCGCGCGCTCGGCCAGGCGGGTCATTCGGTCTACGTGGCCAGCCAGCAGCGCATGCCGCTGGCGGCCTGGTCGCGCCATTGCCAGGACCGGTTCCGCCTCGCCGGCGATACGCCGGCGGCGTTCGCGGCGCTGCGCCTCTGGGCCGCGGCGCAGGGAGTCGGGATCGTGCTTCCCCAGCGCGAGCGCTCGTGCGTCCTCTGTGCCGCCGAGCGCGCGGAATGGGAGGCCGTGGGCATCGTGGTGGGGTGCGGGCCGGAGGACATGCTGCTGCGCGCCTTCGACAAGGGCCGCACGCTGGAGCTGGCACGCTCCTGCGGCGTGCGGATCCCGCCCACGTGCCTGCCGACGTCTCTGGCCGACTGTCACCGGGCGGCGGCGGCGATCGGGTATCCGTGTATCGTGAAGGCTCGATTCAGCGATTTTTGGGACGGCGACCGCTTCGTCCGGGACGGGGGCGCGCGCTATGTCGCCGACGCCGCCGCGCTCGAGGCGGCGGTGCTGGCGTGCCGCCAGGGTAATTTCTGGCCGGTGATCCAAGGGTTCGTACCGGGTCGGGGGAAGGGCGTGTTCGCGCTGTGCGACCAGGGCGAGCCCGTGGCCTGGTTCGCGCACGAGCGTCTTCGCGACGTGCGGCCGTCGGGAGCCGCCAGCTCGCTCCGCCGCTCGGTGCCGCTCGATCCCCGCCTCCAGGCGCCCGCGGCCCGGCTCCTGTCGGAAATCTGTTGGCACGGCCCGGCCATGGTCGAGTTCCGCGACGACGGGACCAGCGACCCGTGCCTGATGGAGGTCAACGGGCGTTTCTGGGGTTCCCTCGAGTTGTCCGTGCGGTCGGGCGTCGATTTCCCCAACCTGTGGGTGCGCCTGCTGCGCGGCGAGTCCGTCGGTCCACCGGCAGAGTACGCGACGGGAGTCACCCTCCGCTGGCTGTGGGGCGACGCCAAGCGGCTCCTCAACGTGCTGGCCGGCGCCCCATCCGGCTGTCCCGAGCCGTACCCTCGCCTGTGGCAGGGGGTGCGCGAGATCTTCGGCCGTCAGCCTCCCGGGACGCGCAGCGAAACTTGGGACGCCCACGACCCCTGGCCGGCGGTCGGGGAGTGGTTCGGAGCGGCGCGCGATCTATGGCAACGAGCTCGACAGTGAACCCTCCGCTCCGTGTGCTGATGGTCACGAGCAAGTGGCCGACCGGCGGGCAGCCGCGCACCACGCACTTCATCAAGCGCCAGGCGGAGTTCCTCCGGGCGGCAGGCGTCAGCGTCGACGTGTTTCACTTTGCGGGCGGACTCAAGCCCTGGAATTACGCGTTGGCGTGGTGGCGCGTGCGGCGCCGCCTGGCAGGCGGCGACTACCACCTGGTCCACGCTCAGTTCGGCCAGAACGGCCTGCTCGGGCTTCCGAAGCGTCTGCCGCTGGTCGTGACCTTCCGGGGCAGCGACCTGCTGGGCATCATCGGCCCCGGAGGCCGGCCCACGCTCGCCGGCAAGATCGGGCGGCGGCTGTCGCGGGCCGTCGCACGTCGTGCCGACACGGTCATCGTCGTCTCGGAGCACATGACGCCCCACATCCCGGCCGGCGTCCCGACGCACGTGATCCCCTCCGGGCTCGACTTCGGATTGTTTCGGCTGATCCCACAGGAGGTGGCGCGCCGCCATCTGGGGCTGCCGATGGATCGCAAGCTGGTACTCTTCGCGGGCAGTCCCGAGTGGCCGCGCAAACGCTACTGGCTGGCGCGGCAGGCGATGGACGTCCTGACGCGCACGCTGCCGGCCGAGCTGGTCGTCGCGTGGGGGGTGCCGCACGCCGACATCCCCTACTACATGAACGCGTGCGATGCGCTCGTGTTCACGTCGACACAGGAGGGCTCGCCCAACGTCGTCAAGGAGGCGCTCGCCTGCGACCTGCCCGTCGTCTCGGTGCCGGTCGGCGACGTCGCCACGCGGCTCGCCGGCGTGGCCGGCTGCGAGCTGTGCCCGGACGAGCGCCCGGAGACGATCGCCGGCGCGCTGGCTCGTGTGCTGCACCGAAACGAGCGGGCGGCGGGCAGGGCGGCGGTGCGCCACCTGGACGAGCGGCTGCTCGCCCAGCGCGTGATCGAGATCTACCGCTCGGCCGTGTGCCGCGCGCCCGCCCGACCCCACTCCGCGGCGACCGCGCCGGCTGCTAGCGAGTCTCCGGGGGCCCAGAGCTGGTGACGATGAAGACGCCGAATTCGGGACCGGTGGGACGCGGCGTCCACTCCGGATGCCCGATGGGAAGGGGCGGGGGGACCGGAGCCATGGGAATGCCGATGGCACCTCCGGCGTAGGTCCCCTGCACGAGCGGCCCGTCGAACAGCCGCTCCACGGGGCGGACTTCGTAGCGGGCTCCGAGCCGCACGATGCCCGCGAGGTCCACCGGTACCATGTCCTGTCGACTCCAGTTGTAGACGATCACGGTCGCCCGGCCCGGCTCGTACCGGTTCGGGCGAATGAAAACTCGCGGAGTCGGGGGCGGCGCCCCGATCGCGCTGCCGGTCGCGCCGAGCCCCGTTTTCGCCTGCCACTCCGCGAGATCGTATCGCTCCCCCTGATAGCGCCAGGCCTTCGCCGTGGAGTCGCGATAGTACGTGTTGCCGCGCCAGCGCCACGAATCTGACGGCAGCGCGCCCGGGACCCGGATGTCCACGATGGCCGCGGGCCCCGCCAGCTGGTTATCCGCCACCTCGGCCTGCGCCCACGCCTGCATGAAGAGGGCGGCGGCGCCACCCACGACATAGTTCCCGCGGACGACGATGTCGCGATTGTCACCCGCGGGCTGCCCCAGCCGCAGGTTCAGCCCGGTGGAGTCGGGGAAGTACAGCAGGTTACTGTCGACGGTCATGTGTTGGGTGCGCACGTCGCCGCCTACCAGCAGATTGGCGAGCCACCCGCGCGCCGGCACCAACCCGGTAGCGAAGGCGACGTTGCCGCGCACGTGCACGTCGGTCAGGAGAGGATGCCGCCGCCCCGCATAGACGTGGATTCCATACGCCAGATTGTCGAAGACGACGTTGTCGACGAGCCACTTCTCACCGCCATCGTTGGCGGCGTAGACGCCGTGGTCGAGACCGACGTGGGTCCCGTTGTTGTACACGACGCTGCCGTACAGCTCGGAGGTCCCGGCGTTCTCCCAGAAGCTCACGCCCTCCGCGCCGGCATCGTGCACGATCAGGTTCACGAACTTGCAGTTCGGCCCGTACGTCTCGAGCGCGTTCCTCCCCTGGGCGACCGGATTCGACTGCATGATCTCGAATCCCCAGTAGACGGCGTAGGGCCCGCGCACGTGCAGGCTGCCGTCGATCGTCACGCGCTCGCCCCCGTACTGGCGCACGACGATCGGCGCAGCGCTCGTCCCGGCGAGCCTGGCCTCGAACGTGCCGGGGTAGGTGCCGCCGCGCAGCCAAATCGTGTCCCCCGGCTGCACCGTCCCGTGCGCTCCCGCCAACGCGGTCGCGAGGTCCCATGGCCGCGCCCGACTGCCGTCGCCGCCGGGCGTCCCCGCCGGCGACGCGTAGTAGGCCGCGGAGGACCGCGGACTCCAAGCGGCCACGCACAGCGTGGCAACGCAACCGCCGAGCAACGTCAGGCGCAGCCTCCCCCTCATGCACGGGACGATACCGCCTGCGCGGGTGCACGACAACGGCACACGACCGGGGTCCCGAAACACGCGGTCCCGGACGCCTTGGCTGCCGCATCCGGGACCGGTGTCGTACACGCGTCGGCGCCGGGTCGGCCGGCGCCGCCTTCATCACTTGAACTGGTACGCGCCGATCGCGTAGGGTGCGCCCTGGGGACGGCTCACGCCGTCGAAATCGTTGGTCACGTACGGCAGACTGATCCCCGCTCCGATCGCCGGGCTGCCGGCGCGCAGGTGGAAGTCGAGCGCCGACGCATTCACGAGCAGCGGGTCGGTGTTGTTGAGGTTGTTGGACAACGTCATGCCCGTCGCCACGATGTCGACTGCGGTACCACCCAGCGTCAGGTTGTTCTCCACGGTCACGTTGCTGGCGCTCCCGCCATCGGCGGAGCTGAACCGGACGCCCGCGGTGGTCGGCTGGTAGAAGATGTTGTTCGCGATGACGGAATTGCTGATCGGCTCGGAGATGATGATGTGGCCGATCCGGTTGGGGTTCGGGAACGCGAACGTGTTGTTCACGATGTACACCTGGTTCACGCTCGCGCCGTACATGTGCACCGACCACCCGTGCACGTTGTGGTAGAACACGTTGTTACGGATGATGATGTTCGTGCCCTTCAGGTAGATCCCGTGGTCGTGATTCACCCACACGTCGCTCCCGCCGTAACTGCAGCCGTTCTCTCCCTCGCCGAACCGCCCGATGTCGTTGATCACGTTCTGCTCGACCAGCAGATTGGTGCTCTCCGAGTAGATGCCGGACTGTCCACTGGTCGTCGACGTGCAGATGCGACCGATATCGTGGATGTGGTTCTGGGCGATCTGGATGTCATGGGCGGAGGTGGCGAGGTCGAGCCCGTGGAGGGTCCCCCGCACCTCGAAGCCCTGGAGGCGGACGTAGCTGGCGTTGAAGCGCACGCCGATGGTCGAGGTGTTGTTCTGGCCGTCGATCACCGCCCCCCACTCGTTTTGGGCCGCGAACACCACCAGGCCGGTGGACGTACCGCCGCGTCCGATGGTGAGCACGGTGCTCCCGCCCGTGTACACACCGTTCCGCACGACCACCCAGTCTCCCGGGTTGACGATATCGGCCGCGTGCTGAATGGTGCGGAACGCGTGGGCGCTGTCGCCGGCATTGGCGTCGTTACCGGCCGTGCCATCCACGTAATAGCACACGCCTGAACCCGTGGGCGTGCAGCCGGCGGCCGGCCCCGGCACCACGACGGTCACCAGCGCCGTGCCGCTCTTCCCCTCGCTCGTGGCGGTGATCGTGGCCGCTCCTGCCGCCACGCCGATCACGAGCCCGCTCGTGGTCACCGTCGCGACGGACCCGTTGCTGGTCGCCCACGACACGACTCGACCCGACAGAGCATTGCCGCCGGCGTCCTTCGGCGTCGCGGTGAGCTGGATCGTCTGCCCCGTGAGCAGTGCCGCCGACCCCGGACTGACCGTCACCGACGCCACGGGTACCGTCGTCACCGTGATCGCCGCCGTGCCGGCCTGCCCCTCGCTGGTCGCCGTGATGGTCGCCGAGCCGGCCGTTACGCCACTCACCCGGCCGGTGTTGGTCACGGTCGCCACGCTGGTGTTGCTCGACGTCCACGTGACGGCACGTCCCGACAGCGCATTGCCGTTGGCGTCTCTCGGCGTAGCGGTGAGCTGGACCGTTTGGCCCTGCGGCACGCTCGCCGACGCGGGGCTGACGCTCACAGACGTCACCGGCACCGCCGTCACGACGATCGTGGCCGTGCCGGCGTGCCCCTCGCTGGACGCGGTGATCGTGGCCGTCCCTCCGCCCACGCCGGTCACCAGGCCGCTCCCGCTCACCGTGGCCGCCGAGCTGTTAGTCGAGACCCACGAGACGGCCCGTCCCGTCAGCGGATTGCCGGCCGCGTCGCGCGGCGTCGCGGCGAGCTGCACGGTCTGCCCCTGCTGCAGATTCGCCGAGGCGGGGCTCACGCTGACTGACGCCACCGGCACCGTCGAGACGGTAATGCTGGACACGCCGCTCTTGCCTTCCACGGTCGCCGTGATCGTCGCCGTGCCGCCCGTCGCTCCCGTCACGAGCCCGGACCCGTCGACCGTCGCGACGCTCGGGTTGCTCGAGCCCCACGTC
>Ga0209577_10001047_pt1 | contig 27703 bp, 26 predicted proteins | sample GraSoiAngelo_109_FD_185874 | JGI IMG/M metagenome (GOLD analysis project Ga0209577, IMG submission 185874) | Grasslands soil microbial communities from the Angelo Coastal Reserve, California, USA - 14_0903_12_20cm (SPAdes) (version 2) | ecosystem: Environmental > Terrestrial > Soil > Grasslands...
GGGAAGCAGCAACACCAGTCCGGGCGCGACGTCGAGCAGCAGCCCGAGTACGGGTGATAACAATTCCTTCCAAGTGAGCTCCGTCACCATGATCTCGGATCACTGCGGTTCGAGCTCCACTGGGGCTGCGGGAGCTACCACTCCTCCATCGTCGGCAGCAAACACTCCCTCGAACAGCTCAAGCGATACGTCGAGCATGGGCCAATCGAGCACAGCTGCCGCGCCTAGCAGCAGTGCGACCTCCACTACGCCTGATACGAGTGCCAGTGCAGCTTCGCCCAGCAGCAGCGCGAGCACAACGACCGCGCCCAGCAGCAGTGCGACCTCCACTACGCCTGATACCAGTGCCAGTGCGGCTTCGCCCAGCAGCCAGTCAACTTCACCTGCTCCGTCTACTTCGGCCCAATCGCCAAGCAGCAGCGATGCTGCGACCGCGACTCCGCCGAGCAACGACACAACCCAGAGCCCACCGGCCAGCGATGCGAATGCAACCACCGCCAAGGCAGGACGTAATGCGGCGGGAGCTAACAACGGAAACCTTCCCCAAACCGGTTCCGAGCTACCCTTGGCCGGACTGCTTGGTGTTGGCTTCCTGATCGCAGGGCTAGCGAGCTCTAAGAGACTAAAACGTGGAGTCCGCACGATCAGCTAACGATGTCTCCTAAACGCCCTGGAGCGAATGCGCACTGCCAGAGTTCGCTAAGCGCGGACTTCTGGCAGCCTGCGCATTTTTTGTTTAGCCCTTGTGAGCGCACGTTGAGGAGGCTTGGAACTCGGCTGCGTGTGACCAGCTTCGCCGGCGGCCATGCCAATTCCACATCCCTCTATGTTCGGTTCCTGCCTGCGCTGCTTACTCTCGTCGGACTAATCCTTTGTTGCTATGTAGCTGCGGATTACGCCTGGATGCTGGTTGAACAAAACAGACTAGCTCACGAATGGCAATCCCAATCGACGTCCTCCCCGACACATGTGTCTAGCGGAAGCCCAAGTTTGGCACGCCTGGTGATTCCCAAGATCAACTTAAGCGCAGTGGTGGTGGAGGGCACGTCTCGGAAGGCGCTGCTTGTTGGCCCCGGGCACCTGGCCCATACTGCCGCTCTGGGAGAATCCGGCAATTCCGTGGTGGCGGGACATCGTGATACTTTCTTCCGTCACTTGGGGGAGTTAGTTTCCGGCGACTCCATCTACGTAGACCGTGGAGGCAAGCTTTATCATTATCAGGTAACCGATACTAAAATAATTGAGCCAAACGACATATCCGTGCTCAAGAGTTCGGGCGGAAACCGTCTGACTCTTATTACATGCTATCCGATTCACTACTTCGGCCCGGCTCCCAAACGGCTCATTATTACCGCAGAATCCGTTGACACGGGTGCGGGGCAAGCCTCTTCGTCAGTCCGCTAGATGTGGGAATCCTTCGATCAGCAATGTCTTCACATTCCCGACCTTACAGCAAGGTTCGCCTCACGCTACGTGGTGTACCGGATGGAGTTTGTTGTAACCATTCCTGATGCTGACAGCTGATCCCAGGGCTTACGAGCACCGTGGAATTCAAGAGGAGAGTGTTATGAGACTGAATTGGAGAGCTATTCCGGCGATTGCTATCGCCGTTGTTCTGCTTGCCGGTGCCGGTTGGGCCGCGGACAAGTCAGAGAAGAACGTGTCGGATGAATTGAAACGGATTGAATCGGCAACAAATGTTCTGGACGAGATAATGGGAGCCCCGGATAAGGGAATTCCGCAAGACATTCTTGAATCAGCCAAGTGTGTCGCGGTCGTCCCCTCTATGTTGAAGGCCGGGTTTATTGTGGGCGGCCGCTATGGCAAAGGCGTAGCGACGTGCCGCACAAGTTCTGGCTGGAGCGCACCAGCTCCGTTCACAATTGCAGGTGGTGACTGGGGATTGCAGATCGGGGGAGAGGCCATCGATCTTGTAATGCTGGTCATGAACGACAAAGGTATGAAAAATCTGTTGGCCAGCAAGTTCAAGTTAGGGGCCGACGCCTCAGTGGCAGCCGGACCGGTAGGCCGCCAGGCGGAAGGAACTACCGACTGGAAATTGCGGTCGGAAGTACTGACCTACTCTCGCGCCAGGGGAGTATTCGCCGGCATTACCCTAAACGGAGCGGTAGTCAAGCAGGATGAAGACGAAACTCAGGTGCTGTATGGCCGGATGGTTCCATTCGGGGATATTCTCACCGGCAAGGTGGCTGTTCCCAAGGGTGCTGAACAATTCGTTGCAGCGGTCCGGAAATATGCCGCGGAAGCCAAGGCTGAGCGTAGTTCAAGCGAGCGGCCACAGCGGTAGGCTGAAGGTCGCGAGTTCGATGCTTAGAATTTAGAAAGGGGGGCCATTCCTGGCCCCCTTCTTTTGTTGAGGTGTTCTAAATCAGTAGGTGACGGGCTGCAGACGGAGCGGTTTGTCGAGCTTAAACTTCAATACGGTTTCGGCAGGAACTCTAACTTCCTTGCCCTTGGTTAACACCTGTGCCGTGCCGCCTGCAGCGGCCCCGGCGACAGCGCCGATCACCGCGCCTTTTCCGCCTCCCGCAATCGCGCCGAGCAAAGTACCTAAGGCTGCTCCACCGCCGACCATCTCGGCCGTGCGCTTATTCTTCCCGATGCCCTGATTTCCGCTCTCCTTGATGTCCGCTGTGCTGACTCCGTAGCGGCGACCCTGAATGGTCACTGAGTTGATGTCAAGCGCGAGATCGGGGCTGCTAACCGTGCCACCGCTCGATGCTTGGCGAAGAATGAGTGACGCATCCGAACCCTTCGGAATCAGTACTTCTCCCGATGGGCCCATTACATCCTGGGCGACTTGCGCATTGTATGTCTGGCCCACTCGGCCTGTTTTCGAGTCGATGGCCTCATTGGTTTGGATGGCGATCTCGGTGCCTGCCGGGAGCACTACTCCGTTGGCACTCCGAGAGCTCGAATTATATTGGGCAGCGGCCATAGACGGGGCAGCGGCCGCTAGTCCAAGTAAGAGTAACAACACAAGAATTTGTTTCACGATGAAACCCCTCCTGGCTTGCAAGTTTTTCTTCGACTCTTCTGATGGTGAGTGCTGGAGGTCGTCGTCACAATCGGTAAAAGAAGGTATGAACGGGGGAATCCGACGGTAGCAGGGAGTACGGGATTTTCCGGCATGAACTACACATTTTTTTGGATAGCCCCATCTTGTGATTCACTGTATCGTGGTAGGGGAGACTGTCTGCAGATGCGGATGGAAAACCTGGTTTTTCTGTAGGAACATGTTCTTAACTGTGCCATCCGGCACGGCTACCTCGACGGAGAAAAGCGAGCTTTACCGTGCGCCTTCTGAGTGTTCGCCTGATCATTTCGTTAATTGTGGGCATCACGCTGGTGTCGCTCGCATTCTCTTATTACGAGGTGCGATCGGAAAAACGCGGTCTCACCCGGGATCTGGAGAGGCGCGCGGAAGTCCTAGCCGAAAGTCTGGCGGGGAATATCGAACCTCACCTCGCCAAGGGATCGCAGAAGGAACTACAACGCATAGTCGAGCGCTTCGGCAACCGGCAGCATTTGGATGGAGTGGCAATTTACAACCAGAAGGGGGCGCCTATCGCCGTAACCACGGGGCTTGCCCATCGTCTCCCAGATCAGCCGGTTGTGGTGGCGCAAGCCGTCAGTAAGGGCCAGGGTGGCGGTCAGTTTGTCCACCTCGATCATTCCTATGTTCATATCTACGCCTGGCCCCTTCATCAGCAAGATCAGATTGTTGGAGCGTTGGCGATTGTTCACGACGCCAGCTACATCAAGGCACAGACGATCCAGATTTGGCGCGAGAGTTTCTTACGCGATTTGGTCCTGGTACTTCTGATTTCTTCGATTACCCTGCTGATTGTTCGTTGGAGCATCGTCGGTCCCATCGCCAAGGCGGCTCAATGGATGAAAGCCTTGCGAACGGGCAAAGGTTCGGTTACGGCAGCGGTGCCTGATATTGATCTTCTGCGTCCCCTTGCCCGAGAGGTGGAAACATTCGCCAGGAGCCTATCGGCAGCGCGCTCGGCTGCGGAGAAGGAAGCGCAGCTCCGCGATGCGGCGGAATCTAACTGGACTGCAGAACGTCTTTCGGTTCACGTGCGCAACCGGTTGGCGGAGAGCCGCTTGTTTGTCGTCTCCAACCGCGAGCCCTACTCGCACACGCGACGCGGCCGCTCCCTTGAGGTGGTAGTGCCTCCCAGCGGTCTAGTAACCGCGCTCGAACCAATTTTGCGCGCGTGTGATGGAACCTGGGTTGCGCATGGCAGCGGTGATGCCGATCAGGAGACAGTAGATAAGCACGATTCTCTTCGAGTGCCGCCCGAAGACCCTCGCTACACTTTGCGGCGGGTCTGGTTAAGCAAGCAAGAAGAGGAAGGATATTACTTCGGCTTCGCTAACGAAGGGCTGTGGCCACTTTGCCATGTAGCTCACGTACGGCCGCTTTTTCGGGCTTCGGACTGGGAACATTATTTGCATGTCAACCAGAAGTTTGCCGATGCCGTACTGGAGGAAATGGCGGGTACCGAGCACCCCTTCCTGCTGGCCCAGGATTATCACTTTGCCTTGCTGCCACGCATGATCAAGAAAAAGCGCCCGGACGCTAGAATCGCCATTTTTTGGCACATACCGTGGGCCAACCCGGAGAAATTCAGCATCTGTCCATGGCAACGTCAATTGGTCGATGGCCTGCTCGGAGCGGATTTAGTTGGATTCCATATTCACTCCGATTGCAACAATTTTTTGCAGACGGTGGATCGCACCCTAGAGTCGCGCATCGACTGGGATCATTTCGCGGTGGAGCGGGAAGACCATCGCACCATCGTGAAGCCGTTCCCGATCAGTGTGGCGTTTGATGAAATCCAAGGCGATGGGGTGGGCAAAGAGTCCATCTACACTGAAAAAACTGCGTTGTTGCGGGAGCTTGGCGTCAACACCCTTTTCCTCGGAGTTGGCGTTGATCGGGTGGACTATACAAAAGGTATTCAGGAGCGGTTCCGGGCCATTGAGCGTCTCCTCGAGAAATATCCTGACTACCTGGGTAAGTTTACTTTTGTCCAGATAGGCGCCCCCAGCCGCACTCACATCAAGCGTTACCACGATCTTTTGGGAGAAGTTGAGGCAGAGGCGGACCGCATTAACTGGCGCTTCCAAACCGGCAAATGGAGACCCATCATCTTCCTCAACCGGCAGCATAGTCACAAGGAAATTCAGAGGTTCTATCGCACCGCGGATCTTTGTATGGTGACGTCACTTCACGATGGCATGAACCTGGTTGCCAAGGAGTTCCTGGCGGCCAGGGAAGATGAGCAGGGAGTGCTTGTGCTTAGCCAGTTCACGGGAGCGGCTCGGGAGTTGCGCGATGCGCTGATTGTTAATCCCTATGACGTGGAACAAGTAGCGGACGCAATCCGTTTTGCGCTGGAGATGGAACCGGATGACCGGCAAAACCGCATGCAGCGAATGCGTAAAGTGGTGAAAGAGAATAACGTCTACCGTTGGGCAGGGAATCTGATCACCGAACTTTCCGAGATTCGCGTCGAAAAGCCGGGTCATTCCGAGGCAAACGGAAATCGGGTTGCGTCAGCCATCTGATGGTTGCGTTTTTGAAAAATCGTCCATCCGAATGGCCATCAATCTCATCGTAACTAGGGTCGCAAGCCGCGTTCCAGCCCTCCCTATGCTGTGACTGGCGCTGGAAAATACCAATCAGAGCAGTTTTTATTGAGGTCATCATGATTTCTTCGGCCACCCCTGACGTGTTCACCCGTGCGGCGCCATCCCCATTTCATTTCAACTCCTCCTCGCATTTGCTGCGTATTGAACGAGAGCGTGCGGATAGTCTTGGAGAATTGCTTGACGCTTTGCGCTCCTGCCCGGATGAGTCCATATTCCAGCATACGTTCCAGACGCTCCAAGAGCACCACTACATCCGGGAAGGCTTCTCGAATGACTTTGCCCATTGGGCCTACACGGAGTGCAATGAGGCGGGCTTGGCCGAGCGGTTGGCGGCCATTGATGTTCGCACTTTTACTTCGCTCGCTTCATTACGCGAACAAATCATCAGGATCGTGGAAGATTATTTGAAGTGGAATCCACTTTCGCGCGATCGCGCAGCGCTTGAGCCCTTCTATTTCTGTGCTTCTGAAAGCGTAGTGATTCCCACCCCATTTAAGGCTCAAAATCTTCGGGAATTCATTGAAGCTCTCAAACGAGTGAGCATTCATTCCATCCACCACCACTTTATTGAGGCGAGATTACGGTTGAAATTGGCGTCAAACGATTTTTCTGCCTGGCTGGAAAAGGAGCTTGGATTACGTCAAGCCGCCGCCAGCCTCAATCGCATTGATATCTATACGCTGACCCTCGAGGACGTGCGAAACCAATTGATTCGCATGCTCAGCAGTGCGAGGGCATGACTTTTCATAAGGTAGGGTGATGAGCGAGACTCAAAATTCCGGAAATATTAGTTCTGTAGCCGAAACAGCCTCCCCGAGTGCCGAACATAACGGCGTAGGCGGATCATCAACTATCTCTGTTGAGCCGGAACCAGCCACGGCAGTACCGAAGCGCGAACGGCGCAAACAACCGCGCATTTCAGATACGCCTCCGATGGCGCCTCCTCCTCCCCGGCTGGACGACTATGAGCCAATCATCGGCAAGCCCGAGCTTGACGAACTCCGCTTTCTGGCAACGGTCCTGAAGGGCAAGTCAGTAAAGATGGTGAACTCCACCGCGGTAGGCGGCGGGGTCGCCGAAATGCTAAATCGCCTGGTACCGTTAATGGCCGAGCTCGACGTCACCACCCATTGGGACGTAATTACCGGTGGCAATGATTTCTTCGAGATCACTAAGGCCTTTCACAATGCGCTGCACGGAGGAAGCTACGAGCTCTCCCGCCAGGCTCAGGAAGCCTTCCTGGCAACCAATGAGCAGAACCGCCAGCGGATGGCATTTGAAGAAGATGTCATCGTGATCCACGATCCCCAGCCCGCGGCGCTGGTTTCTTCAAAGAAGGATCATCCCGGGAAATGGGTGTGGCGTTGCCACATTGACCTGTCGAATCCTAATCCCGGGGTATGGGGTTTCTTGCGGCCGATGATCGATCAGTATGATGCGGCGATTTTTTCCTCGCCAAAATTTGCCCGCCAGCTCGCCATTCCGCAATATCTGTTCTATCCCTGTATCGATCCGCTCTCGGAAAAGAATAAGGAACTGGATGAGAGCTACATCCAGAAGGTTTGCGATGATTTTGGCGTTGACCGTTCGCGTCCGATCGTCACACAGATTTCGCGTTTCGATCGTCTCAAAGATCCAGTCGGAGTTGTTCAGGCTTACAAGATGGCGCGGAACTACGTTGACTGCCAACTGGTCCTGGCTGGTGGCGGCGCAAGTGACGATCCTGAAGGCGCTGTCGTTCTGAAAGAAGTGCAGGAAGCAGCAGGGGACGATCCCGACATCATTCTTCTTGAGCTGCCACCCTGGTCAGCCCTCGAAATCAACGCGCTGCAACGCGCTTCGACCCTCATCGTGCAAAAATCACTTAAAGAAGGCTTCGGGCTGACAGTGACTGAGGCATTATGGAAGTCTAAGCCGACGATCGCGGGCGCCGTCGGTGGGATTCCAACTCAGGTAATTCATAAGCTGACCGGCGTCCTCGTGCACTCGGTGGAAGGCTGTGCTTATCAGATTCGATATCTGCTCACCCATCCAGAATTCGCCAAGCAACTTGGTAAGAACGGCCACGAGCATGTGAAGGAAAATCTGTTGATGACCACCAACGTTCGGCGCTGGGTACTGCTATTCCGCATTTTGCTTGGTTTAGCCTAAGCTCATGGCCCAGCGATGCGAAATTCTCGACTCCGAAAGCGGTTCGGCCGGAAGCTCCCAAAATGATCCTATCCCGCAGCACCTGGGTGCCAGGTATCTTGGGGACGGCCGATGTCAGTTCCTGGTTTGGGCTCCTACTGCCAAGCAGGTTGAACTCAGATTCGTGAGCTTGGGCAACCGTTTCATTCCCATGAACCAGGCTGGCCGAGGCTATTTCTACGCGTTGGTTGAAAACGTTGAGCCCGGTTCCCAGTATGTGTTTCGGCTGAATAGTGAAAAGGAACGACCTGATCCCGCTTCAAAGTACCAACCGCAAGGCGTACATGGACCATCTCAGATAACCGGGCAATCGGTATTTCGCTGGAGGGATGGCGACTGGTCGGGGTTGGCGCTTGACGATTATGTGATGTATGAGCTGCACGTCGGGACGTTTATGCCAGAAGGAACGTTCGACTCCATCGTGCCCCGGCTGGATGGACTCAAAGATGTGGGCATCACAGCGATCGCGTTGATGCCGGTGGCTCAATTTCCCGGCAATCGAAACTGGGGTTACGACGGCGTGTATCCCTTTGCCGTGCAGAACAGCTACGGCGGGCCGGAAGGGTTGAAGCGGTTAGTTGATGCTTGTCACCAACGAGGAATGGCAGTCGTGATGGATGTGGTCTACAACCATCTCGGGCCGGAAGGCAACTACTTGGCGGATTTCGGTCCGTATTTCACGGACGCGTATCGCACGCCCTGGGGTCAAGCCATCAACTTTGATGGGCAACAGAGCGATGGCGTAGTGCGCTTCTTTACGGAAAGTGCTCTTTACTGGATTGACGAGTTCCACATAGACGCCCTTCGGCTCGACGCGATACATGGGATTGTGGACCGCAATGCCCAGCCTTTTCTGCAATTACTCGCTTCTGCGGTCCAACAATTTGCTCGCCAAGCCGGACGAAAAATATTTCTCATTGCGGAAAGCGATCTGAATGACGTTCGTTTCGTGTTGCCACACCACCTTCACGGTTACGGGTTGGACGCCCAGTGGAATGATGACTTCCATCACGCTGTGCATAGGTTGCTCACCGCCGAATGCAGTGGTTACTACCAGGATTTTGGCAACATGCATGATCTCGAGAAGGCGTTCAAGGAAGGTTATATCTACTCCGGACAGTTCTCCGAATTTCGACAGCGCCGTCATGGCAATTCATCCCGCGAAATTCCGGCTGACAAATTTGTGGTGTTTTCCCAGAACCACGACCAGGTAGGCAACCGCATCTTGGGCGAGCGACTTTCCACGCTTGTCTCGTTCGAAGCCACGAAGTTGGCGGCTGGATTGGTGCTCTTGTCACCGTTCGTTCCACTCCTTTTCATGGGGGAAGAGTATGGGGAAACGGCCCCGTTTCTGTATTTCACGAGTCATTCAGATTTGGACTTGATTCAAGCTGTCCGCCGAGGCCGGAAGGAAGGGTTCGCGACATTCGGGTGGCAGCAGGAGCCCCCCGACCCTCAAGATGAAGCCACGTTCGCAAGGTCAAAGCTGAACCATGACCTGGCTCACTGTGAGCCGCACCGGAATCTACGGGATTTTTATCGCGAGTTGATCCGATTACGGCGTTCCATTCCAGCTCTTCGGAACCTGAATAAAGAGCAGATGGAAGTTAAGGCGTTCGAAAAAGAAAAATTATTCTGCCTCACTCGATGGAGTGAGACCTCGCGGGTGTTCATGGTTTTCAATCTGAGTGACGCAGACGTTTCGCCCAGCGTCCCGATACCGGGTGGAAAGTGGCAGAACTTTCTGGATTCCTCGGACCAGCGCTGGGGCGGCAACGGCGCAACCCTTCCCCAGACGTTGAACTCAAAAGACGCGGCAGAGCTCAGGATACGGCCGAAATCCTTCTGCGTCTTCGCCCGAGTGTAGGCCCGTGGAGAACATTATGAACTACCTGTGTATTCACGGTCATTTTTATCAACCGCCGCGGGAGAACCCGTCCCTTGAGTCGGTGGAGTTTCAGGATTCCGCGTACCCCTATCACGACTGGAACGAGCGGATCACCGCTGAGTGTTACGCGCCTAATGCGGCGTCGAGGATTTTGGATTCGGAAAATCGCATCACCAGGATCGTCAACAACTATTCCAAAATCAGCTTCAATTTCGGTCCGACTCTCATCTCCTGGCTACAAGAAAAAGCGCCGAAAGTTTACCAGGCCATTCTGGAAGGCGATCGCAAGAGTGCGAAGGTGTACTCGGGTCACGGCTCAGCAATTTCCCAAGCCTACAACCACATGATTATGCCGCTGGCCAACCACGCTGACCGGGTCACGCAAGTGCTGTGGGGAATTCGGGATTTCGAACATCGTTTTGGACGCCAGCCTGAGGGCATGTGGCTTCCTGAGACTGCGGTCGATCTGGATACTCTCGATATTCTCGCCGCAAATGGCATCAAGTTCACCATTTTGGCGCCTCGGCAAGCATCGCGAGTTCGCCGCCTTGGCGGCCGTTCGTGGAAAGATGTCAGTGGAGATCGCATTGATCCGACAAGAGCCTATGAAGTGCGCCTGCCCTCCAAGCGAAAAATCGCCGCTTTCTTCTACGACAGCCCGATTTCGCGCGCCGTCGCCTTTGAAGGATTGCTCAACAACGGCGAACAGTTCGCCAGCCGACTGGTCAGCGGATTTTCCCAAGAACGAGATTGGCCCCAATTGATGCACATCGCGACCGACGGCGAGAGCTATGGTCATCATCATCATCGTGGTGAGATGGCCCTTTCCTATGCGGTGCAGTATATTGAGGAAAACGAGCTAGCTAAGCTGACAAACTACGGCGAGTTCTTGGAACAAAACCCTCCTACCCACCAGGCGGAGATTTTTGAAAACAGTTCATGGAGCTGTGTCCATGGAGTTGAACGCTGGCGGAGTAACTGCGGTTGCAATTCCGGGGGCCACGCCGGCTGGAACCAGGAATGGCGCGGCCCATTACGTCAGGCTCTGGACTGGCTGCGCGACACGCTCGCGCCCAAGTACGAAGAGAAAGCGCGTTCCCTGCTAAAAGACCCTTGGGCCGCACGCAACGATTACATCAACGTCATTCGCGACCGCTCGGATGAAAGCGTTTCACGTTTCTTTCAACAGCACGCGGTTCGCCCTCTTAACGAATCCGAGATTGTCACTGCATTGAAGCTTTTGGAACTTCAACGTCACGCCATGCTCATGTACACCAGTTGCGGCTGGTTCTTTGATGAACTTTCCGGCATCGAGACGGTGCAGGTAATCCAGTATGCAGGCCGCGCCGTTCACCTGGCCAACGAACTTTTTGAGGGGTCGGTCGAGCCTGAATTCCTGGAAAAATTGGCGCTGGCCAAGAGCAATGTTGCCGAACATCGCGATGGCGCGCTCATCTACGAAAAATTCGTGAAACCGGCGATTGTTGATTTACCCAAGTTGGCGGCCCACTACGCGATCAGTTCAATGTTCCAATCCTACCCCGAGCGGGCCCGCATCTATTGCTACACCGCGGAACGTCTCGAATATACGAGTCAGGAAGCTGGGAAGATGAAACTGGCTTTGGGCAGGGTCAAGTTCACTTCAGAAATCACCCGAGAGTCGTCGACGCTGGGCTTCGGTGTCCTCTACCTTGGCGGCCACAGTATTACTGGAGGTGTGCGTGAATTTGCCGATCAGCAGGCCTATTCCGCTGTGGTAAAGGAGCTGAATGAAGCCTTCTCTCGGGCCGACACCCCGGAAGTCATTCGTCTGTTGGACAAGGACTTTGGCAAGAATATTTACTCTTTGAAGTCGCTCTTCCGCGATGAACAGAACCGGATCATCAGTATGATCCTTGAATCTACGTTGAAGGAAGTCGAGACCACCAACCGGCGGGTCTATGAACAGCACGTACCACTGATGCACTTCCTGGCGGACATGGGAGTTCCACAACCTCGGATTTTCCATCTCATGGCGGAGTTTGCACTCAACAGCCAGATTCGGGAGGCGCTCGAACAAGAGAACTTGGATATTGAACGCATCCAAGGGTTGCTTAAAGAAGCGGCCACCACGCGTATTCCTCTCGACACCCCGACGCTCGAGTATGTCCTAAGAAAAAGGGCTGAGCGCAAAGCCGAAGAGTTGGGTTCGTCTCCCGACGATCTCACTACTTTGGAACAGCTCGAAAACGTAGTGAACCTGGCGCATTCAATGCCTTTCGCGGTGAACTTCTGGCAAGTGGAGAACCTCTATGCCCAGAATATGGATGGTGTCTATAGCCGGAACCGTGCCCGCGCAGAACAAGGGGACGAGACAGCCCGTGCCTGGGTAGAACACTTTACCCATCTCGCTGAGAAGCTCCACCTGCGAGTCCAATAGATGACCCAGCCCAGAATCCCAGTCGCATCCTATCGTCTGCAGTTTCATTCGGGAATGCGATTTGAGGATGCCCGAGCTCTGATTTCGTATTTCCACGATCTTGGTATCACCGATCTATATGCGTCTCCCATTCTGCAGGCGCGACGCGGCAGCACCCACGGTTACGACATCACCGACCCAACCAAGCTGAATCCGGAACTCGGCAGCGAAGAGGACTTTGAGAACCTTGCTCGACAGCTTCAGGCCCACCGAATGGGCCTACTGCTTGATATTGTGCCCAATCACATGGCAGCAAGTAGTGAGAATCCCTGGTGGATGGATTTACTCGAAGACGGACCGGCTTCCGCCTCAGCTTCCTATTTTGATGTTGACTGGCACCCTCCAAGCCGCTCTCTGGACAATCGGATTCTTCTTCCACTCCTTGGCGATTCGTACGCTAATTCGCTCGAAAACCAGCAACTCACTCTGGTCTTCGAAGAGGGCAGCTTCTACATCCGATACTTCGATATTAAGCTGCCGGTCGCCGCCAAACCTTATCGCCAAATCCTTAGTCACCGACTGGACAGACTAAAGCAAAAAATAGGTGACGCATCCTCGCCGATCCAGGAGTTGGAAGGAATTCTTTCCGCACTGGATCGATTGCCGGAACGTTCCGCGCTCCTGGTCGAAAAAGCTGGCGAAAGACGACTCAATCGCTCCGCCATTAAAGAGAGACTATGGCGACTGTATACCACCTCGGCGGACGTGCGGCGCTTTGTTGACCAGAACGTGCGAATCTTTAATGGCAAGAAAGGAATGCCATCTAGTTTTCTTCACCTCGACCGGCTACTTTCCGACCAGGCGTACCTGCTTGCCTTCTGGCGAAACAGTAATGAGGCCATCAACTATCGTCGCTTCTTTACTATTACGGACCTCGTTGGAATTCGCGTGGAGGATCCGGTGATCTTCGACTCCGTACACGCAGTGATTCTGCGCCTGGCTGAAAAAGGCCTGATCACCGGCCTACGCATCGACCACATTGATGGGCTGCGCGATCCCAAGGGCTATCTGAAACGTTTGCAGGATCATCTGTTCCCGGGCACAGCGGAAAACCAGTCCGCACCTTTTTATGTGGTAGTTGAGAAGATCCTCGGCAATTGCGAATCGTTGCCACCGGAGTGGCCAGTCTACGGCACCACCGGCTACGACTTCGTCAATATCGTGAACGGCATTTTTGTGGAGAAGAGCAATGCCACAGAGATCGATCGCATCTACCGCGAGTTTACAGTCCTGAAACTCGCTTACGAAGATCTGGTTTACGAAAAGAAGAAGCAGGTCATGCAAACTCTGTTGGCAGTCGAGATGAATGCCCTCGGACGCCATCTTAGCCGCCTTGCCGAACAGGACCGTTACGCTCGCGAGCTGCAACGCGGCAATTTGGCGCGGGCACTGGTCGAGACCATCGCTTGTCTGCCGGTATACCGCACCTACATCCGGAGTTTCGACGTGAGCCCGCAGGACGCGCAGTACATAGAAACGGCTATCGCTGCGGCACGCGGGCGCAATCCAGATTTGAATTCCGATTGCTTTCAATTCGTAAGGCAAGTGCTACTGCTGCAGCAGGGGCCGCAACTATTTCCCGAGCAGAGAGAATCCCGGCTGGCGTTTGTCATGCGCTGGCAGCAATTTACCGGTCCCATTATGGCGAAGGGGTTCGAGGACTCTCTTCTCTATGTATACAACCGCTTGGTGTCTTTGAATGAGGTAGGCGGCAATCCACATTCACCGGGCATCGCCTTGGCGCAATTTCACGAGCTCGGGCGTGACCGCCAAAAATCGTCGCCCTTTACGCTTAACGCCACCTCCACTCACGATACCAAGCGTGCCGAAGATGTGCGGGTGCGAATCGATGTGCTTTCAGAAATCCCTGCGCAATGGGAGAAGCATCTCCAACGCTGGCGGCGGCTCAACCAGAGAGAAAAGCAAGTAACAAATGGGACGGCGGTTCCCACCCCAAACGAAGAAATTCTGCTGTATCAGACTATGATCGGTGCCTGGCCGCTGCAAGATGACAAGATTCCAGCCTTCCGTCAACGTCTGCAAGACTACATGATTAAGGCGACTCGCGAGGCCATGGTGCACACTAAATGGACGGTGCCGAACGCCAGCCACGAGAAGGCCCTCATTGCCTTCGTGAAAGCCATAACCGAGCAGTCAAAAAATAATGAGTTTCTGAAAGACTTCCTACGTTTCCAGAAGGATATTGCCTATTGGGGAGCGTTGAATGGATTAGCGCAGGTGCTGATCAAAATCACCTTCCCTGGTATTCCCGACTTTTATCAGGGATCAGAGCTTTGGGACTTGCGACTGGTGGACCCTGATAACCGCGGGCCCGTGGACTTCGCGCAACGCATGGGGATGCTCGACGAACTGAAGAAAAAACAGCGTTGTTCTCCACAATGTTTCCGCGAGTTACTGGATCACTGGCAGGATGGCAGAATAAAGCTCCACGTGATTGCAAGATCTTTGAATTTTCGGACCGCTAATTCCGACCTGTTTCTTCACGGGGACTACCTCCCACTTGAGGCGAGCGGAGACAACCGCGACCACGTCTGCATATTCGCACGACGCACTAAAGATAACTGGGCGCTGATCGCAGTACCGCGGCTTCTTACGAAACTGGTTTCGCCGGGGCAGCCGCCCATGGGCGAAGATGTTTGGGGAAACGGCACCATGGTCCTGCCCCGCAAGGCGCCGAAGCAATGGCACAACATCCTCACCGGAGAAGAAATAACCGCCGCATCTTCCCGGCGCGTCAGCGTGTTGCATCTTAGCGACCTGTTCAAACATTTTCCGCTAGCGCTACTCTCCTCCGGCGCGACACAAGTGCTTTAGTTCTTCTCCCCCGTCCCGTCGAAGCGGCCGCACCCGAACCGCGATCAAACCTCACTTATGCGGCTATATTCGTGACCTTCGTAACTTTATTCCGGCCGTGCTACAGAGCTACTGTCAGTTCTTGCGCTCCTCGCGGAAAACTGACTTCTTATGAAACACCTTAGCCTCATCATTATTACTACCGTCCTCCTACGGGCGATTAATATCTCTGGGCAAGCGCCCGCCCCCAGTTCTTCGGTGGCGGCAAATGCGTCCGTTTCCCCGCTCGTTCTTAAAGACGGAACTGCAGTTAAGCTGAAAACTGGACGATCAGTGTCTTCCGTTGATGCCCGGGTCGGCGACATCGTCAATTGCGAAGTCATCGAAGAAATCCACCTCGAAAACACAGCCATCATTCCTAAGGGCGCCGCGGCGCTCGCGACCGTGACGGCGGTGCAGCACAAGCGCGGAATCGGCCGAGGAGCGAAGGTGGATATAAGCATTGAGTACGTTCAACTGGCGAATGGCAACAAAGCGCCTCTGCGCGCGGCGCAGGACATGAATGGGACGGCTCAAACCGCCTCTCGAGTCGTGATTAGCCCTGTCTCTCTCCGCGGTAAAGAGGTAACCATTCCGCAAGATACGGAGTTCACGGCCTACGTGAATGGAGAATTTCCAGTTAACGCAAGCGCCACTCCGGGCGCTGGTCTTAGTCCTGGCCCTTCCTTCAACAGGACCACCGAGCTGAATATTTCATCCATCCCAAGCGGAGCGGAACTCAGCGTTGACGAGAGAATTGTAGGCGCAACCCCTCTGCGGGTGATCGTTGGCCCTGGGGATCATACGATTGCGATTCGTCAGTCAGGATACATGGGCTGGACACGCGTCATTCACGTATCTGGGGAAAATATGAAAATCGATGCGACCCTAGCCAGGGGTGCTAATGCCGATTTCGGATACGATTCGTCAATTCCCCTTCCCACTTGTGCTGTGGCATCGGGTTGTCCGAACTCGTCCCTCGGCGCTGCCGGACGAATGGCCAGGGCCAAACGAACCCAACAAGGCAATCAAAGCGAGAGTAAGCCGAAGCAATAAGGGCAGGACACCACTGACGTTAGCCGTTTCATGTAGGCTTCGATTAGGGAGTGGTGTCTCCCATTTCAAACATTTCCATTTCACGGTGCCAATCGGATTCATCATGGCCGTGAATCAAACGCACACAGCGATTCCAGCGCAGAATTGCTTCATCATTTCCTGTCGGCCGAATCTTTTCCGCCTCGCCGTAACAGCGCATCGCTTCCTCCAGAAGCACCATCAAGGTGTGCGGTGGTCGGCCGGCGTGAAGCTGGGCTTTGGCTCGCCTCTCATGCAGGAGTCCCGTGTAATAGAGCTTTTCATAGCGGTCGGTGAGCTGTTGAAAAATGGTCTCCACTTCGGAGTACCGATCAGACGAACTGCCGGTGAACTGATCTGTAATCGCCAGGCCCAGCATGCGCAACGCCAATTGGTGTCCAGGGTCTACCGCCAGCACGTCCTGACAGATGGATTCTGCCTCTTCCGGTTCATTTAGAAAACGATAAAGTTCAACTTTTGATAGGGCAGCGTCCACACTTTCCGGGGAGATCGATTTCAGCTTGTACTCCATAAAACCTCCTTCAGTGTTCTGCGACGGACTTGCTCACCTTCTTCCCAAGTTTTCGCAGCAACCAATGCCAGGGATCGTAGAAATCATCGACCACGCGTTCTTTGAGAGGAATGATTGCATTGTCGGTGATGCGGATTCCCTCGGGACAAACTTCGGTGCAGCACTTGGTGATGTTACCGAGGCCAAGCCCGAGTTGGTCTTTGAGCAGGTGGGTGCGCGAGAGGCCATCGAGGGGGTGCATTTCCAAGGCAGCCACTCGCACAAAGAATCGCGGACCGCCGAATTGCTCCTGCTTGCCGTGCTCACGCAGAACGTGGCAAACGTTTTGACACAAGAAACATTCAATGCACTTGCGAAATTCCTGCACCCGATCAATGTCGGGCTGGTACATCTTCCATTCCGTCCCAGCACGGGGCTGGAACGGCGGAATTTTCTTATTCACTCTGTAGTTCCACGACACGTCCGTCACCAGGTCTTTGATGACCGGGAAAGCCTTCATGGGCAGGACGGTAATGGGTTTATCCTGCGGCAACGCATCCATGCGAGTCTTACAGGTGAGGCGCGGCCGCCCGTTGACTTCTGCCGAGCACGAACCGCACTTCCCTGCTTTGCAGTTCCAGCGCAAAGCCAGGTCAGGCGCCTGATGCTTCTGCACGTGATGCAGCGCGTCGAGCACTACCATGCCAGGGGCAACTGGCACTCGGTACTCCGCGAGTTCGCCACCCTCACGCGTGCCACGGAAGATTTTCAAGATGGCCTCAGCCATAGCTAAGCTCCGGCTCCCTTTTCGTCAGCAAGTAACGATTGCAAATCCCCCGGCATCTGGGGCACCGGCATCTGGCGAAGTTCCATGCTCCGCCCTCGACGCGATATAACATTGTTTTGCTTTCCCCAAGCGGCGTCGAGGTTGGGGCAGTCAATGCGGCTGTGCGCTCCCCGACTCTCCCGCCGTGCCAGGGCGCTGCGAGTCGCCGCTTCCGAAACTGTCAGCATGGATTTCAGATCGCGGGCGAGATGCCAGCCCGGGTTAAACATTCGGGAGCCACTGACCGCCAGCTGCTCACTTCGTTCTTGTAGCTGCTCGATTTTCTTCAGCGCCGAATGCAGGTCTTCTTCGGTGCGAAAAATGCCAACCAGATTTTGCATGGTTTCCTGTAGATCGCTATGAAGCACGTATGGACTTTCCCCATCTCGCCGTTCAAAAGGGGCCAGCAGGTCTCGCCTCCATAACGGCGGCTTGGATTTTCTGCCACCGAGCAGGCGGGTGGATCGAGAAAAAAAGCGCGGTAGTAGGCTTTGCGATAGTAATAACAAGTGAGCCGGAAGCTGAGCGGCCCACCCAGAATCAGCAACGCCGGAGAAAATGGCCAGTAGTGATGATGCACATCAATGAGTGGGGAGTAAAAAGGAGACAGATAAGGTCCCCACTGGAAGTAAGCTCCCTCAAACGCCCTGAAGGTCGCGTACGCACCGAATCCCCCCAGTCCTACAACCACCGGGACGATCTGGAGCCACCAAGCACTCGGTCCCGATGTGCCTTCCACTCCGGCGTTTCCAACAGAAGCCATGGCTCCTCCTGCCCCCACCAGCTCTTCGTGCCCATGAATGGCCACGCCCACCGCACTAGCCGAAGAACGGGCATTATAGTCCGCGCGACGAAGGAAAGGGAAAGGCAGAGATCAGGCTATCCATCTATTTGGGATGTAACCGTTCTGAGGAAGGGCGGTTAGCGCAACAATGCGATGTTATGCGCCACGATAGCGCCTTCTCCGGCAAGAATGAGGCGCATAGTGATGCGCTCGGCGCGGTAATGATGCATTACGTGCAGCAGATACACGGTGCCCAGGCCGGCGCCGAAGCTCAGCGCGGAGGCTGTCGTCTGCCCGACCACGCCTCTGGTGACCAGCGGACGCATAAGCGGATTCGCTTCCCTGAGACCTTGATTCAAGCCTCGCTGAGTCGTGATGGCATCAGCCGCAACTTGTGCCGCCAATATCGAGAAGTTAATCTTGTTTTCCGTGCTCCAGTATTTTTTTTGTGTGCTGGGAGTAGCCGGTAAATAATCTGTAACCACGGCTCTTTCCTGGCCTTTGGCGGCAGGCATGGCAGCCAGAAACAACCCAACAACCAAAAAACTGCTGATTCGGCGCATCATAGCATCTCGGTTTCAGGCCGGTCCGGTGGACTCGCTGCTGTCTCAGTAGCGTAGGCCGCACGTTCCAAATGGCGGAGACTATTGTGTCGGGGAAGCCCGATGCTAGCCCACGCTTGCTGTCAACGCAAGTGGTCACATCGATGCCAGCTTCGTCCAAAGTTCATGACCTAACGTGTTGTGGACAGTCTCGGGTGTGCGATTACGTCGGTAGGAAAATGAGAGAACTGGCCTGAAAAGACTTGGAGGCGCGGGTGGGAATCGAACCCACGTATAAAGGTTTTGCAGACCTCTCCCTTACCACTTGGGTACCGCGCCCTATCCTCTAAATTATCGCCGCATGGGGAAAAAGTCTATGGCGCACCATGCTTGGAAAAGCGCCATAGAAACGAATACCCCGCCATTGCGGGGATCTTTTAAACCTTGGAGCGGGAGACGGGATTTGAACCCGCGACTTCGACCTTGGCAAGGTCGCACTCTACCACTGAGTTACTCCCGCTCGGCAGCTCGATTATAAACAACCCGCAAGTTTCCCCGCAAACCTGCTGCTGGAATCACGCTCGACGCGAGAATCGCGCGCGAGAATCCACATCGCCGCCATCGCCGGGACGGCGCCCTAATACTGTGAGGGTACGCCGCGCTCCTTCATATCGGCACTGGCCTTGGCGGTGATTTGGTTCCTGACGTCCCACAACTCCTTGTATAACAAGTGCTCCATTCGCTGGTGCAGCACTTCGACTGGCGTGCCCATCGTTCCCACCACGCCGCCACCAATGATTCGCTGCGCCAACTTCAGATGATGAAAGCGAAACAGGTGCATGCGCTCGTCAAAATCCAGTAGTCGTTCGGCTACGTCATGCAATCCGAAGAATTCGGCGTGGCGGCGGTAGAGATCGTCGAGGGTAAGCTGCGCCCGATGCACTTGCTCGTAGAACACCTTTCCCAGGCTCGTGCCGGTGTGCAGGAGCGCAAGAAATCCCGGCGAATCGAGCCCGCTGCCGTGTCCCAGTCCAGCTCGGATCAGGTGGTAGTCGTACGGCGTGATCGTCTCCAGGACGTGCAACAAAGAGATGGGATATTCCAACATCTGGTTGGCGCGGCGAAGCAAGCGCCCAGCATTGGCGAAATCGCTTTCTACAATCAGATCGTGAGCGCGCTCCAGTTCGAACGCCGCGCCCTTCATCAGAAGCTCCGAACTCTGGTGGACGACTTGGAATGTCAACTCATCTTGGTGCAGCAGTTCTTCCCGCTGCTTCTGTAGGGCCAGCAACTCATCCGTGCGCAGATAGCGTTCGTAATCCGACGCGCCCTTTCCCGGAAGAATCGGCCTTTTCAAATCATCCATGTTCGACATCACTCATGTTTCGATATCGCTCAATGTATGGCCCACTGTGGATCTTCTTCGGGCGAGACAATCTGGCCATCACGCATATGAATAATGCGATCGGCATAGCTCGCGGCCTCCGGGTTGTGGGTAATCATGAGCACGGTCTGTCCCAGGTCGCGATTGGTTTGACGCAACATGCCGAGCACAATTTTCGAGTTCTTGGAATCGAGGTTGCCGGTTGGCTCATCCGCTAAGACGATTGCCGGCTTGTTGATCAGGGCCCGCGCCAGCGCCACCCGCTGCTGTTCTCCGCCCGACAGTTCCGACGGCCGGTGGTGCAGCCGTTTGGCCACTCCCAACAGTTCAGTAATTTTATTGAAGTACGTCGGATCGCCGTTCTTGGTGCCCGCAATGTCCTGCGCAATCGCAATATTCGACCGCGCGTCCAGCGTGGGCAATAGATTGAATTTCTGAAAAACAAATCCAATTTTTCGTTTACGCATGCGGGTGCGTTCGGCGTCGGAAAGTTGCGCGAAGTCATCCCCGTCCACCACTATGCGGCCTGAATCCGCGCGGGTAAGCCCACCCAATAGATAGAACAGTGTAGACTTACCACTTCCCGATGGGCCGACCACACTTACGAATTCACCCTTCTCTACACCGAAACTAATCCCGCACAGCGCCGGCACTTCCAGTTTTCCGATGCGGTAGGTCTTGCGCAAATCCGCGGCTTCGATAAAAAGACCCATCCAAAACGACGATAACACAGGCTGAACGGTCTTGCCGGTGGCCTGCTGGCGGAAGTTTTCGTTTCAGGCTGCGCTGGGTTGGGAAGGTGTGCGTGGCGTGCGCTGCGTGCTCTTGGGGCCACGCTTGCGCACTAACAGAAGACGGATGCGTTCCAATAGTTCAACCGGTGCGTACATGCCTTTGGGCAGGAATACGTCGGCTTGGGTGTCGCGGTCGTAAATCTTGACCTTTCCGGAAAGCAGGATGGCCGGAGTCTGCGGTGAAATTGTTTTGATTTGCTCGATTAACTTAGTGCCGTCCAGGCCCGGCATAATCAGATCGGTGAGTACCAGGTCAATTCCGCCACGGCGAAAACATTCCAGGGCTTCTTCGCCACTGGAGCAGGCGATGACCCGGTAACCGCGGGTTTCGAGCATGATTTTGCGAATGGAAAGAGATTGTTCGTGGTCGTCAACGCAGAGGATTGTTCTTTTCGGTTTCATTCGTGCTTTCGAAGTCGTGATTGGCCTCGCGGCCAGCTGGAAAAGTGTTAACTATTGTTTGGGAGATTCTTGATTTCCAGAGCGTCAGCATCCTAAGGCTCAGAGCACGGGCCTGTAAAGTGACGCGCATGCTAATGGTAGGTTGGCCCCATTGATTTTTTTTCTACTCTGTGCCTACAGGTATTTTTCGCGGAGAATTCAGTCGGCCGCTTAGAAGAAAACTTCGCCGCGCATCACTTCGACTACATTTCCACCGACCCGCACATTAACCACTCGGTTATCCAACTTCGAGGCGCGCACAAAAATCCGGCTCGGCCTCTTCATTTCCATCCCTTGTTCAATGAGAACGCGCTCCTCAGGATTCGCCACGCCATGAGCCACCATCCAGGCGGCTGTGCAGCCGGCGGCCGACCCGGTGGCCGGATCTTCGCCGTTATAGAACAGCATGCGGGCATGCAGTCGCGCTGCCGGATCAACCGTTTCTCGTGTCACAAAATAAAAAAACTTTCCACCGGTCTTCTCCAGGTATTCACCAGTACGACCGTAATCCATGCGCAAATTGCGAAGTGCCTGTAGGGATCGTACCGGCGTGACGGTGAACGGCACGCCCGTCGACACCGTCTGAATGGGCAGCGAATCATCCAGATCTGTTTTTTCCAGGCCCGTAACCTTGGCCACTATCTCTTGCTCATGCACTGTTCCAAATTTCGGATCGACCTGGGTCATCTCGCCGAAGCCCGGTTGGCCAGGTCCTTCTTCGAACCGTACAGGCACCGTTCCCACGTTTAAATTGAGCCTGACCTCACGCGCACCGTTCGACCCGCGCAGCACAAACGCCGTTCCCAGCGTTGGGTGTCCAGCAAATGGCAATTCTTCGTGGACGGTGAAAATCCGCACTCGCACTCCGCGTTCACGCTCAACTGTGGTATCGCCTGGCAGAATGAAGGTTGTTTCTGAAAGATTCGTCTCGCGCGCCAAGCCTTGCATCTCGGCGTCGCTCAGTCCACGCCCGTCCGTGATGACTGCCAGGGCATTGCCTTCGAGAGGTTGGGAACTGAAAACGTCCACTTGTACCATCGCGAGCTTTCTCGGCTTCGTCATGCGCTTCCTTCCTAATTATGGAATGATCGGTCGACGCTTAGGGTCCATCATTGCTGTCTGATTTCAAACCGGTTACGCCGGATGCAAAAGTAAGCGCGGACGAGGAGTCGAAAAGAGCTTCGCTGGCCCATACTGCCCATTTGACAGCCATTTTGCCCGCCGCGTATTCTAGTAAAAGTATGCGCCAACACTCCATGCCGAGCGCCCTGTGTTGTTGTACGTGGACGCCGGTGTGTGGGTAGCGCAACTGACCTTTTCCTACCCACCCGGCACACAGCGGGTGGGTTTTCGTTTTCCTAGTCTTTACTCATCCGATTAAGAGCTTTGGCGGGTACTAATTTTCGAGAACTCCCGAACGGCTTAGCCCGGGAAACGACCGACTTTCAGCGAGGAGAAAAAATCATGAGCACTGCAACCGTAACTCCGATTGACAGCACGCCCCGAATTCCCCGAATCAATGACACCGCTCCCGATTTCACTGCCGAAACCACCCAAGGCACCATCCGCTTCCACGAATGGGTTGGCGACGGCTGGGCGATCTTATTTTCCCACCCCAAAGACTTCACCCCCGTATGCACCACAGAACTCGGCTACATGGCCGGGCTCCAGCCCGAATTCGCCAAGCGCAACACTAAAATTATCGGGCTGAGTGTGGACCCAGTGAGCAGCCACGGCAAGTGGGCAGCCGATATTGAGGAGACTCAGGGCCACAAGATCAACTACCCGATGATTGGCGATCCGCAACTCAAAATCGCCAAGCTCTACGGCATGTTGCCGGCCGAGAGCGGGACCACCTCCGAGGGCCGCACCGCGGCCGACAACGCCACCGTACGTACGGTATTCGTCATCGGTCCCGACAAGAAGATCAAACTGCAGCTCAGCTATCCGATGAGCACGGGCCGCAACTTCGACGAAGTGTTGCGCGTTCTCGATTCCATTCAGCTCACGGCCAAGCACAAAGTTGCTACACCGGCAAACTGGAAGCAAGGCGACGATGTCATCATCCTGCCCTCGGTGCCGGAGGAGGAAGCGAAACAGAAATTCCCCGGCGGCTGGAAGGCGCCCAAGCCGTATCTGCGCATCGTCCCCCAGCCGAAGTAAGGGAGTTGGGATTCAAAGGGCCGCCCTCGGGCGGCCCATCTTTTTGCGCCGGCTAACCTTTGCCGCTGCCGCGAATTTATCTCTTCAAAAGCAACCACGCGCACCTCCCAGCTAACCCGGACGCATGTTTTCGCACCTAAGCTGCCGAGGTTCCAGAAACGCACGGTACCTCAATTGTTCACGCTTAAGGAGGCCTTATGGCGAACCCCGAGCAGAAGAAATGCGCCCACCCATCCTGCGAGTGTCTGGCGCCAGCTGGCGAGAAGTACTGTAGCCAGTTGTGCGAAGATGCAGGCGACGATGAAGTCGAAATTGCCTGCGACTGTGGACACACCGCATGCGCCGCATAGCGGTCGCCTAGCCAGTTGATCTCGCAACCTTCATTGACATTGCCATTCTGAGGCGGAGCCACGCCGAAGACTCTGCCTCTTCCCTCACGGGCCTATCAGGCCACATCTGGGGGTCAGCACCAACAGCTGCCGGCGGGGTGCCTCCGTCTTCGGCGGAAAACTACCTAAGAAAGTATTTCGTAATGCCGAACGAATTCGTCGAAACTGACCAGTACAGCTTTCGCTTCCGGTGCCACGACGGCTCGTTCCGCCTCCGCACCTGCAAATTTTCGGATCGACGTCATCGAGTCCCAAACCGTCATCACCAGGAATTCGATCCTCTCGCCGATTGGACGACATAGGACGTACGCTGCCTTGTGGCCTTCAATTTCCTTCAGTTTCGGAATCACTTTCTCCCTAACGTGGCGATAATAGGCTTCGGCTTCCTGGTGTGTGGTCTGCCCCGTCCAGAGTCGAGCAATGTTCGGTTCATCTTTCATAGCGACTCATCCATGATTCTAATATAGTAAAGGCGTTGGCGAGCGGCGCCGATAATCACGACCACGTATCATTCTTAGCGGATTTAGGAACCAAAATGCATCTCATTTTATTTTATGAGGTTGTTGACGATTTCGTCGCCAAGCGCCAACCGTTTCGCGCAGAACACTTGAAGAAAGCGAGAGAGGCGTACGATCGCGGCGACCTGGTTTTGGCTGGCGCACTTCTTGACCCGGTGGATTCCGCTGTGCTCATCTTCAATGGCAGCAAGCCTGAAGTAGCCCAGCGCTTTGCGTCTTCCGATCCGTACGTTGCCAATGGGTTAGTGAAGAAATGGTACGTGCGGAAATGGATGACGGTTGTGGGCGAAGGGGCAACTATCTAATCCATTCCCGCCGCCCCAATGAAAGGCAGTTTGCGGTTTTTCATGGGAGGCCGGCCAACTCTTCCGCGTCTCGGAAGGGTGGGTAGCTTTCGACCTTAGGCACACTCGATTTCCTTTCACTCTCGAGCCCCTTTCCTCTCCCCGGTCATCACTTTCCGTAACGCCCGATTGATCCGCGTTTGGTACCCACGCCCTTGCTTCTTGAACCACGCCAGGACATCAGCATCCAGACGCAGCGTAACCGGCTTCTTGATCGGCCGGTACAGTTCCCCGATCTCCGCAATCAGATTAGGAGAGCGTTTCGACCCACCGGCTGCGGCTCTCAGGTTGGCAATTCTTCTTCCGGCAGTTTTTCTACCGGCAGTCTTTCCTCTGCGACCCTTCGTAACTCTTGTTCGTAGTTTCACTTAGCGATAATAGACGTACATAACTGTGTGTGCAAACTTGCCGGTACAATGTTCCACGTGGACCACTTTGACGCAGCGACTCTCTGCCAGACCTAGGCAGCAACGAGGACTCCAGCTAACATGGAACCGTAAGCCGTTGACACCACGGAAGCGCATGGGGTCCGGTGATCCTCCCGGTCTTCAAAACCGGCGGGCGGCAGGTTTCCTGTCGCCGGTGCGTTCGACTCGCACACGCTTCCGCCATTTTGTTTTAAATGAGTTAGCCTGGTAATGGACCGTTGCAGCTGCCTACAGTTCTAACAGATTTTGGGCTAGCGTGATGAAAGCGTGATAGAAGCATCGGCCTGTTTGAACGGAACGTTGTAGGTCGAGTGCTACCTGAGGAGCCAGTATTCAATAGCTTAAGCGGAAGCCGCGATCCGCTTGCAATAATTGCATCGCTATTCACAAACCGGGTTATAGCTGTAATCGCCTGATCTACCTCAACAATCACGAAGCCGTGCTGCCTTTCCCAAGCCGATTGTGAAACCAGTTCTACTGGGCTGCTGGCTGCTATTGATCGGTGCCCACCAGTTGAACGGCGTCAATCTCATTCCATCCGGGGACGACATTGGTCGCCAGGGTGACCTTGACGCGGTCGGTCTTGAAGGTGGTCTTGGGGAATTTCACCATGAGATAGTTCAATTCCGTCGTCGGATCATTGCCTTGCCAGAGGGCGTGGGCTCCGCCTTGCTCATCGTAGACTTCAATTTTGATCACGGCCCCAGAGCCACAGGACTCGCGAACCCGCACCTCCGTGGCGTGCACCGGTTTGGGATATTTCAAGTCCAGCCACTCAATACCGCCATCCGGGGTTTTCGATGTCCAGGCCGCTCCGTTATCTCCGTAGCTATCAACATTGGGAGCCCCGGTCGACTGATTGGCCGACCAGCCCGCCGTGCCTTGGGCGTCATTGTAGGTTGAGGACGCGCCCACTGACCTTTGGGATCTTTTTTGATCTCATCTTGTTTCAATGCCCATTCGGCGGCAGCCATCTTGGCGGTTGTTTCAGCGGATGCAGCAGCAGGAGCGCTTGCAACCGGCGCCATTGTTGCGGGGGCGGCTTTCGTGCTCGCCGCCGGCTCCGGCTTGGTTGTGGAGGTCTCCTGCGTGCTGCTGCTCTTCTTGCAACCGCTTAGGAAGACAAGCAGAAGAAAACAGCAAATCAGCTTGGGACTGATTTTCATTGGATGCTCCTGGTCAGACGATTGGAATCTTACATGACATTCTGAGCATGGCGTTAGAACAACTCTTTGTGGCTTCCGCGCTGGGGACAAAGCCCAAAGGGCACGAGTGGACGCCCGGACATCATTGTCGCCGAGCCAGTGTCTCCCCCAGTTGTGATCGAAACTGATATTTTCCCGGCAGTGACAGTTGAACCCGAGGCGGTTTCCCGGCTCCGGGCTGAGATGCGCACCACGGGACGGAAAATCCTCTCCTCAATTGCCGTGCGCCTTCCCGGCAAGACTGCGGCAGAAGTGTCGCAACACGTTACAAAAAGACTTGGTTTCAGCGGTTGATTTGGAAATGGCGCTCTACACCGGAAGCAATCCCTCTGCCGCTTCCCGATAGCCCCGCACCGCTGGATGGTCGGAACCATGGCTGATTTATTTATCCTCACCCAGTCTGCAACGGTTCCTCCCGATGTTGTCGATGCAACGGTGTTCCAATTGGTGAGCGGCGTCAGCGAGGCGGCTGGCATGTTGGCTGAAAGCGGTCCAGGCATTCGCCCTTGGGTAATTTGCTCGTGATGTTGCGCTACAAAGTACGCAAGGCCCGAATCCGACGCGGACGGTGCCGAGGGCGCTTGCTTCTGTTCCGGCGCAAACCCTGAAAACTTCAGCCCCTTCTTGTCGTTGTTTCGCCGGAGCCATATGACTCAATGAGGGCATCAACCTTGCGCGATGTCTCCACATAGTTTTGTTTTGCAAAGAATCGGGAGATCAATAGCAACACAGACGTGGTTAATGCGGTAGTTATTTCAAATATTTGACCATCGGTGTATGACGGCTTTACTTCATGTTTTGTGAACCGGCGGCCCAACTGGAGCATACCGGTGTGGGTATAGCTGTTGAGTGCGTCCCAACTTCTCTTTTTTAAATTCAGGAAGAACCCTTCAGCGCGATAGCTCTCATCAATTGCCGTAGCCAGCTCCGCAATAGTAGGTTTGATCTCATCTTTGTTCATAAATCGCTCAATCTCGGCATCAGTAGCGCACACGTTGATCCACAATCCACGGTACATGCCCTCGACGATGGGCCGCGCCAGAGCAAATGCTGAACCAACCATATCGTGCATGATGAGCATTAGAACAGCCTCGTGATGCTCTATAAGTTGCGCGATAAACCCAATGACAATGACCGTGCGGTAATCGTCGGGATACTCGTGTTGATTGAGCAGCGGCTTGGCTGATTGGATTGCGTGCTCAACTTTAAGCAGCGAAAATAGG
>Ga0209577_10001048_pt1 | contig 27687 bp, 27 predicted proteins | sample GraSoiAngelo_109_FD_185874 | JGI IMG/M metagenome (GOLD analysis project Ga0209577, IMG submission 185874) | Grasslands soil microbial communities from the Angelo Coastal Reserve, California, USA - 14_0903_12_20cm (SPAdes) (version 2) | ecosystem: Environmental > Terrestrial > Soil > Grasslands...
GTGGCGAGCTCGATGCCATGCTCCGCGAACACACTAAGACCGGCCTGCAGCAGCAGCGCGCGCGTTTCGGCCTTGCGCCGCTGTCGTACGATACCCATGGGAATCAATGATACCGATAAGAATCTATCTTGGCAAACGACCGCTTGAATCGACCGCTAAGATACCCGTGAGTATCGATCCCAGCCTTAGGACCCGTTTCTGATTGCGCCAGGCGATTCGACTCCCAAAGATCGGGCCCTCGGCCACCACCCTGTCCCGAGGAGGCAAGCCCGTGACCGACCCCGCCGCCGGGAATCCCGCCTACCGGGAGGACGCGCGCGTCGGACTGGCGGGCCCGATCTGGGGCCTCGGCGCCGCAGCGGTGGCGTACGGTGTGTATCGCGCGACCGGGAGCGCGATCTGGGGCGCCATCGCCCACTTCGGCGCCTGGGTGAACCTCTTCAACCTGCTTCCCGTGTGGCAACTCGACGAAGGGCGGGGATTCCGGGCGCTCACCCGGAGCCAGCGTTGGATCGCCGCGGCGCTGATCGGCTCGGTGTGGCTTCTCACCGGCAAGGGGCTGCTGGTCCTGCTCGGCATCGCCGCCGCGGCGAGCGCCGGCTTCGCCGAAGCGGCGGATCAACCCGATCCGACCATCCTCGTCCAATACGGGTTGCTCGTCATCGTCCTGTCGCTCCTGAGCAGGAGCGCCGTCCCGACAACCGCGCGTTAGGCAACCGAATGCTCGCGCGGGACTTGACTCGAGTGGCCCCCACTTGACTATGTTTGCCGTTCGGCCGTGAATGCATTGGAGCGCCGGGATGACGTACATCATTGCAGAGCCGTGCATCAACCTAAAAGACCGCTCGTGCGTCGATGTGTGTCCCGTGGACTGCATCTACGAGGGGGAAGACCAGCTGTACATCCACCCGGACGAGTGCATCGACTGCGGCGCCTGCGAGCCGGAATGCCCCGTCACGGCAATTTTCCCCGAAGAGGACACGCCGCCGCAGTGGAAGTCCTTCATCGCGAAGAACCGGGATGTGTTCCAGGGCGCGAGCCCGCCCGGTAAGCCGCAGCGCAAGGGATCGTAGGAGCGCTCCCCGGGCGTCACGGCCCGGGGTTTCGTTTTTCAGGGCAGCCCGCTCAGAAAATCAGCCAGGAGCCGACCGGTGGCGAGTGGCTGCTCGAGCGGCGCGAGGTGGCCCGCCGCGGGGATCACGTGACATTGGGCGCCGGGGATGAGCGCCGCCATGGCGTGGGCGGCGTCGGGAGGCGACACCTGGTCATCCTGGCCCGCCACGATGAGCGTCGGCACGCGCACGGCACGGAGCGTCGCGGTCGAATCGGGCCGGTCGCGCAGCACGCGCAGCGCGCCGACCAACCCGGGCACGGTCCAGCGGCGCGCCATCTCGCGCACCTGTGTCGCGACCTCCGGCTGCGTGGCCAGCGTGGCGGGGGCGAGCAGGCGCGGCAGCAGTCGATCGGTCACGGCGTCCTGCCCCTGCTGCTCGGCGAGCGCGGCGAGCTCGTCCCGGCCGCGCTTCCCTTCCTCGGAGTCCGCCTCCGCCTTCGTGTCCGCCAGAACGATCGCCCGTACTCGCTCGGGATGACGCCGCAGCAGCTCGAAGACGACGTACCCACCCATCGACAGGCCGCACACCACTGCCGCCCGGATGCCGAGCGCGTCGAGCACGGCCACGAGGTCGTCCGCGTAGTGCGCCAGGGTATAGCCGTCGCCCGCCGGCGCGCCCGAGGCACCCACGCCGCGCAGATCGGGCGCGATGCGCTTGACGCGCGACAGCGTAGCGAGCTGATGACGCCACACGGTATGGTCGAACGGGAAGCCGTGCACGAACAGCACGGCCTCACCCTCGCCTCGCGCGTCGACGCCGAGCTCCACGTCGCCCGCGGGCACCCGGATGGCAGCGTGGCCGCCCGAAGACCGGGGCCCGAGAAGCCGGACGATCTCCTCCGGGATCGGGGTCGCGCGCCCGAGGCGGTCGATGCAGACGAAGACCATCTCCGCTTCGGCCACGAGCACGTCGTCTGCGAGGCGCCGGACGGCGTGGCGCAGCGTGATGCTGGTCGTGCCCCGGTGCGTGACCGTCGTCTCGATGCGTAGCACGTCGCGAGACAAGACCGCCGCCTTGTACTCGACGACCGCCTTGCGCACGGCCGGCCAAACGCCGTTGCGCTCGAACAGATCCATCCCGGCTCCGCGGGCCAGCGCATCCCAACGGGCCCGCTCGAGCAGCGTCAGCAGGGCGGCTTGGTTCAGATGACCGAACGCGTCGCATTCGTACGGATAGACGGTCAGGTCGACGGTCGGGAACGGAGTCACGGGACCGCAAACGTAAGCCAAAAGACCACTCGTTGCACGTTCCACGTTCCACGTTCCATGAGAAGGGCGAGCGCCTTGGCGCCGTACGTCGGATCGAGCGTCAGGCCGTGCTCGGCCGCGAGCCGAGACGCCGCTTCCCCTTCCGGCGTGGGGTGCCCGTAGCCCTGCCCCAGCCCATCCACCACCACCAGCGGGAAACGGGAAACGGGAAACGGGATGCGGATGGCATGCCGTGCGAGCAGGCGTGCGGCCCGACGCGCCAGCGACATCGTCCGCCAGCCGTTGGCCACGATCGTTGGCGCGACGCGAACGCCGACGACCCTGGTCGGCCAGCCGAGCGCCGCTACGGCCAGCGCCACGCCGGCGGCGGTCCCCCCGGTGCCCAGGGGGAGGACGATAGCGTCCGGGGGCTCGGCCACCTGGGCGGCGAGCTCCAGTCCCGCGAGAAACTGTCCCACTACTGCTCGCGGATGGGCCCCGCCGCCGGGAATCCAACGCCGCACGCCCAGCGTGCCGGCGCGCCGCCAGGCGGCCAGCACGGCGAGCGGGAGGGTCGCGGGTCCGCGCGCGTGCACGATCAGCGCGGCCCGCCGGGCGCAGGCCGCGGCCACGGCGCGGCTCTCGGCGGTGTCGGGCTGACGGAACTGCGCGAGCACGGTGCGGTGTCCCAGGGCGGCCGCGTGCACCGCGGTGCCGAGGCAGTGAGTCGAGCCCGTCCCGCCCGCCGTGACGAACACCGTTCCCGGGGGAACGCCGGCCAGCAGGAACTCGAGCCCGCGCACTTTATTGCCGCCGCCCCGCGCCGAGGCCCGGTCTTCGCGCTTGAGGTAGAGCGCGGCCACACCGAGCGCGCGGGCCAGTGCGGGCGCCGGCTCGAGCGGCGTGGGCCATTGGCCCAGGCGACACGGCGCGAGCGCCGCGCGTATCTTTTCGCTCAGCAGCACCGGATCAGACACCTAGACCCCGATCTCGAGGATGCCGATGCAGGTTGCCACCGATTACATCCGTCACGCCGCGCGCGCCGCCCGCAAATACGCGGGCGACCCGCTCGGCGGCCCGCCCCCCGCCCAGCCGCCGGACTCCGAATTCTACAAGACCCTCGCCAAGGCGCTGGAGGAGATCGCCGCGGGCCTGGACGCGCTCAGCAAGCAAGAGTGAACTACATCCGCACGCCTGCGGCGCTCGCCGACGCCATCGCGGCGCTGCGGCGCGAGCCGCTCGTCGCCGCCGATACCGAGGCGGCGAGCTTCCACCGCTACCGCGACCGCATCTTTCTGGTCCAGCTCTCGAGCCCGACGCTGACGGCGATCATCGACCCCCTGGCGATTGCCGACCTCTCCCCCGTGGGCGGGCTGCTCGACGACCCGCAGGTCGAGAAGATCTTCCACGATGCCGACTACGACCTGCGGATCCTGGACCGCGATTACGGCTTCCGGGCGCGCCGGCTGTTCGACACCCGGATCGCCGCTCAGCTCGCGGGCGAGCCGGCGGTCGGGCTCGCCGCCCTGCTCGCAAAGTACGTGGGCGTGACCCTCGCCAAGGAGCACCAGAAGGCCGACTGGTCGCGCCGGCCGCTACCCCCCGCGATGCTCGCGTACGCCGCCGCCGACACGCAGCACCTGCCGGGGCTGCGCGAGGCGCTGCGCTCCCGCCTCGCGGCCCTGCAGCGCCTCGCGTGGGCCGAAGAGGAGTTCACCCGTCTCGAGGACTTGCGCTGGACGGCGACGCCGGACGGCGGCGGCCCGGACGCGTTTCTCCGGGTCAAGGGTGCCAAGGCGCTGCCGCCGCGCCAGCTGGCAGCCCTGCGGGAGCTGTATCGCTGGCGCGAGGCGGTGGCCGCGGAGCAGGACCGGGCGACGTTCCGCATCATCGGGAACGACGCGCTGCTCGCGGTGGCTCGCGCCTTGCCGCGATCTCGCGCGGAGCTCGAGCGCGTGGACCAGGTGCCCCCCGCGCTGGGCACGCGCCACGGCGCGGCCCTGCTGGATTGCGTGCGCCGGGCACTCGCACTCGACGAGGTGGACCTGCCGCACGTGGAGCGCCCCCCGCGAACGCCGCGCGACCCGAGCTTCGAGGCGCGCGTCGAGCGTCTCAAGGCCGCCCGCAACCGCGTCGCCCAGGAGCTCGGCCTCGAGCCCGGCGTGCTGTGCGGGCGCTCGACCCTCGAGGCCGTCGCGCGCGCCGCGCCCCTTCCAAACGACCGCGCCGGGCTCGCCCGAATCGGGGAGCTCCGGCGGTGGCAGATAGAAGCGCTGGGAGACGCGCTGTTGGCGGCGCTCGTCTAGAGACCCATCAGCGCCCGCACTTTGGGATCCATCCGCTCGGGCGTCCAGTAGGGCTCCCACACGATCTCGATGTCCACGTCCTTCACCCCCTCGAGCCCGCGGAGCACGCGGTAGGCGTCGTTCGTGATCATCGGACCGGCGGGGCAGCCGGGGGAGGTGAGGGTCATGTTCACGCGCACGTCGCCCCCGGCGATCTCGACGTCGTACACCAGGCCGAGGTCGATGATGTTCATGTCGAGCTCGGGATCCTTCACCTGGCGCAGCGCCTGGCGCACCGCCTCTTGCGTGAGTTCCGCCGGCACGGTCATCAACCAGCTCCTTCCGTCTCCTCGTTCCGAACCTAGCGGGCCGCGTAGCCGCGCACCAGGCAGCGGCGGCGGCGCGCGATCCACGCGTACGCCCGCCGCGCGATCGGCAGCACGCCCGGCAGCCGGAATGGCCACGCCAGCCAGCGGCGCCGCGGCAGCAACCTGAGAATCTCCGGCGCCGCGTCCGCGCCCGCGAACACGCGGCCGTCCGGGGGCGGAAGCACCAGATGCATCGCCGCCGCGAGGGCCGGAAGCGGAATGCCGAACCCCGCCACCCGCGCCTGATCCTGGAACGGGACCAGGGCGATCCGCTGTTCCCGGTCCCAGCGCCGCACCAGGTCCGCCGCCTCCCGACAGAAGCCGCACTCGCCGTCGTAAATCAGTGTGGCCTGGTCAGGGCGCATCGGAGGCTCGAGCCGCCGCGTCCGCGACGCGTCCACGCACGCCCTTCAGGATCGTGAACGGGCGACGGGCGCGCGGCGCGTAGGCGCGGTTGGTGAGGAGGACGACGAACAGATCGCGGTCCGGATCGATCCACAACGACGTGCCGGTCCACCCGGTGTGGCCATAGCTGCGTGGCCCGAAGAGCGTTCCCGCGCTCGAGACGTTCTCCCCGGTCGGCAGCGCCTGCCAGCCGAGGGCACGCGCCTCGCTCCCGCGCCCGAAGTCGGCGGTTTTCGTCGTAAACAGCCGGACGGTTTCCCGCTCGAGCAGCCGCCGCCCGTCCGGGAGCGCGCCCGCGCGCAGCATGAACTGCGCGAAGCGCGCCACGTCCATCGCGCTCGCGAACAGGCCTGCATTACCCGACACGCCCCGCAGTTTGAACGCACTGCCGTCGTTCACGACGCCCGCCACCGGATGCCCCCGCCACACGCCGGTCGGGGCGATCCGGGGCCTGAGGCGCCCGGGGGGGCGGAACATCGTGGCCGCGAGGCCCAGCGGCGCGAAGACCTCGCGCGCGGCGAAGACGTCCAACGGCTCCCCGGTGACGCGGTGCACCACCGCGCCCAGCAGGATCGCGTTCAAGTCGCTGTAGATCACGCGCGCGCCGGGCGCCACCCGAGGCGCTTCGGACAAGACGCGTCGCATCACGGCCGCGCTGTCGGGGAGCGCCTTGAGCTCGCGGTCCGGGATGTCCGCCCGCAGACCGGACGTGTGGGCGAGCAGCTGGCGCACGGTGACGCGAGCCGTCGGCGTTCCCTGGAGCTCCGGCAGATAGGTCGCGACCGGCGCGTCCAGGCGCACACGCCCGCGCTCGACCAGGAGCATCAGGGCGGGGGTCGTCGCGATCACCTTGGTGAGCGACGCCAGGTCGTACATCGTGCTCTCGGGATCGACGGCACGACTCGTCGCCGACCAGGTGAGGTGCCCGTAGCCCTTGGCGAACAGCACCGTGTCGCGCCGCCCCACGACCAGCGCGGCGCCGGGATAGGCCCCCTGGCGCATGCCGTCCAACACGAGCGGATCGAAGCTCGCGGCGTCGAAGGAGGGCCGCGCGGGTGCCGTCGACGCCGTTTGTAGGAGGACAACCAGTGCTAGCACCACACGCCCGGGATGCGCCGCCCGCAGGCGGGGCAGCGGCCGTCCGCGCCGACCCGCTGCCGCGTGATCACGTATCCGGTCCGCTCGATCAGCAGATCGCCGCAATCGGGACACCAGGTGTTCTCCCAGCGGCCCACCCGGCCCGGGGCGTTCCCGGCGTACACAAACTTGAGGCCCGCCGCAGCGCCGATCTCACAGGCCCGGACGAGCATCTCCGGCGTGGTGTTGTCCGGATCGGTCATGCGGTAGTCCTTGTGGAACGCGGTGACGTGCCATGGGATCTCGGGGCTCACCGAGGCGATATAGGCGGCGGCGCGCTCGAGCTGGGCGGTGTCGTCGTTGAAGCCGGGCACCACGAGCGTCACGAGCTCGAGCCAGAAGCCGCGCTCGTACACCAGGCGGATCGCGTCGAGCACGTGCTGGAGCACGCCGCCGAGCTCGCGGTAGCGCCGGTCGTCCATCGCCTTGAAGTCGATCTTGTAACAGTCGGTCCAGGGACGGATGTAGTCGAGCACCTCGGACGTAGCGTTGCCGTTGGAGATGAACGCCGTCTTCAAGCCACTTGCCTTCGCGACCTTGAACACGTCCACCGCCCATTCCGCGGTGATGAGCGGCTCGTTGTACGACGAGCCGACGAGCCGAGCCCCGTGGCGCAGCGCCAGTCGCACCAGGCCGTCGGGGGTCACGTCCGTCGGGAGCACTCCCGCAGCGGAGTCGCGCAACGCCTGGCTGGTGAGCCAGTTCTGGCAATAGCCGCAGTGGAAGTCGCACCCCAGCATCCCGAAGGTGAGCGTGTCCGACCCGGGGAGGGCATGGAAAAACGGCTTCTTCTCGGTGGGATCGCACTGCAACGCGGCAACGTATCCAGCGGGCGCGTACAGGGTGCCGTCCTTATTGAAGCGCACCTTGCAGATACCGCGCCGGCCGGGTTTGACGAGACAGCGATGCCCGCAGGCGAAGCAGCGAACCGCTCCGTCCGGCAGCCGTTCGACCAGCTCGCCCTCGCGCACCCTGGCGTCGAGGGCCTGGGAGAGCGTGGCGGCCCCCCCGTCGGGTGCAGCGTGTGTGAGCAGCGAGACGATGCCGCGGTGCGTCATGGACCTGCCGCCTGCCTCCCTTTCATCAATATAGCCCGATCGGCGCGGACTCAGCCGCCCACGCGTAGCGGACCGGGCGCGAGCTGGTACAGCAGCAAGGCCGTGGCGATGTCTCGCGGCGACAGCTCCCGCACCTTCGGTGCGGCATACATGAGGTCGCCGGGATCGTGGGAATGATCGAGGCCGATCAGGTGTCCGATCTCGTGCATCGCCATCACGCGCAGGTCGTCCGCGCCGAGGGGCTGCCCCTTGGGATCGAACGTCGCGAGCGTCACCACGCCGCCCGTCAGCCGCCCGTCCTCGTCCCACTCGAGGTCGGTCTGCCCCGTTCGCTCGCCTTCGAACTGGATGCGCCACTGGAACCGCACTTCGGCGGAAGCCGAATCGGCGTCGAGCGCGAAGCGCACGGGCACCCCCGCCTGCTCCCAGCGCTCGAATGCGCCACGGACCGCATCGAGAAACGCGGGCTGGAAGTTCGCGACCGTGGCCGCGGGCAGGAACACCCGCACCGGAGGTGTCGTGCGGTTGTCCCAGCGATGCAACGCCGAGTCCGAGCTGGCGGCCACGATGTCGTTCAAGAAAGTGAGCCCGGCGCTCGCCCGGATGCGGCGGCGGATCTCGGAGCGTGCGAGCAGCACCATGTAGCTCGGGCCACCGGGGTCGGTCGGGGACGGCGTGGCGGGCGACAGGGTCGTGGGTGCCGCAGGGGCGGGGCCGGGCGGAGGCGACGTCGCGCGAGCCGCACTGTCGCGCGCGGCAGTGGCGCTGTCCGTGGGAACGAGGACCAGGGGTGCGTCGGGCGCGGGACCGGCACGCACGCGATGCGTCGGCCGCACGAAGGCATTCCACAGCACGGTCAACAACGCGAACGCCACGGCTGCGGAGACGACGATGGATAGGCGACGCTCGACGACCATGCGCGCAATATGCGAACGGCCGGCGTCGCGCCGCTAGCTTTGCCTCGCCGGCGTCTCTATGATTGTGACCTGCTTATGCTTGGCCGGTAAGTGATCGCGTTACCCGCGACCCGCATCATCCGCTGGCGCGGGTGGGTGCTCGCGGCGTGGGCGGCTCTGTTTGTGCTGTTCGCGCCGCGGGCGTGCCGTGTCCAACAGGTCCTGGCACTTCGGGGGGGCACGAGCGAGGCGACCGAGGCGAGCCGCGCAACGGAGCTCCTCAAGGGGGCGTTCCGGACCCCGTTCGCCGACTATGTCGGGATCGTCGTGCACGGTCCCGTCCGCTGGACGAGCCCGCGGTTCGAGGCGGTGCTCGACTCGCTCACGGCCGCGGTCGAGCGCCGCAGCTACGTGAGTCAGGTGATCTCCGTCCGCTCCATCGGCGAGTCGAGCTTCGTGAGTCAGGACCGCCGCACGACCTTCCTGATCGCGGCACTCACGCCGCAATCGAGCCGCGACCTGAGCAGCAGCTACGTACCCGACCTGCGCAGCACGATCAGCGACGCGCTGGCGCGCGTGCCGGGCGCCGCGGACTTCGACGTGATGGTCACGGGGTTCCCCGCCCTGGATCACGACGTGCGCACGGTCAGCACGGAAGACACCGAGCGCGGGGAGCAGCGGGCGTTGCCCCTCACGCTCCTGGTGCTGATCGTCGCGTTCGGAGCGCTCGTCGCCGCCGCGCTGCCGGTGATCGTGGGCGTGTTGGCGATCACCATCGCCCTGGGACTGGTGACCATCGCCGCCCGGTACACCGCGATGTCGGTGTTCGTGCTGAACATCACCACCATGGTGGGCCTGGGCGTCGGGATCGATTACTCCCTGCTCGTCGTCACGCGGTTTCGCGAGGAGCTGAACCGTGGGCTCTCGTCGGTCGACGCCGCGATCCGCACGGTCGAGACCGCCGGCTCGGCGGTCGTGACGTCGGGTCTGACGGTGGTGGTCGGGTTCGCGGCGCTCGTGGCCACACCGCTCTCCGACACTCGATCGGTAGGCGTCGGCGGCTTACTGGTCGTCGCCATGGCGGTCCTGCTCGCCACCACGTTCCTCCCCGCGGCGCTGGCCATGCTCGGACGCGGGATCGACCGCCCGCGGTGGCTGGCGCGCCCGCTCGCACGGTTTCACGCGCCCACGGGGTGGGAGCGGTGGGCCCGCTGGCTGGGGCATCGCCCGTGGCGCGCCGTCGCCGTGGGCGGCGCGGCGATCGCGCTGCTCACCTTTCCCCTCACGCAGATCCGTCTCGGCCTCCCCGCCACCAACTGGTTCCCCCCCGAGTCGGAGTCGGCCCGGGGGCTCGAGGCCCTCCGCGAAATGGGCGCGAGCGGCGTGATTCAGCCGGTGCGCGTCGTGGTACAGCTCCCCGAAGGCGAGTCCGCCCTGTCCGCACGCCGCCTGCCCGGCCTCAAGGCCCTCACCGACTCGATCCGCAAGGACCCGCGCGTGCGCGAAGTGCGTGGCGTGGCGAGCGTGAAGGCCGCCCTGTCGTCGTTGCAGCTCGCCATCTACTACAGTGATCCCGAGCAGGTACGGGCCAAGAACCCGAAGTTCTTCGACGCATACTTGAGCGGCGACAATCGCGTCACGCTGCTGGACGTGATCCCGGCCGACACGGTCTCCCTCACGGGGCTGATGGACGTCGTGCGGCGCGTGCGCGGCATCGTGGGGCACAGCATCCGGGGTCTCGCCGGTGCGGAGATCCTGGTCGCGGGCTTCGCCGCGTCGAACGTCGACACGCAACACCAGTTGATGCGCCAGTTCCCGAAGACCGTGGGCCTGGTGCTCGGCATCACCGCCTTCATGCTGTTCTGGGCCTTCCGCTCCCTGCTCGTCCCCGTGAAAGCGGTCCTCTTGAACCTGCTCTCCGTCGGTGGCGCCTTCGGGCTCACCGTGCTGGTGTTTCAGCACGGCTACGGCGGACGGTTCTTCGGACTGGAGGGGCCGACCGAGGCGATCTGGGCCGTCGTGCCGGTGCTGGTGTTCGCCATCGTGTTCGGCCTGTCGATGGACTACGAGGTGTTTCTGCTCACGCGCGTGAAAGAGGTGTTCGACAAGACCGGCCGGAACGACCACGCCACCATGGAAGGCCTGTCCGCCACGGCATCCACCATCACGAGCGCGGCCCTGATCATGATCCTCGTGTTCGGGACGTTCGCGTTCACGCGCGTGCTCGCTGTGCAACTGATTGGCTTCGGCCTGGCCGCGGCCGTGCTGCTCGACGCCACCTTGATCCGCATGGTGCTGGTGCCGGCGATCATGCACATCGCCGGAAGGTGGAATTGGTGGCCGGGCGTACGCGCACCGAAACTCGAGCGGCCAGCTGACGACGACTAGACCAGCCGTCTCAGTCTTTCCCCCCACACATCCCAATGCCACGCCGGCACCCGGACGCCCGTCCTGGGATCTTTCAGCGGCTTGTACTGCAGCCAAGCTGGTTGGAGCCTGAGGGCCTCGCTGAGCGCCAGCAACCGTTCCTTGTCGGCGCTCACCAGGTGAACCATCGGCTCGCCGCGGAGGGTGTGGCGGTGAAGCCACACGCCGCCGTCGAGGGCAAAGCACATCCCCTCGCGGCGGCGTGTGAATTCCCGATAAGGCGGCGCTACTGGCAGCTGATACGCCCCTCCGCCGTGGCAGGTGGCACCGGCGTCGCGGACCCGGAATACAGCGCGCACAGCCGGCCGGGAGCGTACAGACTGGTCGTGGTGGCAGACCACCCCGACCCTGTCGCCTGAACGACGAGCAGATTCACGCCGCTCGAGGGCGCGAAGTTGTTCAGGAGGGCGAAACTGTTGGTGTACTTGGAGCTGTCGTAAAAGAAGGCCTCTTCCGCCGTCGCCAGGTTGCGCAGGTCGGACTTCATGGCAGCGATATATGCCTTCTCCTTCGTGTTGGAGAACTTCGGGATGGCAATGGCCGCCAACAGCCCGATGATCACCACCACGATGAGCAGTTCGATCAGTGTAAAGCCGCGTCGAGACATCACCTGCGTACCCCCCGGGCGCGAAGGGGCGCCGAGCGGTTCACGACCCGGTGCCCCAGAATAGTGAGCCCGGAGGGCTGTTCTTGCAAGAGCCATGCTTATCCCTTGGCATCGACCCAATTCGTTCCAACGCCGATAGTTACGACGAGTGGCACGCGCAGATCGGCGGCGCGCTCCATATGGCGTTTTACCAGCTCAGTGGCGATTGCCGCCTCCTCGGCTGGCACCTCAAGTACAAGCTCATCATGCACTTGTAGGATCATGCGGGACGCGAGACCACCCTGCTTTAGAGCGGCCGCGATGCGGACCATGGCGATCTTGATCAAGTCGGCCGCCGATCCCTGGAGCGGAGAATTGGTGGCCGTGCGCTCGCCGAACGCCCGGATGTTGTAGTTGCGATCCTTGAGCTCCGGAACGTAGCGGCGTCTTCCGAACAGTGTCTCGACATAGCCCTTCTCGCGGGCCCCCACCACGGTGCGGTCGAGCCAGGTACGCACGCCGGCGAAGCGCGTGAAGTACTCTTGAATGAATGCGCGCGCTTCCTCCTGGGTGATGCCCAGCTGGCGGGCGAGCGCGAACGGTCCCTGCCCGTAGATGGTCCCGAAGTTGATCGTCTTGGCGCGCGCCCGCATCTCGGGTGTCACCTGCTCTTGCGGCACGCCGAAGATGATCGCCGCGGTCTGACGATGGATGTCACCGCCTTGTTCGAAGGCCTGGACGAAGGCCGGGTCGCCCGAGAGGTGGGCGAGCAAGCGCAGCTCGATCTGGGAGTAGTCGGCCGTGAGGAGGAGCGAGCCCGGGGGTGCGACGAACGCGCGCCGGATGGCCTCGCCGCGCGGGGTGCGCACGGGGATGTTCTGGAGGTTCGGGTCGGAGGACGACAGCCGTCCCGTTGCGGCGCCGGTCTGGTTGAAGCTCGTGTGGATGCGCCCGGTACTCGGATTGATGAAGCCGGGCAGCGCGTCCACGTAGGTGGATTTCAGCTTGGAGAGCTCGCGGTACTCGATCAGCAGCCGGGGCACGTCGTGTCCCGCGGCCGCGAGCTGCTCCAGGACCTCGTAGTCGGTCGAGGGACCGGTCTTGGTCTTCTTCAGCACGGGCAGCTGGATCTTTTCGAACAGGACGTGGCGCAGCTGAGGCGTGGAGTTGATGTTGAACTCGGTGCCCGCCGCGCGGTAGATCGATTGCTCGAGCTCCGCGAGCTCACGGGTGAAGCTGCGGGAAATCTCGCCCAGCCGTGCGACGTCGATCCGCACCCCACGCCACTCCATATCCACCAGCACGGGGAGGAGCGGCAACTCGATCGTCTCGAGCAGCCGGATGAGCTGGTGATCCTCGAGCTCCGGTTGGAACGCCGCGCGCAGCCGCAGCACCGTCTCGCTGTCGGCGGCGCAGTAGCGCGCCGCGTCCACCAACGGCACGGCCGCGAACGGCCGTTCTGCCTTGCCCCGCCCCACAAGCTCCGGGTAGGTCCGCATGACGAGCGACAGGCGGTCGCGGGCCAGTTCGTCGATCGCGTGCGAGCGCCGCCCGGGGTCGAGGACGAAGCTCGCGAGCATGGAATCGTAGGCGACGCCCGCGAGCTCCGCTCCCGCGCGGCGCAGCACCAGCGCGTCGTACTTCACGTTGTGTCCGGCCTTGGGCACGCGAGGATCGCTCAGCAACTCGCGGAGGGGGGCGAGGCCCGCGCTCGCGAGCGGCGGCAGGTTGCGCGGCGGCGTTCCGCCGGCCAGCTCACCGTCGGGCGCGACATGCGCGAACGGGAGGTACCAGGAGCGTCCCGGCGCGACCGCCAGTGACATCCCCACCAGGTCGGCGCGCATCGCGTCGAGCGACGTGGTCTCGGTGTCGAGCGCGACGAGCGGCGCGCCGCGGCACTCCGCCACGACGGCCGCGACGAGCGCCGGATCGTCGACGATCGCGGGCTCCGCGGGCGCCGCCGTGAGGGTCGCGGGCGCCGGGGGTCCCGCGGCGGCAGGCGCCCGCTGGGCTGCCGGAGCGGACGTGTCCGGCGTCTCCGCTCCAACCTCCTGGAGTCCCTCCAGCTTCGGGATCAGCGACCGGAACTCGAGCTCCGTGAAGAGCTCCGTGAGCCGCGCGACATCGGGAACGCGGACCCGCAGCGCCTCGACCTCGAGCGGCAGCGGGACGTCGCGACGGATGGTCACCAGCTCGCGCGACAGACGGGCGAGCTCCGCGTGCTGCTGCACCGCCTCGCGTGCCCGTTTGCCGGAGATCCGCTCGGCGCCAGCGAGAACGGCATCGAGATCGCCGAACGTCTTCAGCAACTCCAGGGCGGTCTTTTCGCCGACGCCCTTCACCCCGGGGACGTTGTCCGACGTGTCCCCCACGAGCGCGAGGTAGTCCACCACGCGCTCGGGGGGGACGCCCAACCGCTCAGCGGCGTTCGCCTGATCCACCCAATGCTCCTCGACGGCTGCCGGACCGCCCCGTCCGGGATTGAGGAGCGCGATACCCGGCGCGATGAGCTGGTAAAAGTCCTTGTCGCCGGACACGATCACCACCTGCAGGCCGCGGGCGCTCGCGGCGGTCGCGAGCGTGCCGATCACGTCGTCCGCCTCGAAGCCTTCGACTCCCACGACCGGGACCCGGAACGCCTCGAGAATCTGCTCGATCCGCTCCACCGAGCGGTCGAAGTCCTGCTGCAGCTCGGCCGTGAGCTTTTCGCGCGTGGCCTTGTACGCCGGATAGGTCCGGTGCCGGAACGATTCCCCGACGTCGTGCACCCAGGCGAGATGGTCGGGACGCCGGCGCTCGAGCAGGCGCAACAGGAAGTTGGTGACGCCCCAGGCGGCCGAGGTGTTCTCGCCGCGGCGCGTGGTGAGCGGCCGCGCGATCATCGCGAAGAACGCGCGGTAGATGAGGGCGTACCCGTCGACGAGATAGAGCGTCGGCATGGGGCGAAGAATAACGCGGCGGGAAGCTCGCGAGAAACAAAAACCCCGCCCGGCGAGCGCGCGGGCGGGGGTGACGCCGAATGGCGGGGAGGCCGACTAGACGCGAACCACGTTCGCGGCGTGCAACCCTTTGTCGCCAGCCTTCACCTCGAACTCCACCACCTGCCCTTCAGCGAGCGTCTTGAAGCCGTCCATCTGGATGGCCGAGAAGTGCACGAACACGTCCTCGCCGCCCTCCTGTTCAATGAAGCCGTACCCCTTGGCGTCATTGAACCACTTCACCTTTCCCTTAGACATTCGGTCCGCCTCCTGCAGAGTCATCCTTGTCCCTAGGGGCGCTGTGGCACCCGGCCCGGCACCGATGTCGGGCGCGCTATGAAATGACGCGCCACGGAAACGTTGTCAAGCAACCCGACGGCAGCGCGGGCGGGGTCGCTAAGTCTCAGGCCGTCAATTGGTTGGGACGACGTACAGGGCGCGATACAGCTCGCGGTTGCGCAGCACCGAGCGGACGTAGCCGCGCGTCTCCTGGTACGGAATCGATTCGATGAACTGGTCGGGGTCCTCGGCTCCCGGACGCGCCAGCCACCGCATCACCGGCGTGGTGCCCGCGTTGTACGCGGCCACGGCTGCGTCGACCCGACCGGCAAAGCGCTCCAGCAGCTCCTGTAGGTGCGCCGCGCCGAGGTGGAGATTCAAGTCGGGGACGGTGATCCACTCCGGATAGAAGGTCACGTCGAGGCCACGCGCCGTGAGCGCCGCCGTGCCGGGAAGCAGCTGCGCGAGCCCCCGGGCGCCGGCGGGCGAGAGCGCCTCGGCATCGAACACGCTCTCCTGGCGCACGATCGCGACGAGCAGCAGTGGGTCGACGCGGAACTCCGCCGCCTCGGCCTCGACGGCGCGGCGGTTCGGCCACGGAAAGATGGCGCGCAGGACGCGTGGGTCGTTGGGCGCCTTGAGCGCGGCCTGCCATCCGAGCCGCACGGCCGCCGGCCCGAAGCCCCGGCGCGCGAGCCCGTCACTCCACGCCAGCAGGGCGTCGAGCTCCTGCTGCGGCGCCCGCCCGAGGATCGTGCGCACCTCGGCCTGCGCCGCCGTGTCGAGCCCGGCGAGCAGCAGTGTGTCGACGCGGCCGAGCGCGGCAGCGATCGCGGCGGAGGGCGCGGGCACCGGCGCCGGTGCGAAACGCAGCGGCGGCAGGTCGACCTCGCGCCGGGCACGCAGGCCGTAATAACCGATCGAATCCTCGTGCGCGAGCGTGAGCCAGGCGGCGCGCGCGCCGGCGGTGTCACCGGGCAGGAGGGCGAGCTTGCCGAGCCAGAACCGCGCGCTCATACGCTGCGGGGCCCCCGCCGCGACCTCGGCCCGGAACAACGCGCTGGCGCTGTCCCGCAGGCTGTCGCGCAACGCCTGCGCGGCGAGGCGGTAGCGGGCCAGCGACGCGCGCAGGTCCGCAGGATAGCGGGCGATCAGCTCGTCGAACCAGCGCGCGGCCCCTCCCCAGTCGCCCCGGTCGGCCAACATGTCGCCCAGCACGTACAGGGCGGTGGGCGCCGCGGTATCGGCGGGGAACGACTGCGCGAAGCCGGACAGCGCCTGGGGTGCCCCGGCGTCGCCGAGCCGCGCGAGGATGCGCGCGCGGCGGTAGATCGCGAGCGCCCCGAGAGCGGAGTCGCGGGCGGCGGCGCGATACGCCCGTTCCGCGTCGCGGTAGCGGCCCGCCCCGGCCAAGAGCTCGCCCGCGAGCACCAGCGTGGCGGCGCTCGAATCACCTTGGCGGAGCGCGCGCTCGACCTCGAGCCGGGCGTCGGCGGCCCCGCCGTGCGATTTCATGGCGCGCGCGACCGCGACATACTCGGGAGGCGTGCGCGGCGCCAGCCCGGCGAGCGCCACACCGACTGCGGCTGCGGCGTCGTCCGACTCGGGCGCCCGCGCCATCAGCGCGTACAGGGCGTCGCGCGCGCGACTCGAGTCGCCCAACGCCCGGGCGAGCCGCGCCACGTCCAGTGAGCGACCCGCTTGGGCCAAGGCCTCGAGCGCGGCGGCGGAGTCACCCGCCGCGAGCAGCGCCTGGGCCCGCGCCGCGCCGGCCTCGCGTGCCACGGGGGCCGGCAGGTCCGCGAGCAGCCGGAACGCGGCGGCCGTGTCGCGCGTGACTCGCGCCTGCCGCAACCGCAGCCACGGGTCGATCGACGACAGACCCGCCGCACGCGCCGCGGCGTACGCGGCTGCCGCCGAGTCGCGCTCCCCTGCCGCCTCCCACGCCAGCCCCTCGCGCACGGCGAGTAATGCCGCGCGCACGCCACCCGTGCGCCCGCGCGCCGCCGCGTAGTGCGCGGCGGCAGTGGGCAGCCCGAGCCGCGCCTCCGCCTCGGCGAGCACGGCGAGGGCCTCACCCTCGGCGTAGTCCTCGAGCCAGGGCTGCCCCACCAGCAGGCTGCGCGCGCGATCGTAGCGGCGGGCGTGCAGCTCGGCCTTGGCCCCTTCCACGATGAAGGTGGCGTTCAGACGTGGTTCCCGCGCCGCGGCAGCCAGCAACGTCTCCGCCGCGTGCCACGGCCGACCGGAGAGCCGCAGCGACTCGGCGCGCTGAGCGGCGAGGTCGGGAGCGGTCTGCGCAGCCGCAGCGGGGGACACGCAGAGCAGGACCGCGGCGCCGAGGACGAGGACCGCCCCCCGGGTCACTGGCGGCGACGCACCTGCGCCGCGGCACGCTGGAATTCGGCCCGCGACAGGGGTGTCAGACGGAAGCGGCCAAAGCCGTTCGGATCCTGAAAGAAGAGCGTCAACCGTAGCGAGTTGTAGGTCCACCGGATGCCGCGCACGCCGGCGCGCGAGACATCCGTGCTGAAATCGAAAACGTCATCCGGCTCACCCAGCGTGACGTACACCTCGCCGCGGTCCGTGAGCCAGCCGGGGTCGCCCGATTCGCGAAACCGCTGGTTGGCGAACTGGACCCGTCGGAAATACGCCTCCAGCGCCTCGTTCTCCGGCGTCGCCTCGACCGGGTCGGTCGCCGTATAGAACTGGCGCCACACCGCGGGACGCTGCTCGGCCGGGGCCTGGCGCAGCTTGTCGACCCAGTCCTGGCGCTCGAAGTAGCGCAGCAGGCTGATCATCTGGTCGTAATTGGTGATCGCCCATTGGTCCGAAAAGCTGACGAGGAAGGGCGTGGAGCGCGCCGCCGCGCCAGGCGCCGCGCCGGCGCCGACCGTGCTCACCTCGAATCGGCCCTGCCCCACGGGCAAGTCGCCCGGGCGCAGCACGGCGAGCGCGCTGGCGAAGGAGTCCGTCCCGGTCAGCGCCACCGTGTCGTGCCACACCTCGTGCCCGGTCTGATCGAGGGCGCGCGCGGCGAGGCGCGCCCCGCGGGACATGCCGTACGCCTCCACGTAGAAGCGCATCGAGTCGGCGCCGTAGGAGAGCGCGGCGCGGGGGTTCGCGACGAACTTGGGCACGTCGGCGAGCCGGGTCCGCCCGGGGCCCTGATACACGGCGAGCGGCTCGCTCATCCCCCGCCCTGCCAACAGAGGCACGGTGTCGGCGCGCTGGCCGTGCGCCACCGCCGGTGCGTTGCGGTCGCGCACGGTAACGTCGACGTGATAGATGCCGGGGCGCACGGCGATGAATTGCTGGTAGATCACGCTCTCGTCGGCTCGGACCGTCTCCTGCAGGGTGCGGACGCGCACCGTCTCGTCGGTGGCGAACTGTCGCGGGGTGCCGCTGTCGCCACGGAACGCCACTTCGACGTGATATTGAGCGGCGAAGCCACTGCCGTCGCGCTGGAAGGTGAGCGCGTGGTTGGCGAGCGACAGCGCGAACATCGCCAGGGTGGAGTCCGGCGCGGCATCGGCGAAGTAGCGCACGGTGGCGATGAACGGGAGCGAGGGGCCGCCGACCAGGAGTCCCATGGATCCGTACACGCTGCCCGCGTCGAACAACGTGGGAGCAGTTACACCGGGATCCGGGCGCACTCCCGTCCCGGGCCGCGGTCCGGAGCTGCACGCCGCTGCGCCGCACAGGAGAGCTGCCACCACCGCTGGTCTCACTTGCTCAACCTCAAATCCGGGCGTTAGTTTCGCGCGTTCCCATGCCCAGCGAGAACCTCGCCGGTCGAACCATCGCCGGCTACCGCCTCCTCGAGCGCGTCGGCGAGGGAGGCACGGCCGAAGTGTACCGCGCCGAGCACCCCGAGCGCGGGGCCTGTGCGTTCAAGGTATTGCGGTCGCGGCTCGCGAGCGACCCCACGGTGGTCAAGCGCTTCCTGCGCGAGGCGGGGTATGGCTCGCGCGTGCAGCACCCGGGCGTGGTCCGCACCTACGACTACGGGGAAGCGGACGGCCTGTATTACCTCGCCCTCGAGTGGGCCGACGGCAGGTCGCTGGCGGACTACGTACACCGTGCGGGTCCGCTCGCTCCGCCGCTGGTCGCCGGCGTGGTGCGGCAACTGGCCGCCGCGCTGATGGCGGCACACCAGGCGGGGATCATCCATCGAGACTTGAAGCCCGAGAACATCGTATACGACGCCGGGCGGCAGGCGGTGAAGCTGCTCGACTTCGGCATCGCCCGGGACGCCGAGCTGCCGCCGGAGGAGCGGCTCACGCGCACCGGGTTTTTCGTCGGGACGCTCAAGTACGTCGCACCGGAAGCCCTGTCGGGCGAGCTGGTGGACGGGCGGGCGGACATTTACAGCCTCGCGACGATCACCTATTGGCTCCTGACGGGCCAGCACCCCCACACGGGGCGTACGCCGCGGGAGTTGTTCCAGCAGCTCTTGACCCAGCCGCCCCTGCCCTTGAGCCAGGCGGCGCCGGACAGGCGCTTCCCGCCGGCCCTCGAGGCGGCCGTGATGCGCGGCCTGGAACGCGATCCCGCGAGGCGGCAGCCCACGGTGGCGGCGTTCGCCGACGAAGTGACGGCGGGCATCGCGGGGGGCGCGCCGGGATCCGCTCCCAAGGTCGGCTTGCTCGACGCACTCAAACGTGCGGTCAGGCGTGATAAACGATAGTAGTAGCATATGCTACTACTAACGTCCTTATGACCGCGACCGGGGACCTCCAGCGGCGCCTCCGCGAACTCCTGCGGGAGCGATCGGTCGCGCACGGCGACTTCATGCTCGCGTCCGGGCACCGATCCAGCGTCTACATCGATGCGCGTCGCACCACCATGTCGGGGGAAGGCTTCGCCCTCATCGGCGCCCTGGGGCTCGAGCGTCTCGACGCCCGGGGCTGGGCGCCCACCCTGGTCGGGGGCCTCACGCTCGGCGCCGATCCCGTGGCCTACGCCATCGTCGCTGCCGCGCACGCCCGGGGCCGACCCCTCGACGCCTTCACCGTCCGCAAGCAAGCGAAAGCTCACGGGACCGGACAGCGCATCGAAGGGTGTTTCACGCCCGGAGCCGCCGTCGTCGTGGTCGAAGACGTGATCACCACGGGCCACTCGGCGGCGGACGCGATCGCCGCGGTCGCCGCGGCGGGGGGCCGCGTGCTGGGCGTCCTCGCCGTGGTGGACCGGGAGGAGGGCGGCCGGGCAGCGCTGGAGCAGGCCGGCCATGCCGTCGAAGTCCTCGTCACCGCCATGGACCTGAGCGTGCGATGACCGCGTCCGGCTTGTGGCGGAGCAGGCCCGGTGTATGATGCTCATCGATGTGCACGATCATACGGCAGGAGGGGCTGACCCGGTGACCGTCCAGGCGGGCGCGGCGGACCGGGCGTCACTGGCGTCGAAGATTCGCGGCTGGAAGGACGACGCTGCGGGTCTCGAGCAGCGCCTCAAGGATCTCGAGACCATTGCGCGCAGCCTGCGGCGCCGCTGGTGGCTCGTGGGCACCGGCCTCGTCCTCGGTCTGATCGGGTGGGCGGTCGGAGCGGTCCGGACGCGGCCTGGGACGATGGTCCTGGTGGCGGGCGCCGGTCTGATTCTCAACGCCCTGCTCGGGATGATCAACGAGCGCGGCTGGTACCGCTGGTGGCTGATCTACGCGCTCGCGCTGCTCGACGTCTGCCTGGTCGCCGTTCTGATCGTCTGGTTCGGCCACGGCGGCTTCGTGGTCGCTTTCCTCATCGCGGTGCTGCCGTACGCCTTCGATCAGGGGCATACGGTGGGGAACTTCCTCGTCCTCACGGCCGCGTTGGCGTACCTTGGCGCCGTTCAGACACACTACGCGCTGTACGGCGGCGAGGCCGCGCTGGCCACGGCGCCGGTGCTCGAAACGGTCACGCTGATGGTCGTGGCGATGACGCTGAAGGAGATTCCGGCCACGTTGATCCAGCGCATTCGCCGTACGCGCAGCATCATGGGAGAGGCCGAGCACGGGCTGCTCGCCGTGCGCGCGGCGGCGCAGGAGTCCGACGAACTGGGTTTCCTGGAGAAGAGCTTCAACAAGATGATCGAGGAGATCGGGGGCACGATCTCCACGGTGCAGCGTGAAGCGGACGAGGTGGCGGCGTTCGCGGAAGAGCTGGCGGCATCGGCAGAGGAGCTGCACGCGACATCGGAGACGGTGACCCACACGGCCCAACGGCTCGCGGGGGACTTGGGCAAGCAGCGCGACATGGCCGAGGGTGCGCGAGGCGAGAGTGCCAAGGCCGCCGACCAGGCCGAGGCGCTGCGCGTGCGGGCGGAGCTGATGCAGGTGGATGCCGCGCGCCTGGTGGCGGCGGCGGAGCGGGGTCGGGAGCGCGTGGCCCGGGCCAGCCAGACGCTGCGCACGGTGGGGGAGGAAGTGCGCGCCACGGCGTCGACGGTGGCGGGCCTGTCGGGGATGTCCGAGCGGATCGGCGTGTTCGCGCAGACCATCGCGCGGATCGCGCGCCAGACGCATCTGCTCGCGCTCAACGCCGCCATCGAGGCGGCGCGGGCCGAGGAGCACGGGGAAGGATTCGCCGTGGTGGCGGACGAGGTGCGTGCCCTCGCGGCGGAGGCGGGGAAGTCGGCGCGCGAGGTGGCCGAGCTCGTCTCCGAGCTGCGCGCCGGCATCGACGCCGCGGCGCGGGCCATGCAATCGGGGGAGGCGAAGGTGCGCGACATCGGGGCCGTCGCGGCCGAGGCGGACAGCGCCCTCCAGGAGCTGCACCAGGGCATCGAGCTGGTGGGCGATCTGGTTAACGCGACGGCGGACGTGTCGCGCGGCCAGGCGCAGCGCCTGGCGCAGCTGGCGCAGTCGCTGCAGGAGGTCGCGGCCATCTCCAGCGCGTCGTCGCAGCGCGCCGACGGGGCCGCCGCCGCGACGCAGGCCGAAATCACGTCGATGGGCGACCTGACGGCCACGTCTCAGCAGCTGGCGCAGCTGGCGGAGCGGCTGCGAGCGAGCATCGCGCGGTTCTCGGTGCTCAGCCGCGAGCAGCCGACCCCGGAGCGCCCGGTGCGACGCGCCGCCGCGGACTGACCCCGGGCGCCGCCCCGGGGATTCACCCCGCCCGGGACACGCGAGTCACGTTCGGTCCTTGGTCCCACAGGCCCGCATTGAGTGGGCAGAACGCGCGCAGGGTGTCCCGGTACGGGATGATCAAGAGATCGACGTAGCGCTCGAGCGCCACCTCGAAGGGAAAGCGGCGGCGGAACTCGCCGGCAGTGACGCCGAGCATCGCCTTCAAGTGGCGCCCCAGGCTCTGCGGCGACGAGTAATCGAGCCGATACGCCACGTCGCTCACCGACAACCCGGGGTTGCCGAACAGATACGCCGCGTGCACGAGCCGCATGCCGGCCAGGTAGGTTTTCGGAGACGGGAGGCTCTCCCGGTAGAAGCGAGACATGAGCGTGCTCGGGCAGATGCGGAGATGGCGCGCCAGTCGGCGCACGGTGGCGACCACCGGCGCAAGCCGCGCGATCGCCTCGAAGAACGCGCGCACGTCGCCCGTCGCCTCGGCGAGCACCGGGACGACGCGGGCGAGGATGCGCGCCGCCACCGGCGACGCAGGGTGGCCGACGAGATCGCGCAGGCGCCGCCATCCCGCCGGCTCCGAGCAGTCCACGGCGGAGCGAATGCCGGTGGCGCCCAGACGCAACAGCGTCTCGGAGGCATCGCGATCGTGGCGCGACACGAGGGCGACCGCGGGGATCGCCGGGAACTCGCGCACGAAACGGGCGACCGCCGGCAGCTCCTCGCCACGGCACGCATGTACCGAGAGGACCAGCGCGTCCACTCGTTTCCGCCGCGCGGCGCGCAACGCATCGCGCAACGACGCGGCGTGGAACGTCGCGAAGCAGCCGTCCGCGGCGGCGTCGAGGCGGGGCCGCTCGGGAGGCGGCAGGACGGTACACACGGTCACCATGCGGGCACGACGCTAACATGGACCGGTCAACGTCGGCTCAAGGCGGGTCGGGGCAGGGGGGCACGGGCCCCGATGCCGGCGGCGCCGCCTCAACCCTCGGTCAACGGGCAGCCCTCGCGGAGCGGCTGCGGCGTCACGTGCTCGCGCTCGAGGGCGTGCGGCACCCCGTCGCGGCGCCGGAGCGCCACCGCGCGGCCCGCGACTACATCGCGCGCGAGCTCGCCGCGCTCGGCCTCGGCGTGGAGCTCGCCCCGTTCTCGTTCCGGCGAGGCACCTATCACAACGTGGTCGGCGTCGTCCCCGGCCGCGACCCGCGCCGTCCCCGTCTGGTGGTGGGAGCGCATTTCGACTCGACGCCGCACACGCCCGGGGCGGACGACAACGCCAGCGGGGTCGCCGCGCTCGTGGAGTGTGCCCGGCTCGTGGCCGGGCGGACGCCGCGCGGGGGCGTCGAATTCGTGGGCTTTGACCTGGAGGAGCTCCAGACCATCACGGGCCGCTACCGCGTCGGGAGTCACGCGTTCGCCCGGGCGAAGCGGGCACGGGGCGACCAGCTCGCCGGGGCCCTCATCCTCGAGATGGTCGGCTACCGCGACCCCGCGCCCGGCGCGCAGACCGTCCCACCGCTCCTCGGGATCGACGTCCCGCGCACGGGCGACTTCCTCGCCGCCGTGGGCGACGGGCGCTCGCGGGAGCTGCTCGACGGATTCGTCGCGGCAGCCCGGGCCGCCGCGCCCGAGCTGCCGCTCGTTCCTTACCGCACGCGACTCCGCGGCTGGCTCATGCCGCTCACGCGGTTGTCCGATAACGCATCCTTCTGGGATGCCCGCTACCCATCGCTCATGCTCACCGATACCGCGTTCCTCCGGAACCCACACTACCACCAGCAACGCGACACCAGCGCGACACTGGACTACGAGTTCATGGCCCTCGTGACGGAGGCGACGGCAGGCGCCGTGATGCACGCGACGGATGCCACCTGACCGCCTTCCCCCGCTCACAGCCACGGGTCCGCGCCGCGCGCGACGGGTCGCTTTGCTGCTCGCCGGCGTGACGCTCGCCCTGGTGGCCAGCGGCGGGTGGTGGTTCGGGCGATTCGCGTCGCATCTAGGGCGCGATCCAGGTGTGGTCTACCGTGATCCGACCACGCTCCACGCGCTGCTCAAGCGGGCCGGCGACGCCGAGCGTGCAGGCGACCGCGCCACGGCCATCACGACCTACCGTTTCGTCGCGTCCGTCGGCGACGGGGCGGGGGCCGAGTGGGCGCCGTACGCCGCCGCCGCGCGGACAGCGCTCAAGCGCCTAGGAGTCGCCGATACACTTCCAGGTCCCCCGCGCTGAAGCACACGAACCGCACGAGCTCGACCGCACCCGGCTCGCGCAGCTCCCGACGCACCGCCTCCACGGCGACGCTCGCCGCCTGCTCCATAGGATAGCGATAGGCGCCCGTGCTGATGGACGGGAATGCGACCGACGCAAGGCCGTGGCCGCGGGCGAGCCGGAGCGCGTGCTCATAGCAACCGCGCAGCAGCTCCGGCTCACCGCGCCCGCCGCCGCTCCAGACGGGCCCCACCGTGTGGATCACGTAGCGCGCCGGCAGCCGGTACCCTCGCGTGATGCGCGCCTCCCCGGTGGGGCAGCCGCCAATCTGGCGGCATTCCTCCAGGAGCTCAGGCCCTGCGGCGCGGTGAATCGCTCCATCCACGCCGCCACCGCCCAGCAGGGTGGTGTTCGCGGCGTTGACGATCGCGTCCACGGCCTGTCGGGTGATGTCTCCCTGGACCGCCTCGAGCCTGGGCATGCGGGGGCAATCTAGCGCGCGCCCGTAAGGCCGGTATTGTTAGCTCACCCACAGCCGGTGCGTGCGGCGTCGGGGGAACGGGACGGTACGCCATGCCGGGACGCGATCTGATCGAGCGGGTCCGCAAGGCCCTGCGCGATCGCTACACCGTGATCGCAGCGGTCGGCCGGGGTGGCAACGCGTGCATCTTCTCGGGTCGGGATGCGAGCGGCGCCGACGTGGCCATCAAAGTGCTGCATCCCGAGCTGGTCGTTTCGGTCGCCGCCGACCGCTTCTTGCGTGAAATCCGCTACGCCTCGCAGCTCAACCACCCGCACATCGCCCGCCTGATCGACAGCGGAGAGGCGGACTATCTCCTCTGGTACGTGATGCCGTACGTGGCCGGCGACAATCTGCGTCAGGCGCTGCGCCGGGAGCCCCGGCTCCGTGTCCCGGACGTCGGGCGGGTCGCCGTGGAAGTGCTGGGCGCGCTCGAGCACGCGCACGCTCACGGCATCGCGCACCGCGACATCAAACCCGACAACATCGTGCTCTCGCCCACGGGCGCGGTTCTCGTCGACCTGGGGATCGCGCGCGCGATCGCGACCTCGGGCGACGACCGTGTGACCCGGAGCGGATTCGTTGTCGGCACCGAGGAATACATGAGCCCGGAGCAGGCCGAGGGCGCCCCGGACGTGGACGGGCGCACCGACCTGTATTCGCTCGGCGTGGTGCTATTCGAGTGCCTGGCGGGCCGGCCGCCGTTCTCTTCGGCCAGCGCCGCTGCCGTGCTGGACATGCATCAGCACCGGCCCGCCCCCGACGTGCGCAGCATCCGGCGCGACGTGCCGAAGGAGCTCGCCGCCGCGCTGGCGCGCGCGCTCGTCAAGCCGCGTGCCGAACGCTGGCAACGGGCGCGCGACATGCGCGACGCGCTGGCCCCGTTCGCCGCCGCCGGGTGACAGCTGGCCCGGGCGCGCGGCGCCCGCTACACTGACGGGATGCGATCCGGTTGTCTCACCGTCGTGCTCCTCCTGTCCGCCTGCCAACCCCAGGCGCGGCGCCTCCTGGTGCTCGATCTCGCCCTGTCGGAGCCCGCCCTGCTGAACGGCACCGTCCAGCCATGGCGCGCCGAAGGGTACCACGTCGAATACCGCCGGTTCTATCCGCACCTGGCGCGTGCCGATCTCGACCGCTATCGGGTGCTCCTGTTCCTGCTGGGCCGCGAGCCCGAGGCGCCGTCCGACGCCATCACGGCCGGCGACCTCGCGCTGCTCACCGAGTGGGTATTGCGCGGCGGCGTCGCCGTGCTGGGCTATGATGCCGACGGCGAAGGGTACCTCGACCGCTGGACCGCCAACCGCTGGCTCGAGTTCTTGGGGACGGGGATTTCGATCGGCGACCGACTGCTGGAAGACACGACCGTCCGGGCGCTGACGACCACCGGCCGGTCGCAACCCTGGGTGGAGGCGCGCACCGTCGGCGACGAGCCGCTCGGCTCGCCGCTCGGCGAAGTGTACGAGGCCTTCCCGCTGGACCGGAATAACGTCGTCACGGTGCGCGATCATGCGGCGCTCCTCGCCGTGACGTCACCCCACGCCTTCGTGCGCGCGCCGCGCCCCCCTCGCACCCCGTCGCCCCGCGGCGCCTCGGGCGTCGTGGCCGCGGCGCGCGTCGGGGACGGGCTGGTGCTCGTCATCAGCCGCCACGCCCTCGGGGCCCTCGGCCCGCAGTTCCGGCCGACGACCGCCCCCCTCCAGCAACCCGACGCCCTCCAACGCACCCGGGGGTTCCTCACCGCGCTGGCACGCTGGACGCGCCGGCCCGCGGAGTGGGCGCACGTCCCCCCCGCGGCGCGCGGCGTGCCGGTCGCGCTGCAGCAGGCGCCCGCCCCGGTGGAGCTCGTCCCCCCGCCACTCCTGCCGCCGGTCGGTGTGGATACGATCGCCCTTCCGCTCATCGCCGATCCCAAGCTCGACCGCGCAACCAGCGTTCCCGAGTGGCTGCGCCAGCAGGGGATGCGGGTCCTTTGGGCACCGCTGCTCCCGGCGCACGACGGGCACCACGTGGTGCGGCCGGGAGCCTCGCTCGATTCGCTCGTCACGCTGCTCGACGTCGGCGGCTTCAATCTCCTGGGCGGCGACGCCGACCCCGCGGGGGCGGACTCGCTGCACGCGCGCTGGGAGGAACGCGATGCCGTGCGGCGTGCCTGGGCCGCCGCCGTGGGCCGGCTCGAGCCGACCAGCGTCGCGTGGATACCCGTGCTCGATTACGGGCACGCACGCCGCACTCCCGCCGACTCGTCACGCGGGACACGAGGCGAGGGGCTCGCCGCGCCGTGCGCACTCGATTCGGTGCTCTGGGCGGAGGGGCTCTCCGGCGCGTACGGCGCCCTCGGCCGGCTGGCCGCGGAGCAGCGCACGCTGGTCATCGCCCTCGGCCTGGACATCGACGGCCCGCGCGGCTACTCGATGGGCCAGGAGTTCTGCGACGCGGCGTGGCGGCGCGGGATCGCCGGGTTCGGCACGGGGGCGAGGCTGGACTCGCTGCCCCCCGGGGCCCGCTACGGGGCGCTGCGGGAGGCCGGCCTGCTGTCGCGCTACTACCGCGCCCTCGAGGACGAGATCGCCGCGCGGGCGGCGGCCTTGCGCGACCGGATCTTGAAGCAGCGGCGGGATGTCTATTTCGCGTTCCGGCTGCCCCAGCCGCCGGCCGACTGGTTCACGCTGGGCCTGTTGCGCGGGTTCGGGCTGCCCGACCGGCCGCTGCTCTTGTTCACGCCCGAGCTGCGCACGCGCGAGCTGCTGTCGCTGTACCGCAGCGGCGGCCTGAACCTCGCCCACGCGGTGGCCCTGCCTCCGGCCTCCCTGGCGGCGCGCGACTGGACCAGCCTGAGGCGCCTGGTGTTCGAGGAGAACGACGGCTTCTGGCTGGCCGCCGACGAGGCCCCCGGCCTCGGCAAGCGCGTGTCGCTCGACAGCTTGGGCCGTCTGCTGCGGCGGCTGGCGCGCTAGCCTTGCCCTGACCCTTCCACAGCCCGTAGTTTTGGTGCTGGGTGGCGGTAGGGCGTGATGGTCGCGGCATGCCGGCTGGAGTGGCGTGCTGAGGAAAGTCCGAGCTCCACAGGGCAGACTGCCAGGTAACTCCTGGGCGCCGCGAGGCGACGGAAAGGGCCACAGAGAACAGACCGCCCTTTATCCAAGGGTAAGGGTGAAACGGTGGGGTAAGAGC
>Ga0209577_10001049_pt1 | contig 27643 bp, 35 predicted proteins | sample GraSoiAngelo_109_FD_185874 | JGI IMG/M metagenome (GOLD analysis project Ga0209577, IMG submission 185874) | Grasslands soil microbial communities from the Angelo Coastal Reserve, California, USA - 14_0903_12_20cm (SPAdes) (version 2) | ecosystem: Environmental > Terrestrial > Soil > Grasslands...
ACGGGCCCACAGTTCGAGTGCTGCTCGTTGATCCGGACTCAGTTCGATGGCTGGGGCAATTCGCATTTGCTCACGTCTCCTGAACATTAGACGCGAGCTCAACAATAAAGGTTGTTACTTACGACGCACTACACTAGCATTTCAAAGAATGAGCATCCGAAGCCAGTGCAGCGAGCTGATTCCACAGTTGGCAATCCACGAAACTCGACGTCATGCTTTCGGCTGCATCAAGCAGGGCGCTCTTTAATAATGCATTGACCAATTTCCGAGCGCCCGATCAACCAGAGCGGTGCTTATTCGGAAAAACCTGGCCGCTTCCACAGACTGGGAACAACCTGTCGGATCGGTTATTCGTCGAATAATTGTGGTTAGAATCACTACAGTTCTCGCACTGGTCGGTTTACTGTTTGCCTCCCTGAGCGGATCGCAGACTTCAAATGAGCAACTGCCGGCGAATGAGTTTGTAGGCCAGATCATCGAGAACGAATTGCAAGCCGAACGAAATGATCACAGTCATTGGATGCTGCGCCTAGAGACACAGAAATCGGGAAAAGCCGAAGTAAGGGAAGTAGTCGAGACCAGGGATGGAGATCTGGATTGGTTAATTTCTGTGAACGGAAAACCTCTTCCGGAGGAGCAACAGCATGAGCGAGAGCGAGGTGTCCAGCGCCTAGTAAGCAATCCTACCGAGTTGCAAAGGTCGCAACGAGAAAAAAAGCAGGACATGGCACGAAGCCAGCGCCTCTTGAAGATGCTGCCGGACGCATTCGTTTTTGACTACGGCGAACGGCGCGGAGACCTTCAAGAAATGAAGTTCCAGCCAAATCCACATTTCCGGCCACCATCGCACGAGGCCGCCGCCTTTCATGCCATGGAAGGCACGCTGTGGGTCAATGCAAAACAAAAGCGGCTAGCGGAAATCTCTGGAAATCTCACGCAGCCGGTGAATTTCGGCGGTGGGTTATTGGGGCATTTGGATGCGGGTGGGCATTTTTACGTGAAGCAGGAAGAAGTTCAACCGGGTTATTGGGAATTGACCGTGCTGAATGTAGATCTGAAGGGCAGAGCGCTTTTCTTCAAAACCATCACCGTGCAGGAGAAAATGGAGCGCAGTAGGTTCCGTCGCGTCCGGGATGATCTCACTGCGGCGCAGGGTGCCGATCTGCTTTTTCAACAGGCGAGGACAGGTAGTGGCGACGTATGAGAAGCCGGATGCCCTCGTGTGGGCGCATAGTATTTCTCACAGACAAGCTGCCGAATTCGAAGGTTGCCCCTGTGGGTGCGGCGATTTTTGTTTTGCTGCGGCGATTAGTCCCACTCTCGTGCTGGACTGGAGTGAGAAGGATGGTGAGTCTAACGGACTCCAGTCCGGCGTCAGGCTTCCAGTCACCCATGAGGAAATTGCCCAGATGATCGGCTCGTGTCGGAAAACGTGTCGCGTCTCCTCGCGAACTTGAAACGGCGTCATATCGCTGAGTACCGAGACTCTACGCTCTACATTTTTGGCAGAAACGCTTTGAAGGCGCGCTAGCTGAGAACATGCTTCCCCGTCTACGGTTGAACGCAGAACAGCCCCTGCTCGCAAATCATTCGCGTTGTGCTTAAGACGCGTGGATCGTTTCTTGCAGTGGAAGATGTGGGCTGCTCTTCTCACTTCTCTGTACGTGCAAGAAGACGATTCAAGGCCTCTTCATCGGAATCGATGTACCCGTTACTTGTGGTCTGATCTATTTTCTTCTGGCGCACGCCATGAGGCGTGCGCCAATTGTTGTGCAGTTCTATTTACTTGTGGTCGTCGCGGTTGCCAGTACTTTCTTTTGCGGAGCGGCTGTTGCCGACTTGACGGCAGGCGTAGCCGGATTCGGCTTGTTTGCCACGACAGGTGCAGTCTGAGCTCTCGCCGGTGTGCTCATTGGGGTTTTCATTGTGGTGGGCATGGCAGTTTTCATCGCCGCACTATTGACTGCCGATGTTGGCGTGCTTTGCAAGGGCGCTGCTGTTGACGGTTTGCCGTTAACCACCCGTTGCTGCTGGGTCGCGGCCCCAATCCCAGTTCCCACTCCAGTGCCAGCCTGACGCTGTCCGGGAACGTTCTGCACATTTGCTTGCGGAACCGCAACCCCGACCAACTGGAAGCGTAAAGATGGAAAAACGATAACAGTGCGACTCGGTGGGCGGCGCCTGCCAGATGATGACGAGCTTCCAGGCGGGTTCGAAGTCTTTGTTGAGGATATTACCGCACATCGATCTCTCCAGAAGCAGTTTGAACACGCCCAAAAGATGGAAGCCGTTGGCCGATTAGAGGGCGGAGTTGCCCACGATTTCAACAACCTGCTCATGATTATCAGCGGGTACGCACAGCTTCTGGACGAGTCCTCTGCTGACCCTAAGAAGGTAGCTGAATACGCCACCCGCATCCAAGATGCTAGCTCCAAAGCCGCGACGGTGACTCGCCAACTGTTGGCTTTCAGTCGGAAACAAGTGCTCGAACCGACTGTCCTTGATCTTAGCTACGTAGTGAAGGACCTAGCGAAAATGTTGCCTCGTTTGCTCGGAGAAGATGTCGAAACAGTGATGGAGCTCGATCTTCAGCTCGGTACAGTGCGGGCTGATCGAGGTCAGATTGAGCAGGTCATCATGAACTTGGCGGTGAACGCAAGGGATGCCATGCTAAAAGGTGGGCGTCTCACCATCGCGACGAGTAACGTAGCACTGGACGCTTCTTACTACCAAGGGGTCGTAGTTCCGCCGGGGCAGTACGTCCTGTTGGCGGTCAGCGATACAGGCATCGGCATGGACGCCGCGACTCAAGTTCATATCTTCGAACCGTTCTATACGACCAAAGAAGCAGGAAAAGGCACGGGGCTGGGTTTGGCGACGGTCTACGGAATTGCGAAGCAGAGTAACGGATTTATCTGGGTTTACAGTGAACCGGGCAAAGGCAGCATTTTCAAGATTTACTTCCCCGTGTCGATGCTGGTGTGGATTCCGACGAGAGCCTTCAACCAGCCCAGGCACCATCCGCAGGGACTGAGACAATTCTCTTGGTGGAGGACGAGGCCGTTCTCCGCAATGTATGCCGAGTGTACCTGGAATCCAAGGGTTACGCCGTGTTGGAGGCTGGCAATGCGAAGGAAGCGATGAAGATTTTCCAGAGCTATGATCGCCCGATTCACGTGTTAATCACAGACATCGTGATGCCTGGCTTGGGAGGATTGGAACTGGCCAAATCCGCACTAGAACTGCGGCCAGCGCTTTCCGTTGTTCTTGTGTCCGGATACACAGACCGCCCGTTAGACCGCGAAGCGATAGGTTACGCAAAATTCCTGCAAAAACCATTCAGTTTCGACGCCTTGGCTCGTACCGTCAGATCGCTATTAGATAAGAATCGAGAAACCCTTCTTATCGCGGACAGCAAATTCATGCGAGTCGCAGTTCAGAGAGCACTTACCGGAGCGGGATACACCGTCCACACCGCGAACGACGGAGAGGCGGGTCTACGTACAGCGCGCGAGACGCTACCTGATTTGATTCTCTTGGACCTCGTGTTACCGACAATCTCAGGCCTCGACGTACTTAAAGCGCTGAAGAGGGATGCCATCACAAAGAGCATTCCCGTGATCGTCCTCGCGGCACTTTCAGAACCAACCAAGGACGAGCTATTAAATGAGGGCGCCGCAGCTTGCGTGGAAAAGTCGGACAAACTACTCGAAGACGATTCTGTAGCTTTGATTCACACCGTCACGCAGATTGTGGGCAAACCGAAAGCATCGAGGGGGTAAACAACGGGTCTCATCCTGCTCCACCAGAGAAGTTCGCGTGGCGTAGCAGACCAGGGGCAAATGTTTCCAATCGGCGGCGCAAGTTGTTTCAGGTGGAGGTGTGGGTGCACAATATCCTGATCGTGGACGATGATAAGGCGACGTGCGATCTGCTGCGAGCCTGCTTGTCCGAAGGCTACGAGGTCATCGACACGCAAGACCCGGAACAAGCTCTGGGGCTGGCTCTGGAACACAAGCCGGATGCGATTCTTTTGGACCTCATGATGCCGAAGTTCTCCGGATTCGAACTATGCCAGAGCTTTCGCTCCCTGAGCTACAGGTCTATGATTCCGGTCCTTGTTATCACGGGAGAGACGGGGGCGAAATATAAGGACCACTGCGAAAACCTTGGTGCCGTTGCGTACTTTGAGAAGCCTCTCAAACTCAATGAACTCCGGCGCAGGCTAACCGTGGAACTGCAGAGCAAGCGATCGGAGCAACGTGCCCACGTGCGTGAGGGAGAAAGTGAATGCCACTCTGTAATGCAGTGGATATCCGAAAGGGCCCGCGTACGAGAGATGAAGTGTGACTGTAGGAAAAGTGCAGTAGTTCCATGCTCACAACGGTGCAGTGGCCTTCTCCGACTTGTCTCATCGAAAGGTACTTCAAGTTTTTAATATATCGGAATTTGGACCAACGACGAAGCGGGTGAGCGACTGATAGAACGTGGTAAGCATATCGACACGCTCTCGCTGATTATCAGTGGGAGAGTACGCGTGTCGAGAGACGAACGCATCATCGTCGACCTGGTTGCGGGCGACATTGTCGGCTCAACCCTACTTATGACCGGTGCACCTGCTGACGTGGACGCGGTTGTGGGGGAACCAACAAGTTAATCGCGGCAAAAACGATGTTCCAAAGTATCGGTGGCCACAGTGGCATCGGTTGCAGGGCGTAATAGGGAATCGCAATCAGCGAGGACGCCACCGCGAGCAATCGAAGCCACAGAACTTCGCGAATGCTGTAACCCACCAACAAAAGAACGTTGGCAGCAGCCAGGAAGTAGTTTGACTCGTAGGAATTCATAGATGTTTCCTTCTTTTGACCCCAAGCCAGTGGGCTGTCTGGAGCATAGCTGGGCTACCGAGGGCACGTGGGCTGAGGACATTCGACTGGATCAGCAATTCTGTCGCCTCAAAGTGTCCCATCAGCGTCCGCATGTCGTATGCGAGGGGCCGAGTCTGAACGCAATGTCAGTGTATGTATGGGGATTTATCGCCAACTATCGACGAGAGAAAGAGAACGCTGACATTTGATCAGAGGCTGTGGCGGATAGGTCTTTTCTGGAGTGCACCGATGGTCTGCCTTGAATGGATAGGCATATACCACCGACCTTCGTCGGGGTGCTCCTCGGCGCGATTCTCGAACACCGGCACGAATAGAGAAAAACCTACCTAGATCGTTTGGGAGTATCATCCTTGCGTGTTACCGCCTTGGAGGGGGGACTTCCCCCCATCAGCAAGGGCCGATAATAAAGCCACTGCGGATGGCGCGCCAAACTGTGAGCCAGATAACAGACCGCTGTGTCCAACTTCGTCTTTGGGTTTGCCATGACAGGCGATGACCGTACTTATCAGCTAGTCCTATACGATGCCACCACCGGCAAGGAGATCAGTCGAGCAACAGTGCTTGATACCCATCGGCTGAATGTCGGAGACGACATTGGAGGATATCGGATCGTCCGCGTTCGACCGGAGAGCACTCGCGAGGTGGGTCACGTTGATGTCGTAACAATCTGACGGTGACTTGACGAGCCTGCTGCTTGGCCTCGGTGGTCCGGTTTAATGAAAGCTTGGTGTCTGTCGATTCGCTGCCACCGAAAGATAAGGGAGAGTTCGCGGTCATGCGATCGTCAATCAATTGTCAGGAGCAATCATGAGTCAAGAGGACGTTATTCCGGTTGCAAAGAGTGCCATGTCGCGAAACGAACTCATTGAGCGCGGGTTCAGTCGTCAGCCGCTCAGGATTGATGTAGACATAGCCCGCTCGCTGGAAGCTTTAGCTCACGCGGCTTGGTCCATTCCAAAGGACAAGTACTATGACGGGGGCGACAGATTCCGTTCCTTAAATCGGGTCCGGGCCGAGATTGTTGATGGCGGTGTAAAAGTTTGCTCGAGTGAGGAAACTACGCCATACGTGCAATTGAAAAAATACAATACGACACTAGGCGGTCAGCCGCGAGAGTATGCTCCGTTGTCCCCCGCAATCGCTGCTTCCGTGGGCGTCCGCAAGATGATCGCTCACCACCTTCATTACCTGCCGCTTTCGGCGGTGGGGACGAGATACTTGGTCAACGTCCACCTAATAAGGTTCACGGCTACGCCGGGTCGACCGTGCGACACGAGTCCACCGGGCTTGCATAAAGACGGGGAAAAGTACATCGCCACGCACCTACTGGGCTGCTGCGGCGCTCGCGGTGGCGAAGTCGTCATAACGGACAATGACAAACACGAGATGGATCGCTTCACGATGCGCGAATGCGGTGAGTGTTACGTCTTCGATGATGACCGTATCTGGCACATGTTGACGCCAGTAGCAGTGTGGGAAGGCAATGAGTATGCCTACCGTGACACGCTGGCTTTCGATATGCTGCCGGAGGGCTGGGAACCAGTGAAGTGATCCACCGAGCCACGGCGCAGGACTCGGTGCCGCTGGGCGTCCCATCGCCTAAACGGAGACTCAAGTTTTAGGAATACGACAGACTGGGTCAAGAAGATTTGCAGGAATCTATTGACGTGTTGGCACGATTAAAAAGAGGACTTCCGAGAGTCAGTATCTCGCAGCAAAGCGAGGAGAAGGTCTTATGAAAGCTGCCCTGCTCTACTCTTACGGTGATTCAGAACAATTGCGGTACGACGAAATTCCCCCGCCGAAATACGGCGATAACGAAGTGCTCGTAAAGATGCACTCCACCAGCATCAATCCCATTGACGTCAAAATACGAAGCGGAGCAGCGAAATCTCGCTTTTCTATCGAATTTCCAGCGATCTTGGGGAGAGACCTTTCCGGTGAAGTTGCGGAAGCGGGTCGCAACGTTCAGGGTTTTCCGAAGTGAATGCGTGTCATGGCACTGGCGAATGGCAGCTACGCGGAATACACGATCGCCAAAGCTGACGTGCTCGCTCCGATCTCCGATGGGTTGAGTTTCGAGCAAGCTGGCGCACTTCCTCTGGTCACCACCACGGGCACTCAATTGATCGAACGTTGACGGAGTTGTTGCCATCGACAGCGAAGAAGAGATTGAGCGCCTGCGCGATCTGGACGCTATTGCCGACACGGTCGGGGGCATAACCATTCAGCGGCTACTCAAAACGATCAAACGATCCGTAAGGGCGGCGTCCTCGGCTCAGTGCTCGGCGAACCAGAGGGTGCTAAGAAATACGACATCCGCGTCGAGGCGTTCATGGCGCAGCCGGACGCCACACGACTTCATCAACTGGCTGACGATGTTGCTCGCGACGAATTCTCGATTCCGATTGCTCGCACGATGAAGTTGCAGGAAATTCAAGAGGCACATCGCATTTTTGAGCGAGGCGGACTAGCCGGGAAAATCGTGCTGATTCCTTGAGCCACGAGAGTCGCTACTTTAGCTTCGCATACTCCACCTTGGCTTGCTTCAGGACGGGGATGTCGGGGTCGGCGTCTTCCAGAGCGTGAGGAAATCCTTGTAGGTCGCGAGCGCCCGGACGCGGGCGGCATCGGCATCCGCTCCCTGCGAGCGGACTGGCTCATCGAGTAAGCTGCGGTTCTGACCTCGGATATCGAACCTGCAACCTCTGACCTTATTACTCCAGCCCTGCCTTGCCTAGCATCTCCAGAAATTGCTTTTGTGTGCGCATATCGATCGACTGCGCCACGAGCTTGCCGTCGCGATCGTAGACGAAGCTTTTCGGAATTCCCTCGACTACAAACGCGTCATTCACTTTGCGACCGGGATCGAGTAAGACTGGGAACGAGACCTTATGCTCGCGGATAAATGGTTCCACTTTCTGTTTTTCCTCATCCGATATGCCGAGCACCACGAAACCCCTCGCCGCAAAGCGCTGGTAAAGCGCATCCAAGTCCGGCATCTCTTTGCGGCATGGCGGGCACCATGTTGCCCAGAAGTTCACCAGCACAACCTTGCCGCCAAGATCCGAGAACTTCCACTTTTTGCCGGTAATATCCGTCAGCGTAAATTCGGGATGCTGGCGCTTGAGGTCATCGGCCTCGAGGCGCGCTATGGCGGCACAATACTGCTCGTCATCGAAATTGACGGGCGCTTCGACATGCTCGTAGCGCACCAGCGTGGCCAACTCGACATACGGATACGCGGGGGTTCGTGTGGTGGGAGCGCTATCGTCTGCATCCGACTTTTCCGGTTGCACCCACGGCACTGGACGTTCGCGCAGAGTCTCGGCGAGGGTTGTCGCCACTTCCTGCAGCGTGTCGTGCCCGAAATCGCCTTCGGTGGATAGTCCGGCGAGACCGACCGCGAGCGGGAGCTTATTCTCCGTGGATGGCAGTTTACGAATCTTCAGCGCAAGGTCCTTGGTGGTTCCTGCACGCACGTCATCGGCGAGCCCGCGCAGGCCCTGAATCTTGTCGGCGATCGGCTTCTCTTCCGCGCTCCACACAATCTCTTTCTTCTGGGCCGATGCGGATTGCACAGCACAGCCAACGAACACGGCTAACACCGTGGCCACGAGCAGGAAGCAACGGGAAAGGATCAATTCGAATTTCATAGCTCACCTCAGCTCACCTAGCGCAGCACCGAAGGTTGAAGCCGCTAATTCGGCAGCCAAAGCCAGGGTCACCTATCTCCGTGACAAGTGTTACCCTCTCAAGGCCCGGCGTGGATACAAGCGCGCTGCCGTGGCCATTGCCCACAAAACCCTGGTGGCCATCTATCACATACTTTACCGACAGGTCTCCTACAACGAGCTGGGGGATCTTTACTTAGACAAACTCAACAAGCATCATCTCACACGCAATCTTGTTCATCGTTTAGAACGCTGAGGCTACAAGGTGGCACTGACACTGACAGCTCAGCCGCAAGCAACGTAGGCAAATTTAGTTTTGGTAGCAGGCCCCTTCCCTCCGTTGGCATTCATCGGTCTTACGAGCCCTCCGTCACCCGGCCCGGCCTGGCTCTCCGGACGGGTCGGCTCCTGCATTACCGTTTTCGGGGCCTTCATGCCTCTTAATTTAACTGCAAGTGTTGAACCGGAACGCTGTAATACGCGTGGTCCAGTTACGGATACCGCTGACCTTGTAGTACTCCTGCGTGTACCATAGGGTACAGTCGTCGCTGGGATCCACGGACATGCTGCTGTAATCGCCCCACCGGTTAAAGCTCTGCTCTTGGACGCCGGTGCCGCTCACCGCAACGGTTGGCCCTTGCATCGTGCCTAAGAGGTCTCCTGGAACGCGGCCCACCAAGAAGACACTCGGGTCTAGACTGGTGCTTGAAGCACTGAAGCCCGCAGCAATGTTACCGATGTGGTCCATTGCAATGCTGCCCATCCAAAAATCGATATTTGGATGCACTACTGTGCCTTGCTGGAAGACAATTGGACTGATGCTAGGATTGCGGATTTCATACCAGCGCACGCCTGCTAGCGCGCCGCCGGCGACTGTGTGATTAACCACCAGCGGCTCGTGATCACCGAAGTTGCGGTACGCCAGCCGGAACATTAGCCGGTCGCTTATTGCGTCTAACGCTTCTCCGGGCGACGGTTCAGGGATGCAGGCGAGCGTACTAGCACAAATTTCGCTGAACGATGCCACCGGAATCAACATAGGACCGGTAAACTCCGAGCTGCTTGGGTCCGAAAAGTCGGCGTGGAAAGTGAAAAAGTTAAGGTTGGTCGAATCGGCAAGACTGAGCATGAAGTTGGGCGCGCCTGTCGGAGGCAACGTTGCGCCTTCCAGGTCCGAAGGCAGTAAACTGGTGATGGTATGGGGTTGCTGGAAGCAGATGGTTATGGCTGCCTGTCCATTCAACATTCTGGTGCGGTCGAACGCGCAAGCCCGGGCACCAAAGAAAGAGCGTGCTTTACCGCCTCCAAAAATATTAAAGGTCCCGTAATAGGCGTCCGGCCAAACTGCGTACTTCGGGTAGTCAGGAAATCTGTTACTACCGAATGGAAAGTCGTAGACGTTATAGGTCCCTGTCGCGTCAGAGCTCGTGGAGACCGCGATGCAGGCGTGGTTATCGGTAAACGATGAGTTGTACGCCAATTGGCTCACGAACCAGCGCCCGGCCAGTTTATCAAACAGCACGACTGGGTCACCTCCATCCGTGGTTCCGCAAAGCCCGCCCAAGGCAGTAAAGATAGTGTGGATCAATGACGGACCTAGAAGCAGGGCTCCCTTCTTCTTGTCATACACGGCAAAGGTGACGTTGACAATCTGCACCACCTGCGCTGTACCGACAGAGAGGTTGGTGTCTGGCGGCACAGGGTGATTGCTGCTCTGGCCTTGAAAATTCAGAAGCACGCTAATGGGCGGAGCTGAACCAGAAGGTGCTTGGGCGACAGGATCCGGTTGGGAGCTGGTTATCGCAAGCCCGGTGGATAGTCGGGGCAGCATCTGTGCCGCAGCAGTGCTTGCCGCGGGCCTTGCCATGTCGCGCAGCGGTGACGAGATTGTGTGTTTCGCCTCGAAAACGACTCGCAGACCTAGTGCAGTTTCTTGCGCGGAATCTGGAACTGAGATGACCAATATGCTTGTAACTAGAATTGTCCAAAGCAAGGCGCGTTTACACATACCTGACCTCCTGTGTCAGCGATCATCCAAGAACGTATGTTGCTGAATTGTTGCCGAGCATGTTTGTGGGAATGTCTTCAAAAACAACATTCTTATTATCATCATCCTCATCTAGGCGTGCGACTCATCATTAGTCACGGTGGGCGTGATGGATATAGGTCCCTCCCGTCGCATCCAAAGCGCTACATCATCTGACGGATTCAACGACTGTCCATTCGGTTCCAAATCGGATACAAGCGCCAAAAGTTCAAGAAAATACGTTTTTACGTGATCGCTAACATCTCTTAGCCTTGTCTATCTGTCTTTAGCTCTGCGACCGCGGTTAATAGTGACGGCATTGTTTCGTTACGGCATTTTTGAAGCTGGCAGGCCTGCTAGCGCGTTGTGGCGGCGCATCTCTCGACCGCCGGATGAAGCCGGGGCCATGCCGGGTCCGTTGAGGACTCGCGCGGCTGGGCGATCTCGCCCCGGAAGTGACGCGCGTAATCGTTCGCGTAATAGGACTCCTGCTCAGGTGTCATCACGTGTTGATACTGGTCGCTGAGACACTTGCACCAGGCGTCCGAATCCAGCTTTCGGTAGCGGGCATTCGCGGGATCGCGATAGAACGCGTTGCAGCCATCAATGAAGCGGGTGAAGCGGCCTGTCGGAGCGGATTTGTCCGTTTCGGCTGATGCGCCTGCAATGCTCACCCCCGCCTGTTGCAGCGACAGTTGCCCCGTGGCTCCGCGCAGGAGATTATCCCCAAGCTGGCGCATAGCCGCGCTCTGACAGCTCTCGGTTTGGAAGAATCGGTCCGCATCCAGCCCTATGTCAAAATAGGTGTTCGCGCTTACCCGGCCCGACATGATACCGATGGCGGCTCCCAGACTTTCGGCCGACGTCGAGCCAAGTGAAGCGGCATATTTGCGATACTTCGGGGCAAACCGGGAATCAACCTCGACCGCCATGGGCTGGCTGTTCTGCCGGCTGACGACGTTGCCATAGCGGTCACTCCTCGTCGTGACCTGGGTGACGGTCACCGTCTCGTGACGAGCGGGCAAATACGCGCGGCATTTTTTGGAGAAGGTTTCGACATGACTTGTGAAAAGTACCCGGAACTCTGTGGACTCATCCACGTCGCTGCCAAAGCCCCCGTCGAACACCTGCCTGATGATGTCGCTCCGGTAGTTGTCCCAGTACGCTTTCGACTTGCGAACCAGGGCGCCGCCCGTCCCGGTCTGTGCCGGGCTGCTGGAGGAAGTGACGGGCCTGGCAGCGGCCGTGGTCGACGTCGAGACGCCGGGGGCCGTGGCGCTTTTACTCTGCCCAGCGGGGCCTGTGTCCGATCGAGAAGCCGGCGTCGCCGACGCCGTCGATGCCACGGGCGTCTTCGCTGGCTCTTTTTCCAATGCCATGGTCGCTGACCGGCCGCGCTTCGCCTGGAAGGCGCCGCACGCCCCGGAGGCGATTTTGCCTGCAACCTGTCCGCTGTCGGGATCGAAAGCGCCCTCCATTCCCACCATTGAGTAATTTGGCGGCGGTGGTGTTTCCCACTTGTCGGGACTCAACCTGAATTTTCCCGTCGCCGCGTCGAGCGGACCGCTCAGGCTGAAGCTGTAAGCTTGATTGTGGGACCCGGGAGGCAGATAGAAAGTGAATATGCCGGTCAACGATCCGTCGGCGGATGCGTGCAGAAACAGCTTCAGAGTTGTCGGGCCTTGTGCACACCTGTAACTGCCGTTGTAAACACCGTTGATAGCGGCAGGCGCAGCGCTTTGGCCGTGCGTATTCGAAGCGCACATCCAGTAAGCCAACACGGCGAGAAACGACCATCGAGGAGCAATTGCGATCAGGCGGTTCCGAATCATCAAGGCTCCTCCCTCGGTGGCGAGCCGAATCTATTTATCTTTTGCGGGTAATGGAACCTCTCTGCCAAGGCATTCTCTGCCAACTTCTGAGTCGCCCCTCGAGCACCTTTGCGTTGACCGCGAGGAATGTTGCAAGCGAGAAATAGAAGACGGTGAGCACCATTCCTATTACCAGCCCTGCAAGGCCGCTGATCATCAGGAGTTTCACTTCGACACCGGCTTAGCAACTCATCTACTGGCAACCACGAGTCGCGAACCTTAGTCCGTTCACGCAGGAGGCGTGGCAGAGGAACGGACTTGGCTTGATTAAACTGAAAACTGGCCGGTTCAGTCGGACTGCCTTCAAGGGAGAAGAATCGTAGGTTCGGCTGAGCGGCACCAGAATACGCTCGGTCAGGGAATTGTCAAGCTCTCTAGTACCGCACACCGCGAAATTCTACCCAGGAGTGCGTGATGCCGAGCCGACTGGCGCATCTGGTTTTTTCCGAGAGAGTTTATCCAGAGCGGTCCGAGTGGTTTTCGTGCCACGTTTTTGGTCCTTTGGAGGCCAACTTGCATTTCACCCAAAAAGGTGCATTATAGGCACCACCACGTCCCATCTCAGATGAAGGGAGGGCAAGGCGATGACGACCAGCCCGTCGCCTATTCGTTTCACTGCCCTGCGCCGGACGACCGCTGAAATTAGCGCAAGGAAGGCAGAAGACTTCGGGTCAGTCGTGCACCTTGTCGAAGACTTAATCCCCAATTTCAGGAAGGCGGAAGAGAGACAGTTTTATCGCGAGGTCGTGCAGAGCTACCGAGCAGCGGCACGCGATCTTCTACGAAAAGCATGGTCGCATGACAAGGGCCAAGACATCGCGGAATACGCGGTCATGCTTGCCGTAATATTGGTGCTTGTTGTGGGCACGATCCGACTAGTCGGGTCCAACGCCAACACCGTCTTCTCGCAAGCTGCCAGTTCGATTCAATGATTCAGACTGGAAAGGGCGCGATAGGAATTACCGAGAGCGCTTTTCGGGGTCTGTTCACGTTGACGGTGTAGTGCGGTGAAGGCGCAACCCATGAGGATCCCGCTTGTGCTTGGACTTGCACTGTGAAGTCACATAACCCAGCGACTTGAGCGGGGCTCCATGGCGGGCGGGCACCAACGCCATTCGATCATGCACAGGAGAGCCTCAACGCTGGTCCCGGTTTGCAGAATCTGAATCATCTGCTCGACGCTAAAGCCAGCCTCTTCCCCAGCCAGCACGAGTTTCTCAACCGCGGTCATGACAGGCTTTTCCATGGCTCACACCTCAGAGCCGGAGTGCGCGACGAGACCAGCGGTGGGAGTGGAGTCGCCGCGCGGCTCCATCAAACAATTGCGGCAAATGTATAGAAATTGGACTCGCCGGTCTGTGATCACAACGTGAAAAACCACAATCGTAACTGGCGATGACGGCTGCAGGAGTGCGCCCTCTTCATCTCACGATGGTTTGTGACCTGCATCACGGGCGAGCGTGAGATTTCCCTCTACCCTTCTTGGAAGCCACTGAGGCTCCCGGAGGTTGAGGATGGCACGTTATTCTGCTCCCGCAGACTTAAAGGCATTGATCTTGCAGTGCTGCGAAAAAGTTCAGAAAATCCGTCACACAGTTCTCTTCAAACGCGGGGAAGTGTCTTTTGGCATGTTCCTCGTTCTGAGAGGCAGGGTCAGCTTGGATTTCGGAGTTGACGGTTCCAGCCCGCTGAACAAAACCTACGGACCCGGCGCCCTGATCGGCTTGCCTGCAACTCTTACGGGCCGGACCTACAGCATGACCGCCACTGTAGCTGATGATGCTGAACTGGGATTTGTCTCTTCCGAAGCATTGAAGACGCTGCTTCGCGAGCAACCTCAAGCATGCCAAGAGTTACTGACGATGCTGACCGCCAAGATTGTGCAGACCGATGAGGTCACCAGAGCAATGCTAGAAGGACACAAGAGCACTTCTGGGCCTGCGCTGGAACTTGCCTGAGGACGCTGAACGGCGTGAGCTGTGTAGAACAACTTTGTCCGACCTGCCTAACATTTCACGAGAGTGAGTATCCGAAGCTAGCTGCGCCGAGAACAGCGTAGCTGAGGTGACCTCAGCACTTGACTTTACGGTCCACGGCTAACTGCCAAGAGCTAAATGCCAAGTGCTGAGATCCTGCCGATTGCATTCTGCACTCACATTCTCAGCTATTGAGGAGGTTGCGACTGCTTGCGTTGCTCCTCCTGGCGCCTTCTTTCCTCCGGAGTTTGTTGCGGTTGTTCCGGACGTTCGGGCCGGGCCTCCGGCTGATTGGGCGTAGGGCGATTTGCCGCCGGACGATTGTTTGGCGCGGGCGGGTTCCCACGATTGTCAGGCGGCGCGGCAGCGGGACGATCATTCCGCGCTGGCGGTTGTGGTGGACGATTCGGCTCGGCAGGTCGCGCTTCGGGACGATTACTCGGAGGCGGTTGAGTCGCTCGATTCTCAGGCTGTGCTGTTGGCGGACGATCATTCCGCGCCGGCGGTTGTGGTGGGCGATTCGGCTCGGCGGGTCGCGCTTCCGGACGGTTGCTCGGAGGCGGTTGGGTCGGCCGATTCTCAGGCTCCGCTGTTGGTGGACGATCATTCCGCGCTGGCGGTTGTGGTGGGCGATTCGGCTCGGCAGGTCGCGCTTCCGGACGGTTGCTCGGAGGCGGTTGAGTCGCTCGATTCTCAGGCTGCGCTGTTGGTGGACGATCATTCCGCGCTGGCGGTTGTGGTGGGCGATTCGGCTCGGCGGGTCGCGCTTCCGGACGGTTGCTCGGAGGCGGTTGAGTCGCCCGATTCTCAGGCTGCGCTGTTGGTGGACGATCATTCCGCGCTGGCGGTTGTGGTGGACGATTAGGCTCGGCGGGTCGCGCTTCCGGACGGTTGCTCGGAGGCGGTTGAGTCGCCCGATTCTCAGGCTCCGCTGTTGGTGGACGATCATTCCGCGCTGGCGGTTGTGGCGGACGATTAGGCTCAGGAGGCGCTACCTCGGGCCGGTTGTTCGGTGCCGCTGGAGTCGCGCGATTTTCTGGCTGCGCGGCTGGGGGTCGATCATTTCGTGCCGGCGGCTGCGGCGGTCGGTTGGGCGTAGGGGGAGCCGCTTCCGGTCGATTGCCCGGGTTCGCTGCATTTCCAGGTTCTGGGCTAGCCGGCGCATTCGGAGCGGGCCCGCGGTTCGGCGGCTGATTGACCGCCTGGCTTGGAGTCGCAGGCTTAGCTGGAGGTGCCTGCTTCACCGGCGGAGCCGCCGCGGGACGCAATTTCTGCATCTCGGCACGATCTACAGGCTGGCCGGGATGCGACTGCAAAACCTGCTGCCTTGCCGCGAACGGAGGCGGTGGCGGTGGCGGTGTCGCTTTTGCAATCACAGTTCGGTTAGCCAGCGCGGGCGGAGGCGCAGCCACACGATTCGCCGTGTTGGCGCGTGCTCCGAACACCGCTTCGCGTGCCGGAGGAACCGCAACTCGCGCGCTCACAGGAGCAGCTTGCGCTTCGCGGAGGTTCACCACCATCGCATTGCGGGCGACGGGTTGAGCGCTGGCGAATGCGCGCTGCGGAACCGCCGTCACCCCGCCTTGGACGTTCCGATTTACATAGTTCGCGTTCGCAATCGTCGTGTTCCTGTTAACGATGGTCGTGTTGTACACGTTCGTCACAGTGGTGGTGTTCACGGTCGTGTTCGTGATATTCACGCGATTAACGTAAGTCGGACTCACGCGATAGGAGGGCACGTACACTTCTCGCGGTCCGAGCGGGAACCAAGCGACGCTCCCCGCCGCAAGCGCACCTCCGCCAACAAACGCCACCAGAGCGGGTGCGTATACCGGACTCTCTTGACGCGGCCCGGGGATCCAGCCCCAACGACCATCGAGCGAGGCCCAGCGTCCATAGTGAAATGGCGCATACCCCCAGGGATCGTCATCGACCCAGGTCCATCCCCAAGGATCAATCCAGGCCCAATGTCCCTCACGATACGGGGCCCAGCCAGCAGACACGCGTGGAAACCACACGTCGCCGTATTCCGGAGACGACCGCCAATCGCCGTAGTCGTCGAGATCTTCAACCCCAACCAAATCGCGCGAACAGTAACGAGCCGAACGCGAGTCATCATAGCGGCGCTCTCGCGAGTACGACCAGTTGTCGAACTCGTCGGGGTTGTTGATTTGCTGCACCTCGGCGGCCAATTGCGTCGTGCCGCTGAGCGTTATGCGTTGTCCCGCATGGATGGTGTATTCCTGGCCATTCCCGGTCGAAACACCTTCGCCTTCGCGAACCGTCACTACCGTGTAATTGCCGTCTTGCGAAGCTTCAATCCGATACCATCCGGGCTGAAAGGCAGTAAGCGCCTGGTTAGGAGTGTCGATTTCAAAAACATCGTCGCGGCTCAATCGGCGCACTCGTACTTCCAGCGTTCCGGAACTCAGTTCGATTTGCACCGTGCGATCGTCAAGATTTAGGAAAGAAAAACCGGTATTCGCTGACAGGTGAATCGCGGCAGAACCCAGTTCCACTTCCGCACGCGAGTCACGGTCCGCCCACAGGCGATCGCCCGTGGTCATGGGACGGTTCGGAACCGCCTCCACCCAGTCCGACTCGCCCGCAGGTTCGAACGAAATGGCACCCTGCATATAACCGAGGCGTGCCACCCGCCCCGGCGGATCATATTGATCTTGCGCATCTGCGTTGCTGGTGAACGTCGCAAGTAAAAACAAAATTGACAGCAGCAGTGTCGCGCACACACCCTTCCAATGCAGAACTTCTTTGAGGAAATGCCTTTTCATTTTGTTCCCCTTCCGGACGCCTGAGGGGATGCACGCCCCAAAAAAGCGATTTTCGGTGCAGATCTCGACGCCCTGCCTTCGTCTCTTCAAAAGCTTCTTTCCGACATTTGTTGGATGCCGCACAAACGCTCGAACGTCGTAAGGTAGTTTGCCTAAGCCCTGAGAGGCAGCCACCCAATATCCGTCAATTCATCACTAGGGAAAATGCTTTAGGGATAACCTCCGCAAGAATTATCCCAAGCCTCTTCTTTACGCCTTTACTCCGTGCTGTTTGGGTGCCGGTAGCCAATGTCTTCGATCTCGGAGCCGATATCGGCGCGATGGGATCGGCCACGGAGTTAGTGGTTGCGGGGGAATGCCGGCCTGTTCATTGCGATCTTCGGCATCGGATCACTAGCCGCTGTGTTGTTGGTTCCCTATTCGACCTATGCGAAATACCTAAAATGGCTCACGATTTCTCTTTTTGCATTTGTGGGCGTCGATTTTTTTGCTCACATCTCATGGCCGGCCGTGCTTCGTGCCACGGTTGCTGCCGCATGGTGAACTATCCAGAGAGTACCTGACGACCGTTGTTGCCGTGCTCGGCACCACCATCAGCCTTATTTGTTTTTCTGGCAAGCCTCGCAGGAAGTCGAAGGGTGAGGGCCTAATCATGGGGAAAAACCGCTGATCGCTTCTGGCACCTGCCGCCAAGTGTCCATCTCTGCTCCAAGTGGACACGTATCCCCAAGTGTCCTCTTCGCGAGAATGGCTCTCTTTTAGGGGTTGTCGAGACGGTCACAACCGAACGCTTACCAACGATGGCAGGTATCAGAAAAGCAGACGCGCCCATCCCACAGGAACCGTTTCCTATGTCGGAGCAACAATTTCTCACGCACGGGACCGCGGCCAACGCAGCACTCGAAGAGTGCATGAAGAAGATTGACGCCGGCTTTGCTGCCTAGCGCGGCTATTGGCCGGGCGCTACATGGGACCCATAACGAACAGCCCCGCGGCGTTGTCGCAATGCTTCGTAGGTCTCTTCCGACATTGAAATCAGCAGAGATGCGTGTTCGCGCAAGAACGCCTTTAGTCGGCTTCGCACGCCCTTCAGTCTTGTTCGGTTGCGTTCTGCATGGGCTTCCGCGCATAGCTTTCGAACCGTATTTTCGTCGTCATTAATGGGTTCCATAATGACCTCAATTTAGTAGAACAAAGGTATGTACGATATCGGGCGGAAGCCTAACCATCGGCCAAAATAATCCCTAGCGGAAAGCAATACGGTGTTCGATGTATTAATGGGCAGGATTCGAACTTCACGAGAAAAAACGAGCCGTCACCGGACCCGTTGGGAATGACGGCTCAAATTTCTCTATTTTTTAGGAGCAGATCAATGATTCAGGAGGAGATCAATGGTTAGCCTTCTCGTTCCTACAAAGCAGCGGACGAGTTTATCGTTGCGCTGATGTCTGAGCGCGGCTGGGGATATATGGAATTATTGTGACCAATCCCAGGTAATTGGCGCCGGGCAGTGGGATGGCTCAAGTCTATTTCGTGCCACCGTTCCCCTCTAAGGGCTGCTCTCCTCCGTGCCCCCCGGTCTGCCCATAATTCTCAATACCACAGGCGTGTTCTGCTCGCACTCTTGAGAGCAATCAGCGGAGCACGATGTAGAGGAGGCCAAGCAGCAATGGAACAAGAACAAACCAAAGCAAGAGCTTGTCAACTATGAGCCGAGCGTGGGCAGTGGGCTTGGGTCCTTCTCTGGGAACTCGTGAACCACGAAAGCCCACATGCCAAAGAATCCGTAGACGCAAACAAGTGCGAGTAAGAAAAGATTGACTTGGTTCATACAACACCCCCAGGAGGGCAAAGCAAGACATTCTTTCCCACGACTAATTGTGCGCTAAGGAATCAGGAGTGCGGTGTGACAAGGGTCACAAAAATAACGTGTCCGCCTGAACGCGATGAGGATGTGATGCGTTCGTTTGCTAACGACGGGGCCGGTCTCGAATCACAGGGAGCAACGGAACCGCGAACCTTGTCATGGGGTTATCCTTTAGCTTAAATGTTCAATGAACTCATAGGAGAGGAAAGGCGTGCGTCATGAAGCGAAGTGTTTCGTTCTGGCGGTGGGGGGCATGCTTATGGTCGCTAGCGCCGCCGGACAGCAATTTCAACTCATGGAAGCTTCAATCAACGGAATTCATCGCGGCTTGCAGAGCGGCAAGCTAACTTGCCACAGCCTGGTGCAGCAGTACCTGGACCGAATCAAGGCGTACGACCAGCAGGGGCCCACCCTCAATGCCATGCTGTACGTGAACCCCAAGGTGCTGGAGCAGGCCGATGCAATGGACAAGCAGCTCAAAAGCGGCACTAAGGTCAAGCCGCTACAGTGCATTCCGGTGGTGCTGAAGGACAACTTCGACACCGCCGATATGCCCACCACCGGCGCATCGCTGGCACTCAAGGGCATGCAGCCGGCGAAGGATGCTTTCACGGTGGCACGGCTCCGTCAAGACGGAGCCCTAATTCTCGGGAAAACGAACATGCATGAGCTAGCGCTGGCTGGGCTAACGTCGAGTTCGCTGGGAGGCCAGACCAAAAATCCCTATGAGCTGTCGCGGACCCCGGGCGGTTCTTCCGGCGGCACCGGGGCGGCCTTGGCGGCCAACTTCGCGACCGTGGGCACTGGCTCGGACACGGTGAACTCGATTCGCTCGCCGGCCTCCGCCAATAGCTTGGTCGGCATTCGTCCCACGCGAGGGCTGATCAGCCGCGCCGGTGTCATCCCCGTCTCGTTTACGCAGGACGCCGCCGGGCCTCTGGCGCGAACCGTAGCCGACGCCGCAGTCATGCTCGATGTGATGGCCGGCTACGATCCCGATGATCCTGTGACGGCGCTGGGCATCGGCAGGATGCCCGCGACCTATACCGCCTCGCTCGACCGCAATGGCCTGAAGGGTGCGCGCATTGGGGTGCTGCGTACCCTATTCGGAAGCGGCCCCGACCACCAGGAGGTCAACCGCGTGATGGCCAATGTCCTCGAAGTGCTCAAGAAGCAGGGCGCAATTCTGGTAGACATCGATGACGCGACATTTGATACCGGCAAGCTGAACTCGGACCTCGATGTGCAAAAGTACGAATACAAGTTCCAGTTCAACAACTACCTAAAAGCCCAGCCGAACCCTCCCGTGCACTTGCTTGCCGAACTCATCGCGTCGGGCAAATACCACAAGGCTTCGCTTGAGAAGTTCCTCGCTTCGGCGGAAAGCTACGAGGATGGCCTGAACGAGCCGGACTACAAGGACCGGCGCATCAAGATCGATGACCTGAGGGTTCAGTTGGCGAACCTGATGGCGAAAAACAACGTGGTTGCGTTGCTCTATCCACACCAGAAGCGCCTGCCGGTGATGATCGGCGAGATGAATCAGGCGGAGCGCAATGGCATCATGGCCTCACTCGCGGGATTTCCGGCCATTACCGTTCCGGCAGGGTTTTCCACGCCGACGGAGAGCGCGCCGATTGGGGTGCCGGTCGGGATCGAATTCCTCGGTCCGCCGTTCAGCGAGCGGCAGTTGTTGCGGATCGCCTACGGCTTCGAGCGGGCGACGCACGCACGCAAACCACCGCAATCTACGCCGCCGCTAAACGGCCGTTGAACTGAGGGAATTGAAACAGGCCCGTGGGAATCGCGAAGTAGACGAATGCGCGAGAATGCTCTGAGCTGTCGCCCTTAATTTCTGAAGCCTGCCATTTCATTTCGTGTTGAAAAATCAACAACTTGTGTTGCTTCGTTTCGTAAAATGTCGACCCTTCATTCGCCAGTGTCCTCGTCCTGCGCCACCCTGGGTGTATCGCCTAAGATCTGCACGTTAAGCGGTGCGGCGACAATGTCGCCTTTGCAGAGTCGCCCGATCGAGAACTTCAATCAGCTGGCAGCACCGGCTGAAACGAGAACGCCGAACTTGCACCGAGCGAAAACCGCTCATCGAGAGTGCGGATGGAAGGGTGGCGACAGTGGCGACTCGGCCGGAGAGAAAAGCTTGTCCAACGAAAAAATAAAGGAACCTACTTGACTCCGACCGGCCTTCTCATGGAAGGCGTTTATAATCATTGACTCCGGTGAGCCAGGGCGGCCCGAACCGTGCGCGTCGTCGATTAGGTTACATTTGTGCGGATTACCGAGGTGCCATGCTTACTAAGCCCTAGTGCAATTGCCCCTGCGCAATTTTGGCTGCAGTGTTGTGGGGAGCGAGATACTTCGCCGGTTTCAGGGAACTAGTCCAACGGCCTTCCCCAGGGGGAGAAAGGCTCTTGGCTATTTTTTTGTCCCTGGGCGGTGATTTATCTCGCTTCAACTTTTCTCCCTTACATCCGAAATCCGATTTGGAGGCGGGCGGGCTTGCTTCTTTTCCCCGTCAGCCCTGACTGTCCGAAGGGGAAGCCCGGGGTCGGGTCAATGCGGCCCAGCAACTCTCATGCGACTTGATGGTTGGGCGCGAGCCCTACCGCCCTGCGGAGAGCGCGGGTGGCTTCCGCCTCACGACCTTCCTCGCTGTAGGCGCCGCCGAGCGCGACTAAGCCCTCCAACGACTGGGGGTTGATGCGCGCAAAGCATTGAGTGCGGCGACCTCACAGTGTTTGAGGTTTCTCCCGAATTCTCCACGAAATTGGCGGAATGCCAGGCGTAAAAATCCGCCAGGAGAGCATACGCGTCGGCAAAATTAGAGTCGAGAGCTATCGCGCGCACCAAAAGCTTTTCGCCTTTATCGAGACTTCCCGAGTTGGAATGTACGAAATACTCGTTCCAGTAAAAACGTGCTTGCAGATAATGGTCGTACGCCTCCGTACTTGTGGTTGAGGGTTGCTGAAACGCTTTCTGTTCGGTGGCTGAGATTCGCACTTGGAGGCCATCCACGACTTTGGTGGCGATCTGATCTTCAAAGCTCAGAATGTTGCTGCTGCGCAGATCGTATCGTTGCGCCCACTTCGTGGCTCCACTGCGGCCATCGACCAATTGAACGTTTACGCGGATAACTCCGTTCACGTTGGTAGATCCCTTCCAGCACGCTACCCACGGCCACCGCATCCACCGGTTCAGCCGCATGGCCTCATTGCAGAAGGACATTTTGAGGGTCTAGCCGCTTGGCGTTATCTCACGTTGAGCTTGTGGTCCATGCCACATATTATTGAGTTCCGGAGTTGGAGAGGTTGACGGCTCAGGACGCCCGAGGAGCCAGGTCCAGCAAGCGGCGAAGCGCGCCAATGTCTGGACGTATCTGATTCGGAGAGACATCGCTTTCGCCGCGCCGCTCCCAATCGAGGAGCAGCGCTTCGACCATTTCTTTGCCGTCTGGATCACGAACGGCTTCCAACGGTGTACGACCTCCCAACGCGGGGATCTTCTCGTGAACCCAACCTTCGACTTGCTTCTGCATGGTGGCCTGCAGTTGCTTTCTAACTTCCGGGTCGCGCAACATCGCTTCCATTTCGGCGTCGCGCAGTTCCTCATCTTCGGCTTTTTGTTGTGGCGTATTCTTCCCCATCTCTTCGAACGTTCGGGCGAGGGTGCTTTGGTGGACCGCCAGCGAACCGAGCCGCTTCTCTATCTCTTTACGCAGCCGTTTGGCGCGATCCTCTGAGTTCACCTCTGCGATCAGAAGCCTCTCGGAAATCTTAATGTGGCCCAGGATGGTGTTGTCCCAAGTCTTGATCTTGCGATTGCCTTCTTTGATCCAATCGAAGTCCACCCTCCGTAGCTTCCCGTCTTCGCCCAGTTCCGCATCGTCGAGCAACTCCGCTCGGGAACGTCCCATTGCGAGCGGGGCCAAGGCATCAAACGCCGCTTCCCCCGACTCGATCCGAAACGTCAACGTGTGAAACAGCAGCGGGTCGCCGTCCGTGTTGCACAGCACAGGTGGAAGAAATAGCCGATCCCGAATGTCCAAATAGGTGGCACGAATCAACTCCGCATATCGCAGCAGATCGTGCGGCGTCAGATAGCGATTCTGCTTGGCGATTCTCCTCTTTAGCTTCTTCCGAAGCTCGATGACCTCAATCTTCTTGTCCGGCGGAATGCAGATGGGAGCCATACTGCCGAACACGGCAAGTTCCGGCTGGTGCCAGATCTGGGCAAAAAGCAGGTCTCCCGGCCGCAAGTGTCGCGACCCCGATCGCTCGATGACTTCGGTTTCTCCGCCAACCAGAACATCCCACACTCTCATGCGATTACCGGGTTCATTCCAAACGACCTCGTAGAAGCTCAGTGGCTTTGTTGTAGCCTGCTCCAAAAACATCCGTTGCATCGCGGTTAGCTGCTTCGACTTCTCCAGCATGTACCAGCGAGCCACTACGCCGCCCTGCCCGCGCGCGGTGGTCCGCCGAGCGTCCGGATTCCACTGGAACAAGAAATAGGGCATGAAGATCTGACGTTCGTCTCCGGCCTCTTCCAGCGGTTTCCGGACGTCGAACATGTTGAAGTCGCGCCACGCCTCATAGATCAGATCCCCGAACTTACGCAAGGCAAATCTGGTGATCTCCCGCGTCAGGCGGTCCGACTCTTCGTGCTGCCGCGCCCACAGGTGGTCGATAGATGGAGCATAGCCGGGCAGGCAGCAGTGCTTGTGCTTCTTGCCGCTACCGCAGGGGCAAGGATCGTTTCTCCCGATCTTTTCGCGCGCATGGAGAGGCATAACCTTGCCACATTATCGCGCGAGCGTCTGTGGAAGCAAGAACAGAACTGCGGTTGCTGGTCCCGCGGAAAGAACAGCGACACTGGATGGCTTTTTCTTCCGAAAGGAGCACTGCCATGCCCAGATCAGCATGTATCGAGCAAGGCGAGCAGTTTACTTGCAACCATTACCTGCAGTCGTTTCTGACCTATCTCAAACAAGAGCGGGGTTTCGTCGACCCCACGAGTGGAGGAGGACATGGAAGACTTCGGCCAGTTGATGCGTAGGCTGCTTGAAATCCAAAGCGGCGGACGACAAAGTAACCCAGAACTGATCGCGGAAGACGAGCGACTGATGGAAGGCCTGCAAAAGAGAAATGTGGTGGCCAGGCCCGCACACACGGTAAAGCTTAGCCAAGCTTCGGAGCGGGAGCAATTCGAGGCTTAGCTGTTTTTCCGCGCGCGGGTCGGTGTGGTCCTTCGATTTGGAGATACTCGATGTCAAACAAACGTGGAAACCCCAACTGGTGTAGGCCGGTGCCATTTAGTGCGCTACTTGCGAGCCCATCGTCATTTGAATCCCTCACACAGTCGCTGAGGTTGACGCCGGAGGATTTCCGGACTTCCATCCTTCTCAAAGAATGGGTAAGCAGGAACAAGAACGATAAGTACGTGCCCCTGGATTTGTTGGAAGCGTGGGGCTTCTCAGTAGATGTGAGCTTATGAGCGGGCAAAACGAGCAAGGCCACCAGCAGCCTCCTGCCAACAGAGTGACTCCGAGCAATGATGCAGGTGGTGGAGGCGAAGACAATGACAGTTACCAACGTACTTGAGGTCGTGGTGGTGCTGGCAATCCTGTATGTAGCTTACCGTTTCTTCCAGAAACGGGGTTGATAGAGATGAACTCGGGTGGGGCGCCCGGCAAGAGTCCGCAAGTCTGGTAGTCCACATGGCAGAAAAGAGAACCAAGTCCGATAAAGCGCAGCGGCAGGCCAACCAACTCGAAAAGGAGGCGCGCCATCCAGCACCGAAGAAGAAGAAAGCGTCCGCGAGGACTTTAGCCAAGCCACTACCCAGATCGTGAGAGGGGCCACCAAGGATTTAAGCAGCAGGCCCGTCAGCAGAAGCGGAAAGAGTGTGCCAGCGTCGTTTGGGATGAACTCCCTGATCCTCGCAGGAACTTGGCAAAAAGCTCAAGGTTTTCCCGCGCTGAACAAAGCCGACGCAACTGCTCCAACCTGCATTTTTCACGGTGACGGTATGTTCCTCGCCGAAGTTGATTGTTGTCACATCGTTCAACGCCACTTACCAGGCCTAGCCTCAGCTCAGCCCTTTAATCAAGAGCCCGCGTTAACGGGTGATGCGGCGCTGGCCCGTTCGCACACAGAAGGGAGCCCGGTGCGCGACTAATTCGACCTTTCATCATCCAATATGGCAGCCCGACTTATCTGGCGAGGTCAGACTGTGAGTAAGAAGATTGCCGATTTATGTGGCGAGGTGACCGACGCGATAGAAGAAGACAAGCTAGACCCTGCAACGACGACGGCCCTGCGGCTGCATTCGCAATGCTGACGGTAAGTTTGAGCGTGAGCGGAAGTGTGACGAATACAAGCCTCCGGGTGGTCGATTCCGGCTGCGGTGTCGTCAGTCTCAATTTTTGGAGAAATTCAGCCCGATGTGACTTTTGTACTATCCAGCCGTTTACTCGCACCGGTTAATCCCCTCGCAGTGCCAAGGACGGGGCCCCGACTAGGCGCATCGGCACCTGGGTGGTCGGTTCGGGTCGCTACCTCCAAAAAACTCCCTCGTCTTGCAATGCTCTCCGCACAGCAACGACCTCTGGATCGTTAATCACCAGCACCGCGATCGTTACCCGTCCAATCTGTGTTCGGGCCTTCAACTCAGGCCCGTCCCAGACGAAGTGGTCCGCCCAGCTGTCGCGTCGAGGATGGAAAAGGCGAACAATTTCTCTGGTGTCAGGATCAGGCCCAGCCACGTTCGGCCCCTTGAAGCGATTGCAATGGACACAGGCAAGGGCGAGATTTTCAAGTTCAGTCTTGCCACCATGTTGTCTTGCAATGATGTGATCGATCTGGCAGGGCGCCGGATGAAAAGCTGAGGGCAACTGACAGTATTCACAGCGGTCCCCGGCCCGCTCCCAAACCCGGCGGATGAGATCAGCGTTCAAGTTGTCTGATTACTGAGTGGAGTGCCGCAAGGCGCGGCGTCCCTTAGATTGCATGACAGCCAGCAGATTGCTCACGTGGAGGTAGCTATCGAGCTCACCTTGTTCTTCAGTGGTCAGTTTGCCTTGCCGAGCCAACTCAGACAACTCGTTCATGCGTGCGACATCGCGTTCGCCAAAGCGAACGGACAACAAATACTCGGCTGCACCGCGCGATAAGGCCCCTTCCTCGACCTGAATGACGCGGGAGAGAATCGCCGCTTCGGTATTGGGGCTTGTGATTTGCGAACTCATCTCGGTTTCCCCTAGTCAATTGTGCCATCGCCTTCCATTCATGTCACGTCATTGTGTGCTGGTAGCGAATAGATAGCGAACACGCTGTGCTGACCGCAGATAGATGAAGGGCTAGCTGTTCTTTCTCCGAGAACGATCACAGCGGCCGTGGGCCCATGCTGCATCCGGCCGCCGGTCATCTGGTGATTGAATCAGCCCACACCCGACACACAAAGGGTCACCGAAATCCGGGGGAATGACCCGTTACGGGTGTCCGACAGTCACCCATTCGTTCTATTCCTGTCGCCCATATTGCCTGACGAATTCCCGCACACAATTGGCACACCGGGCTTGTCCCGCAACCCCTTTTCTCGTGTAATTCCCACAAGCCCGTAACTCGGATGGGCACCTACTCGACTGATGGGCCGTTAGGGGACTCGACATCGTTTCGCTGATTAGGAAGTGAGAGTTAGCTTGTGGCCACTCAGTTGCGACGCACCAAGGGAGCGCCACAGCTTGGCACACAACCAGAGCGTCAGTCTTCTCCACTCCAACGGGGCAGCGTAGATTCCTACACTGTCTTGATAGGCCCCGGGTACTGCGCCACTAAGGAGTCGATGGTCAACAGCGTAACACCCTCGATAGTCGCTTGTGCCACTAGGACCCTGTCGAAAGGATCCTTATGAATCGGCGGCAAACTCTCGGTGGCAACGACATGATCGCTGATGATTGGTAACTCGCTGTACCCGTTGTCCAAGAGGCCGCGGCGCAGCAGCCGCGCATCCACCTTGAAATCTTGCCGCCCCAACCCGCGCTTAATCGCCACTTCCCATAAACTAGCCGCACTGAAGAGAAGCTCGTTGTCCGGATTGTCGATCAAGGTTCGAGCTCGTTTTGAAAGCCGCCTGGGTTCACCGGCGGCCCACAGAAGAAGATGTGTATCCAGCAGCAGTTTCATGCACCACCGCCGAAGATTCGCTCGATCTCCTCCTTGCCCATGCGGTCAAAGTCGTCCGGCACAGAGATCTGCCCCGCCATGAAACCGAGCCGCCGTATTTGAGTACCGGTGGGCGTGCTAAGGGCAGTGACTTTTACGACAGGCTTACCGGCCTTGGCAATAACGAACGCCTCACCCTTTGAGGCCTCTTCTATGAGTTTTGAAAGCTGAGTTTTCGCTTCGTGGATGTTTACTGTTTTCATGGTGTTTTGAAAATGAACTTAGTTTGATTGGTTTAGTCTACCACCGATCTAGCCGGATGGCAAAAATAGTAGATGGACCTCAAGTGTTTCCGCCAGAACATGTGCGTT
>Ga0209577_10001051_pt1 | contig 27624 bp, 28 predicted proteins | sample GraSoiAngelo_109_FD_185874 | JGI IMG/M metagenome (GOLD analysis project Ga0209577, IMG submission 185874) | Grasslands soil microbial communities from the Angelo Coastal Reserve, California, USA - 14_0903_12_20cm (SPAdes) (version 2) | ecosystem: Environmental > Terrestrial > Soil > Grasslands...
GTCCCGCCGATGCCCCCCGGAGCCACCAATGGAACAGTACCCCCGCGGAATGACGGTTAGACGGCTCGCGCCGGCGCGAACGCCGCGCGGGCCCCGCCCGCTGCATGGCCTGCAGGGCCGCAAAACTTGTCATTCCCCGCGGTCGTGTGCTATACTCACGCTTGGTTATTGGTCGAGTCAGACCCGTGCCCCAATCTTGACGCTTTCGAGGGGAGTGGGGGCCCTACCCACTCTCTCGTTTCTTGGAGGCGCCGAAGGCTGGGGCGCACGTTTGTGGAGGGGAATGGCATGAGGCGCCACGAGATTGCCGGGCAGGCGGCGGACCTTGCCGGGCCGATCGCGACGCGGATGGGCCTGGAGGTCGTGGACGTGGAGCTGGTCGGCGCGGGACGCCGTCAGATCCTGAGGGTGCTCGTGGATCGGGACGGCGGCGCGAGTGTCGGCGACTGCGCCCGGCTCAGCGAAGCGTTGAGCCGGGAACTGGACCTGTACGATCTGCCGATGCAGTCCTATACGCTGGAGGTGGCGTCGCCGGGACTCGACCGGCCGCTGCGCCGTCTGGCCGACTTCGTGCGGTTTTCGGGGCGGACGGTCGCCGTCACGACGCACGAGCCCCAGGAGGGGCAGCGGCGGTTCCGGGGGCGCCTGCTCGGGCTGGTGGACGGCCGGGTGGCGGTCCGATTGGACGACGGGAGGGAAATCCGTCTGGACCACGAGGCGATCGCCCAGGCCCGGCTCGTGGTGCAGATGACGGATCTGCGCGAAGATTTGAAGCGATCCGAACGCCCTCCGGAGCGCGCGGGGAGATGGGGGTGAGTGGTCGGTGAACAACGCGGAGCTCATCAAGGCCATCAAGCAGCTGGAAGAGGAAAAGGGGCTCGGCAAGGACGTCCTCATCGAGGCGATCGAGGCGGCCCTCCTCTCGGCGTACAAGAAAAATTTCGGGTCGGCCGCCCAAAACATCCGGGTGGAACTGGACCGCGAGACCGGCGAGCAGCACGTCTACAGCGTCCGTACGATCGTCGAGTCGGTGGGCGACGCGAACACGGAGATCCCGCTCGCCGAGGCGCGCGGGTGGGATCCGGAGATCCAGGTCGGGGACACGGTCGAGGTGGAGGTGACCCCGAGGGACTTCGGCCGGATCGCCGCCCAGACGGCCAAGCAGGTGATCGTGCAGCGGATTCGTGAGGCCGAGCGGGACATGGTGTACAAGGAGTTCCGCGATCGGGAGGGGGACATCGTCACCGGCACGGTCCAGCGGGTGGAGCGGCGAAACGTCTACATGGACCTCGGCCGCATCGAGGCGGTGCTGCCGCCGACCGAGCAGGTGCCCCGGGAAGGCTACCGGCAGAACGATCGGGTGAAGGCCTATGTGGTCGAGGTCAAGCAGGGCAACCGCGGTCCGCAAATCGTGGTCTCGCGGACGCACCCGGGTCTGCTGAAGCGGTTGTTCGAGATCGAGGTGCCGGAGATCTACGAAGGGATCGTGGAAATCAAGGCGATCGCGCGCGAGGCCGGCGCCCGCAGCAAGGTCGCGGTCGTCTCCCGGGACCGCAACGTGGACGCAGTGGGCGCGTGCGTGGGGCCCAAGGGCTCGCGGGTGCAGTCCATCGTCGATGAGCTGCGTGGGGAGAAAATCGATATCGTCCCCTGGGCGAGCGATTCCGCCGTCTTCGTGGCGAGCGCCTTGAGTCCGGCCAAAGTGATCCGGGTGGAGATCACCGAGGAGACGAAGACCGGGCTCGTGATCGTGCCGGACAACCAGCTCTCGCTCGCGATCGGCAAGGAAGGGCAGAACGCCCGGCTGGCGGCCAAGCTCACCGGGTGGCGCATTGACATCAAGAGCGAATCGCAGATCAAGGAGCTGGAGGCCCGGAAGATCTTCGCCGATCTCCCCGCCGAGGAGGTCCCCGCGGCGCCGGTCGCGCTCGCGGCGGAATCGCCGGGTGCGCCGGCCCTGGCGGCGCCGACCGATGGGGAGGCCGTCCCGCAGGGGGAACCCGTGGCCGCCGGTGAGGCCGCGGCAGAGGGCGCGCCCAGGATCGAGGAGAAGACGGTCGCGGAGTGAGGAGGCCCTGAATGCCCAGGGTGCGGCGGGTTCCCCAGCGGCAGTGCGTCGCATGCGGTCAGGTGCGCGGGAAGCGCGATCTCGTGCGGGTCGTCCGGACGGCGCAGGGAGACGTCCGGATCGATCCCACAGGGAAGCTGTCCGGCCGGGGAGCCTACGTGTGCCCGGAGGCGGCGTGCGTCGATCGGGCGCTCGGGGAAGGCCGTCTCGCGCGGATGCTCGAGCGCGAGATCCCCGACGACATCGCCCGGGGGCTGCGCGGCGTCACGGCGCGGGCGGCGCCCCAACGACCCCCCATGGTGCACCGGATCACGCTCGCGCAGGCCGCGGGGCGTCACGGGGGATCCTCGGGGAAGCAGGGAACGCCGTAAGCGCAGTAAGCGCAGGGGAGGGTGGCTGTGAAAGTCCATGAACTCGCCCGGGAACTCGGCCTGACCAGCAAGGACCTCATCGAAAAGCTGGAGGCCATGAAGGTCCCGGTCCGCAATCACATGAGTGTCCTCGACGACCAGGTCGTCGCGCGGCTGCGGCGCGCGCAGGCGGGCGGGCGCGATCTCTCATCCGGAGGGGCGCCGGGCCCGGGCGCCCCGGCGGCCGGCGGCCCATCCCGCGGGAAGGCCACCGCTGTGGACGCCGAGAAGGTGCGCCAGAGCGCGTTCCTCCAGGCGAGTTACGGGTCGGAGATCAAAGGGGTTCGGGTGATCCGGGCTCCCCGCGCGGATGCGGCGCCCGTCGCGGAGGCTGCGCCTCCGCCGCAGGCGCCTCCGGGCAAGGCCCCGCTCCAGGCGCCGGCCGGGGAGAAGGCGGCGGCAAAGGGCGCGGCCAGGGCGCCTGAGCGGCCGGCCGCCAAGAAGCCCGCGGAGGTCCGGCCGGAGGCAAAGAAAGCCGCCGCGGACGCGAAGCCCGCCCACGTGGACAGGCCGGTGAAAGAGCACCCGGCGGCCGCCGCGGCGCCGCCCGCGGCTCAGGCGGCCGCCACGCCGGCGGCGGCCCCCCCGAAGGAGAAGCCGACCATCCGCTTCGCGGATGTGCGGAAGACCCCGCGCTATGACCCCAAGGCCGGGGAGGCAGCGGGAGCGCCACGCGTTTCGCCTGAGCCGGCGGCGCCGCCGATCGCCGCGGAACTGCGAAGGGCCGAACCGGTGAGGCCTGCCGAGCCGCCGCGGGCGGCTCCGGAGGCCGCGCCGGCGGCTCCCGCCGCCGCTGCGCCCGCCGCGCCGCAGCCGCTCCGGTATCTCGAACTGGACGGGCCGATCCAGGTCGGCGACCTGGCGAGCCGGATGGGCGTGCCCCCGGGCGAGGTGGTGAAGCGCCTGGTCGAGGCCGGGGTGATGGCGGGGATCAATCACATGATCCCGCTCGAGATCGCCGGCCGGGTGATGGCGGCGTTCAATTTCGCCCCGCGCGCGCCCGAACGGGTGGAGGTGACCGAGCTGGCGCCGACCCTGGAAACGCCGGCGGCGGAACCGGGCGAGCAGGGGCGGACGACGCGGCCGCCCGTGGTGACGGTGATGGGGCACGTCGACCACGGCAAGACGAGCCTGCTCGACGCCATCCGCAAGACGAGCGTGGCATCGCAGGAGTACGGCGGGATCACCCAGCACATCGGCGCCTACACGGTCGAGGCCAACGGGCGGCGGATCACGTTCCTGGACACGCCCGGCCACGAGGCCTTCACGGCCCTGCGCGCGCGCGGCGCGCACGTGACCGATATCGCCGTGCTCGTGGTGGCGGCGGACGACGGGGTGATGCCCCAGACCATCGAGGCGATCAACCACGCCAAGGCCGCGCGGGTCCCGATCATCGTGGCGCTCAACAAGATCGACCTCCCGCAGGTCAACCCCGACCGGGTCAAGCAGCAGCTGGCCGATCTGGGGCTCATGCCCGAGGAGTGGGGCGGCGACACGATCACCGTGCCGGTGTCCGCCCGGCAGGGCACCGGCCTCGATTCCCTCCTGGAGATGATCCTCCTGGTGGCGGAGCTCCGCGACCGCCGGGCCACTCCCGAGCGGCCGGCCCGCGGGACGGTGATCGAGGCGCGGCTGGAGAAGGGACGGGGTCCGGTGGCCACCGTCCTCGTGCAGGATGGGACGCTGCGCGTCGGGGACGCCGCCGTCGTGGGCGAGACCTACGGACGGATCCGGGCGATGACCGACGACAAAGGGGCGCGGGTGCAGGCTGCGGGGCCGAGCACCCCCGTGGAGGTCAGCGGCCTCAGCGACGTCCCGGCCGCCGGCGATCTCGTCGAGGTCGTCACGAACGAGCGGATCGCGAAGGCGGTCGCGGAGGAGCGGAGCGAGCGCCGCCGGGCCACCGAGCAGGCCAAGAGCCGCCAGCTCAGCGTGGAGGAGATCTCCAAGGAGACCGGCGCGGCGACGGAGCGGAAGGAACTGCGTCTGATCATCAAGGCGGACGTGCAGGGCTCGGTCGAGGCCCTGGTCGCCGCCCTGGACCGCCTCACGAGCCGCGAGGTCATCATTACCCTCCTGCACGCCGCGGTGGGGAACGTGACCGAGTCCGACGTCATGCTCGCCGCCGCGAGCAACGCGAGGGTGATTGGGTTCAACGTCCGCCCGGAGCCGCCGGTCCGCCGCCTCGCCGAGACCCAGGGGGTGGACATCCGGTTGTACCGGATCATCTACGAGGTGCTCGAGGACGTCAAGAAGCTGGCGACGGGGCTGCTCGCGCCGGAGATGGTCGAGGTGGTGCTCGGCCGGGTGGCGGTGCGGAAAGTCTACTCCATCAGCCGGGTGGGGACGATCGCGGGCAGCTACGTGACCTCGGGCCGCATCGTCCGCGGGGCCAAGGCGCGCCTGATTCGGGATGGGGTCGTGGTCCATGAAGGCACCATCGGCTCGCTGCGCCGCTTCAAGGAGGACGTCCGGGAAGTGCTGGAAGGATTCGAGTGCGGCGTGGGCCTGGAGAAGTTCAACGATATTAAGGAAGGCGACATCATCGAGGCGTTCGCCGTGGAGGCAAAGCCGGCCTGAGCCGCATCCCCCCTGCGGGGGCTCCAAACCGATGGACAGATAGCAGCATGCAGAGGTTGGCACGCGCGCAGGAGACGGGGCGATGGTGGTCGGGGTGCTGCGGGTGGAGTGTAGCCTTCCCGGAACGCAGAGCATCAAGGACAAGCGGCGGATCGTGAAGTCGCTGCTTGCCCGCCTGCACAACCGCTTCCATGTGGCGGCCGCCGAGGTCGCGCACCAGGACTCCTGGCGCCGGGCCGGTCTCGCTGTGGCGTACATCAGCACGGACGTCCGCCACGCCGATCAGGTCCTGGCGCACGTCGCCGACGCCATCGGGCGCCAGACCGATCTCGTGGTGCTCGATTACGCGGTGGAGATGCGGTGACGTCCCATGAGCGTGCGCATTGCCCGGCTTCGTGAGCAATTCAAAGTGGAAATCAGCGCCATCCTCCAGCGCGAGATGAAGGATCCCCGCATCGGGTTTGTGTCCATCACCGATGTCGAATTGAGCCAGGACCTGCGCCACGCCAAGGTGTTTGTGAGCATCTTGGGCGACGCGGAGGCGAAGGCCAAGACGATGGCGGGGCTGGGCAACGCCCAGGGGTTCATCCGGAAGGAGCTGGGGCGGCGGATCCGGCTCCGTTACATTCCCGAGGTGCTGTTTCGACTGGACGAATCGATCGAGCGCGGGGCGCGCGTGCAGCGGTTGCTGCGCCAGGTGGCGGAGAGCGAAGGCGAGGGATCGGGGGATGAACCCGGCCGAACGGATCGCGGAAGCCCTGCAGAGCCGACGTAACGTCCTGCTCCTCAACCACGTGTCCCCGGACGGCGACTGTTTGGGGTCCACGCTGGCGCTCGCCCATGCGCTGTGGGGCCGGGGACAGCGCGCCACCGTCGGCAGCTCGGACGGGGTGCCGGTGATGTACCGGTTCCTCCCCGGAAGCGATCGGGTGGCCGGCGAGATCCCGGCGGGGGAGACCTTCGACGCCGTGGTCTTCATGGAGTGCAGCTCGCCGGATCGGGCGGGCGCGCTGGCGGCGCGGGCGGCCGGGGTCCCCCTGTGGGTGAACATCGACCACCACCTCAGCAACACCGGGTTCGGCCACCTGGTCCTGCTGGACGTCAACGCCGGGGCCGTCGCCGAGGTGGCGTATCCGGTCGTACGGACGCTGCACCCGTCGATCGATCGGGACATTGCGACCTGCCTCCTCACCGCGCTGCTGACCGATACCGGCAGCTTTCATTACGCGAGCGTCACCCCGCAGAGCTTCCTGCTGGCGGCCGACCTGATTCGTGCCGGGGCCAGCCCCACCGCGGTGTACGCCGAGGTGTACGAGAACCGGTCGGCCGCGTCGCTGCGCCTCCTGGGCGCGGCCTTGAGCGGGCTGGCGTTCGCCGAGGGAGGCCGGGTCGCGTGGACGACCGTCACCCAGGCCATGCTCCGCGAGACCGGGGCGACGATGGAAGAGTCCGAAGGGATCGTGGGCACGCTCCGGTCCATCCGGGGGGTGCAGGCCGCCCTGCTCTTCAAGGAGGAGGCCGAGGGCATTCGCGTGAGCCTCCGCGCGCAGGGGGGGATCCGGGCCAACGTGATTGCCGAGACCTTTGGCGGCGGAGGCCACGCCGCGGCCGCCGGGTTCACGGTCCGCGCGTCCCTCGACGAGGCCGTCCGCCGCGCCCTCGGGGCCGTCCGCCAGGAGCTCGCCGCGGCCGCGCACGCCCACCCCGGAGACGCCACCTGAGCGCGACGGACGGCGTGCTCAACCTGCTCAAGCCCCCCGGCATGACGTCGCACGATGTGGTCGACGTCGTGCGGCGGGCGGTCGGCCTCCGGCGCGTGGGGCATACCGGGACGCTGGATCCCGGCGCCGCCGGCGTGCTGGTGTGCTGTCTCGGCAGGGCGACCCGCTTGAGCGAAATCCTGATGGAGACCGACAAGGAATACCGGGTCGAGCTGCGCCTGGGCATCCGGACCAGCACCGGGGACGCCTACGGCGAGGTCCTCCCACCCGACTCGTCCGGCGGGACGTCTCGGCCGCCCCTCACGCGCCCCGCGCTCGAGGCGGCGCTGAAGCGGTTCACCGGCGAGATCCTCCAGGTCCCCCCGATGGTGTCGGCCATCCACCACGACGGCGCCCGCCTCTACCAGCTGGCGCGGCGCGGGGAGGCGGTGGAGCTCCAGCCGCGGTCCGTCACCATCCACCGCATCGAGATCCTCTGGTTGAACCGGGACCGATCCTCGGCGCTTCTGGACATCGCCTGCGGCCGGGGGACGTACATCCGGAAACTGTGCGCGGATATCGGGGACGCGCTGGGCCTGGGCGGTTATGCGCACTTCATGGTGCGGACCCGCTCGGGCCGGTTCCAACTCGGGGAGGCCGTGACCCTCGAGGAGCTCGCCGAGATCGCCGGCCGGGGCGCCCTGACCGAGGTGGTGATGTCGATGGACCAGGCGGTCGCGCACCTTCCGGCGGTGGACCTCCCGGAGCGCAGCGTCTCAGAGGTGCTGAACGGGCACGCGGTTCCGCTCTGGAAGGTGGGCGAGGCCGCGCTCGCGGAGGAGGGCGGCCCGGGGAGCGCAGGGCGCCTGCCGGGCGTGGGCGCCGGCGCGGGCCTCGTGCGTCTCCGGAGCCGGCGCGGCACCCTCATCGCGCTGGCGCGGCTCGACGCGGGGATGCTCCGGCCGGTCAAAGTCCTTGCCGGCGCAGAGGGAGGTCTGGTTGCTCACCGTCCACGGCCTGGATGAGTTCCCCGAAGGCGGCCCGGGCTCGGCGCTCGCGCTCGGCACCTTCGACGGTCTCCACCTCGGGCACCAGACGGTCATCGGGGAAGCGGTGGCGCGCGCCCGGGGGGGGCTGCGGTCGGTCGTGGTGACGTTCGAGCCGCATCCGCTGGAGGTGCTGCGCCCCAGCCCCGAGCCGGTCCTGCTGACGACGCTCGACGAGCGGCTCCCGCTCCTGGCCCGCCTCGGCGTCGATCTCACCGTCGTGCTCCGCTTCGACCTCGCGTTTTCCCAGACCCCGGCGGAGGTCTGGTTGAACGAGGTGCTCGGGCGCCGGTTCGGGGCGCGGGCGGTCTACGCCGGGTCGTCGTACACGTTCGGCCACCGGCGGGAGGGGACGGCCGCGCGGGTGGCGGAATGGGGGCGCGCGCGCGGCGTGGAGGTGCACCTCGTTCCGGCGGTGCTGGTGCGGGGGGAGCCCGTGAGCAGCAGCCGGATCCGCAGCGCGCTGCGGGAGGGCCTCGTCGACGAAGCCGCCCAGCTGCTCGGACGCGACTACGGCGTGAGCGGACAGGTCGTCCCCGGGCAGGGCCGGGGGCGGACGCTGGGATACCCGACCGCCAACCTCCACCCGGCGTCCCCGCGAAAGATCCTCCCGGCCCGAGGGGTGTACGCGACGATCGCCGCCGTGCGCGGCCGCCGGTACGGGGGAGCCACCAACATCGGCTTCCGGCCGACCTTTGGGGGGACGCAGCTGTCCGTGGAGACCTTTCTCCTTGAGTTCGACGGCGATCTCGCGGGCGAGGAGATGCGCGTGGAGTTCGTCGGGCGGATCAGAGCCGAGCGCGCCTTCCCAACCCCCGAGGCGCTGGCGCGGCAGATCGGCGACGACCTCACGCGGGTGCGGGAGTTGCTTGCGGGTGCCCAACCGGGTATAATACGCTAGTGCGGGGAGCCTCCAACCGCAAGGGCGCGGCAGGGGCACACGAGGCCCCAAGACAGAGGTCCTGACCACCAGTTCGGTGGTCAGTTTGTTTGGGGGGGCAGACGCGGAGCGGCGGGCGATGCGGCGGCGGGCGCGGGAAGCGGCGTTACAGGTCCTCTTCCAGATGGACGTCGGAAAGCTGTCGCTCGAGGACGCCCTCGAGTCGGTGGCCGCCCCGGACTGGCTCCCGGGCGATTGGGCGCTGGTCGAGACCCTCTCGCAGGGCGCCCGGGCCCATCGGGCCGAGATCGATCTCGTCATCGCGCGGTTTGCGGAGCGATGGACGATCGAGCGGATGGCCGCCGTCGACCGGAATATCCTTCGCATGGCCATCTTCGAACTGCGGCACACGTCGACCCCCGTCCGGGTCGTCATCAACGAGGCCGTCGAGCTCGCCAAGCGGTACAGCACCGAAGACTCCGGGCGGTTCGTGAACGGTCTGCTCGGCAACGTGGTCCGATCCGGGGACGCTCCCCTGGTGGGCCACGCGGCCGACGCGTGAGGGCCCGGGTTGCATGCGCGTCCACATCATGGTCAGGGGACGGGTGCAGGGTGTGGGGTTTCGCTACTTCACCGCGACACGCGCCCGCGCCCTGGGCCTCGGCGGCTCCGCCCGGAACCTTCCCACCGGCCAGGTGGAAGTGATCGCCGAGGGTGAGCGCAGCGCGCTCGAGGCGCTGATCCGCGCGCTCCGGGAGGGCCCGCCCGGCGCGGTCGTGCGGGATCTCGAGGTGGACTGGGACGAGGCGCCGCCCCGTGAGCGGGAGTTTACGATCCGCTAGTCGAGGATGGCGCTGACGTCGCGCGTTCCCGCCGGATCGTTCCCCACGCCGCCCAGAGCGGAGTTGGAGGCCATCGAGGCCCGCCTCGCGGCTCAGGGCCGGCTCGTCGAAGAGGCCCTCGACAGGTTCCTGGTGTCCGGCGAGACGTCTCCCCAGGTCGTGCACCAGGCGATGCGCCACAGCGTGTTCGCGGGGGGGAAGCGGCTTCGCCCCATCCTCGTGCTCGCGGGGGCCGGCGTCGCCGGCATGGGGCCGGCCGGGGTGATGCCGGCGGCCTGCGCGGTCGAGTTGATCCATACCTACTCGCTCATCCACGATGACCTCCCGGCGATGGACAATAGTCCCACCCGCCGGGGCCGTCCCACCTGCCACGTCGTGTTCGGCGAGGCGATCGCGGTGCTCGCCGGAGACGCGCTGCACGCGCTCGCCTTCGCGCTGCTGGCGCAAACCGCGGACGGCTCCGCCATCCCGCCGGCGCGGACGGTGGGGGCCATCGCCGAGATCACGCACGGGATCGGGACCCAGGGGATGGTCGGCGGCCAGGTGCTCGACCTCCTGGCGTCCCGCGGCCCCGTCGCGGCGGCGGACGTCCGGCGGATCCACCAGTTGAAGACCGGATCGTTGATCCGCGCCTGCGTCCGGGTCGGCGGCCTGCTGGGAGGCGCGACCCGGGACGATCTGGAGGCGCTGAGCCGCTACGGGGAGGACATCGGGCTGGCGTTTCAAATCATCGATGACATCCTCGACGTGGTGGGCGAGGAAGCCAAGCTGGGCAAGGCGATCGGGAGCGACGCCGCCCAGGCGAAGGTGACCTTTCCCGCCGTCTTCGGCCTGGACGTCTCGCGGAGCCTGGCGGAGCACGCGACGGCGCAGGCGATCCAGGCGCTCGCGCCGCTCGGCGCGCGGGGGGAGTGGCTGCGGGATCTCGCCGTCTTCCTCCTCAGCCGCGAGCGATGAGGCCGGCGGCGGTGCGGTCATCGATCGCCCCTCGGCTCGACCAGTGGCTGGTCGACCAGGGCCGCGCCGCGACGCGAAGCGCGGCGCAGGCGGCGATCATGGCGGGCCTGGTGACCGTGGACGGGCAGCCGGCGGACAAGCCGGGCCGCCGCGTCGCGACCGGGGCGGTCGTGGAGATTCGCCGCCCGCACGACCCGTACGCCAGCCGCGGGGGGGTCAAGCTTGCCCACGCGCTGGCGGTGTTCGGGCTCGACGTGCGGGGCAAAGTGGCGGTGGATCTGGGGGCGAGCACCGGGGGCTTCACCGACTGCCTCCTCCGCGCGGGCGCATCGCGCGTCTACGCCGTGGATGTCGGCCGGGGTCAGCTGGCGGGGCGGCTGCGGAACGATCCCCGGGTCGTGTGCCTGGAGGGGGTCAACGCGCGCTACCTGACCGCGGACCGCGTGGGCGGCCCCAGCGACCTGGTCACCATCGACCTGGCGTTCATCAGCCTCAGGCTGGTCTGGCGGCCGGTGGCGGGGGTGGTCACGGAGCGCGGATCGGTGATCGCGCTCGTGAAACCGCAGTTCGAGGCGGGCCGCGCCCAGGTGGGACGGGGCGGCGTCGTGCGGGATCCGGACGTTCACCGCGCCGTGCTCGGCGCGGTGTTGGAGTCGGCCCTCGCGGCCCGGCTGGCGCCGGTCGGCGTGACCCCATCGCCGATCACAGGCCCTGCGGGAAACATTGAATTCTTCGTGCACCTCAGCCCCGGCGCACATGACGAACTCCCCGCCGGCGCGATCGAGGCCGCCGTCGCCGAGGCCCACGCCCGATTCTCCCCCGGGCCGGAGGACGCGCGGGGCCCCGCCCCCGCCGGCGCGCCGGTCCGTCCGAGGCGCCCATGACGGCCGTGGCCGCGGTCGGTCTGAACGTCAACGTCGAGAAGCTCCATGCGACTCCGGAGGTGGCCCGGCTGGCGCGGGAGGCCGTGAGCCTGCTCGAGGAGCGCGGGGTGGCGGTCTGGATCAACCGGGAGAGCGCCGAGGCCCTTGGGCATGCCGCGCGCGGGATTGACGAGGCGGAACTCGCCCGCCGGGCCGGCGTGATCGTGGTCTTCGGGGGGGACGGCACGATTCTGCGCACGGCGCGCGCGGCGGCGCCCCAGGGCATTCCGATCCTGGGGGTCAACCTCGGGGCATTCGGGTTTCTGGCGGAGGTGGACGGCCCGGAACTGGAGCGCGCGCTGCACCGCCTGCTCGAGGGCGACTACCAGCTGGACGAGCGCATGATGCTCCGGGCGCGGGTGGAGCAATCGGGTCGGGCGGCCCAGGAGTTCCTGGCGCTCAACGACATCGTGGTGACCAAGAGCGGCTACGCGCGGATCCTCAAAGTGCGCACCGCCGTCAACGGCGAGCACCTGGCCACCCACCTCGCGGATGGGATGATCGTCGCGACGCCCACCGGGTCGACCGCCTACTCACTGTCCGCGGGCGGCCCGATCGTCCACCCCGCGGTCGACGTGATCGTGCTGACGCCCATCTGCGCGCACACGCTCAATGCCCGGGCCGTGGTGGTCTCCGGCGCCGATACGGTGACGATCCGGACGGAGCCGATCGGCTCCCCCTCTCCGCCGTCGATCTTGACCGTCGACGGGCAGGAGGGGTTCCCGCTGCAGGGCGGGGACGATGTGCGGGTGGAGCGCTCGCCCCACCGGACGCGTCTGGTGCGGTTGGGCCGCGGTGGTTTCTACAGCATCCTCCGCGCGAAGCTGACGTGGGGCGAACGGTAGGAGGGATGCCGAGATGACGCCGCCGGGGATGCCGCAGGGGCCGAAGTACGTCTTCGTCACCGGGGGCGTCGCGTCCGCCCTCGGCAAAGGGATCACGTCCGCGTCGCTGGGGCGCCTCCTGCGGAACCGCGGGTGGCGGGTGACGCTCCTGAAGTTCGATCCCTACGTCAACGTCGACGCCGGCACGATGAACCCGTTCCAGCACGGGGAGGTCTTCGTCACCGACGACGGGGCGGAGACGGACATGGACCTCGGCCACTACGAGCGCTTCATCGATCAGAACCTCACCCGGGACAACAACACCACCACCGGCAAGATCTACGCCGCCGTGATCGCCCGGGAGCGCCGGGGCGAGTACCTGGGCGGGACGGTCCAGGTCATCCCGCACGTCACCAACGAGATCCGGGATGAGATCACCCGGGTGGCGCGGACGCAGGGGGCCGACATCATGGTGGTCGAGGTCGGCGGGACGGTGGGCGACATCGAGAGCCTTCCGTTCCTCGAGGCCATCCGACAGTTCAAGTTCCACGTCGGGGAAGAGAACGTGATGTACATTCACGTGTCGCTGATTCCGTTCCTCCGGGGCGCCGGCGAGCTCAAGACGAAGCCCACGCAGCACAGCGTCAAGGAGCTCCGGGGGATCGGCATCCAGCCCGATGTCCTCGTCTGCCGCACGGAACGGCCGCTGTCCCGGAGCCTCCGGGAGAAGCTGTCGCTCTTTTGCGACGTCCCGCCGGAGGCCGTGATCCAATCGGTCGACGCCCAGAGCATCTACGAGGTCCCCCTGATCCTCGAAGACGAAGGGCTCCCCCGCATTGTCGAGCAGCGGCTGCGCCTCCCCGAGCGGGTCCCGGACCACGCCGAGTGGCGGGCGATGGTCGAACGCCTCCGGCATCCCACGTCCACGGTGCGGATCGTCCTCGTCGGCAAATATGTCGGGAACGAAGACTCGTACATCAGCATCGAGGAGGGCCTCCGCCACGGCGGCATCGCGGCCGGATCTCGGGTGGTCATCACCAAGCAGGATTCCGAGGAGCTCGAGGGGCTCGACGATTCCGGTGTCGCCGCGCGCCTGGCCGGGTACGACGGGGTCCTGATCTGCCCAGGGTTCGGCGCGCGGGGGGTGGAAGGGAAGGTCAAGGCCGCGCGCTTTGCGCGGGAGCGGCGGGTCCCGTTCTTCGGGGTCTGCTACGGGATGCAGTGGGCGGTCGTGGAGTTCGCGCGGCACGTCTGCGGCCTCGACGGCGCCAACACCACGGAGGTGGATCCGCGCACCCCGCATCCGGTCATCGACCTGCTCCCGGAGCAGAAGGCGGTCACGGACAAGGGCGGGACGATGCGGCTGGGGCTGTACCCCTGCCGGCTCACGCCCGGCTCGCTGGCCGGGAACGCCTACGGCGTCCCCGATGTCGAGGAACGGCACCGGCACCGGTTCGAGGTGAACAACGACTACCTCCCGATTCTGACGTCTCACGGCATGCGGGTCACCGGACTGTATCCGGGCCGGCAGCTCGTGGAGATCATCGAATTGTCCGATCACCCCTGGTTTGTCGGGACGCAGTTCCACGGGGAATACCGGTCGCGCCCCAACCGTCCTCATCCGCTCTACCGCGAGTTCATCGCCGCGGCGCTCCGTCAGACGCAGCACCCCGCCACGCACCTCCCACAGGAGCCATTTACGCCCGCGGCGAACAGGTAACCGCGGCAAGGAGGGCACCCCATGGCAGCGGTCATCTACGTGAACGGCCGCTTCGTCGGGAAAGACGAGGCGATGGTCTCGGTGTTCGACCACGGATTCCTCTACGGGGACGGCGTCTTCGAAGGCATCCGCGTCTATCACGGCCGGATCTTCAAGCTGGACGCCCATGTCGACCGGCTCTTCGAGTCCGCGCAAACCCTGGGCATCCGCATCCCGCTCAGCAAAGAGGAGATGACGCGGACGATCCTCGAGACGGTGCGCCGCACCGAGCTCCAGAACGCGTACGTGCGCCCGGTGGTGTCCCGGGGCGTGGGGGACCTGGGGATCGACCCGCGCAAGTGCCCCCGCGCGAACGTGGTCGTCATCGTGGACTCGATCCAGATGTATTCCGAGGAGGCGTACCGGAAGGGGCTGCGGATGGTCACCACGTCCACCCGGCAGCGGCCGGTCGACGTGCTGAACCCCCGCATCAAGACCTGCAACTACCTCAACAACATCATGGCCCGGATGGAAGCCAACCTGATGGGAGTCGATGAGGGCCTGATGCTCACCACCCAGGGATACGTCGCCGAGTGCACCGCGGACAACGTCTTCATCGTCAAGGGCGGCCGCGTGCTGACGCCGCCGGCCTATCTCGGCATCCTGCAGGGCATCACGCGGCAGACGGTGCTGGAGTTGTGCGGGACCCTCGGCCTCCCGGCCTCCGAGCAGGTCCTGACCCTGCACGACATGTACACGGCTGATGAGTGCTTTCTGACCGGGACCGGGGCCGAACTGGGCCCGGTCGTCCAGATCGACGGACGCACCATCGCCGCCGGCCACCCGGGGCCCGTCACCCTGCGCATCCTCGCCGCGTTCCGGGACCTGGCCGCGCGCGAAGGCACACCCGTCTACGCGGCGGCCGGCGCGCCCGCCAAGGCGTGACCCGCGTCCATCGTGCCGACGGCGTGAGCCAGGACGCCCCAGAACCAAGGTAGGCGTGGAGTGGAGCAAAGGTAGCCGGCCGATCAGGCGCGTCCTCGTCATCGTCCTCGACAGCTGCGGCGTCGGCGCGCTGCCGGACGCGGCGGAGTTCGGCGATGCCGGGGCGAGCACGCTCCCCCACACGGCGGCGGCCTGCGGCGGACTGCGGCTTCCCGGCATGGGCCGTCTCGGGCTGGGGCGGATCGTTCCACTCGAAGGCGTTCCGCCGGACCCGGCGCCGGCCGGCGCCTTCGGGAAAATGGCCGAAACCTCCCGCGGGAAAGACAGCACGACCGGGCACTGGGAGCTCATGGGGCTCGTCCTCGACCGGCCCTTTCCCACCTACCCGCGCGGGTTCCCGCCCGAGGTGATCGGGCCGTTCGAGGCGCGGATCGGCCGCCGGGTGTTGGGCAACCGGCCCGCCTCCGGCACGGAGATCATCAAGGACCTGGGCGAGGAGCACCTGCGCACCGGCCGCCCGATCGTCTACACATCCGCGGACAGCGTCTTCCAGATCGCCGCGCACGAGGAGCGCATTCCGGTCGACGAGCTGTACCGGTACTGCCTGATCGCCCGCGAGATCCTCACCGGGCCGCACGCCGTGGGCCGGGTGATCGCCCGGCCGTTTCTCGGTCCCCCGGGTCGGTTCGTGCGGACCGACCGCCGGCGGGACTTTTCGCTGCCGCCCCCGCGGCCCACGGTGCTGGACCGGCTCCACGCCGCCGGGGTGCCGGTGCTGGCGGTCGGCAAGATCGGCGACCTCTTCGCGGGCCGGGGGATCACGGAAGCCATCCATACCCACAACGACATGGACGGCATGGCCCAGACCCTTCGGGCGATGGGGCGCCTGCCGGCGGGGCTCATCTTCACGAACCTGGTGGACCTCGATACGCTCTTCGGGCACCGCAACAACCCGCGCGGGTACGGCGACGACCTCGAGCAGATCGACCGGGAGATGGCGAAGGTGGTCGCCGGGCTCGGCCCGGAGGACCTGCTGATCATCACGGCGGATCACGGAAACGACCCCACCACGTCCAGCACGGACCACAGCCGGGAGTACGTGCCGCTCCTGGTGGCCGGCCTCCGGGTCCGCGGCGGGAGGGATCTGGGGACCCGCCGGACATTTGCCGATGTCGGCGCCACCGTGGCCGAGGCGATGGGGGTGCCGCTCCCCGAGGTCGGGACGAGCGTGCTCCGCGAGGTGTGGGCGGAATGACGGACCGGGCGCGGATCGAAGAGGCGGTCGCGGCCGTCCGGCGCCGGACGGCCGCGGCGCCCGAGGTCGGGGTGATCCTCGGGAGCGGCCTCGGTGCGCTGGCCGACGAGGCGGAGGCTGAGGCGGCGCTGGCGTATGGGGAGATCCCGCATTTCCCGGTCTCGACCGCCGCCGGCCATCGCGGCCGGCTCGTGCTCGGGCGCCTCGAGGGCCGGCAGGTCGCCCTGATGCAGGGGCGCGTCCACGTCTACGAAGGGTACACGGCGGCGCAGGTGGCCTTTCCGGTGCGGGTGCTGGCCGCGCTCGGCGCGAGGACGCTGATCGTCACCAACGCCGCGGGGGGCATCAGCCGCGATTTCCAGGCGGGGGATCTCATGATCATCCGGGACCACATCAATTTCTCCGGGACCAACCCGCTGATCGGGCCCAACGAGGACGCCCTCGGGCCGCGCTTTCCCGACATGTCCCGCGCCTACGACCCGCAGCTGGCGGTCCTCGCGGTCACGGTGGCGCGCGCCGCCGGCGTCCCCGTCCGCCAGGGCGTCTACGTCGGGGTCAGCGGCCCGTCCTACGAGACGCCCGCCGAACTGGAAATGATGGCGCGATGGGGCGCGGACGCGGTCGGCATGTCGACCGTGCCGGAGGTCATCGCGGCCAGGCACGCCGGGGTGCGGGTCCTCGGGTTGTCGGCGATCACCAACGTGGTGACCGCGCCGGAGCCGCCCACCCACGAGGCGGTGCTCCAGGCCGCCCGGGCGCTCGAGCCCAGGTTTGTCCGGTTCGTGCGGGGAATCCTCAGGGCCCTCGCCGGCTGATGGCGTATGCGCGCCTACGACCTGATCCAGAAGAAGCGCAACGGCGGCGAGCTCCTGGAGGCGGAGGTCCGGTGGCTCGTCGCGGGGTTCGTGCATGGGGAGATTCCCGATGCCCAGATGGCCGCGTTCCTCATGGCCGTCTACTTCCGGGGCATGAGCGCGGCGGAGACCGCCGCGTTGACCAAGGTCATGGTCGAGAGCGGGGAGACCCTCGACCTGCGCGGAATCCGCGGGCGGACCGTGGACAAGCACAGCACCGGCGGGGTGGGGGACAAGACCTCGCTTGTGCTGGTGCCCCTGGCCGCCAGCTGCGGCGTCCGGGTGGCCAAGCTCTCCGGCCGCGGGCTCGGCCACACGGGCGGCACGCTCGATAAATTGGAATCGATCCCGGGGTTCCGGGTCCAGCTGACCCCCGCCGAACTGATCGACCAGGTGAACCGCGTCGGGTGCGCCATCGCCGGCCAGTCCGCGCGTCTCGTCCCGGCGGACAAGCGGCTCTATGCGCTGCGCGATAGCACGGCGACGGTGGACAGCATCCCGCTGATCGCCAGCTCCGTCATGAGCAAGAAGATCGCCGCGGGGAGCGAGGCGATCGTTCTCGACGTCAAGGCCGGCAGCGGCGCATTCATGAAGACGGCGGCGGCGGCGCGCGCCCTGGCCGAGGCGATGGTCGGGATCGGAGGGGCGGCGGGCCGCCGCACCGTGGCCGTGATCAGCGCGATGGACGAGCCGCTCGGACGGGCGGTCGGGAACGCGCTGGAAGTCGACGAGGCGATGCGGACACTGCGGGGGGACGGCCCGCCGGATCTCCAGGATCTGTGCCTGACCCTGGGGGCGCACATGGCCGTGCTCGCCGGCCTCGCCGACGGCCTGGCGTCGGGACGGCGGCTGCTCGCCGACCGGCTCGCCGGGGGCGAGGCGCTGCGAACGTTTCGCGAGATGGTCGTCGCCCAGGGCGGGGATCCCGGGGTGGTGGACCACCCCGAGCGGCTGCCGCGGGCGCCGATCCGGCATCCGGTCACCGCCGAGGCGGCCGGAACGGTGCTCGCCATCGACGCGGAGGCGATCGGCGCCGCGGCGATGGTGCTCGGCGCGGGACGCGAGCGGGCCGAGGATCAGATCGATCCGGGGGCGGGGCTCGTGATCGAGCGCAAGATCGGCGACGCGGTGCGGCCCGGGGACGCGCTGGCGGTCGTCCACACGAGCCGGGACGGCGCGGTGGAGGAGGGCCTCCGGTGGGTGCGGGCGGCGTACACGATTGGGCCGGGGGCGCCCGTGCGGGCGCCGGTCGTGTACGAGGTTGTCGGGGGGTGACTGGGATGTTCAAGCGGGTCGGGGTCGTGGGCAGCGGGCTGATGGGATCGGGCATCGCCGAGGTGTGCGCGCGCGCCGGCTACCAGGTCGTGGTCCGGGAAGTGAGCGAGGAGCTCCTGCGGGCCGGGCTGGCGCGGATCGACGGGTCCATGGAGCGGGGTGTGGGCCGCGGAAAGCTGTCCGCCGCGGACCGCGACGCCGCCCGCGCGCGCATCCGGGGCACCACCGTGCTCGGCGACCTGGCCGGGAGCGAGATCATCCTCGAGGCGATCATCGAGAAGATGGACGACAAGAAGCGGCTCTACGCGGAACTCGATACGCTCTGTCCGCCGGAGACGATCTTTGCGAGCAACACGAGCTCCCTCTCGATCACCGAGATGGCCTCGGCGACCGGGCGGCCGGAGCGGTTCCTGGGGCTGCACTTCTTCAACCCGGTCCCGGTGATGAAGCCCGTCGAGATGGTCCGGGGGCTGCGCACGGCCGATGAGACGCTGGCCCGGTGCCGGGCGTTCTGCGAGACGCTCGGGAAGACCGTGGTGGCCTGCAAAGACTACCCGGGATTCATCGTCAATCTGCTCCTGGTGCCCTACCTCCTGGATGCGGTGCGCGCCCTGGAACTCGGCGTGGCGAGCAAGGAGGACATCGACGAGGCGATCCGGCTGGGGCTGAACCACCCCATGGGGCCCCTGACCCTGCTGGATTTCGTCGGGGTCGACACGACCTATTACATCGCCGAGGCGATGTTCGCGGAGTTCAAGGACCCCCGGTACGCCGCCCCGCCCCTGTTGCGCAAGATGGTGCTCGCCGGCCACCACGGCCGGAAGACGGGGAGGGGGTTCTACGACTACTCGAAGAAGTAGGGTGGGGCCCGGAGGGAGGGACCGTGCTCCGGGAACACCTCAAACGACGAGCGTGGCGCGCGTCACGTCGAGCGGATGATCGATCAGTGGCTCCACCCGTTCGAGGAAGCGCACCGTATGCGGCAGGTCCGCGTGCGTGTCGAACGCGGCCTCGTTCCTCCAGCGCGAATGGATGTAGAAGAGCCTCGGATCCCGGGTCGAGCGAAACACGTGATAGCTCAGACAGCCCGATTCCTCGCGCGTTGGACCCGCGACGTCGCGGATCGCCTCCTCGACCCCCTGCTCTCCACCTGCGCGCGCGTGAAATCGCGCAAAGATGAACAGTTCCATCCCGTCTCCTTGTTGAGGAACCATCAGAGGGGTCGCGTTCCGCACATTGACAGAAAATGACCGGCCTCTGATGCGTTCACCACGAGTTTGCCACGATCGCGTCCCGCCTGATCTTCAGTATACACGATACACGCAGAGGACCCGAGGATCGGCTCATGAGATGGGCTTCCCGTCGAAATTTCTTCGCTGGACCATCTCTGCGCGGTGCGCCCGCAGGAAGCGTCCGCATCTTGCACGAAGATCGAGCCTGAGGTGGTCGGGTGGAATTTGAACTGAGCGAGGAGCATCGCCTCGTCCAGCGCACGGTCCGCGATTGGGCAACCGCTCGGCTCCTGCCCCTGGCCGCCGAGATGGACCGGTCCTCCCGGTACCCCCCCGAGTTGATCCGCGAACTGGGGGACCTGGGGCTGATGGGCGTCTTCATCCCGGAGGAGTACGGCGGTGGCGGGATGGACACCATTTCCTACTGCATCATCATGGAGGAGATCGCGCGCGCGGAAGCGGCGATTTCCGCGGTGCTGTCCGTCAACAACTCGCTGGTCTGCTACCCGATCTTTGCGTTCGGCGACGACCGTCAAAAGCGGCACTATCTCCCCGATCTTGCGCGAGGCCGGAGGATCGGATGCTACTGTCTGACCGAGCCGACGGCCGGCTCGGACGCCGGGTCGCTCGCGGCGACCGCGCGGGATGCCGGAGATCACTGGGTCCTCAACGGGACCAAGATCTTCGTCACGAACGGGGTGGAGGCCAACGTTCTGATCGTCTACGCGCGCACCGAGGCCGATCCCGGGAGCCGGGGGATCAGCGCGCTCATCGCCGAAAAGGGAGACCCGGGGCTCTCGGTCGGCAAGGTGGAACACAAGCTCGGCATCCGCGCCAGCAGCACCTGCGAGATCGTGCTCGACGAGTGCCGGATCCCCAAGGACCGGCTGCTCGGGCAGCGGGGCAAGGGCTTCCACGTCGCCCTGGCGACGCTCGATGGAGGGCGGATCGGGATCGCCGCCCAGGCCCTCGGCATCGCGCGCGCGGCCATGGAAGACGCGACCGCCTACGCGAAGGAGCGCAGGCAGTTCGGCCGGCCGATCGCCGCCTTCCAGGCGACCCAGTGGAAGATCGCCGACATGGCGACCCGGATCCAGGCCGGCCGCCTGTTGGCCTACCGCGCGGCATGGCTGCGGGACCAGGGGCGGCGCCATACGCGCGAGGCGTCCATGGCCAAGCTCTTCGCGTCTGAGACGGCGATGTGGGCGGCGACGCAGGCGGTGCAGATCTTCGGCGGTTATGGGTACATACAGGAGTATCCGGTCGAGCGCCACTTCCGCGACGCCAAGATCACCGAGATCTACGAGGGGACGTCCGAGGTCCAGCGAATGGTGATCGCGCGCCAGATCATGGGCGCGTCGTAGCCGAGCCGGTCCGGGCATCCCGCCCGGAGGAATCCCTAGACAACAGAGGAGCGTCCCAATGGATGTGGCGGTCTGCGTCAAGCACGTGCCGGACACCGAGGCGGCGATTCGGATCCGGGCGGATGGGCACGGGATCGACGAGAGCGGGCTCCCATTCGTGATGAACTACTACGATGAGCACGGGGTCGAGGAGGCGTTGCGGATCAAGGAGCGCCTCGGGGGGACGGTCACGCTCCTGACCGCCGGTCCCGTCCGGGCGGCCCTGGCCCTGCGCTCCGGCCTGGCGATGGGAGCCGACGCGGCGGTGCACGTCGAGGATCCGGCCCTCGAGGGCGCCGATCACCTCGGCGTGGCCAAGGCGCTCGCGGCCGCGATCAGCGCGCAGCACTACGACCTCATCCTCTGCGGGAAGCTGGCGACCGACGACAACGCGGCCATCGTGGGTCCGGCCCTCGCCGAGTTCCTCGGGCTCCCGCAGGCGACCGCGGTGACGAAGCTGGAGCTGGGCGACGGAGCCGCGACCGTGCACCGCGAGGTGGAAGGCGCGATCGAGGTGCTGCGGGTGGCGCTTCCGGCCGTAATCACGGTCGAGCGGAGCATCAACGAGCCGCGGTACCCGTCGCTGCCAGGCATCATGAAAGCTAAGCGCACGCCGCTGACCACGAAGACGCTGGGCGACCTCGGGCTGCCGCCCGGCGAGGTGGGGATGGCCGCGGCCCGGGTGGAGGTCCTCGACCTGAGCCCGCCCCCGCAGCGCCGGGCAGGCCGGATCCTCCAGGGGGAGCCCCCGGAGATGGTCAAGGAACTGGTGCGGCTCCTCCACGAGGAAGCCAAGGTCCTCTAAGAGGAACACAAGGAGCCGGGATGAGCAGCGACATCTGGGTGCTGGCCGAGTACGCCGGGGGGCGTCCCCGCAAGATCACTTATGAACTGCTCGGGAAGGCCTCCACCCTGGCGCAGGAGGCGGGGGGCCAGGTGGTGGCTCTGGCGCTCGGCTCAGGGATCGCGGACGCCGCCCAAGACCTGGCCGCACACGGCGCGGAAGTCGTCCGGGTGGCCGATGATCCGCTCCTCGCCCAGTACACGACGGACGCCTACGCCGCCGTCATCGAGCCGGTGCTCTCGGTGGAGGAGCCGTTCCTCCTGATGATCGGCAGCACCGCGATGGGTAGGGATTTGGCCCCTCGGCTGGCCGCCCGGCTCGGGGCCGGCATCGTCACGGATTGCGCTGCGGTCGAGGTCGCGGATGGCGCGGTGGTGGCGACCCGGCCGGTGATGACGCGAAAGGCCATCGCCCGGGTGGCGTTTCGGGGAGACGGGATCCGCATCGCGGTCGTGCTGCCCAATATCTTCGCGCCCCCTCGGCCGGACCCGTCGCGCGCGGCCGAGGTCCTGCCGATCTCGGTCACGCTCGACCCAGCGGCGATCCGCACCCAGGTGCTCGAGGTGAAGGCGATCGCTCGGGAGACGCTGCCGCTCACCGAGGCGGACATCATTGTGTCGGGGGGCCGGGGGCTCCGGGGGCCGGAGCACTTTGCGCTCCTCAAGGAACTGGCCCAGGCGCTCGGCGCCGCGGTGGGGTCCAGCCGCCCCCCGGTCGACTCCGGGTGGGTCCCACACGACTACGAGATCGGTCAGACCGGCAAGACCGTCAACCCCCAGCTCTACATCGCCTGCGGGATCTCGGGCGCGCCCCAGCACCTCGCCGGGATGTCGGGGTCCCGCACCATCGTCGCCATCAACAAGGACCCGCAGGCGCCCATTTTTTCGATCGCCTCGTATGGGGTGGTCGGGGACCTGTTCGTGGTCGTCCCCCTCCTGGCCGAGGAGGTCCGCAGGCTGCGAGGAGCGTCTCATGGATGAGGCCGAGCGGAAGCGCATCGCCGCGGCGCGGAAGCGGTGGGAGGAGACCACCCTGCGCCAGGCCCTGGCGCGTCAGCCCGAGCGGGCGGAGCGGTTCACGACCCTCTCGGACCTCGAGGTCTTCCGCCTCTACGGCCCCGACGACATCGCCGGCCTCGACGCCGGGCGGGACCTTGGGCTGCCCGGCGAGTACCCGCTGACCCGCGGGATCCACCCGACGATGTACCGGGGCCGGCTGTGGACGATGCGGATGTTTGCGGGGTTCGGCACGGCCGAGGACGCCAACGCGCGGTTCCACTATCTGCTCGGCCAGGGCGTCACCGGGCTCTCGGTCGCCTTCGACATGCCGACCCTGATGGGCTACGATTCGGATTCCCCCCGGTCGGCCGGCGAGGTCGGCCGGGAAGGGGTGGCGATCGACAGCGTGGAGGATATGGCGCTCCTGCTGCGCGACGTCCCGCTCGACCGGGTGACGACGTCGATGACCATCAACGCGCCGGCCAACGTGCTCCTGGCGCTCTACGTCGCGGTCGCCGAGTCGCGGGGGATCAGCCCCGCCGCGATTGGCGGAACGATCCAGAACGACATGCTCAAGGAGTTCATCGCCCAGAAGGAGTGGATCGTTCCCCCGCGGGCGAGCATGAAGCTGATCCAGGACATCCTCGTCTACGCGACCCGCGATGTGCCGCGGTGGAACACCATCAGCATCAGCGGCTACCACATCCGGGAGGCGGGAGCGACGGCGGTCCAGGAACTGGCGTTCACGCTGGCGGACGGGATCGCCTACGTGGAGGCGGGCCGCGAGGCGGGCCTGGAGGTCGACGCGTTTGCCCCGCGGCTGTCGTTCTTCTTCGACGTGCACAACGATTTCTTCGAGGAGATCGCCAAGTTCCGGGCGGCGCGGCGGATGTGGGCGCGGATCATGCGGGAGCGGTTTGGGGCCAAGGACCCGCGGTCCTGGATGCTGCGGACCCACGCCCAGACCGCCGGGGTCAGCCTGACCGCCCAGCAGCCGCTCAACAACGTGGTCCGGACGACCCTCCAGGCGCTCGCCGCGGTGCTGGGCGGGTGTCAGTCGCTTCACACCAACTCGATGGACGAGACCTACGCGCTGCCCACCGAGGAGGCCGTGACGCTGGCGCTGCGGACCCAGCAGGTCATCGCCCACGAGAGCGGGGTGGCGGATACGGTCGATCCGCTGGGCGGCGCGTACTTCATCGAGGACCTCACCAACCGGATGGAGGTGGAGGCGGCCGCCATCATCGCCAGGATCGACGGCATGGGCGGGATGCTGGCGGCGATCGAGCGCGGGTATCCGATGCGGGAGATCGCGGAAGCCAGCTACCGGTATCAGCAGCAGCTGGAGCGGAAAGAGCGGATTGTCGTCGGGGTCAACGAGTACGTGACCGCCGACGAACATCCCATCGCGCGTCTCAAGATCGATCCCGCCGTGGAACGTCGGCAGGTCGAGCGCCTCGCCCGCCTTCGCGCGACGCGCGATCAGGGAGCCGCCCGCCGGGCCCTCGACGCGCTGCGCCGGGTGACGGACGAGGGCGGCAACACCATGCCGGCGATCGTCGACGCGGTGAAGGCCCGGGTGACGCTCGGCGAGATCTGCGACGTCTTCCGGGCGGTGTACGGGGAGTACCGCGAGTCGGCGATCCTCTGACCGGCAGCCTCTCTGGAGTGATTATGCTCTGTGAAACGATGCGACTCGTCTGCGGCGCACGAGTCGCGGGCCGAGCAATCCGAACATCCCCGGGCCGAGTAGCGCCACAGTCCCCGGCTCGGGAACCTGCGCTGGGATCTCTGAGAATTGGATCGTGAAGCTGGCAAGGGCTCCCGTGCTCACTCCGCCAACCTCGCCTGTGTCCACGACACCGTCCACAGCCACGCCCACACGGGAGGCGGGGGTGAAGCTCACAGAGTCACCAGAAGGGTTGGTCGTATTTAGGGCGACAAGTCCGATTGAGCCCGAACAAGGAAAAGCACTGTCCAGGCATAAGATCGCACTCGCGCCGGCGCCGTAACCCCCCGTGCCGCTTTGGACGCTTTCCAGACTGGCATCTTCGATCAACGCCGCGCCGGAGATCGTCCTGACATCAAAAAAGATATCCGATGACGTTGCCCGTGGCGGGTCCCCTGCTGGTCGATCAGATGCCGCGGCCCACGGGCCACCGAATGTAAACCCGGGATTGCCCGGAGTGGCGAGGGGGGTCACAAGAACGCCGCTGCTGGGTACGGCGACTGCCCCACCCCGCGCACTGCTGCCATATTGGAAATCAGAGAATGATTTGTCGCCAATCGTACACGTCTGACCGATGTAGTGTTCCATTGTGTCGGGAACGCAGGGTGGGGGCGGGGGCAGTGCCTCGCCGGTCGAGGGGGCCGCAAGCACATACCCGGCAACAGCGAGCATGATGAGTCCCCCCACGAACAGCGCCCGTTTCGCTGCCGCCGGAGACACGTGGGGTTGGATACCGCGGAAGAGAACTGCGACTACGACTCCCCGTCCCGAGTCACACACCATTTGTGCGCCCCTTGAAAGAGAGACTTACATCCCGCATTCACTCTAGCCCGGGGCGGTCGAGATAATATACCTCCAATTGAACGATTCGTCAGAATCATTTTGACGATCTTTCCAGGGGGTCGCGAATTTTGGTCCGAATCGAGCCGCTCCGCCCAAGATTCTGCGTCAGATTTCGGGAGGTGTGCGGCCCGCCAGGCGCATCCGGAAGAAGAGCTGCGCGCGATGATGGATGGTATGCTCGCGCGCATACCAGAGGGTGTGGTGGACCGTCTCGGGCCCCGACGGGGTCTCGAGGGTCCGGCCCAGGTCGCTCGGGGGAAACCCCTCGATAAACGCCCGGGTCGACGCGTGAACGGCATCCATGGCCTCGAGCAGCGACCCCACGGTAGGAAAGGTGGGTCCCACGTTCTTGGACAGTTCCGGGACTTCCGATTTCCAGAACCAGCCCTGGATCTTGCCGCTGGCGGTCCCCATCTGGCGCCCGAGGTTCTGGCGGATCAGGAAGTCCTCCCAGATGAAGATGTGCAGGATGAGGTCGTGGATCGTCGGGCGGCCGGGAGCGGGGCTGAGGGTCAGGTCGGCGTCGGAGAGCCTCCCGACCGCGTCGCGCAGTTGGGCGTTGACCTGCTTCCAGAAGGGCACGATGTCTGAGATCGCCGCTTCACCGCTCTGCCAGTGGACGGCCGGAGAGCGACTCATCACCTGCGGCCGGGGCCAGATCTGGGGCGGCTGGTGTCCAAGCATGCGGAGCCGTGTGTAGATCTGGGCGCGATGGTGCTGGTCGTGCTCGACGAGATGCCAGCAGATCCACCGCAGGGTGTTCTCCTCGCCCCACGTCGCCCGGCGCTTTAGGCACAGGTCGGCCGCATCCAGGCCGGTCAAGAACTCTTCCACAGGCGCGTGGGCGGCTTCCATTCCCTGCAGGATCGACTTTACCGTCGGGAACCGGCGCCTGCGGTGCTCGGCCTTTTCCTCGTCGCTGAGGCGATCCCAATCGCGAGGACGCCATTTGTCGTAGGGTTCGCCCTGGATGCCCCCGCGCCACCAGTACTCCTCGGATGTGATGACGTGCCGCAGCACGTCTCCGATCGACCGAAGCTCGGGTCTGGGCTTGAAGTCGAGATCCTCGTCGCGGAGCATGCCGGCAACCTGAGCCAGGAGGGCCCGATTATCGCGCCAGTAGGGGTAGAGGTCAATGGCCTTCACGGAAGCACCTCATCTTGTGCCTGTGGACCGGCCTATTGACTCGAACGTATGTTCGTATTATCGTAACGGTATGTCCGCGCCCATTGAGTTCGTCGAGAGCGAGGCAAAATCCGTCCTCAACCGGGTCGAGGGGATGCCGTTCAAGTGGTCGATCAACCCGTACCGGGGGTGCTCACATGCATGCCCTTTTGCTACGCCCGGCGCACGCACTGGTTCCTCGACGAGGACGGGGTAAATCAATGGTCCTCGAAAATCTTCGTCAAGATCAACGCCCCCGAAGTGCTGCGGCGGGAGTTGAGCCGGCCGGGATGGCGGCGCGAGGAGGTGGCCCTGGGGACGGCGACCGACCCGTATCAGGCGGCGGAGCGGCGGTACCGCATCACCCGAGGCATTCTCGAGGCGCTGAGAGACTTTCGCACACCGGTCGGGATCGTGACGAGATCACCCCTGATCCTGCGCGACCTCGACATCCTGACCACCATGGCGGGAAGGGTCGACGTCACCGTGTGCGTCAGTATCGCCACGACGGACGCGGCGGTGGCCCGTCAGATCGAGCCGACCGTGGCCTCGCCAGCGCAGCGGCTGCGGGCGGTCGAGCGGCTCGCCGCGGCGGGCATTCGCACGGGCGTGTTGCTCGCGCCGGTTCTCCCGGGCCTCACGGACCGGCCGGAGAGCCTTTCCGTGGTGATCCGCGCGGCGCGTGATGTCGGCGCGACGTTCGTCGGCCACCGCGTGCTCTATCTCGGTGAAGTGACAAAGGATACCTTCATGCAGTTCCTGGCTCAGCACTACCCTGATCTGATACCGCTCTACCGGCGGATGTACCCGGGGCAGTACGCGCCTCGCGCGTATGAGCAGCACGTGGCACGCATCGTCGGTGAGGAGAAGCAACGCGCCGGGCCCATGGAGCCCCGCTACCTCCGGCCCCCGGAGGCCCCCCAGCAAATCACCCTGCTGTGAGATCTACCTCCATCGGACGCCCGCCGCGAGGGCGGCGACGCCGAACGCGGCGATGATTGCCCCGGAGAGTTGGTTGACCCACCTCAACCCGCGCACCTCGAGCCTGGCGCGGAGGAAGCCCGTCACCCCGCTGAGGATGGCCCACCACAGCGCGGAGCCGAGGAAGACCCCGAGGACCATGAGGGCCGCGGTCCGCACGCCGCCTGCGGCG
>Ga0209577_10001053_pt1 | contig 27586 bp, 26 predicted proteins | sample GraSoiAngelo_109_FD_185874 | JGI IMG/M metagenome (GOLD analysis project Ga0209577, IMG submission 185874) | Grasslands soil microbial communities from the Angelo Coastal Reserve, California, USA - 14_0903_12_20cm (SPAdes) (version 2) | ecosystem: Environmental > Terrestrial > Soil > Grasslands...
CTTTCGGCCGCCTTCGAGCGCGCCCGGGAGGACGACAACGTCGGCGTGGTGATCCTCACCGGGGCCGGCACCGAGGCGTTCTGCTCGGGAGGCGACCAGCGGGTGAGGGGCGCCCGCGGGGGTTATGTGAGCGGCGTGGACCCCGCGGAGGCGGGCCGGCACACCGCCGTGGGCCGGTTCCACGTCACCGACCTGCACGTCCAGATCCGTCGCATGCCCAAGCCGGTCGTGGCGATGGTCGCCGGATACGCGGTCGGCGGCGGCCACGTGCTGCACGTGATCTGCGACCTCACGATCGCCGCCGACAACGCGCGCTTCGGCCAGACCGGGCCGAAGGTGGGCTCGTTCGACGGTGGCTTCGGCGCGACCGTCCTGTCGCGGCTGCTCGGACCCAAGAAGGCCAAGGAGGTCTGGTTCCTGTGCCGGCAGTACGACGCGCAGGAAGCCCTGCAGATGGGGCTCGTCAACGCGGTCGTTCCGCTCGCCGAGCTCGAGGAGGTCACCGTGTCCTGGTGCCGGGAGATGCTCGCCCTCTCCCCCTTCGCCCTGCGCCTGCTCAAGGCCAGCTTCAACGCGGACGAGGACGGGCTGGCCGGGATCCAGCAGCTGGCTCACGACACCAACCTGCTCTTCTACATGAGCGAGGAGGCGCAGGAGGGGCGCGACGCGTACCTGCAGAAGCGCAAGCCGGACTTCTCGAAGTTCCCGCGACGGCCGTGAGCGCCACCCGGGCAGCGCGCCCGAGCGCCGAGGCGCCGAGCGGCGTGCGCATCTGGCTGATGGCCGCGCGGGTGCGAACCCTTCCCGCCGCCATCGCTCCAGTGCTGGTCGGGACCTCCCTGGCGGGATTCGCCGGCGTCTTTCACCCGCTGCGGTTCGTGGCCGCCCTGGTGGGCGCGATCTTCATCCAGGTCGGCACAAACCTGTCGAACGACTACTCCGACGCCCGGCGGGGGGCGGACACCGAGGACCGGCTGGGGCCCGTGCGGGTCACCGCCGGCGGGCTCGTCCCCCCCGGACGCGTGCTGGTCGCCACGTACGTGTCCTTCGGGGTCGCGGTGCTCGCCGGCATCTATCTGATCGCGGTGGCGGGATGGGAGCTCTTGCTGGTCGGCGCGGCCTCGATCCTCGCCGGCGTCCTCTACACCGGCGGACCGCGGCCCTACGGCTACGAAGGGCTGGGCGAGGTGTTCGTGTTCCTGTTCTTCGGAATCGTCGCGGTCGCCGGGTCGTACTTCGTGCAGGTCAAGCACCTGAGCTGGGAGGCATTCGCGCTCGCGGTCCCGGTCGGCCTCCTCGCGGCGGCGATCCTGGTCGTGAACAACGTCCGGGACATCGACACCGACCGCCGGGCGGGGAAGCGCACGCTCGCGGTCAGGCTTGGCCGCGAGCGCACGCGCGAGCTGTTCGCCGCAATGGTGTATGGCGCGTATCTGCTCGCCCCGGTCACCTGGCTGTTCGGCCCGTTGAGCGCGTGGCTGCTGGTGCCGTGGCTCACGCTGCCGCTGGCCGCCGGGGTCGTCCGAGCCGTGCGCAATCACAGCGACGGGCCCACGCTCAACGCGACGCTCGCCCGCACCGGGATGCTGCAGCTGGCGTTCTGCATATGCCTCAGCGCCGGGCTCTTGCTGAGCCGTTGAAGCTCGACGTTCACATCATGAGCGCGCGGCTGCGGGCTCCGTTCGTATCGGCGACGGGATCGGTGAACGTGCGCGAGCTGGCGCTGGTGAGGCTCGAGCACATGGACGGGCAGATCGGCTTCGGGGAGGCCGCCCCGCTCCCGGGCTACGACCGGGCGACGGTCGACGACGTGCAGGTGGCGCTCGAGAGCTGCCGCGAGGTCCTCGCCCGCGGCGAGGACCTCGGGCGCGAGGAGCTCCTGATCGAGTGCGCACGGCTGGCCGTGCTTCCCCAGGCGGTGGCGGCACTCGACCTGGCGCTGTGGGACCTGGAGGGCCGCCGCTCGGGGCAGCCGGTGTGGCAGCTGCTGGGTGCACCACCGCCGGGTGAGGTGGCGGTAAACCATGCGATCGCGGCTCCGGACCGGGCACGGGCCGCGGACGAGGCGCTGGCCGCTTCCCGCGCCGGGTTCCGCACGCTGAAGCTCAAGGTCGGCATCGGCGACGACGCCGGGCGGCTGGCGGCGGTCAGGGCGGCCGCAGGTCCGGATGTGGCGATCCGGCTCGACGCCAACGGCGCCTGGACGGTGGACCAGGCGGCGGCGGCGCTGCGCGCGCTCGAGCCCGCCGGGCTCGAGCTGTGCGAGGAGCCGGTGTCGGGGCTAAACCAGGTGGCCCAGCTGTCGGAGCTGACGCTGTTGCCGCTGGCCATCGACGAGAGCACCACCCTCCCCGGAGCGCTCGAGCGCCAGGTGTGCGACGCCGTCTGCCTCAAGCTCGGGCGCTCGGCGGGGATCACCGGGCTGCTCGAGTCGGCCCGGCGCGCCCGCGGGGCGGGCTACCAGGTGTACCTCGCCTCGACGCTGGACGGTCCGCTGGGGATCGCCGCCGCGCTCCACGCCGCCGGCGCCGTCGCTCCCGACCGTCCCTCGGGCCTGGCGACGCTCGGGCTGTTCGCGGACCGCGAGGATCCGCTTCCGGCCCGCGGCGGGGCGATCACCGTGCCGAGAGAGCCCGGGCTCGGTGACGGGTTGCTGAGCTGGTACGGGGTTCGCGTCTGAGCTACTGGGCCGCGAGGATCGCCGCCACCCGCACCGGGTCCTCGAGATGCACCGCGTGGCCGGCGCCCGGGACGACTTCGACGCTCGCGTCCGGGAGCCGGGTCCGCATCTCCTCCGCGATCTGGCCGAACTTGTGGTCGCGCTCGCCCACCACCAGCACCGTCGGCGCGGCAAGCTCCGGGAGCCGGTCCCACAGCGAAGGCAGCGCTCCGGTGCCCAGCCCTCTGAGCGCGCGGGCCAATCCGGCCGGGGTGCTCCGCAGCCGATCTGCTCGCGCGGCCTCGCGGACCTCAGCTGCCTGGCCGGCGAGGACCGGAGCTTGGGCCCAGCGATCGGCGAACTCCTCGATGCCGGAGCGCTCGAGCTCGTCCGCCGCGCGCTCGTCGGCCCGCCGCCGCTCTTCCCGCTCCGCCGCATCGTCGATCCCCGGGCTCGCGCCGATCAGGGCCAGCCGCTCGACGCGGGCCGGTTCGGCGAGCGCGAGGTGCAGCGCCAGCCGCCCGCCCATCGAGTAGCCCGCGAGCGCGAAGCGTGCGGGAGCCAGAGCGTTCAGGTCCGCGATCACCGCCTCGAGCGTCACCGGCGTCCGGTCCCCCGCCGACCCGTGCCCGCGGATGTCGGGCGCCAGGGCTCGGTAGCGTTCGCCGAGCTCCGATCGCACCGGATCCCAGCTGGCGCCGGTGTGCGTGAACCCGTGGAGGAGCACCAGCGTGCGCGCCATTGCACCGCCATCATGACCGCCGCCGACACCTACCTGCTGCTGCGCGCGTTCTGCGACGAGCTCGCCCGCTGCGGCCTGGAGCACGCCTGCACGTCGCCCGGCTCGCGGTGCGCCCCGCTGGTCCTGTCGCTGGCCCGCCAGGAGCGAATCCGCTGCTGGTCGCACATCGACGAGCGCTGCGCGGGGTTCTTCGCGCTCGGTGCCGCCAAGGCATCGGGTCGCCCCGTGGCCGTCACGTGCACCTCAGGTACCGCCGCCGCCAACCTCGCGCCGGCGGTGATCGAAGCGCACTGGGCGGGCGTCCCGCTGATCGTCCTGACCGCTGATCGTCCACCGGAGCTGCGAGACATCGGCGCCGGCCAGGCGATCGATCAGCTGAAGCTCTACGGCGACGCCGTCAGGTGGTTCTTCGAGGTGGGCAACCACGAGGCCACACCGGGGCGGCTGCGCTGGATCAGGACGCTGGCCTGCCGCGCCTACGCGACCGCCGCCGGGGCCCGGCCCGGCCCGGTTCACCTCAACTTCCCCCTCCGCGACCCGCTGGTCCTCGGGGAGCCGCTGCCCGACGACAACACCGCGCGTCCCGACGGCCACCCATACGTGATCGTCGAGCCACCGCATGTCCCCGCCGCCGCGGAAGGACCGGGACCGCATCCGTCGGGCCGGCTGCTGATCGTCGCCGGCGCGGGCACCCCGGATGCCGCCGGGCTCGCGTCGTTCGCCGCGCGCGCCGGCATCCCGGTGCTCGCCGACCCGCCGTCGGGCGCCAGGGCGGGCGACGCGGCCGTGGCGCACTACGACCTCCTGCTGCGCGACTCGGCGTTCGCGGCGGAGCACCGGCCCCAGTTCGTCTTCCGTCTGGGTGACCTGCCGACGTCGAAGCCGCTTCGTGCCTGGCTGGCGCAGCTGACTGACGCCGCGCAGATCGCGTTTGACCCTCGCGGCGCCTGGCACGATCCGGACGGCGTCGTCGGGATGCGCCTGCTCAGCGGGCTGCCACAGCCCGAGCAGGTCGACGTCGAACCCGGCTGGCTCGAGAGCTGGCGCGACGCCGACGTGAGGGCTTCAGCCGCGATCGACGCAGTGCTCGGCGACGAGCTGTCAGAGCCGCTGGTGGCGCGCCGGCTCGGCGAGTGGCTCGATCCGGGGACGGCGCTGTTCGTGGCCTCCTCGATGCCGATCCGGGACGCCGAGTCGTTTGTGGGGGCTCGGGTGCACGGCCCGCGCACGCTCTCGAACCGCGGCGCGAACGGAATCGACGGAACGGTCTCCTCGGCGCTCGGCCTCGCCGCGACCGGTGCCCCCACCGTCCTCCTCATCGGCGACGTGGCGCTCGCCCACGACATCGGAGGGCTCTTGGCGGCGGACCGGCTGGGCCTCCCGCTCACGATCGTGCTGCTCAACAACGACGGCGGAGGCATCTTTCACTTCCTCCCGGTCGCCGGCGAGACCGATGCGTTCGAGGAGCACGTGGCCACGCCCCACGGCCTCGATTTCGAGCGGGCCGCCGCGCTCTACCGGTGGGCCTACGAGCTTCCGGGCAGCGCCGAGGAGCTCCGCTCCGCGGTCGAGCGCTCGATCGGCTCGCGCGCCGCGACGATCATCGAGGTGAGGACGAACCGGGAGCGGAACCTGGCGCTGCACCGCCGCGTCGCGGACGCGGTGGCGTCGGCGATTCGCTAGCGAGGGTCACGCGCCGTTCTGCACCACGTACTCGGCCACGCGCTCGGAGGCGGCCCGCAGCCGCCTGAAGTACGCGGCGCGGCTCAGCGACAGGTCGAGGGCCGCCTGCTCGTGGCTCGCCGAGGGCTGGATGTAGCCGTGGACCAGGACCCGCTTCAGCAATCGCTCGTTCTCGCTCTCGCCAAACGCATGCTCCGCCGCGTCACGCAGCAGGCCACGCACGGACTCTGCCCGCTCGTCCGGTCCCGTGCCGTTCGCCAACGGGCTGCGCGCCAGCTCGCGCGGGACCTGAAAGTTCCGCAGCGCCACCCGGACAGCCTCGGGATCGATCCCGTTCTGGGACTCCTCCTCCAGCGGCGGGATGGGTAGCCCGAGCTCGGAGTACACGACTCTGCGCTGGGCGGCGAACAGCCCGCCCGGACCGCAGTCGACCCGGTGACACTCGATCCGCAAGTCCCCGGCGTGGAGGTCGAGCTCGGCCAGGTGCTGACCCCCGAGCGCGCGGGAGAATTCGAGCGCCCCGGGGACCTCCGGGTTGATCGGCAGGTAGGCGAACCTCGGGTTCACCACCCCCGAGCGGAGGATGCCCGCCATCCCCAGCATGGCCTGTACCCGGGCGCCGGGATCGCGGGCCAGATCGACCGAGTCGTGCCACAGGACCGAGTCGCCGAGCCGCGAGTCCGCGCGGGCGTGCTCGAGCCACGGCCCGACGATCGGGTCCTCCCACGCGAACTCAGGCGCGGTTTGGACGCTCATGCACACCATGTACCCGCACAGCCGGTCGGTGCGATCGCGGGCGATCGCCACGCGCTCCGGAGCGCGCTCGAAGAAGGGCCGTGTGAGCTGCCACCAGTCCGCGAACCCGTTGACGACGCCGAGCTCCGCGATCAGCTCGGCGTCGCCCGGCCTGACGTCGTCGATCCGGTAGTCGACGCTCCCCTCCCAGCCGAACCCCCACTTGATCGTCGCGTTGTCGATCAGGTGAGCCATGTCGATCATGAGCAGGGGGTCGGCGTCGCGGGCGCGCTCGTACAGGTAGTCGACGATCCGCCGGCGGAGCTCCCGCTCGCGGTCGGGGTCGCGACGGCGGAAGTCGGCCCGTAGCGCCTTGCGGACGAGCTCGTGCAGCGCCAGACCGTCGCCCACCAGCTCGGTGAAGGTCAACGAGGAGAGCCGTTCGTACGCGGCCTCCGGATCGCTGTCGGGGATCACCGCCCGGAGCAGCTCGACCGTCGTGACCCGCGCGATCGCCGCGACCGCCAGCGCGGACAGCCGCACGCCGCGCAACTCCGGCTCGGCCAGCCGGCGCACCAGCAGGCGGATCACCTCGGGCGGCTCAGCGCCCGGCACGGGCGAGAAGTCCTCGTCTCCGGCGGCGGCGTCGGCGGCGGCCAGCGCGAGAGCGAGCGGGTAGCCCTGCGCCCATTCGGCGATCGCCCGGCTCCTGTCGTCCCCGAGACCGTGGGCCTCGAGCAGGCGCAGGGCCTCGCGATCCGAGAGCGTCTGCAGCTGAAGCTCGGTCGCGACGCCCTCCCAGATCCCGGTCAGCCAGGCCGGGTCGGGCGCCGCCCGCGACGCGATCACGATCACCGCGGACCCGGGGAGCGAGGGCAGCAGCGTGCTCCGCAGGTACCCGTCGAGCCCGGTCATCCGCTCGTAGGTGTCGATCAGGATCAGCGGGCGGGAGCTCGACCGGGCCGCCCGCACGGTCGACTCGAGCGCGTCCGAAGCCGGCGAGAGCTCGCGTCCCTCGACCGAGAAGGTGTCCCAGCCCGCCGCCGCGGCGCGCCGCTCAAATTCCCTCAGCAGCGTGCTCTTGCCGATCCCGCCCGGCCCGTGGACGAACACCACTGCGGCCGGCTGGTCCTCGGTCAGGCAGCGCTCGAGCAGGTCGAGCTCGGCCTCCCGGCCGACGAATCGCTCGCGGTCGCGATCCGCGAGCCGCTCGGCCAGCGTTATGCCTTCGGTGCGCGCACGCCCCGAATTCTCACGGTGCCCCTGATCGCCCACTACCCCCGAAGCGTACCCGCTCCCGGCGCGCTTCGGGGGTGGTCAACGACGTTCGGGCTGGTCGGCCCGCGTCGCTGGGCGGTCCCGGTTACCAGCCGTAGATCAGCGCGGCCGACGGCTCGTCCGGGTCGTACTTGACCGTGACGGCGCCGCCGGGGGTTAGCCCCTCGAGCTGGGCCGGCAGGAAGCTCTGCGAGACCGTCGCGTCGTAGGGGCTGCCGCCGTCCGGGGCGATCGTGACGTCGAGCTCGGTCCGCTGGCCGCCACCCATGTCGGACTCCCCGGTCGGGCGGATCGCCCTGATCACACCGGGCGCCTCGACGCCCTGGGCGCCGAGCTTGTTCGCGAGCTGCGCGGCGGCCATCTGGGAGGCCATGTCGCCACCCCCCGTCATGCCGCCTGCACCGCCCGCGCCGGCCATCGCCCCGGCCGCCTGCGCTTGAGCGTTCTTGACTCGATCCAGTAGTCCCATGCCCCTCCTCCTTGTCTGTTGGTTTGGTGCAAATTCGGAGAGTGAGCCGAACCTAGCGCCGGATCGGGAAAGCTCGGTCTCGTTCTGGTCTCAGTCCGGTCTCGCGCCTCTGGACGTGGGCGATTTCGCGAATAGACTCGCCGCTGCGTGGCGTCGGACGAGCTGACGCCCGGGACCCTAGGGGTGACGATATGAAGGAGTTGACGCAGGAAGAGCTGCGGATGAACGAGCAGGCGGCGACCATCGCCGCGTCCGTCGTCGGCGAGCCGGTCGAGGCCGCGTGCCGTTGCGAGCAGGTGTCGCAGGACATGACGCTGGAGGCCGCCGGCGTCGGCGCGATAAACCGAGGGTTCGTGAAGGGCGCAAAGGGCCTCAGCCGAGCGATGATGCCGCGCACGATGGGCGGCATCAAGCAGATGGAGACCGGCGGGCTGCCGAAGACCTTCGTGCTCGCGGTCAGCGCGAGCAAGGTGTACGCGATCGAGGACAAGGAGAAGGGCGGCGAGCTCGTCGCCGGCAAGATGGTCAAGACCTGGGACCTCGATGCGTTCACGGCCAAGCTCAACACCACGCAAGGAATGAACGTGTCGAGTGGGGTGCCCGACGACCGGCAGATCCTGATCATCTACCTGTCGCTCGAGGGCAGCAAGAGCAAGTACATGCAGGCGGCGGCACGGCAGACGGCCGCGTACGGCTCGCCCGGAATGCCCACCAAGTTCGCCCTCGCCAAGGACGAGGCGAGCCAGAAGGTGATCGACGCCGTGACCGCGAACGCCCCGGCGCCGGGTGCCAACATCATGATCGGCGGCCAGAGCCTCGCCGACATGCAGGCCGCGGCGGCGCAGGCGGCGGCCGGCGCCGGCGCGGCGGCAGCCGACCCGACGGCGCAGCTCAGCCGGCTGGCGGACCTCCACGACCGCGGCGTCCTCTCCGACGAGGAGTTCGCGGCGCAGAAGGCGAAGATCCTGGGCTAGCCCGCAAGCAGCGGCAGCAGCGCGCCGAGCTTGACCTCGGTCTCGGCCAGCTCCGCGGCCGGGGTCGAGTCGGCGACGATCCCACAGCCGGCGTACAGGCGCGCCGTCGGCCCCCGCAGGAGCGCGCAGCGGAGCGCGACGCAGAACTCGCCGTCGCCGGCCGTGTCGGTCCACCCCACGGCGCCGGCATACCACCCCCGGTCGAGCCCCTCGAGCGCGGGGATCAGCCTGCAGGCGTGCTCCCGTGGCTCGCCGCCGACCGCCGGGGTGGGGTGAAGCGCACCGGCCAGCTCGATCGCTGTCACCGGTGAGGCGAGCTGCGCGCGGATCGGTCTCGCCAGGTGCTGGATGTTCGCCACTCGCACCAGCGTGGGCTCGGGGGCCGCGGTCACCCACACCGCCAGCGGCCGCAGTGCCCGGGCGATCCTGCGGGCCACGATCGCGTTCTCCTCCCGGTCCTTCTCGCTCAGCAGCAGGCGCTCGCCCAGATGGTCGTCGACGGCGGGATCGGCGCTGCGCCCGATCGAGCCCGCGAGCGCGACCGTGCTGGCGCGCTGGCCCTCGCGCCGCACCAGCAGCTCGGGACTCGCCGCGACGAACGTGCTCTCGCCGCGCCCCACCGCGAACACGTAGCAGGACCCGAACTCCTCCCGCAGCAGTCCCAGTAGCGCCGCGGGGTCGTGATCGAGGGGCGCGTGCACATCGACCTCGCGCGCCACCACCACCTTCTCCAGCCCACCCGCCCGGATTCGCTGCACCGCGCGGGCCACGGTCTCCTCGTAGTGGGCGGGAGGCATCGCGCTCTGGACCCGGTAGGTGCCGGTGGGCGCGGGATCGAGCAGCGGCAGCGGAGCTCGCCGGAGCTCACCGAGCCTTCCCTCGACCCGCGCCTGCACGTCGGCGAGCGTGTCGTCTGCCGCCACGTCGACGTTGACGGTGAGGGTGGCCCGAGCGCCCCTACGGGAGAGCGACACCTCGGGGATCACGAGCGAGGCCGGCGCGAAGCCCTTCCAGTGCTCGGCCTGGCCGCCCTCCGGCGCGAACGCGAAGCCGCCCACGGCGATCATCCCCGAACCGGTGGGGCCGTCCCCGGGATCGGCTAGCGCACCGCCCGCGAGCGCCCGCCAGCGGCGCGCCACCACCGTGAACCTGTCGTCGCCCCCCGCCTCGATCACCCGCACGGACCCCAGCGCCGCCACCGCCATGCCGTCTCGGTCGGGCTGCTCGAGGCAGAACCAGGGCTCGCCCGGCCGCTTCGAGGCCGCAGCGATCGCGCTCGGGTCGATTCCACCGTCGGCTGAGGCGGTCACGCTCACCAGCTGCGCGGGCCCGGCGCAGGGCGGCATCGATCCGCTTGACGAGACGCTCGCGCGCCGCAGAGTCGAGCCACGGCTCGGCCGGGTGCAGGCGTGCCGAGCCGGTCCTCACGCCCCAGGCTCAGGTCTCCGCGCGGCCACGGGAGATCGCGATCTCCCCCGTCCGCGCCATCTCGATCAGGCCGAACGGCCGCACCAGTTGCTCGAACGCCTCGATCTTGTCACACGTGCCGGTGACCTCGACCACAACCGAGCGGCGGGTCACGTCGACGATGTTGGCCCGGAAGATCTCGCAGATCGACATCACCTCGGCCCGGGCGGGCCCGTCGGCGGAGACCTTGAACAGGGCGAGCTCGCGCGCGAGCGTCTCCTCGGGCTCGAGGTCGCGGATCTTGAGCACGTTGACGAGCTTGTGCAGCTGCTTGGTTACCTGGTCGATCGGGTGGAGCGCGCCGTCGAGCGTGAGCGTGATCCGCGACAGCCGCTCGTCCTCCGTCGGGCCCACGGCAAGCGTGTCGATGTTGAAGCCGCGTCGCGCGAACAGCCCCGCGATCCGGGTCAGGACGCCGGGCTTGTTCTCGACCAGGATCGACACGATGTGCTTGCGCCCGGTGCGGACGCCGACGGCCGCGTCGAGCTCCTCGAGCGACAGGACCTCCTTGGTTCCCGGCTCGCCCATCGGATCACCTCCGTGGGGCATCCCGCCCCGCGATCTGATGCTGCTGTTCAACCTCCGGTCTCACTTAACCGCTCGCTTCGCTCGCTACCCCACCATGTTCCTGGCCGGCTGGCCGGCGGGGATCATCGGGTACGTGTTCTCCTCGCGGGTCACGCGCACGTCGACGAGCACGGGACCCTCGGTCGCGAGCGCGCCGCGGATGTCCTCGACGAGCGTCCGCTTGTCCTCGAAGCGCATGCCGGTTGCGCCGTGGGCCTCCGCGAGCTTGACGAAGTCGGGCCACTGACTCATCTCCACCTGGCTGTAGCGCTTGTCCCAGAACAGCTCCTGCCACTGGCGGACCATGCCGAGGTAGCCGTTGTTCATCACGAATACCTTGATCGCGATCCCGTCCGTAGAGCAGGTCGCGAGCTCCTGGGCGTTCATCTGCACCGAGCCGTCGCCGGCGACGCAGATGACGGTCTCCTCCGGACACCCCACCTTGGCCCCCATCGCGGCGGGGAGCCCGAAGCCCATCGTCCCGAGACCGCCCGAGTTGATCCACCGCCTGGGCCTAGAGAAGTGGAAGTACTGCGCCGTCCACATCTGGTGCTGCCCGACGTCGCTGGTGACGATCGCGTCACCGCCGGTGGCCTCGTACAGCGCCTCGATCATGTACTGGGGCTTGATCTCGGAGTCCTTGGAGTCCTCGTAGCGAAGCGGGTGGCGCTCCCGCCACGAGCGGATGCGCGACCACCACTCCTCGAGCCGGCTGGACTCGGGCTCGAGCGATCGGTACTCGGCCGTGAGCCGCGGGACGATGTTCCGCGCGTCGCCCACGATCGGGATGTGGGCGGGGACGTTCTTGGAGATTTCCGCGGGGTCGATGTCGATGTGGATGAACTTCGCCCGGGGGGCAAACTCATCCAGCTTGCCGGTGATGCGGTCGTCGAACCGGGCACCGATCGCACAGATCAGGTCGGCCTCGTCCATCGCGTAGTTGGCGGCCCGGGTCCCGTGCATGCCGAGCATCCCCAGCCACTGCTCGTGCGGGGCCGGGAACGCGCCCAGCCCCATCACAGTGCACGTGACGGGGAACCGGTCGGCGGTCACGAGCTCGGTGAGCTCCGCCGCCGCGTTCGCGTTGATCACTCCGCCCCCCGCGTAGATGACCGGGCGCCGGGCGTTCGCCAGCGCCTTGGCGGCGAGCCGGATCTGCTTCTGGTTGCCGTCGATCGTGGGCTGGTACCCGGGGAGGTGAACGTCCGTGACCGGCTCGTAGTTGATGTCGGCGCGCGACAAATCCTGGGGGATGTCCACGACAACCGGTCCCGGGCGCCCCGTCCTGGCGATGTGGAACGCCTCGTGGATCGTCCGCGGGATCTCCAGCGGATGCTGGATCATGAAGCTGTGCTTGACGATCGGCATCGTGATCCCGATCGTGTCCGCCTCCTGGAAGCCGTCGGTCCCGAGCAGCTCGGTCCGCACCTGGCCGGTGAGGAACACCACCGGCACGGAGTCCATCATCGCGTCACAGATCGGCGTGACGAGATTCGTCGCGCCCGGGCCGCTAGTCCCGATCGACACGCCGACCTTGCCGGTCGCCTTGGCGTAGCCCTCGGCTGCGTGGCCGCCGCCCGCCTCGTGGCGCACCAGGATGTGGCGGATGCCGGCGTCATAGAACGCGTCGTAGGTGGGGAGGTTGGCGCCGCCGGGCAGGCCGAATACGACGTCGACGCCCTCGGCCTTGAGGCACTCCATCAGGGCGTCGACTGCGCGCATCGCGGCGGTGCTCCTTACTTTCGGTGACGAGGGATGGGTCCGGCTCCGGGTACGCGCGAATCCTCCGCGCGCTGCGGAACGGCCGAGTCTAACAGTGGGTTTTGGCTAGTTCGCTAGGCCGGGCGGCGGCGGACCGACGCCTCGGACGGGATCACGACGTCCGGGTATTCCAGCTCGGTCCCGCACCTCGTGCATAGCGCGTCGTGGAGCTTGACGACGCGTCCGCATCCCGGGCAGGTCCGTCTCAGCTCGCGGTCCTCGCGTCGATAGCAGACCGCCGCCAGCAGCCCCACGATCGGCACCAGCGCCGAGATCAGGAACCACAGGACGAACGAGCTCCCCTTCATCCGTCCGACCAAGCCCCCGGCCAGCCCGAAGAATAGGCAGATGATGACGTAGCCTGCGCCCGCCACGGGGCGCGCCTACCAGATGAGTGTCTTGAGTGCCCACAGGATCGCCACCACCAGCGCAACAGCGGCGACCGTCCAGAAGATCGCGATCACGAATCCGATCACGAGCTTCAGCACCAGCGCCACGGCGACGATCAGGACTACCCCCGCGAGCGCCTTCCGGAGAACCGGGGTGTGGTGCGGGCGGGCGGCCTCGACTTCAGTTTGCATGCGACAAGCGTACCGCCCGGATCTCGCGGATCCGAAACTGACTTCGGATTTTCTTCAGTCGTGGGTGCGCTTCAGATAATCGAAGCGCTTCTCACGCTGGGCGGGAACTCCATCGAAGCGAAGCCGCGCGAGTCGGTAGCGCCGCACCGGAGCTGTTCCGGCCGGAAGCGGGCCGCCGCGACGATCCTCGAGGAGCATGACCCTGGAAGTAGACGCTGGACGTGTCATGGGCGCAATCTTGCTCCCGATGCCTAAAGGCCACATTGGCCGTGGGTACAAAGTTGCTGAAGCGCAGTCGTCCCTAGGGCCTTAGGTCTCGCGACGCCCCCGGGCGTCCCGCGCGGCCGCGGTGACCGCATCCCGGGCCGGGACGGGCAGCCGCCGCCTCAGCCGCCACGGCGCACCTGAGAAGGCGAGATTTGCCACGGTGGCGAACCCGAGCTCGTCCTCGCGCAGCGCCAGCAGGAGATGTGCGATCCGGTCGCCCGCCGGAAGCTCGGGATCGGTCGCCTTCACGCAGTAGCAGTGAACCCTGCGCCCACCGGGGCGCACCAGCAGCGCCCCCGCCTCGCCGACGAGCCAGACCCCGAGCTTGGCGCGCTCCAGCACGAGCCCCGTGCGCGCGTGAAGCTCTCGCGCCCGATGGCCGATCAGATCGCCGAGCAGCCCGACCGCCAGCCGCTCGGCCGCCCCGCCGGCCGGCCTGCGAGCCCGCACCACCCCGGCGCCGCGCACCGCGTACAGCTCGGGTATCGCCCAGGCGTGTGCGAACGCGATCACCGAGATGGGAATCAGGATCGGCTTGAGGACCGCCAATCCCACGCCGACCGCGATGAACGGCACCACTAGGCTGACCGTCGAGAGCGTCCACAGCCACCCCTCTCGCGTGAGCGTCCGCTCGCTCGCGCGAGGGCGCCAGTGGACGCTCGCCAGCTCGGGAAGTCCGCCCGCGCCGGATGCGCTCGAGACTGCCGTATCAGCCCCCAGCGATCGGGCGCCGCAGGATCACGGTCGGCGCGTCGAGCGGCAGCTCGCGTACGTGCTCGGCGTGACCCTCTCCCTGGGAGACGACCGCGTAGTAGCCCTGGTCGAGCTGCTCGCGAAAGGCGGTCACGGCGGCCTCGACGCTCGCGGGGTCTTCGGTCCTCCACTCCGCCAGCGTCGTGTGCCCGGTCTGGTCCATGCGGATGAGTCGTGACATCGACGGGCCTCCTGGTTCGGGGCCCGACATGCTACGCCTGCCGGAGGCGCTCCAGGATCAGCCGCCGCACCTCTCCGCCGTCGGCCCGCCCCTTCGTCTCCCGCATGACGTAGGCGACCAGCGGGCCCGTCGCCCTGTCGTTGCCCCCGCGGACCTGTTCGGCCGCCGCCGGGTCGGCCGCGATCGCCGCTTCGACCAGCTCGGCGAGCTGCCCGTCCTCCCCGGCCTTGATCGCGCCGAGGCCCTCGCGCTCGACGATCGCCCGCGGGTCTCCGCCCCGCTCCACGAGCATGGTGAGCACCTCGCGCGCGGCGTCGCGGCTGACCTCGCGCGCCTGAACCATCGCCGCCAGCGCGGCCAGGCTCTCCGGCGCGACGTTCGACCGCGCGGGATCTGCGTTCGACCCGATGCGCTCGATCAGCTGCTCGATCCAGTTGGCGATCGCGCTCGGGTCCCTCCCTCCACCGTCGGCCGCGAGCGCGCGCTCGAAGTACGCGGCGAGCTCCGGCCGGAACGTGAGCATCCTCGCGCGCTCCGCGCTCAGCCCGAGCTCTCGCTCGAACCGGGCCGCGCGCTCGATGGGCAGCTCATCGGGGAGCTCGGCGCGGGCCCCATCCAGCATCTCGGGCGTGACCAGCAGCGGTACCAGGTCGGGCTCGGGGAAGTACCGGTAGTCGTGCGCCTCCTCCTTCGAGCGCAGCGGAGTCAGCCGGTCGCCCGCCGGGTCGTAGTGCAGGGTCTCCTGCACGACCGTATCTCCGCTCCCGAGCAGCTGCACCTGTCGCTCGATCTCCTTGCGAACCCCGCGCTCCAGGAACGCGAACGAGTTCATGTTCTTGAGCTCGGTCTTCGTGCCCAGCTCGTGCGTCCGGGAAGGGCGGACCGAGACGTTGGCGTCGCAGCGCAGCGACCCCTGCGACATGTCCACGTCCGAGACGCCGATCTGGCGCAGCGTCTCGCGCAGCACCACCAGCCAGTCTCGTGCCTGCTCGGGCGAGCGGATGTCCGGTTCGGTCACGATCTCGACCAGCGGGGTGCCGCAGCGGTTGAAGTCGACCCAGCTCCGGTCGGCCCCGTGGATCCTCCCGCTCTGCCCCAGGTGGTTGAGCTTGGCCGCATCCTCCTCGAGGTGGACACGATGGATCCGCACCTCCCCCAGCCGGCCGCCACGGCACAGCGGAATGTCGTACTGGGAGATCTGGTAGCCCTTGGGGTTGTCCGGATAGAAGTAGTTCTTGCGGTGGAAGATCGACCGCCCCGCGATCTCGGATCCGAGCGCCAGGCCGATGCGCAGCGCAAAGTGCACGGCACGCTCGTTGGCCACCGGCAGCGCTCCCGGAAGGCCGAGGCACACCGGGCAGGTGTGGGTGTTCGGAGGCTCGCCGAAGGTGACGTCGCAGGCGCAGAACATCTTCGTTCGCGTCTTCATCTGGACATGGATCTCGAGCCCGATGACCGGCTCGTAGCCGTGCTCAGACACGGGCCGCGTTCCCGTCGAATCCGATCGCGGACTCGAGCGCGTATGCGGCGTCGAGGAGGCGGCCCTCGCTGAACGCCGGGCCCGCGAGCTGGAAGCCCACCGGGAGCCCGTCGCTCAGTCCGCACGGAATCGAGATCGCGGGGATCCCCGCCAGCGACATCGGCACCGTGCAGAAGTCGTTGAGGTACATCGCCAGGGGATCGTCGGTCTTGGCCCCGAGCTCGAATGCGGCCCACGGGCTCGTCGGCGTGACGATGAAATCGAAGGCCTCGAACGCGTCACGGAAGTCCTCCGAGATCTTGGTCCGGACCTTCTGCGCGGTTCCGTAGTACGCCTCGTAGTAGCCGCTCGACAGCGCGTAGGTTCCGAGCATGATCCGCCGCTTGACCTCGGCGCCGAAGCCGGCGGAGCGAGTGCGGTTGTACATCGTGATCAGGTCCGACGAGCCGTCCACCCGCAGCCCGTAGCGAACGCCGTCGAACCTGGCCAGGTTCGCCGAGGCCTCCGCCGGCGCGATCAGGTAGTACGCGGACAGGGCATGCGGCGCGTGGCGCAGCCGGCACGGCTCGACCGAGGCGCCGAGCTCCTCGGCGAGCTTGAGCGTGCGGTCGAACTGCTCGCGCACGCCGGCCTCGACGCCCCCCTCCGACCCGGCCAGCTCCTCGGGGACGCCGAGGCGTATTCCTTGGAGCGACTCCGCGCTCGGCGGCTCGATCTCCCCTGGGAACTCGAGCGACGTCGAGTCGCAGGTGTCCCGGCCCACCATGTGGCGCAGCAGCAGCGCCGCGTCGGTCACGTCGCGTGTGAGCGGCCCGGCCTGGTCGAGCGAGGACGCGAACGCGATCATCCCGTAGCGCGAGCAGGCCCCATAGGTGGGCTTCATCCCGACGATTCCGCACAGAGCCGCCGGCTGGCGGATCGATCCCCCGGTGTCGGTGCCGATCGCCCACGGAGCGAGCCCGGCCGCAACCGCGGCGGCGCTTCCTCCGGACGAGCCGCCCGGAACCCGCGTCCGATCCCACGGGTTGAGCACCGGCCCGAAGCCCGAGTTCTCGTTGGAGGAGCCCATCGCGAACTCGTCCTGGTTGGTCTTGCCGAGCAGCGGCGCGCCCGCTTGGTTCAGCTTCGCCACGACCGTGGCGGTGTAGGGCGGCCGGTATCCCTCGAGGATCCGCGACCCGGCCTGGCTGGGGATCCCCTCGGTGCAGAACAGGTCCTTGACGGCCAGCGGGACGCCTCCGAGCGGCGTGTCCGGCTGATCGCCGCCGGCGGGTGGCCCCTCGGCTACCCAGGTGAACGCGTTCAGCTCGTCTTGCTCGGCGCGCTCTCGGTAGGCGTCGAACAGCTCGCGTGCCTCGATCTCACCGGACCGCACGGCGGCGGCCGCCGACGCCGCAGGCAGATCGAGCAGTTCGCTCACGCTTCCGAGGGTCCGGGAGTGGGCACGCCGAAGCCCTTCCCGGCCGGAGTCTCCACCGGCTCGGGCGCCTGCTCGAGCGCGATTTCGACCGGAAGGCAGGGCCGGGGCTCGTCGGCCCGGAGCACCCCGGCCACGTCGATCACGTGCGAGGTCGGCGGGACGCCCTCCAAGTCGAGCTCGCGGATCTTCTCGACATGGTCGAGCACCTTGGACAGCTCGGCGGCCATCCGCTCCACCTCGGGCTCGCTCAGCTCGAGCCGTGCCAGACGGGCAACGTGAAGGACCTGCGCGCGCTCGAGCATGTGGAGCCCATTCTAGGAACGGCTTTCAGCCCACGGATCGACCGTGGGGATCACCGCCGGGGCGTCCTTCGGTGAGATGCCCTCCCTCCGCATCGAGGAGGTGCCGCCGTACGCGATCGCGAGCGCACCGGCGAGACCCACCCAGCCGCCGGTCTTGCGGGCGCCGGGAGGCGAGATCCCCACGCGGTAGATCAGCCATGCCGCTGTCAGCGCGCCGAAGATCGCCACCAGCACCCCGAGCGCGACCGGAACCGCCGGCGCCCGGCGCGTGGCCTGGAAGAACAGGAGCGCCGCCGCCAGGACCAGCGTCACGACCGCGAGCCAGCGAGAATGCTGCAGGCCGTTCCAGCCGTCCCACGGATGCGACCTGCCGAACCACGGCAGCAACAGCATCGAGGCGAGCAGCACGGCGCTGCCCGCCCCGACGATCCACTCGCCGCGGTGAAGCCTCGACAGATCGAAGCTCATCCGCGACCTATATCAATTTCTGGATTCGGTTTCCTCAGGCGGTCGGCGGACCGGAAGATCCGGGAGGGCCGGTCGGCGCCGGCGGTCCTGTCGTCCGGGGCGGAGCGACGGCGGTCGCGTTCCGCGCCTGAAGCGCGAAATACACGAGCGCGATCACCAGCGCCGCGCCGATCCAGAAGCCCACACCCAGGTTGCTGAAGTGCCCCAGGTGGAAGATGAACTTCAGGCCCATGAACAGCGCGGTCGCAAGTGCGAGCACAAACCGCGTGGCCGTACGGCTACCGCCCACCGCCGGGACCGCTGTCTGAGGCGACAGCTGCTCGACCAGCAGATCCAGAAGGATCAGCACGGCGGAGATCACGGCAAGGACACCAAGCCATCCGTCCGGGGCGTCGGTCGCCGTCAGCGAACCGCCGAACGAGATCGACGTGGACCCGACGGTAACTGTGCCGCCGAACGAGAACCACGCCAGGATCAACAAGTCCAGCAACAGCAAAAGCGCGAGGCCGCCGACGAGCCAATCGTCGCGGCGGACGTTTTCCACATTCACGGTAACCCCCTCCTGAGGAGCACTGTGGTCAGGCCTAAAGATTCGATACGCGTAGTCGCCCTCCTGCCGGCTCGGGACCGGCGCTGTCAACACTACCGCCGCGCCGCTCCGGAAGCCATGGGGGTCTCCACGGATGCCCGTAGCGGCGCCCTCGCCCTGGCGCGCTGCTCGCGGATCGCCTCGAATGCGCCGATCGCGATCCCGTAGGCACACACCACGCCGAGCACCGCGCCGAGCTTCTGGTCCACTACGTCCGACGGCGCGGGCAGGTCGATCAGTACCCGGTAGGTGAGCAGCAGCGCGGTGAGCGACCCGAGCGCTGCGACCCCCAGGCGGATGAGAGCGAGGGTGCTCCGGGAGACGTGAACGAGGTGGACCGCGAGCGCGGCCGCGGCGGCGAGCACCGTCAGGAGCATCAGCCAGCGCACCACGGCGAGGGCGCTCCAGGCGTTCTCGGTGCTCACCGCCTGCGCGTGGGCCGAGGTGCCGGGGACTCCGGCCACGCCGTACCACCGGGCCGCGAACATCAGGATCAGCAGGAGCAGGGCGCTGACGCCGGCGATCACCTCCCCGTGCGTGAGCGCCGCCCGCGGGTCTGCGCGGACCTCGGGCACCGGGTGATCTAGCTCCGCTGGAGCTCCGCGTCCCGCTGGAGCTCCGCGGCCGTCAGCGTGTTCCGCATCAACATCGCGATCGTCATCGGCCCCACTCCTCCGGGCACGGGCGTGATCAGACCCGCCTTCTCGGCCGCCGCCTCGAAGTCCACGTCTCCCGTGAGACCGTCCTCCGTCCGGTTGATACCGACGTCGATCACGGCCGCGCCGGGCTTCACGTGATCGGCTCCGATCAGCCGGGCCGCCCCCGCCGCCGCGATCAGCACGTCCCCCCGCGCGCACACGGCCGGGAGGTCCCGGGTCCGCGAGTGGCACATCGTGACGGTCGCGTTTCGCTGCTGGAGGAGCATGGAGACGGGCTTGCCGACCAGATTGGACCGGCCGACCACCACCGCCTCGGCCCCCTCGAGCGTCACCCCGTAGCTGTCGAGCAGCTCGATCACCCCGAGCGGCGTGCACGGCCGCAGCCCCGGCGTTCCCTGGAGAAGGCGCCCGGCGCTGATCGGGGTGAGGCCGTCGACGTCCTTCTCGGGCGCGATCGCCGCCGTGAGCGCGGCCCCGTCGAGCTCCTCGGGGACGGGGAGCTGGAGCAGAATCCCGCTCACCTCGGGATCCTCGTTGCACTCTTCGATCGCTGCCAGAACCTCTTCCTGGGCGGCATCGGAGGGCAGGTGGCGGTGGAGGTCGACGATCCCGATCTCGGCGGAGGCCTTCCGCTTGTTGGCCACGTAGATGGCCGAGGCGGGGTCGTCGCCGACCAGGATCGTGGCGAGCCCTGGCGCCCGCTCACCGCGGGAGGCGAGCGTTTCGACCTCGCGTGCCACCTCGGCGCGGACCCTGGCCGCCACCTCGCGTCCGTCGATGATCGTCGCTGACATTACGCTGGACGCTAGACGATCGGCGGGACGGGCCGGTCGAGTCTCCACATCTCGGTGTCGCCGATGCCTTTCAGGTCTTGCGACTCCAGCGCTTCGAACGACACGGATGCGTCCTGCTCCCCTAGGACGCGCCGGTATCCCTCGTCGACCACCACCATGTCCGGCGCGGCCACGTCGACCAGCCGGCTCGCGAGGTTGACCACCGGACCGAAGTAGTCGCCGCTGCGGACCAGCACCGGCCCGGCCGCCAGACCGGCGCGCGCCCGCGGCAGCTCGTCGCCACCGCATCCGCTGATGATCGCAAGCGTCGCCGCCGCGGCGCCCGTGGCCGACGGGAATACGACCATCGCCTCGTCGCCGATGAGCTTGACCAGCCGGCCACCTCCCTCGGTGACCTCGTCCCACGCCAGCGCCTCGAAGCGGCCGAGCACGCGGCCGAACGACGCGGCGTCGAGCCCAGTGCTCGCGCGCGTGAAGTCGACGAGGTCTATGAAACCGACCACCAGCTCCGGCTCCGGGCCGCTCTCGGTCGCGGCACGCCGTCTCACGGCCTCGTCGAGCAGGCGCCGCAACCCATACATGATCAGCCAGCCCAGCCGGGAGCGCTCGAGTCCCCGCTCGAGCGCTTCGGCGACCGAGTGCTGCCGGAGCCCCATCGCCTGCAGTTGCGGGAGCACGTCGACCTGCTGCTCCGCGATCCGCGCCAGGTGTCCGCTCACCGTGCGCGCCTCGCGCACGATGAGCTCGAGCGCCCGCTCGCGCTCGTGACCCTCGAGCGACGGGATCCCCTCGGCGGCGATCTGAAGCGCCCGGATGTCCTCCTCGGTGTACGCCGGCTCCTCAGGCGCGACGTCCGGGAACCCCAGCGCGCGCCATAGCGGGTCGGCGATCTCGTGGTCCACCCCGGCCCGCTCGCACAGCACCGGCCAGGTGAGCTTCCGCTCGCCCAGCCGCGCCAGTCCCTCCGCGACGCGCTCGGCATCTCGTGGGCTGTCCCCCGTGCCGCTCACGGGAGCCGGGCACCGCCACTCGCCACCGCTCCCCGCGCCCTCATCGCCGGGTGATCGGCGCGAGGTCCGCGACCAGCTTTCGCTCGGAACGGTCCTTGCTGAAGCGGATCACGACGATCCCTCCGGGCTCGATCCCGGTGACGACTCCCTCCCCGAAGGTGGGATGGACCACGTCCTCGCCGAGGCGGTAGGCGACCGGCGCCGCCTCATCGCGCGACCACGCGGCCTCCGAGCCTCCGCCGGACGCCCACGACGTCGCGCGAGCGCGGATCCCCGCGAACGTCGGGCGCTGCTCCTCGCGGTCGGTGAGCCCGGCGGGGATCTCGCTCAGGAACCTGCTGGGGGCGCCCCAGCTCCGCGAGCCGAACACGTTCCTGGTCCGCGCGTAGGTCAGGTACAGATCGCGCTCCGCGCGCGTGATGCCGACGTAGCAGAGGCGGCGCTCTTCCTCGAGGCCCCCCTCGTCGAGCGCGCGCGAGTGCGGGAAGACTCCCTCCTCGCAGCCGATCATGAAGACGATCCCGAACTCGAGCCCCTTGGCGTTGTGGAGCGTCATCAGCGTCACCAGGCCCTGGTCGTCGGTCCGCTCGTCCGCGTCCGACCGCAGCGAGACCTGCTCCAGGAACTCCGCCAGCGACCGCGACTCGGAGTCCGTCTCGTCGTACTCAGCCGCCACGTTGACGAGCTCCTCGAGGTTCTCGATCCTCCCCTGCGCCTCGATCGTCCGCTCGGCCTCGAGCCACTCCAGATAGCCGCTCTCGCGCAGGACGTCCTTCAGCACCTCGGCGACCGGTGCCCCGGACTCCGCTCGCTCGCGCAGCACGTGCATCGTGCCCATGAACCGCCGCAGAGCGTTGACCGCCGCCCCGCTCAGGCTTGGGACCCGCTCGGGCTCGGATGCGGCCTCCCAGATCGAGACGCCCGTGGTGTTGGCGTGCGACAGCACCCGGGACAGCGAGGTCGTGCCGATCCCCCGCCTCGGGGAGTTGACGATCCTCGTAAACGATCCCGCGTCCTGCGGGTTGACCAGCACCTGGAGGTAGGCGATCGCGTCCTTGATCTCCGCACGCTCGTAGAACTTCGTGCCGCCAACGACCTGATATGCGATCTCCGCCCGGGTCAGCGTGTCCTCCAGCACCCGCGATTGCGCGTTCGTCCGGTAGAAGACCGCGATCTCGGCGCGCGACACGCCCTCGTCGAGCAGCCTGACGATCTCCCCGGTCACGAACCGGGCCTCCGCGTGCTCGTCCTCGAGCTCACGGATCTTGACCGGATCGCCCGACCCGAGCTCCGACCACAGGCTCTTCGACTTCCGGCCGCGGTTGTTCGCGATCACGGCGTTGGCGGCGTCCAGGATGTTCTGCGTCGAGCGGTAGTTCTGCTCCAGCCGCACCACGTGCGCGTCGACGAAGTCGTCCTCGAACTCGAGGATGTTGCGGATGTCGGCGCCGCGGAACTGGTAGATCGAGTTATGGGTGACGAGCCCGTTGGCGATGAAGTTATGCGTGTCCGCGATGTCCAGATCGAACACCGGCCGGTCTAACGTGACTGAATCGACCGACTCGACGACGTCGTAGTCGCCATGCTCGTCGAACATCACCATCCCTGGACGGACCGAAGATGCGGCCGTGAACGGAAGCGAGTTGCCGTTTATCTGGTCGCGGTTGGCTCCGAGGCGGGCCACCGGACGTATCACCACATTGTCTAGAGCGTGAGCGATCTCTTCGGCGATGCGTCGAACCTCCCCCATGTCGCGGTTCGCGGTCTCAAAGCGCCAACCGGAAGATCCGCGACGGGCGGGCCGCACGCTGTAGCCAAGCTGTTCCAGCGTCTTCTTGCCGCCCGCGTCATAACCAAAGAGCGCGATTCGATGCAACGGTGTCCGCCCACGATGCTCGCCGCAGAGCGCGATTGCCAGGCGCCTACGCCGCACCTCGGTAGCCGTGTAGGTCGCCGGTTGGAAGTGCGGACGGTCAAATGACAGCCCCGTGTCGCTCAGTAACTGTTTGCCACTCTGCTCCGTGTCGTGCTCCGCGAACAGCCGATCGAGCAGCGCCTGATCCCCGACCAGGGATCGTCCGGCGTCGTTCCCGTTCTTCCGAGCAATAAAAGGCAGTGTCGGGAGCCCGTAGCGCACAGCCAACAGCGCCTCCGAATATCGTGCCTCAGCCTCGGATGCGTGAACCGAAACCACCCAGGCCGCATCTGCGTGCTCTCCGCGGCATCGCAATACGACACCGACCAGCGGTTTCTCCTGGCCGTTTTTATACGTGCGCGAGGTGCCGACACGGAAGCCTCGATCCCGCCTCCACATGACGTACGTCATGAAAAGATCCGGCGTGCTCCCGACCCTGTAGCCGGCGAAATGCACGTGCTCGGGGGTGCTCACGACTCGGCGCCCCGATCTCGTCGTGATTGCGACGCCCTCGGTACTCCGAGCGCCGTGCACCCGTAGCACCCTGGCAGGACGAAGATCGCCGCTTCCGAAGTTGGAGAGGATCGAGTCCCCTACTCGAACTCGCTCGATCGGCCGCTTGCTTCCGTCGGCCATCGTGACCAGCGTCCCCTCGATAAGACATTGATCGGGGTCCCCGACCACCGACAGGTTCCGGTGCTCGGAGGCGAGTAGCTGCAGCCACCGGTACTGCGCGTGGTTGGTGTCCTGGTACTCGTCGACCAGCACGTGGCGGAAGCCGTCCGCGTACCGGTCGCGCACCTCCTGGAACAGCTCGAGCACGTTGACCGCGCGGACCAGGAGGTCGTCGAAGTCCATCGCGTTCATCCGGTGGAGCTGGCGCTCGTACTCGCGGTACACGTCGGCGACCGTCTGCTCGAAGTACGAGCCGACCATCTGCGCGTACGCATCGGCGTCGCGCAACAGATTTTTGGACGCGGAGATCTGGGCGCCGATCGCCCCCGGCGTGAAGCGCTTTGGGTCGATCCCGAGCTCGTCCAGGCAGCGCTTGATCAGCCGCCGCGAGTCAGCCTGGTCGTAGATCGTGAACTGCCGGGTGTACCCGAGCTTGTCCGCGTGGGCGCGGAGCATCCTCGCGCAGGCCGCGTGGAACGTCATCACCCACATCGCCCGGACCCGCCCGCCGACCAGCAGGCCGGCGCGGTCCCGCATCTCCCCCGCCGCCTTGTTGGTGAAAGTGATCGCGAGGATCTCGTTCGGCCTGGCCGCCTCGGTCGCCAGCAGGTACGCGATCCGGTGCGTCAGCACCCTGGTCTTGCCCGACCCGGCGCCGGCCAGGATCAGCAGCGGCCCGCCTGGGTGCATAACCGCCTCCCTCTGGGGGTTGTTCAGCCCCTCCAGCAGGACATCGAGGTCGGTGTGGATCTCAGGCATTGGCGCCCAGCCAACGGTAGCGACGGACGTGGTCGTCGCACCCCCAGCGGGCGGCACGAAACCGGCTTCGTGATTGAGCTTTCGCTGCCCCGGATATACCGTCCCTCGTCCGTTCCGCAGGATGAGGTCGTGGTCAAGGAGGTACCGAATGTCGCGTCCGAGGTTCCGAGCAGTTGGTGTCGTAGTCCTAGTCGCACTATCCGCGCTGGCCCTGTCGGGCGCAGCTCGGGCGGGTGGTCCCGGCGTGTGGACGAAGCTCGCCGACGTGGACAACCCCTCCGACACGGTCGGCATGTTGCGAGGTGCCGACGGCACGCTCCATGTCGTGTGGCTGGCGAAGAGGGCGGGCGACGGCACCCATGCGTACGGCACGTCGACCATCTCGCTGGCGGGCAAGCTCCTGGCCACGGGCACAGCTCTTTCCGGCTGGGCCAGCTTGGAGCCGGATCCACAGCTCGTCAAGGATGGCTCCGGGATGCGCCTGGTCTTCGAGGGCAACACGGGAGCCAGTGGCTGCTACCTGGACGGCGCAGTCTTCACCGAGACCAGCGCCGACGGGTCGACGTGGAACCTCATCCAGGGGTCGCTGTCCAGCCACACCGCGGGAGTCGGCAACCTTGCCGCCACCGCGGAGGCGGACTCCACGACGCCGGTGGCGACCTTCGCCGGCGGCCACCTGTTCCACGTCGGCGTAGATCCCAACTGCCCGGCCTCGAGCCCCGACGGCACGATCACCCCGACGGCCGGCTCGTCCCAATCCAATCCCGCGATCGTCACCGACCCCACGACCGGCGCGGTCTCGGTGGCCTGGTACCAGTCGTTCTCGGGGCAGGGCTACTGGGTAGAGCAGATCCTCCCGACCCAGGGCGCGCCGATGGAGGCGCCGGGCTCAGCGGGCACGCCAGGCGAGAACAACCAGCCGAATGAGCCGGTCGCGATCGCCGCACGAGTCGGAGGCGGGGTCTACATGGCCTACTGCTCGGCCACCTCCAAGCAGCCATGCGCCCACATCGACCTGTGGAAGGTCGGCTCGCCCACGGCGAGGGTGGTCCCCGGGTCCCAGAACACGACCGGCCCCCGCGTGGCCCTGACCGCGGATCCCCTGGGGAAGCTGTCGGTGGCCTGGTACAACGAGGCGAAGAACGTGATCCACTCAGCCCGGACCAACACGACCGCGACCGCGTGGGGGACCGTCCGGACGACGAAGCCGCCGCCCCACACCTCCGGGTTCATGGACATCCAGACGCAGGGCAGCTCCGGGCGGCTCGACGTCATGATCGTCAACCAGCTGTCGACGGCCGGGCTTCCGATCGGGATATTCCAGACTCAGATCCTGGCCGGGCTGTCGCTGACCGCGAAGCCAGGCGCGTTCAGCCACAAGAAGGCCAGGAAGGTCACCTTCACTGTCACCGACGCAGGGCAGCCGGTGGCCGGAGCCCGCGTGTCGTGCGTGGGCAAGCACGGGAGGACCGCCGCGAGCGGCAAGGTCAAGCTCAAGTTCCGCAAGGGCACGGGCGTAGGCAGGCACGGCTGCACCGCCACGAAGGCGGGCTACAGCATCGGCAAGGCCACGATCAAGGTCACATAGCCGCAGCCACATCCGGACGGTTGCGGCCACGACCCGCATTGCCGCCATGCTGTCGGGATGGCCGATTGCGTACAGGCGCTCCGCGACGCGTGTGCCCAAGTGGCCGCCCGAGCCCGGCACGTGCAGGTGGAGGAGGGATTGATCCCCGGCTACGCCGGAAGCCTCGCGCCCGTTCGCGAGCGTGACCACGACCAGCTCCACGGCGGCTCGCGCGAAGAGCTGGCCGCGATCTGGCTGACGCTCGACGCGATCAACTTCGGCTCTGGCTGGTTCCCGACGCTGAGAAAGCGGCCCGGGCGCTCCGGGTACTCGACGATCGCCTCCGGGATCGCTGACCGTTTCCGCGCTCGCGGGCCCTGGAGCGCCCAGGAGCTGGCGGCGATCCGGGCCGACGAGGTCGCGCTGACACTCGGCCAGGATCCGGGCCACGAGCTGATGGCGCTGTTCGCACAGTCGCTGAACGATCTCGGGCGCCGCCTTCTCGACGAGCACTCCGGGAGCTTCACGGCGCTCGTCGACTCAGCCGGCGGCTCCGCGGTCGCGCTGGTCGTCTGCGTCGCCGCCTGGGACTGCTTCGCCGACAGCTCTTCCTATGAGGGCTTCGATCTCCCGTTCCTGAAGCGAGCCCAGATCGCCGCCGCCGACCTCCACCGCGCCGGGGTCGCCCGCTTCGGCGACCTCAACCGCTTGACCATGTTCGCCGACAACCTCGTGCCCCACGTGCTCAGGCTCGACGGGGTCCTTCGATTCGACGCCGGGCTCACCGCACGGATCGAGCGAGAGGAGCTGATCGAGCACGGCTCACCCGAGGAGGTCGAGATCCGCGCCTGCGCGGTCCACGCCGTCGAGCTGCTCGTCGCCGCCCGGCCCGGGCGCTGCGCGGCCGAGATCGATCAGGCGCTCTGGCTCCGGGGCCAGGGCGCGCGATACAAGGCCGCCCCACGCCATCGGTCGCGCACGACTGCCTACTGACCGGGGGCCGCCACCGAGAGCGCCTCCGCCCCCGGCCCCGCCCCCCTCTAGCATTGCCCGCGATGGGGGCACTCGAGGTCTTCCTGTTCGACAGCGGCACGCTTGCCCTAAATGGCGCGGAGGTGCCCGTCCCGTTCTTCCTCCTCCGCCATCCGCAAGGGGACGTGATCGTCGACGGCGGTAACCCGCTGGCCGTCGCCCGCGATCCCCGCGCACACTGGGGTGGGCTGGCGGACATCTTCGAAGTGCACATGCGCGAGGACCAGCACTGCGCCGCGCAACTCGAGGGGCTCGGCGTGGAGCCCGGGTCGATAACGCACATCGTCCAGACCCACCTCCACATCGACCACACGGGCGCGCTCGGCCACTTCCAGAACGCCACCGTCGTCGTCCACGAGCGCGAGCTGGAGGCGGCGAGGTCGGCGGACTCCCCCGAGGCCTCAGGGTACGTCCGGGCCGACTACGACCGGCCCGAGCTGCGGTGGGAGACCTTCTCCGGGGACCACGACCTGTTCGGCGACGGTGCGATCCGCCTGATGGAGACGCCGGGGCACTCCGCGGGCCACACCTCGCTGCTGCTCGGCCTCAACGACTCGGGGCCGATCCTCCTCACGGCCGACGCGTCCGACAACCGCGACCAGTGGGAAGGGCGGGCCCACCCGCGCGCGCTCTACTCGCGCCAGCAGGCGAATCGGTCCATGGAGAGGCTGCACCGGCTGGCCGAAGAGACGAGCGCGCTGGTCGTCTTCGGCCACGACCCGGAGAACTGGGCGAAGCTCGCCCAGGCGCCCGACAGCTACAGGTAGACGCGCCCCCTCAGGGACGGGGCACGCGCGCG
>Ga0209577_10001054_pt1 | contig 27586 bp, 25 predicted proteins | sample GraSoiAngelo_109_FD_185874 | JGI IMG/M metagenome (GOLD analysis project Ga0209577, IMG submission 185874) | Grasslands soil microbial communities from the Angelo Coastal Reserve, California, USA - 14_0903_12_20cm (SPAdes) (version 2) | ecosystem: Environmental > Terrestrial > Soil > Grasslands...
ACATGTCGCCGACGATGCCGTTGCCATACTCCATGAATGCTCGCCAACCCCGCGGGTGGATAAGCGGGTTATACGGCCGCATTGGAGCGGGACCGGTCCACATTTCATAGTCCAGGTAGTCGGGCGGAGCCGTGTCTGGTGGATTACTTTCGTTCCGCATGTGGTAATAGCAGTAGATTTCCACTAGCCCGACTTTCCCCAATTTGCCTTCGCGGATCACTTTGTCACGGGCTTCAATCAAGTGCGGTGTGCTCCGCCTTTGCGTTCCGACCTGCACCACCCTATTGTATTTGCGGGCCGCTGCCAGCATGGCCTGGCCTTCGATGACGTCAACGCTGATGGGTTTTTGGCAGTAGACATCCGCGCCCGCCTTCACCGCTGCGATCATGGGCAGGCAATGCCAATGATCGGGAGTCGCGATCAACACGATGTCCAGATCCTTTTCCGCCAACATGGCCCGATAGTCATTGAAGCTGCGCGGCTTCTTTTTCGAATCTTGCCGGTTGGCAACCAACTCGACCGCCTCCGTTAGCATGCGCCGGTCCACGTCGCACAACGAAACAACTTCGACGGGAGTGGTGTCAGGCGCAATTTGGAGTAGCCGAAATAAGTCCGTCTTCCCATACCAACCGCATCCAATCAGGCCGACTCGCTTCGCTTTAGGACCATTCTGTTGGGCGCGAGGCAGTGTCGCCAAGCTTAAAGCTGCGGCACTGGTGCGCAGGAATTGACGGCGATTCATGTTTTTCATCGCTTTGATTATGTTGTCGTTCGCCAAAGCTCCGGCGGACTTGAAATCAATAACATATCTGCCGTCATCTCCACCAGCGTTCTGGTATAACTCCTCGCCTTATTTTGATTTCATCGCGGGTTCCACTCCACTTGGACAAGTCTGGGCAAGCTTTTTGAGTTGAAGAATCGGAAGCAATCTCGGCTAAGACCAGCTGAAAGGGGGATTTAACGCTGTCGGGCGCGAGTCGAATTGAACCGCTGACCTCCTGGTCTTGCACCATGCGCTCTTCGGCTTTTTCGTGTGTTGTAAGTGAGCCTAAAAGAAATGGTTGGGGCGAATGGATTTGAACCATCGACCTCCTGAATCCTGCCTTGTTGGTACACATGGCACACAACGTAGGCGGTTCAACTCCGCCCGGTCCCGGTAGCTACTTTGTTCTTTGCCGGTCGTGGAAATCGAACAGGTAAGCCCGCCTTGCCAAGCTAGTTTCACCGGACGAGTACGTTCGCCCTGCCCGCGGTCGGCTCGGTTTCTTAGGCGGCGTGTCCGTGGGAATGATCATTTCTCTCACTTCGCAGGAGCCCCCAACTCTCACGCCCTAATCGCCTTGCCGTCTCAGGTACTCTCCGGGAGGTAACACAAGAATGCCCTCAATCCTCTGGCCGAAGTATGATCCGAAGTGCCGAACGTCCCACTCAAAAAGTGTGTGGCACGAGCTTCGATGGCAGCTAGCAGGATCGGTACATCCTTCTCTGGCAAGGCAACCCCTCGCGGAAGTTCGCGCTGGGGTGCATCGAAGAACTGAACCTTTTCGGCTAACCTCACCAGCGGAGCTCTTTGAACTTCATTACTAAGGTTGATCCGGGCGGGTATGAGACCCCACGAGCGTGTCGCAATAACTGGAACATGGGAACGACCGGTCCTGGTTTTCTCACGCCTCGGATTCTCTCTTTTGTCGCTAGCGTGGCCACAATTCTTGTCATCGGTGTGCTTCAGGGGCCTAAAGCCGGGGTCCGGTCGCTCGCAATGAAAAAAGTCCCAAGGTGAATCCGAACCATCCATAATCTACCTGCAGTGCCCTTGGTAAAGTTTAGTTAGCGGGGAATCTGCTAAATGCAGCATCACCGTCCCAACAAGAATTCGCGCCGTGAGTTCCTGCGAGGTGCTGTGGCCCTCGCCTTAACGGAGCCCGCATTCATGCGCGTCGGGAAGAACCAGACAAGTCGAAAGATGCCGTCGGTTCTGGCTTACGTCGGTACTTATAGCTCTCCACAAGGTCCGGAGGGTACCATCGGTCATGGGCAGGGGATCTACCTGCTTGAGATGAATCCAGCGACTGGTGCTCTCCGTCAACGCGAAGTCTTTCCGAGTGATTTCAACCCGTCCTGGCTAGCCCTCGATCCTTCTCGAACGCACTTGTACTCAGCGAATGAAATTTCCAATTACAAAGGCACTAACTCCGGCTCCGTGAGCGCTTACTCGATAGAACCGGCAACAGGGCGTCTGACGTTATTGAATACGGCTAGTTCCGAGGGGGCGAGCCCTGCCCACATAAGCGTACACCCGTCTGGCAAGTACGTGTTCGTAGCCAACTACCAGGGGGGAACGGTGGCAGTACTCCCGGTGCGCTCGAACGGCGAACTCGGCGTCGCTACTGATGTCAAACAGGACAGCGGTACGATAGGTTCCCCCCGCGCAACCAGCGGACCTCCTGGAAGCTTTGCCATCAGCGGCCATGATAAGCCTCACGCACACATGATTCAGGCTGATCCCGCGGGTAAGTTCGTCGTGGCGAGCGATCTTGGATTGGATCAGATCTTCATTTGGAAGTTTGATGTGCGTACGGGCAGACTCTCGCAAACCAATCCGGCAAGCGTATCGCTGCCTCCTGGCGACGGGCCACGCCACTTCGCTTTTCATCCCAGCGGCCAATGGTTTTACTCGCTTCAGGAGGAAGGCTCGACGTTGGTAACGTACGACTATGACGCCGCAAGCGGAAAGCTTACAGCGAAGCAAACGATTTCAACTTTGCCGAAAAACTTCAAAGGGACCAATTTTACGTCGGAGGTTATGATCTCTGCGGACGCAAGATTTCTTTATGCTGCGAACCGGTTGCATGACAGCATCGCTTGGTTCGCGATCGGTGAGGGTGGAATACTCACCTTTGCCGGAGAGGAATGGACCCGAGGCGACTATCCGCGCAGCTTTAATATCGATCCCACGGGGAACTACCTCTACTCTTGTAACCAGAGAGCGGATGGAATCACGAGTTACAGAATTAACCGGGAAACGGGCGCGCTGTCCTTCGTCGGGCAATACACCGCCGTTGGTACCCCCGCGATTATTGTTTTCCTTGCTTAAACACTGGATTCTCAGTGTCTGCTCGGCAGCGATTAATATGTCAACGACAGTAGAATTCATGCTAAAGAACGGATCTACTTTCTCGGTTTGCATTTGGAGATCGCTCGTGGAACACGCGGCTCTAAAGTCCGGCACTTTCGCCATGGCTCTCCTGGTATCAACTCCGGCGCAAGGAGCAGACAATGCCAAAAGGCCTCTCCCGGCGTAAATTCCTCCAACACAGTGCTAGTGACCCGGACCCGATTTTCTTCCCCCCTAATTGTCCTTAGATTGGTCGGGGCGAATGGATTTGAACCATCGACCTCCTGGTCCCGAACCAGTGGATAAAATCACATAAATCGCTGTCCTGGTGTCACTTATTAGCTTTCGGGCCGTTCTCAGATTGACAAGTCATTTCGCCAAACTCCGTAGGAGCGGAATGTGTCGATCGAGTAACATGTTACACGGACCTCTTTTTGTGGAAGGACCAACACCGCTCAAGCGTTTGATCCGAACATGACTGCATGGAGCACGGCCTACCTCATTCATGGTCGGCCAATTGAGTTTTTGGTAGCTGAGCTAAGGGTTAGGCCTCTTTCATGCTCTCCTCACCAGATCGTCTGAAGCGTTTTGGACCGACGGATCTCACGGTCAGCAGTAAGCAGAGATAGCCCCTCAACGAGGGCCGTAGCTCCGATAATGCGATCCGCGGGATCTTTGGGATAAGCCGCTGGAAGTCCAATGGCGCGCACGCACGCGCGGCCGCTAATCGGCAGGGCGACGAACCGGGCCTCAACTTCCTGCAGGAAGGATTCGAGGCTGATGTCGAGTTGGATGCGGCCCTTACTCGCAAGTGTCGCTAGCTCCAAGAGGGTGATATCGGAGATAGCCAAGCCGTCTCCGTTCCTGCGCGCATTGTCGATCGCGGCCCTGGCTTTCTTTGAGATCTGGTCTTGGTCAAACGCCAGCCAGACAACAACATGCGTGTCGACGAGAATCACTTGAGCTCGCCCCAATCATCGGGGGAAATTGCGGGCCCAACGACGTCACCTGTAACAGCACCCTTTCCTGCGAGGAAGTTGTATATCTCGTCCGTGTCTGTGTTGACTGGGACGAGCTTCGCCACCGGCTTGCCGTGTTTAGTGATCACGACGGTCTCATGCTTGGCCTGAACCTCGTCCATGACCGCAAGACAGTTTGTCTTGAAGGAACCTGCTGCCATCTTCTTCATCCTGAGACTCCTAAATAGCTATGGTCATTATACCATGGTCACTTCTTCAGGCGTATTAAGCGAAGGTCGTATTGCCCAGGCCAAGGCGTCGGTTAAGGCTGCCATTTCTGTCTAACCAGGGAATTGGATAGGGATCGTCGCCGCCGTTCGCAGTCATCGGTTGTTGGTCGCGCGACCGATAATTTGCAAAAGGAATTGCGAGTGTGGGACCAGCGCCAACGCACTCGATTTCAGGATGTCTCTGCGACTGATGTGGGCGTGACGGCCTATGCGGGTCCATTAGTCTACCTCCAGTAAGCGAGTCGATACTAACCCAACGGGCGAGCTGATAACTTCCGGGTTGCCGTGATCCGACCAGAATGGGTCGCGCCCACTCTCTAGCCTGTAGGATGTTCAAGGCTTCGTATTCGTTCAGCTCTCCCATCGTGCTGATTCGAGGAAGTCAATATATAAGTTGACTTTAATAACATTCAGGCAAGTTATGACTTGACAGAACAGAACGCCTGTCAAGCCATAAGTTGACATGAAACGACGGCTTGAGCGGTTATCCTTCTCATTTTCAGCAGCCGGATCACGCTGGCTGCCCGTCTTCGCCCACAGGGAAATCCACAACGCGCCCATCTTTGATGAACGCCGCAATCCGTGCCTTATCTCCGAGAAGAACGGAGTACTGAAACTTCGGCATCTTCTGAAGAGAATCCCAGTCGCAGAGACTGATGGTCCGCGACCGATTCTTCAAAAACAGAAGCACCTCGGTCCGAGGCCATGAAATCTCGTCCACTACGTTGCGGAATTGCCGTCGGCTCGCATGAGCACGCTCCATGCTCCCTTTGCACGCTGCGTGATAAGAAGCATCGTCTGTCCATTTGCCAATAAGTTCCGCGCTGAGATCCAGGTCGTTCAGTTGAATCGCGCTGCTTAAATAACTGCCAAAGACAATCACTGACCCGATTCGGTACGCCAGATCGTCCCTTTCGTTCACTGTTCTAACCCGGTTCAGAAACTCTCGCAAAACCTTTTCCGCCGATTCACGCGACACCGGTTTGCCCGCATTTGCCATTCCGAAAGCATTCCCCTGAATCGTGGTCTCGTAGCAGACCTTCGCTTTGTTCAGTTGCGCATCCGAACGGCGGATCAATTCCAGATTCACCAATTCCTCAATCAGCCCTTCCGCTTTCCGACGCGATAAGACAAATGTTTCCGCGAGTGAATCAGTGCCGATGTGCCGGTCCCCGTGCTTTCGCAGATACTCGCGAAGCTTCAGACTGTCCAAGCCCGCCGTATTTTCTCCCTTCCGTATTCTCATCCCCACCTCTTTGTGCCGATCCGCTCGAAAACTGGAAAAGCGCTTTCCGCATTATCCCGCGATTTCGAAGGAGCGGAAACAGAGGTATTACCGCTCCCGTTTTTCTATATACGTTGTCTCACTGTTTCGCAAACCCTTCCTGGCCAACCCTGCGCCTGATCCGTCCGCTTCTTCTGTCAAGGGTCTTCGCTCCCCTCCGATGAACGCCACACCCCGGCGCCCTTGACAGCGGACGGACAAGGTCCTCCTCCCCCCCGGCCATGAAGGGCATTTGCCTTTCATGCACCGCTCCACGTTGCACGAAGGGCAAGACCCGAAATCACGAAGGAGCGAACGATGCAAACCGAACGAGCAGAGCTGTGTTTCCGGCATGGCAGTTCCGACAAGGCATACCACTTGCAGTTGGCGAGCGTGGGATTTGGCATTTCGCGTTTGCAGAAATGAAAAGAGAAATAGAGTCTCGTTCCGATTCTCCTTACATCTTTCCCTCCAACCGTCGCCGCTGACAATCGCGTTTGATTGCGTCTCGCTGGTGTTGGCGCGGACCTGACAAGCTGAAGATCTATCCTGGGGCGCCACACGGGATGTGCACTCAACGCCGACTTGCTCGCGTTCCTGACCGCGGACCTCCTGGCCCGAGACCAGGCGGCGATCGACTATATGTGTGTATGGTAAATTGTTGGTTCTAAGAAATGGTCGGGGCGAATGGATTTGAACCATCGACCTCCTGGTCCCGAACTGGAGTGTCGAAAAATCTAAGGCCTTGCGGGTGTCGCACTTACAAGCACCGTCGCCCAAAAATCCTGACCTCAGTTGGTCCACAGTTGGTCCACAACTTCTCAGCCAGATGAGAATTCTTCGTATCCCTCCGCGTGAGGTTCACACGGAGCAGTTGCGTATCCTGCGCTGTGGTCGCGATTTAAGTACGGCAAACCGGCAACAGCACAACAGCAGACTGGTCCGCGCCAGTATGCTCCGAGCCAGATAGTCTCCGCCTCGCTCATCCAATTTCCATCGTCAGAGAGCGAAGCGTTGCTGTTTAGGTAGTTCGTCCGCTCAGCGTGACCGTCCTGGAACTGAGCACATTCGGCCGTGCCGACATTCTGTCAAGGAAGAGGACCAAATTTTTGGACCCGGGAGCGGCGGCGGACGGAACTAGCAAAGCCTCGTAGCCCCGTTCTCTCGCTTCGGCAGCAATCTGCCTCGTTGCATTCACGTCGTTGCCGGTCAGAGAACCCTCTGCGATCCCACTTTTCTGAAGAACATCCGCGTCGGTGAGATCGAGAACGGCTTCCGATTTCACTTCGAATTCGTAAACCCACCACGCGCCTTCCGGGAATTGGTCGGGATCAACTCCGCGCTGTCTTAAACCTCTCGCGACTTCCTTGGCGGCGCTCGTCGCCTCAAGTGACGTGTAGAGCGCGCCAACTCATTTGGCGAATTGCAACGGCCGCCGGCTTTCAAGTAATTCGGCTCGTCAATTCTACGGTTGTTGCTGCCAGCCCCCGCCGAGCACCCTGTAAAGCTGCACGAGACTCTGGTACTCGATGCCGCGCGCCTCCGCGAGCGTGAGTTCAGCGGAAAACAGCGACCGTTGGCCGTCCAGCACCTCAAGATAAGTTGTCGTACCTCCCTTGTAGCGCATGTCGGACAGGCGAACGGATTCCTGCAAGTCCTTGACGGTATCCTCCTGGCGGACCCGCACCTGATGGAATTTCTGGTAGCCGATCAGCGCGTCGGACACATCCCCAAACGCCCGTTGAATGGTTTGTCGGTACGCTATTAGAGCCTGTTGATGCTGCGACTGGGCTACGCGCAGATTTCCTCGCAGCGCTCCCCCCGTGAAGATGGGCTGGCTCACTTGGGCGCCGTAAGACCAGATTCCAATCTGCGAGCCCATCAGGCTCGAGAAAGCGCTGCTCCGTCCGAAGGAGCCGCCGCCTGAGCCCGTCAGTGCGATTTGCGGAAAGAACTGCGCCTTGGCGACTCCGATCTCGGCGTTCGCGGCAACCAGGGTTTGTTCGGCCTCGCGAATATCAGGCCGGCGCTCGATCAACGATGAAGGCAGGCCCGGCGGCACTTCGGGAGGAAGCGGCTGCTCCACGAGCGGCCGTCCGCGTGGCGCGGCCTGCGGATAGTTGCCGAGGAGCATGCTGATTGCATTTTCCTCCTGCGCGATGCGCCGCTCCAAGTCAGGAATTTGGGCGTTCGCCGAATCAAGAACTTGCTGAGCCTGCAAGACGTCAAGCCTTGTGGCCACCCCGTGCTCGACGCGAAGATTGGTGAGCTTTACGGAGTCTTGCTGCGTCTTGACTGTCTCGCGCGTGATTTGAAGTTGAAGATCGAGTTGCAGGAGCGTGAAATAGCCGCTCGCCACGTCGCTCACGAGAGTTAGTATGACCGTCTGCCGCGCATCTTCTGTGGCAAGGAGTTCAGCGCGCGACGCCTCAGTCGCACGACGCAGCCGTCCGAAGAAGTCCAACTGGAATGCCGCGTCAGCAGTCAGGGTCAAGAAGTTTGATTTGGTCTGGAAGTTATGTTCTTTTCCGCCGCTGAAATCGCCGTTCCCTTGCACTTGCGGGAACACACGGGAACGCGCGATGGCAACCTGGGCACGCGCGGCGTTGATGTGCTCCGTAGCGAGCTGCAAATCGTAGTTCTGCTTGAGCGCTGTGTGGATGAGCTCTTGTAGTTGCGGGTCCTGGAAGACCTGCCACCAAGGAAGATCTGCATAGGATGCTGCTTGAGCCTGGACCTGGGGGTTTTCGCTCAGATCATGGTAAGCGGTTGGAGGTTGAACGACGGGCCGATGGTAGTTCGGGCCCACACTGCATCCAGCGACTAAGCTCGAGGACATCATGGCAGCCATGAATGCCGCCAGTTTCTGCATATGCTTGCTCCGCTGCTCTTTCTTCGGGCCTTTCTCGCCGTGGGCCATCTCAGTCCGCCTCCGCTGGAGCGGGCGTCGCCGGCAACGCCCCCGAAGCGTGCTCCTTGCCAGCGCCTGACCATTTCTCCACCAGGTAGAAGATCGCGGGCACGAAAAAGATTCCGATCACGCTGGCGGCCAGCATCCCGCCGATTACCGCAGTGCCCATAATTTGGCGGGCAACCGATCCGGCGCCGGTCGCCGTCCACAGAGGCACGCAACCGAGGATAAATGCAAAAGAAGTCATCAAAATCGGCCGCAGGCGAAGCCTGGCCCCTTCGAGCGCCGCATCCACCAGAGGCTTTCCCTTCTCGTACTGCTCCTTGGCAAACTCGACGATTAGAATCGCGTTCTTGGCTGCCAGGCCGATGAGCATGACCAGCCCGATCTGCGAGTAGATATCGTTCTCGATCTGGACCATGAAAGGCGGCAGGAAAACACCGAGCAGCACGCGGCGCAGCCACAGGATTCCAAAGGCTCCAAAGATCGCCACGGGCGTGCTTAGCAGCACGCTGAACGGCAGCGACCAACTTTCATATAGCGCCGCCAAAATCAGAAAGACGAATAACAACGAAAGTCCGAAGATCGCCGAGGCGGACACGCCCTCCCGGGCCTTCTGCTCCTGATAGGACATTCCCGAATAGTCGAAACCCATCTCCCGCGGCATCGTCTTTTTAAAAACATCTTCGAGGGCCGCAGTGGCTTGGTCCGCGCTGTAGCCAGGTGCTGCGCTGCCGTTGATTTGCGCCGAACGATACTCGTTGAAACGCATCGTAAACTCCGGCCCGAGCCGCGGCTTTACGCTGGTTAGCGTGGACAGCGGGACGTTTTCCCCTTTGCCGTTGCGCACGTAGAATTGCCCGACGTTTTCAGCCTTGGCGCGGTCTTCGCCTTCGGCCTCGATATAGACCTGCCATTGACGGCCGAACCGGTTGAAATAATTGATGAAATATCCGCCCATAAATGCCTGGATCGTCCGGTAGACATCGTTGAGAGGCACGCCCTGCTTCAGCACTTTGTCGCGGTCTACCTCGACAAATTCCTGGGGCACACTCGGCAGAAACGTCGTGCTCAAGCCCGCTATCTCCGGCCGCTTGCGGGCGGCTTCGAGGAAGGTGCCCAAATTTCTCCCCAGGAACTGCACGTCATTGCCGGCGCGGTCCTCGAGGACAAAGGTGAACCCTCCGGACGTTCCGACGCCCGGAATCGCCGGCGGCGAGAAGCTAAAGGCAATCCCCGAAGGCAACCGGCTCAATTCCAGGTTCAGATGCGCCTTGATCGCTTGAAATTGTTCGGCTTTTGTCCTGCGCTCATCCCAGGGCTTGAACGTGACAAAGAAGAACGCGTTATAACTGGTGCGCACGTAGCTCAGCAAACTGAAGCCTACGACGCTGGTCGTGTATTGGACCCCCGGCGTACTCGACAAAATTTTTTCCACATCGGCAGCGACCGCGGTCGTGCGCTCCATCGAAGCCCCGTTCGGAAGCTGGAGATTGACGAAGGCATAGCCCTGATCTTCGTCCGGAAGGAAACTCGATGGCACTCGGCTGGCAAAAAAGCCGCCCGCCACGCCGAAGGCCACGAGCAGCACGACGACCACGACCGTCTTTCGGATTAATGCTGCGCTCCAGCGCACATAGCCTTCCGTGGCTCGCTCAAAGACGAGGTTAAACCAATCAAAAAACCTTCTCAGCAACCCTCGGCTCTGTGTCCGTGGCCGGAGCAGCAGCGCGGCAAGCGCCGGGCTGAGCGTAAGCGCGTTGAACGCAGACAGGAGTACAGAAATCGCGACAGTTACTGCGAACTGCTGATAGAGCCGGCCGGTGATGCCGGGGATGAAGGCTGTTGGCACAAAGACCGCTGAGAGAACCAGGGCGATCCCGACGACAGGTCCGGAGAGTTCTTCCATCGCTTTCAAGGCCGCGTTCTTGGGAGTCAAGCCCTCCTCGATGTGCCGTTCCACGCCTTCAACGACGACGATGGCATCGTCCACCACGAGGCCAATCGCCAGCACCAAACCAAAGAGAGAAAGCGTATTGATGGAGAAACCGAACACCGGGAAAAGCACGAATGTGCCGATAAGCGAGACGGGCACGGCAAGGAGTGGAATCAGCGTGGCCCGCCAGCCCTGCAAGAAAAGGTAGACCACAAGGATCACGAGTACGAGGGCGATCAAAAGCGTTACGACGATTTCCTTGATGCCTTCCGTGACCGCGCGAGTCTGGTCAAGGGCTACGACGTAGTCCATGTCTTCGGGAAACCGCTGTTTCATCTCGGCCATTAGCTTCTTAACGTTTGCGGCTGCCTCGACGGCGTTGGAACCGGGCAACTGATATGTAGCGATAATCGCGCTCGGCTGTCCGTTGAGGCGGCTCAGAACGCTGTAGTCCTGTGAACCCAATTCGATCCGAGCCACGTCCCGGACCCGAACGGTTCCGCCATCCGGCGTCTCGCGCACTACGATCTGTCCGAATTCTTCCGGTGAAGCAAGGCGGCCCTGCGCGAGAACCGAATAGGTGAATTCCTGGCCTTTGGGTGCCGGTTCGCCTCCTGCCTTCCCGACTGGATTCACTGTGTTTTGCGCCTGAATGGCGCTGACGATTTCGGGAACGGTGATGCCGAGCTTTGCCAATTGGTCGGGTTTCACCCACAGCCGCATCGCGTATTGGCCCGCTCCGAATACCTGAACGTTGCCGATGCCCGGTGCACGCGTGATCGGGTCGGTGATATTGATGTACGCGTAGTTCGCTAGAAACTTGGCATCGTACGTTCCATGCGGCGAGTACAAGGCAACTAACATGAGAGGAGCGCTTACCGACTTTCGAACGGTAATTCCATAGTTGTTGACATCGGCGGGAAGTTGCGAGGAAGCTTGCGTCTCGCGCGCCTGCGTGAGAATCAAATCGGTATTCGGATCGGTTTTTACGTCGAAGTTCACGATCAGGGTCGTGTTCGAGTTGCCCGTGGCATTCAGCGAATACATATAATTCATGTTATCCACGCCGCTCATCTGCTGTTCGATAGGAGTAGCAACCGACTGCTCCAGTGTTTGGGCGTCGGCGCCGACGTAGGTGGCCAGGACTTGAATCTCCGGCGGAGCGATGTTGGGGAACTGCGCAACCGGCAGACTAAGGATCGTGATGGTACCTACAATCACCATGACGATAGAAATCACCATCGCGACGATGGGACGGTTGATAAAGAACTTTGACATCGGATTACCTTGCCTTGCTTTCCGCGGCAAACGGCTTGGGGTTCACCTGCATGCCCGGACGCACCTTCTGCACGCCTTCGGCAACCACGCGTTCCCCTCGCGTCAGTCCGTCCGCGATAATCCAATTGGCGCCGACGCGCTCGCCGACCTTAACCGTGCGGACGCTTACTCTGTTCTCGCCGTCGATTACTGCGACTTGATAGCCGCCTTGCAGTTCCGATACTGCGCGTTGAGGCACAAGTAGCGCGTCCTGCTGGATTCGGACGGCCGCGCGAACTTTGCCGTACCCGCCGGGACGCAGAATATTTCCAGGATTGGAGAATAGCCCGGCGATCCGAATTGCGCCGGTGCCCTGATTGACTTGGCGGTCGGCAAAATAGATTGTCCCCTCATGCCCATAAGTGGAGCCGTCGGCCAAAATGAGTTCGAGACGCACGCGCTTGTTCGCGGCCTCGCGCGTCGCGTCGGTCGGAAACCGCCTATTCCAATCGAGATACTCGCGCTCGCTGACCGTGAAATAAACCTTGATAGGGTCGACGGTGGACACCGAAGTCACAGGCCCGCTGCTCGGATTGACCAAGGCGCCCACCTGAAGCTGGGCCTGTCCAGCTATGCCGTCGATGGGCGCAACGAGCCGCGTGAAATCGAGGTTGATCTTAGCCGTTTCCACGGCGGCTTCAGCGGTCTTGATCTGAGCTTCGGCGGTGGCCACCGTTGCCTTCGCCGCCAGGTTGTTCTGAATGGCGTTGTCCAGATCCTGCTGGCTAGCGGCTTGCTCTTTCGCCAGAGGGGTGTAGCGGTTGACATCAAGTTCGGTCCTGCCTTGCACCGCTTGAGCGTTGGCAAGCGCGGCCTTGGCCTGCGCCAACTGCCCTTCGGCTTGATCGAGCGCCGCTTGAAAGGGACGCGGGTCGATCTCGAAGAGCAGTTGCCCCTTCCTGACGAATGCCCCTTCCTGATAGCCCTGTCTCTGCAAGTAGCCCGTGACCTGCGCCCTGACGTCGGCATTCGTGAATCCGTCCAGCGTGCCGATCCACTCGCCAAAAATTGGAACATCCTTCTGCTCAACCTGCACGACCTCCACGTCCGGCGAAGCGCCTGGCTGCGCCCCCGATACATGTTTTGGGCGCAGCGCTCCTATGGTCACGCCGATGACGACCAAGCAAAGCCCTCCGCCTATCCAGAGTTTGCGTTTCCTAATCGTGTTCATGGTTCGCTCCGACAGTGAGACCCTTCCCCGGAATCGAGGTTCCTTGCTTCCGACTCACGTGGGATGGATGAGTTGATGCTCCGCCTGACGAGGAGGATACAAACAATCCTCCAAAGCTAATGACAACGCTCAGACTGCGTGGGCCGCTTCCGCCGGGAAGCGCTTGGCCGCGAGAACCCCAAGGACAATAAAAACCAACATGAGCGCGACCTGCGTCCCGAGAAACGGCGGCTCTGATTGCGTGGGCGCCAGGGCCTTGAGCGCGGGAACCTTCATGAAAAGCTGGGCGATCAAAACAAAAACGTTGAGATAGAGAGCGATGACGGCACCGATGACGTACGTGAGCCGCCACGGACCCGCCAGATGAAAAACGCAGAGTGCCGGAATCGTCACCGCCAAGACGAGCAAGGAGACGATGCCGACGGCGTGTGAAGGCAAAAATTTATGGAACGGAAACAGGAATCCCGTCCCGCTCGTTAAAACCGTGGTCGTCAAAAAAAGCGCGGTCCAGCCGTTGCTCCGTTTCGCTGTCAGGAATCCGGCCACCACAACGAACCCCGAAAAGATTCCCACCAAGCTCAACACGACGTGAAAGAGAGTGAATGCACTTAAGATCATAATGTTTTCCTTTTCCCCGCGTTGCGGATTCCCGGACTATGATCCCTGCTAAGTCGACGACCCGCCGCGAGTGGAACGAGCGCGCTGCCGCACGCAAAACGGCGGGTCGCCCTTGGCCTGGCGCAACTCTCGATCACGCCGCCGCTTGAGCGCTACGACCGATAAACGCGAGCAAGTCGGCGTTGATCTTGTCCGCGTTGGTCGTGGGCATGCCATGCGGAAAGCCCTTGTAGGTTTGCAATGTGCTATTCCTCAGCAACTTTGCCGACAGCGGTGCAGAATCGGCATAAGGCACGATCTGGTCGTCATCGCCATGCATCACTAGGACCGGCACACTGATCTTCTTCAAGTCTTCGGTGAAGTCCGTTTGAGAGAAGGCAACGATGCCGTCATAGTGCGCCTTGGCGCCTCCCATCATGCCCTGGCGCCACCAATTCCAGATCACCGCCTGAGAGGGTTTCGCACCAGGCCGGTTGTAGCCATAGAACGGTCCAGCCGGCAAATCGTAATAGAACTGGGCTCGGTTGGCGGAGAGCTGCGCCTGAAGCCCGTCGAACACCTCTTTGGGCAGCCCGCCCGGATTGGCCGCCGTCTTCACCATCAACGGCGGCACCGCGCTGATGATCACCGCTTTTGCCACCCGGCTTTCACCGTGGCGCGCTAGGTAGTGCACCACTTCGCCGCCGCCGGTCGAGTGGCCGACATGCGCCGCTTCCTTGAGGTCGAGATGTGCGGTCAGCGCCGCTAGGTCGTCGGCGTAATGATCCATGTCATGGCCGGCACCGGTCTGGGAGGAACGGCCATGGCCGCGCCGGTCGTGGGCTATGACGCGATAGCCTTGCTTGAGGAAGAACAGCATCTGCGTGTCCCAATCATCGGCCGACAGCGGCCAGCCGTGGCTAAACACGATGGGCTGACCTTTTCCCCAGTCCTTGTAGTAGATTTCCGTCCCATCTTTCGTCGTAATTGTCGCCATGTGATGTTCTCCTTTGCTTTCCTTAAAGCTTCATCCGAACTTCGTTCTCAAATACCTGCAGTGTATTGCGCCGGGCGGACGACAATTTCCTCGAAACACGGCCCAGAGAAAATGCGATGATTGCCGGTCCCTCTGAAGCGGCAAATACTTCTGCCTAAAGATCCCGTACGATCTCTGCTAAAAACCAGGTCCGTCGCTCGGTCTGGTCAATCCAGTTCTCAATCAAGCTGGCGGTCGCGACATCGTTGTGCTTCTCGCAGACCTCATGCGTGGAACGTAGGGATCGTATCAGCTGCTGGTTGTCGGAAAAGAGCTCTGCCAACATCTCCTTCGGAGTGACCGCTTCTTCGTTGTTGTCTTGCAAACGTTGGTGTCGTGAGATATCGCTGATGGAGCGGAGCGTGGCTCCCCCGATCTTGCGCGCTCGCTCCGCGATGTCGTCCGTCATGGCGAAGATTTGCTCGGCGTGCTCATCCAGGAGCAGGTGGTAATCCCGAAAGTGACGCCCGCTCATGTGCCAGTGGAAATTCTTCGTCTTTACGTAAAGCGCAAACACGTCGGCAAGCAATTGACGCAGGCCGCTTGAGATCTCCACAACACCATCGCGGCTGAGGTCGCTTGTCGTCTCAAGGGTATTCGTTTCTTTTCTCTTTAGCTGGGTTGCAGCACCACTCTTTCCCATTGATTTCGTCCTCCTGCGGGTCTTCTTTCCATCTAGGGTCGATGAACAACGAAGAGAAAGGTTAGAACCGGAATTTCCGTTTTGGGCTTGGCCCGAAAGCCTAGCCCTCCTACCCCGTCGTGTCAACAAACTGATCACTACTCTCACTACTCGCCACAGATCCATCCCGTGGGACCGACTCGCATATTTGCCGGTGACGGTTTTTCTGCCATTGGGAAATTCCTCCCGCTGCCAAAAGCGCATTCTTGACTTTTCGCTTTTTTGTTTCGCCTAGTAAGCATTGAGGGCCGACCTGCGGCACCAATCTGTCACAACTTTCGCAACCAAAACTAAGTGCAGTCGCTTCAAGGAAGCAGCATAAAGTTGTTGATTTGAGAGGGGAAATTTTGGTCGGGGCGAATGGATTTGAACCATCGACCTCTTGGTCCCGAACCAGCCTGGACCAGACCAAATCCGTTGAATTGACGGCATTTGCCTGTGCATTCCCTCCGCTTATTCGGGCTACATGGGCTACAAAATATCGATGGCCTCAGTCTCGCCCTACCTGTCTCGGTGCTCTACTTCCTGGTATCTTCCCTCAGATCGCTTGCCCTTCATATCTCATATCTGAAGTCAAGAGATTCCACAGGCACCTTGCAACCGTGACGTTCGAACGCTTTTTGCAAGTGAGGAGAATTCTCGCCGGCGTAGATTCGGCGCTCCGCACAGGCCATGACCCGCCTATTGATTTCACGGGCAAGGGAGCCGGACACGGTCGTGACGCCGGGTAACAGCGACTTCTGCATCATCAAGACAACCTTTCGCGTCAAAGGGAACCAGGCTCCGGCGATCCCAACTTCAATGATCGAAGCGCGGCGAAAATGGTCACCCGCTTCTAGCGCGTCGGTCTTCCCGGAGAGAATGCCTTCCCACACTTGGTCGATCGTCTTCTCATGTTCCCAATCGCGAAATCTTGGGTCCATGGAGAAATAGAGCAAGCGAAATTCAATGGCATCGGCAGCAACTCTCTTGAGCATCTGCGAAGTGGCTGGTCTGAAAACGCTCGTCGCCGAGTTGTCTCCCCAAGGGAGTCCGCGTGTACATGGTGCCCATGAATACCGCGAGGCATGTTTTTTCGGCTCCTGTGGGTTCTCGTTTTGAGCTGATCAGCTCAGTTATAAGCTGCGCGCTTTTCCAGCTGGGCAGACCAGCGCTCGGTGTCAACGTTCCTCGTGCCATTCTTGTCAATGCTGTAGAAGTCTTTTTGATACGCTTCCGCTTCCGGTACGGAACAGCGAGGTTCGTGTCCCTTCTCGTAAACCCAAAGAAGACGCTTGCCATTCGATTTCATCGAAGCAGGCGCACAAAAACCATCGAGATAGAATCGAGGAACAAAGTGGTGCTTCCGTGGCGGTTTCGCAGAATTGCAGAGCATTTTTAGATCGGCGGCGCGGCGACGGAAAGCGTGTGCGGAAAGAAATGTGATCGGAGCGGCGCCGGTGATCTAAAAATGGGTTGGACTAAACCGCGGCAGGAGCTTTGCCCTATGGGCTTTGTTCGATGAATGCGGGAGGAGAGGGAAAGAGCAAGCGGGGAGTAATGCCGGCAGTGAGCTGTTGATTATGAGCATGCAAGCAGCAGCAACGAGAACAGAGAAAAGACATCGGCTGATGGCTTATCCCGACCGCTGTCGCCCTCCGGGACGGACAACCTGCTTGCGCCCTCGCATTTCCTTCGCACTCTTGTTCTGACTTGCGCGAGTTGAAGACAATGGGGAGGTGCGTGCGCCGCTTTTAGCAAGATCCAGTCCGAAAAGTTCAGAAAGATCGCCGGTAGACAGAATTTTCCCGGAATCTCCTCCTTTCCTTGCGAGAGGAAGCTCTCTGCTGGCGCTGCTGATGAGTTCCTTTTCGTCCAGCTTGTGAAGCCGAAAGAGGAGCTCGGGCTGGCGGTCGAGGCGGGCGCCGATGCCGTAGAGCACGGCGGCGACATGCTTGCACATATAAGCCCAGTCCGGGCAGCTGCACGAAAATTGAATCTCCTTTGGCGAGGGGAACAGTCCATTGTTTTCTCTGCAAATTCGCTCCATGACTCCCTTGGAAAATCGACCTTGCAGCAACTCCACCAGGGAATCAATGGCCCCGGCACAGTCCTTGCAGATGGATTTCCAGCGCGCCTTGCTGACAGGCGTGATTTTCACAGCGACTTTATAGATGGACGAGCCGCTCACAAGCGCTTTCACTTCACCGAAGGCAATCTGCAGATCGATGACGGAACCATTGCGCACGTAAGTGCGGCCGCGGGGCAGACGATTTGCGTAATCACCGTAACGTTCCAGATTCTCGCACCAGGCTTTTCCCCAGAAGGTTGTAGCAATGCCGCGGCCTTCAATCTCGACAGGCGAGATGACGCGCCCCTTTTTCTTCAACTGCGCGATCTTGCGAATCGCTTGCGCTTGCCGCTGCGCGACAGACACATAGGGTCGCCATCCCCAGCCTCCGTAGTACATGGTTCACACCTCCGCCTGGGCGCTGTTTAGGTCGAGCGCCACGAGTCTCAGCAAATCCCTGTCGTTCATTTCCGTGAGCAAAAGATCGGCTCCGCCTTCGAGCAAGTCTTTCGAAAGCTGCTGCTTCGATTCAATCAGCTTGTCAATCTTCTCTTCCACCGTCCCGCGGCAGACGAACTTGTGCACCAAGACATTCTTGGTCTGGCCGATGCGGAAGGCACGGTCGGTCGCCTGGTTCTCAACCGCCGGATTCCACCAGCGGTCAAAGTGCACGACATGCGAAGCGGCCGTGAGATTGAGTCCCGAGCCTCCCGCCTTGAGCGAAAGCACGAAGAAACCAATCCTCTCCTCTTCCTGGAATCGCCGCACCAGCTCTTTGCGCTTTCTGACTTCCGTCTCGCCATCCAGGACCAGCCCGGGGCGTCCGAACACATATCCCAGAAACGCTTCGAGCGGCCGGGTCAGTTCGCGAAACTGCGTAAACACCAAGACCTTTTCCTGTTTGGCGGCGATGGTTTCACCGATCTCGCGCAAGCGGGCCCACTTGCCGCTGTCTTCCGGGTTCCATGCGCCGTCGCCCAGCCACTGCGACGGATGGTTGCAGATCTGCTTTAACCGCACCAGGAACGCCAGCACCTGGCCTTTACGCTCGATACCTTCAACTTTCTTAAGCCGCCGTTCAAGCTCCTCGACGGCTTGCTGATAAAGCGCCGCCTGCTTCCGGCTGAGCTGGCAGAACGCCTTGACTTCCGTTTTATCCGGCAGATCGGCGATGACCGTTTTGTCGGTCTTCAGCCGCCGCAAAATATAAGGCCGCACTAGCTCTCGCAAGGGGCGGTAGGGATTGTGCGGCTGCGCGGCCAGGCGCTTGGCAAAACTTGTAAATTCCTTGGCCGAACCGAGCAGGCCGGGATTCAGGAAATCGAAGATCGACCAAAGATCGCCCAGACGGTTCTCGATGGGGGTGCCGGTGAGGGCAAACCTCACACCTGCCTTGAGCTTCTTCACCGCCTGGGTCTGCTTGGCAGAGGCATTTTTGATGGCTTGCGCTTCGTCGAGCACGACGAGATTCCAGGAGAGGTCGGCGATCCAGGGAAGCCGCAGCAGCGAGCCGTAACTCGTGATCACAACGTCCACCTTCCGCAATTTTTCCGGCGTCATGGTTTTCAAAACTTCGGCAGGCATCTCGGAAGGATGGGCGGTTACGGCATTCAGACTTGGCGCGAAGCGTCCGAGCTCCGACGCCCAGTTGGCGAGCAGAGAGGCGGGGGCCACCAAAAGGCTGGGTGCTCCGGCGCCGTTAGATTGCTGACGAAGTACGAGCAGCAGCGCCAGCACCTGAATGGTCTTGCCCAGTCCCATGTCATCGGCCAGGCAGGCCCCCAGGCCGAGTTGCGCGAGCAGATACAGCCAACGCACGCCAACTTGCTGATAGGGGCGTAGCGTCCCTCTCAGCGCCGGGCCCGGATCGACGCGCGCCAGACCCTCCTGGGTACGCAGTCCCTTTAGTGTTTCCGCAAGCCAGGGGCCGGCGGCAACCTTTCCCCACTCCGCGACCGAGGCGGCGGAATTTCCGTCGGCCGCGACATCCGTGCCGGCGAGCATGCGCATGGCTTCCCGAAAGCTAATGCCTTGCTCAGCGGCCGTGCGCTCAATCTCGCCAAAATGCTCTAGCGTTTCCCGCAAGCGCTCGGCGTCTACCTCGACCCAACGACCTCGCACCAGGACAAGCCCATCGGAGGTGCGGAGCAAGTCCTGCACCTCGGCCTTGCTTAGCCTCTCGCCGTCGAGGATCATTTCCAGGTGAAAGTCGAGCAGCGCAGCCTGCCCCAGCCCCGATGGTGGCCGACCGCCGACAGTGGCCGTCACCTGAGCGCGGGGAGGACGATTTGCTCGCCAGGTCGCCGGCATGCGTACAACTACGCCGGCGCCTTCAAGCTTCTCCACATCGCGCAAAAGCTGCATGGCTTGCGTGGGAACCCAGCGGAGCGGGTGGAAAATCTCTCCTGTGTCGACCATGGCCTTAAGCCACGAACAGCTCTCGGCCGAACGCTGGACAGGGAGAAGCAGGGAGAGCAATCGGTCTCGATTCTCGGCGCCGGCATACTCCCGCAAGGCCTGGCCGAGCGGAACATGCTGAGCCTTGGCGTGCGCGGAAAGGCGCGTCGTGTAAGTGGCAAGGAAAGCAAAGGGCGCGGCTTCATCCTTGCGGTTCTCGGCAAGATTGAAGTGCACGCGACCGACCAGGTTCCACGCCGGATTGCGCCGCTTCAGAAACTCCTCGATGCTGCACTTCGCCTCCGTCAGTTCGGCCCAAAACGCCCGATCGAGCTCCTGCCAGAGATCGCTCAAGACTGCCGCGCTCAGGTACTCGGCGCCTGTTATCGGAGGTGCAGCCAGCACGAACTGGTCAAGTTCCGATTTGGGAGGAGTCGGTGGGTGAGCGCGATCTGGCTCGGCGGCGTCAATGGGTCGCGTACGGACGCCCGTTACATAAAGCGCGGCGAATTCCCGCCAGAAGGAGAATGCCGGCGGAAGAGCGAGGCCGATTTCATCGGCGCCGAGCGCAAGGAGGCCATGTCCCGATCCGCGGGTGAAGGCGCCTTCCATCCGCTGAGCAAGCTCTCCATCGAGCGCGGGAGCGTCCTCGTCTCGCTCGACGACCAATCGGCCATGCGGCGTCAGGACCGGCGCTAGAGAAACCAGCGGCATTGTAGCGGCGCAAGATTAGCAGATTGTATCGGGTATGTGTTTGTGAGCTTGATGGAAAATCTGACTGCCTGTGGAAAAAAAACGGAATTGCCTCAGATCAGGCTCAAGGCGGATTGCGCCATCGGTCGAGCACGCGGTCGACTTCGTCGTGAATCTCAGCGCGGGCCTCGCGGCGCTCATATCCACTCATTAGAAGCTCGTAGTAGTTGGTGTAACAGTGGCGAATGTGCGCGACCACGGCAAGGGTGAGCGCTTCCTCCTCGAGCGACTGGCCGGCGGCAGTGCGTCCGACCCTTCCGCTGCCCCGGCGCGCCGTATGTTCTGCAATGGTTTGGGCCACTTTGGGCGGACAACCGGGAAACAACCTCGAGATCTCCCCAGTCATTTGAGCGACGAGATCGCGATCATATTGGGCACGTCGCTCCGCATTGCGCTCACGACGCAAAGCGCGCGATTCGCTGTCCGCCAAGCATTCCGCTTCGGCTTGTTCGAGCGCCACTTCAGAAACCAAAATGCCCTGGCGTTCGTATCTCTTGCGCGCGCGGCTGAAACGCACGACTACCGCGGAGAGTAGGCTGTGCATCCTCGCTCGGCGGCTCAGTGCCGCATCCCCGCTAGGAAGATAGACCAGCTCATCAAGGTCGGCACAAGTCATGCAGAGTCCACGCTCGCCGTCCTTGAATAGAAATTCTCCCCTCCACAGTTCCTTGTTACACTCCGAGCATTTGGATTCGCGGACGAGGGAGAAGACAATCAACTCCCGGGATCTTCCCTCCGCTTCGAACCTGTCACGCTTGCCTTTCATGCCTCGCCCGGTACCGATAGAGACATCCATCTGCTCGGCTCTCCATAGTCTAAGCCAAGGTTCGCGACTGGGAGCAAAGATGCTTTGGGAGCGCCTGAAGGAGACAAAGCCGACGCTGGTATCGGTTTCCCGGGAAACGGTCAAACATTTGGCCGAGGCAGCCCAAACTTCAAGGACGAAAATGAGGAAAATGTAGTCGCAGCGTCACGCCACTTAACTCCAATTTGCAGAGGGAAATGGAGATCGTTGGGCGAGGACATTTGAACCACCGATCTCTTGGCACACAACCAGTATGTCGTCGGCACTCTTCTTTGCTGTAAGTTGGACCTAAAAGAAGTGGTCGGGGCGAATGGATTTGAACCATCGACCTCCTGGTCCCGAACCAGCCTGGACCAGACCAAATCCGTTGAATTGACGGCATTTGCTTGTGCATTCCCTCCGCTTATTTGGGCTACATGGGCTACAAAAATATCGATCGCCTCAGTTCGGGATGTTCACCCTCGCGGATCTACCAATAGCGAGCCGGTTTGCCCTGGAGGATTTTAGAATTCTCCCAATCGGCCAGATCGTGGCAGATATTCCACAGTTCGACCCTTTCAGGGTTTGAACCGGCGATGGCACTCGGATGGTTGCGGGGCTTGCAACGATCCGAATTTGCTGCTTCTGCCATTCAGATTCGAACTCATTCGGACAGCCGTGTGCGCCACTGATCCCTAAACACTATTACTCAAGATTGCAGTGCCGTTGCTCGCTCGGAATTTTAATGCCTGATCATTAGCTGATTTGGTGTGCCGTAGATTTGCGGGCGATATTTATCGTCGCGAAAAGCGAGGGTTGCCAAAAGCCGGAGATGTCGTGAGGATGTCCGGAAACTGTAAAAGGTTTGTCTCCAAAAGGTTTGTCTCCAGGTTGACGGCCTGAGTCCCGCTGCGTTAGACTGCCCGGCTGCTTCACGATCAGAAGGAGGGCAATGTCATGAGTATCAAGAAATCTGTTACCCGTACAGCGTTGTTGGCGATCGTTGCCATTTGTTTGTGTCTAGGCAGTCGTCCCGCATTGGCGAGCACTAGCGGCGCGCATAGTTTCAAGCTGTCGTGCGCTGACGCTCAAGCAGCAGTTGCCTACCTGGAAGACTTAGAGGAGTTTGTAACCGATTTGTATGAGCAGGGCTATATCACCTCCACTGAAGAACAACAGTTTATCTCGTACATCGACGATGCGATCCAGGAGATTGAAGCCGCCGCTACTCAACCTTGCCGTTTCTGAACGGAACCTGGTCAGCATAATCGACTGCTGCACACGAGAGATCGTGGGCTGGAATTTTTCGCATCGCTGCCGAACCGAAGACGCGCTGGATGCGGTCGAGCAAGTGAGAATCAGGCCCACTTCGCTCGCACCCAATGCATGAGTTCGCCAGCATTCGCAACTGTGGCGAATGCTTCGATCTTTTCAAATGATTGATAATAAACAGGTTGGCTCCCCGGGCAGGACTAGAACCTGCAACCCCTCGGTTAACAGAACTGGGCGCGCTCGGCAATTCAACTACTTTGCGACGAAGATGACAACGCTCGGAACTGTTGAAAATCAGAGGGTTATAAGCTTAGTATGAAATGCCGCGATGCACGCCGCGTAAACTGGATTCAAGATTTCGTGCAAGATTTGCGCTACGGCCTGCGCATGCTGCGCAAATCCCCCGGCTTCACCGCCGTCGCCGTCCTCACCCTCGCCCTCGGCATCCGCGCCAACACCCGAAGCGCAGGCGAAAATCGCTCGGATACGCGCACAACAGCATTTTGTAGAGCCCACGGCTCGCTCGAACAGCGCTAGTCATAACGTCACTCCGATGTCTTCGGCACTAGCTTCTTGTCACGTGCCAAGCGCACTACAGATTCCATCCGGCTGAGGTCGGCGCCGAGGACTGCCTTTCCCGTGCGGGTCAGCTTGTAGTACCTCCTCCGGTTTTCGTGGTCGGATTGACCGCCGGCGCTCTCCGTTTCTTCAATCAAGCCTAGATCCAGTAGCCTCTGGATTGTCGTATAGAGCGTGCCAGGGCCCATACCGAATTGGTGGTCAGAAATTCGCGAGACAGTCTGCATAATGGCGTAGCCGTGCTTCTCCCCCTCGGCCAACGCGAACAGAATAAAAAAGACCGCAGGAGTCAGGGGAAGCAGGTGCTGCAGGTCATCTGGAACGCGATTGGCAGTAGGCATGAATATGTCCACTACTGATATATCAATAGCAGATATACTGTGTCAAGAATTTTTTCGTGACTGGGGTCCACTCTGATATTTGATGCGGATATGGTACGGGCCTGTCGATGAGAAGAAATCGACTTCCCGGAAGGTGGTTCACACCTATTGACTGCGCTTCCGCAACGGCTCGAAGCCGCGAAGCTTTATATCGATTCTTATCGGCGCTACTGCTGGCCTGTTCAGTCAGTGAGCGACTTGAAGCTCGCACCGTTCCACTTGCTTGCTACGGAAGGAAAAGTTCACGTTCAGCGCGATCACGTGTGGCACATGGAAAAGCTGGCAGAGGTTTGCAAAGCCAGCGATGGTCTTTTGCTCGCAACCTCTTATCGACAGGTTGATGTGACCGACACAGCGAGCGTTGAAGAAGCCACTCAGTGGTGGGAAGAGCTGACCGGACGCGGTGGCGAGGGCATGGTCGTAAAGCCGCTGGACTTCATTGTGCGCGGACGGCGCGGGTTGACGCAGCCTGCAGTCAAATGCCGCGGCCCCGAATACCTGAGAATCATCTATGGACCTGAATACTTGCTGCCCGAGAACTTGGAGCGTCTGCGCAGTCGTTCGGTTTCCACCAAGCGTTCCTTGGCACTCCGTGAATTCGCTCTTGGCATCGAAGCACTGGAGCGATTCGTCCGGCAGGAACCGCTACGTCGCGCACATGAATGCGTCTTCGGTGTTCTTGCCCTCGAAAGCGAGCCGGTCGATCCGCGTCTGTAGTCCTCTACTTTTCCGCCAGTTCGCCCCGATCGTTGAGCGTCACGCGTGGGACTGGCCGCAAGGGGGCACTGAGACGATAGCGGGCGTGACGCCGTTCCCCCTCGCGAACCAACGCGCCTTTGGCAACCAGATCCGCCAAGTCCCGTGTGGTCGTCGCTGGTGACGCCCCCGTGATCGTGCTGTATTTTCCGGCAGTGAGCCCCCCTCGGAACCCTTCCGGGCCTTCCCGGAACATCCGCAGGAGTGCTTTTTCCTGCCGCTCATTGAGCTGCCCCTTAAGCCGATCCAACAGCTTTGTTTTGTCGATCAGGAATTCCACCATTGCAATTGTCCGACGCTGCGCTTCGATGGCAACCCCCGCAAACCACATCAGCCAGTTGCTGATCTCGTTTTGTTTGTTCGACGCTTCGAGCACTTCATAGTAATTCTTGCGGCGAACAAGAATCGTGGCCGCCAATGCCGTGAGCGTCGGCTGACCGAGGCTCTGCGCCAGAGCTTTCTCAGAGATGGCCCGTCCTATACGTCCATTGCCATCCTCAAAAGGATGGATGCATTCAAAATACAGGTGGGCAATTCCTGCCCTAGTTAAAGCTGGCAGCGCTTCTTTCTGGCCCGGCCCCGTTCGAGCAAACCAAGTGATGAATCGCGCCATTTCGGATTGCACACGCGATGACGGCGGCGCCTCGAAATGTACCCTGGGTTCATGCATTGTCTGGGAAACTACTTGCATGGGTTCAGCACCTGTTCGATACCGTCCCACATCTTTCAGGTCACGCCTGCCGCTCATCACCATTCGATGCCAGTGAAACAGCATTTCTTCCGAGAGTGGTTCAGTAAACGACCGGTAGAGATCAACCATCATCTCAGCGATTCCTCGCTCTGCTGGCCGAACCCGTCGCTCGTCCGCAGCCAGTCCCAATTGCTTGCGGATAGAGGACTGCACGCTAACCCGATCCAGAATTTCACCTTCGATTTCAGAAGTCGTGACCGCTTCCGTGCTCATCGCCTCGATGGTGAGCTGATCGCGCTCCTCATTTCCGAGATGGCGTACAGTGCCGACGAACATTCCTCCGCCAACCAGGAACTGCTTCTCTGCAGCCTCCAAGCGTGCTCTGTCCCACTGAAAGGTAGGCCAGTCCGGTTGTTGCCAGTTCCACGTCATGAGCGATAGGGTGTCGTTCTATCGCTCATATTATGCCATATTTGTGAGCGATAGCTTAAAGGGTTATCCCTCACCCGACGCGTCGACCGATTGCTGCACCCAATAACGAAAGGAAAAGGCGATATAGTTTCGTTACGCGAATCCTAACGAAACGACCTTTTCCCGATGGCGGCAACCAACCCAATTGCTCCTTTACTGTGAAAAGCTATGACAACCGCTGTGACAGGACCTAGTTATGTATGATCGATTGGGGTCGGCGAAATGAGTGGAGCCTTCAATCGATATATCGGGATTGACTATTCCGGCGCGGAAACATGCGACTCCAGCCTGAAGGGCTTGCGTGTCTACGCGGCGGACCAATTGAACGAGCCACGTGAAGTTGCGCCGCCACCAAGTGCCCGCAAACACTGGACACGCAAGCTAATTGCTGAGTGGTTGGTTGAAGGGCTCTCGGAAACAGCCCTCACGTTGGCGGGCATTGACCACGGCTTTTCTTTCCCGCTGCGATATTTCGAGAACTACAAGCTGCCCCACGACTGGCCATCTTTTATGGACGATTTTCAAAAGCACTGGCCGACAGATGAGGACAACACCTACGTCGATTTCGTTCGTGAGGGTGAGTGTGGAAATGGCGCGGCCCGCTGTGGTGATTCTCGCTGGAGGCGGATCACGGAAGTACGCGCGGGCGCAAAATCCGTCTTTCATTTTGACGTGCCGGGTTCGGTTGCCAAATCAACGCACGCCGGTATTCCGTGGCTGCGTTATCTCCGCGTTCACGCGCGAGATCGAATTCATTTTTGGCCGTTCGATGGCTGGAAGGTGCTGCTGTGGCAAATCAGCAGTTGTCGAAATTTATCCGGCCCTATGGAGCCACAGCTTCCCGCGCGATGGCCGCGACTCTCATCAGCAAGACGCATATGCCACGGCAGAATGGCTTCGCCGAAATGATTTGGAGGGCAACTTGGAACGGTTTTTCGATCCAAGCCTGTCCGAGCATGAACGAGAAGTGGCCAAAATCGAAGGCTGGATTCTAGGAATAGCTTGATGGGCCTCTTCTTGCGGAGGGTTACGGAGTTCGATTGACGGCAGCAATCTCTAACAACCGCATGAGCAGACTTGCTAGGGCGAGGTACTCATGCGCTCTTCGGGGGTCGTTGAACAAGCGGTTGCTATGGGCCTTTGAATTCCGCAACCCAACAATGCCCTTGAACAAAAACATGATTCCTTTTTGCTCGTCCCTCTCCGCATCGGTCTGAAGGGTGTTGAACTGGATTACGGGCGTTTGGTTTTCGCACCCGAACGCACGGTTCACGAGCGAGTCCCCATCCAGCACTAGTCCGATTTTCCCTTAACCTCATCAATCACGCGAATGTAGGCTTCCAATGCCGCCTGTTTGTAGTGCCCATCCCGAAAAAGCTGCCCGCTTACTTGGGCGATGGCTGAATGGAATTCGTATGTGCCCTCGGCCACTTGGGCGGCGGGCGGCGCAAGAATTTCTAGCTGTTGAATTATGGATTCCAGGACAGCCTCGCGATTCCGGGTTTGTTCTGCGTGGTTTCTCTGCAGCTCTCCATCGCTCATGTTGAAGTGGAGCGGACCTCCGTATGCATGTGCAAATTCTTTGGTGTTCTCGTGCATTTGGCCGTCAGGTTTCCCGAATGTCCCATGAAGGATGTTTTGCGTTGTAAGCTCCCATTTCTTCACTTCGGAATCGTGATACCTGAGTTTCTGAATCTGGTCAGTCTGTCCAAGCTGCTGACGAAGAAGCTCCAATGCGCGCTGAGGAGTTAGCGTAGGAGGAACCGATTCTCTGTTTGCAGCCGTCCTTCGAGCCATGGCGCGATTATAGCTTTGAGGGCATTCTGTGGGCGAGCGCTGCTATGCCACGGCGAGTTCAAGTCCGTCTTCAGTGAACCTGGAGGACGCATATTCGATGTGCAATACGCGGCGGGCCACATCTGAGCGCGACTTCGAAGAAGCATGAACGATTAGCGGACGCATCGCCAAGATCCCACCCTTCGAAACCAGACAATCGATGCTTGTCACTTCTTCAGCCAATTTGTGGTTGCGTCGTCACTTAATACGCCTAACTTCAGACCTCCTGACATGGTTAGTCGGAAACCTGTCCGCTTTTTGCCTCTGCATGACAGGGCGCAACCGAGTAACGCATGTGCAGTTGCGTGCCCGGGAATAGCGTGTCTGTCTTGTTTAGCA
>Ga0209577_10001055_pt1 | contig 27585 bp, 28 predicted proteins | sample GraSoiAngelo_109_FD_185874 | JGI IMG/M metagenome (GOLD analysis project Ga0209577, IMG submission 185874) | Grasslands soil microbial communities from the Angelo Coastal Reserve, California, USA - 14_0903_12_20cm (SPAdes) (version 2) | ecosystem: Environmental > Terrestrial > Soil > Grasslands...
GGAACTCGTCGAGGGCCTTGCTGGTGGCGTAGCACCAGCGCATCGAGGGGCCGATGGTGACGTTGTCGTCCTCGCGGAAGCGCCCGCTGCCGTTGCGGACGTCCTTGCCGTAGACCTCTGAGGTGGACGCCACGAAGACCTTTCGACCGTGGCGGAGGCAGGCGTCGAGCACGTGCTGCGTGCCCTTCACGTTGGTCTCGATCGTACGGACCGGCTGCTCGAAGACCAGCCGCACGCCCACCGCCGCCGCCAGGTGGTAGACGGCGTCGCAGGCCGCCACGGCCCGGTCCACCACGGCCTCGTCCATGATCGAGCCCAAGACGAACTCGAACCGGGGCCCGCGCATAAAGGGCAGGATGTTCTGCAGGCTCCCGGTGGAGAGGTCGTCCAGGACGACGACCTCCTCGCCCCGGGCCAGCAGGGCCTCGGCCAGGTGCGACCCGATGAACCCCGCCCCGCCGGTGATGAGAGTCTTCATGGCCGTTTCCTCCTACGCATCAGACACATATGAATTTCAGCAAGAGTCGCTCCTCCAGGAGCACAACAGCACCGGCCCGCGCGCCGTCATGGGTTATCCCCCTGTTGGAATCCGGCGGCGGGGGCGGTTCCAACGGATCCGGCCCTGCATACATCCTCGACGACCTGGACGAAACGGTTCAATTCCGCCTGCTGCTCGAAGTCGCGCGCCGCCGCACGTGCGCGGGCTCCCATCGCCGCCAGATCGGCGGGCGACGCCATCGCCTCACGCACCGCCTGTGCCACGGACTCGGCACGATCAGGGTCGGCGACGAACCCGCAACCGTACCGGCGGACGATGCGCGCCACATCGCTCGCCTCAGGTGCCACGGCCAGCACGGGACGCCCCGCGGCCAGAATTCCGTAGAGTTTGCTCGGGACGACAACGCCTTCCAGCCCGCATCGGACCGTCACCACGTGGAGGTCGCCGGCGGCCAGGACATGGGGTACTTCTGACGCCGGCCTGAAGGGGAGGAAGCGGACACGACCGTTCGCCTGGGTGGCCAGCGCCTGTACTCGAGGCGCCGCCGCTCCCGCGCCGATGAACACGAAGCCGGCACCCTCGCCGTCCAGCAGCGTGGCCGCCCGAACCAGGGTCTCCCAGGCGCCGTAAAACCCCAGGTTGCCCGCATGCAACACAACGAAGCGGAAGCCACCCCGTACCTCCCGCGCCACCGGGTGGTCTATGCCGGGCACGGCGGTTGGGATCGGCGCGCCGTCCCGCACGACGACGACGCGCTCTGCCGGGATGCCCTTGGCCACGATGCGCTCCCGCATGTCCTCGCCCAGCACCACCACCAGGTCCGCCTGGCGCAGCGCCCACCGATGCAGCCGCTCCCAGGCTGCCGCGAGCGGCCCGGGACGCAGCAACCCTGCTGCGACTGCCATTTCGGGGTACAGGTCGCGGATGTTGTAGACGAACGGTAGCCGCCGCAGCGTTGCTATCAGGGCGCCGGCGATTCCCGCGACCGGCGGGTCGGTCATCGCCAGAACCACGTCGACATCGTCGGCCAGCGCCCGAGGGACCGCCAGCGCCAGGTACGAGAGGTAGTTGGCGACGCGTCCCGGCATGCGGAGGCGCGTGAACGCCGTGGAGCCGACGCGCTCGACCACCACGTCGCCTTGCCGGTCCCAGCGCCAGAGATAGGGGCGATGACGCTCGGCGGGGTCGTAGGACGGCCGGCCCGCCAGCGCCACCACCGAGGCACGCCGTGCCAGCGCCCGCGCCACCAGCACCGCGATCTTCGCGGTTGCCGCCGTGTCGGGTGGAAAATATTGGTTTATGAGAAGGACTCGCATCGGTCGCAGGGCAGCGCAACAAGAAACCTGCCGAGCCGCAGTGCCTGTCAAGGCATCTAAGGATCTTGCCGAAGAAGGTATCATCGCGTCACTTACACTTGAACAACAGGTAGTGATTTTGCTACCGGTGCGGCGTCTCGCTCGCCGAGGTCACATTGGTGGGAGCCGGTGGGCGGGCGTCGCGACGAATTCATAAATGACCACCGGGACCGCCGTTCGCTGTTCGAGAATCCGGTTGCCACGAAAGTCCGTCACTGTCTTCGAAGCAACCGGGCGAAGCCAGCCATTTCTCTCCAGGGACTCAAAGCTAGTGACGAGGGGTTGTGGGTAATGCCCGCTCCAAACTACCCATCGGACTTTCAGGGCCTGGAGACGGGCGGCCAATGAATCCGGACGACCGTCACGGAAAGGGTCGATCAGCCACGAACTACCTGGATCCCCGTATACGAACGGCACGTCGAGGTAGTAGACATGTCGGAAGAAAACGAGCGCCACCCCGCTTCGGGGACGGAGAGTCTCGTTCACAAAGGCTGCCACCTGATAGTCCGGTGCCATCCGGTTCAGAAAATCCTCGCGCGACTCGAGCCCGACAGCTACCGGGACGAAGTCTCTCGCATAGAGCGCATCGGCGCCAATGCCGAACACCAAGAAGGAAACAGCAGCGGCAGTGGCCACTTTACGAGTCGCGGCCCACTGCCGCGAAATCCCGAACGCTGCAACCGTCAGTACGAGAGCCGTTGGGTAAACAGGTAACAGAAACTCTGCCCACCGTGAGGCCGTGAGAATTGCGACATAAGAAACGAGCGTTACGACCACCATATAGCGAAACTGAAGGCTGGAACGCCATGACAGAAAAATCAGTGGCGCGGCCGCCAGAGGGAGCGGTCCAAAATAGTGTCCGAACCCATAGGTCTGTCCCTGCAGAATTTGTCGGAACGGCAGACTCAGGAGCGAAACCAGATTTCTCCCGTACACATGGCCTGTGTCGGTGAGGGAGGCTTGTAGCGTCCAGTGGTTGATCTTGTCGTCTGACAGCAACCACCGGCTGAGAAATGGGAAAAATGGATCACCCGTCCATGCGAAATTGCGTGCCGCAAGCAGAAGAATCGGAACCGCCGCGCCGAGACCAAAACGCAAGGCGAGTTGAGGCGAGCGCCTGAAGAACACTATCGCAATAAGTATCGCGAGAGGAAGCGCCAGGGCCGTATACTTTATAGACCCGCACAAACCGGCGAACAGACCGGCAATCACGAAGCACCCTTCACACCGGTCATGGAGACCCCGCAGGGAAAAAAGCACACCCAACGTCGCGAAGAACGCCGCAAAAATATCGGGAGACCCGTAGGTGGACATGTGCCAGAAGACCTTAGGTGTCACCAAAAACAGCAGCATGGCGGCCAGCGCGCCCAACCTGCCGGCCAGGGGCCTGCTGAGGAGATAGACGCCCACGGCCGCCGCCACGCCTCCTGCATAGATCATCACACGAGCAAGCGCCTCAGACTCCAGCGCCATCGCAAAGGCTATGAGATAATGCCCGCCTCCTGTGTAAAAGCCGCTCACAGTCCACCAAACGGGCTGCCAACGGCCAGCCTCAACCCAGATGCGGGGCACGGTAAAGTGATAATGCATTGCATCCGAGCCGGTGAGCGGCGCCATAGCCACGAGACCAGACAGAATCAACATCCCCAGAATGGCAGCCACGAGAACGCCGGCAGGAGGCTCGAGTCCAAGGGTGCCCAGGCGCAGGGCTTTGGGGGCGCTCGCCCGTACGTCTGCGAGGCCAGCCCAGGCTACTGCGGCCATTATCGTGAGGAGACCTACGGCGCCTCCCCTGTTCAGGAGGCCCACCATCCCCAGCACGTAACTACCCATCATAAGAGCGCCGATCCCGACCCCGAAGGCTCCAAGAAGTTCTTCAGGGGCGGTCACCGGGACCAGTCTGAGCGACCGGAGAACGCATCGCCCTGATCCAACTGCAATCAATACGACCGCAACAAAAGCCCCGATGGTCAAGAGCATCGGCCTACATCATCTTGAGCAGCCAGGATAGTTTGATATGCAGTAGCTCTCGGAATTGTGAGTAATAGAACGAGCACACCAGGATGATCCAGAGGGCGAGAGCAACGTCCCGCAGGCTGTGCCCCCAGGCTGGCGCACGTGTGGCGCCTGGCGAGCGAATCTCCGAGTCGTGTTGCTCAGAATACATACGCGCCTATACCACGTTCGCAGGGAGCATACGCGGTGGTTATAGTCTCTCGACCAGATAGTCCCCGATTGCCAGGACGTCCATCTGCGTCCGGAGGAAGCAGTCCACCGCTTCCTCCGGGGTGCACACGATCGGCTCGTTCTCGTTGAACGACGTGTTCAGCACTACCGGCACCCCGGTCAGGCGCTCGAACTCCTTGATCAACCTCCAGTAACGCAGGTTGGTCTTCTGGCTCACCGTCTGCAGCCGCCCCGTCCCGTCGACGTGAGTGGGCGCGGGTATCGCCGCCCGCTTCTCCGGCCGCACGGGGTAGGCCAGGGTCATGAACGGCGACGGGGACGCTCGCTCGAAGTAGTCGCCGGTCGCCTCCTCAAGGATCGAGGGGGCAAACGGCCGGAACGGCTCCCGGTGCTTGATCCGGCGGTTGAGGACGTCCTTCATCTCGGGACGGCGCGGGTCCACCACGATGCTGCGGTTGCCGAGCGCCCGCGGCCCCCACTCCATCCGCCCCTGGAACCAGCCGACGATCTGTCCGTCGGCGACGTGGCTCGCCGCCTCGCGGCAGAGGGCCTCCTCGGGGAGTTCCCTGTAGCGTAGACCCGCACGGTCAAGGGCCTGGCGGATCGCAGCGCCGCTGTACCCCGGGCCCCAGTAGGCATGGTCCATTACAAATGTCCGCGACAGCCTCAGCATATGGTGGTAGACGTAGTAAGCTGCACCCACGGCCAGCCCGGCGTCTCCCGCAGCCGGTTGGATGTAGACTCCCTCAAACGGGGTGCGGTCGAAGATCCTCCCGTTGGCGACGCAGTTGAAGGCGACGCCCCCCGCCAGGCACAGCGACCGCAGCCCCGTGCGGGCTTGAAGGGCGTTGAGCAGGCCGAGGTACACTTCCTCTAGCCGAGCCTGCAGGGTGGCGGCGACGTCCTGGTGGCGGCGCTCGAGGGTCGCCCCGGCCTCGCGGGCCGGCCCCAAGAGGCTGGCGAGGTCATCTGAGAACAACCGCCCCAGCACCGGTGGTCGGTCGGCGTCCCGCCAAGTCATGTCCGGCCCATCCCGGTGGTGGACGAAGTACTCCAGCCCCAGCGCGAAAGGGCTCCGGCCGTTCAGCACATGGAAGCCCCGCCCTGCCTCACCGGTCCCAACGCCGTTCCTGACGATGCGGCGGAATTCATCGAGGTAGGCCGGCTCGCCGTAGGCCGCCAGCCCCATCACTTTGTACTCGTCCCCGTATTTCCAGAACCCCAGGTACTGGCTGATGGCAGTGTAGTAAAGCCCCAGCGAGTGCGGGAACTCGACCGCGCCGCGCACCTCCAAGCGGTTCCCGCGGCCGACCGCCCACATGGTGCTGGCAAAATCGCCCAGGCCGTCGGCTGAGAGGACCGCGGCCTCCTCGAAGGGCGAGACGAAGAAAGCGCTTGCCAGGTGGGCTCGGTGGTGCTCGACGCGGTGGAGACCAGCCGTGATGCGCGCAGGATCCACCTCGCAGGCCCGGGCCAGCTCTTCCCGGATGCCGGCGAAGCGCACCAGCGCCCTCGACCGGTCGAGGGCGAACCGCGGCAGCCGCAGCGCGTAGAGCGCTTTGCTAGCCAGACGCGCCCACGGGTCGCGGGGGACGGCGATGTGGTCCACCTCGGCGATCGAGACGCCGGCTTCCTCAAGGCAGTACCGAACGGCTCTGGCCGGGAACCCCGCGGCGTACTTGACTCGATTAAAGCGCTCCTCCTCGGCGGCAGCGACCAGGTGCCCGTCGCAGACCAGGGCAGCAGAGGCATTCCCGTGGTATGCGTTGATCCCGAGGATGATCACGGCCTCACCTAATTGCCTCTACGGACCCGAAGAACGGCGGGCCTGGATGCACTCCATGTACAGCCGCTCCATCTGGGCCACCGGCTCGTCCCACGTCAGTTCCCGGCGGGCTTCGGCCGTCCCGGCGCGCAGGCGGTCCCGCAGGGCTTGATCTGCGATCAGGCGAACGAGGGCGGACCGCAGCGCCTCCACCTCGCAGGGCACAACCACCCCGGCCCGGTCGCGCACCAACGGGGCGATACCGCAACACTCGGTTACTATCACGGGAACGCCGCCAGCGACGGCCTCAGCGGCGGCGTTGCCGAAGTTCTCGCTGCGCGACGGCAACACGAAGACATCCGCGTCCGCAAAAGCCGCGTACTTATCAGCACCGAATCGGGGCCCCAACAACCGCACCCGGCCGTCCAAATCGAGACGGGCTCGGAGGCGCTTGAGGTCCCGTAGACAGCCGTCCCCGTCGTCGGGGCCAACAATCGCGAGCGTTGCCGGCGTGGGCAGTCCGCTAAAAGCCTCGATCAGTAGGTCCAGACCCTTCTTGCGCGAGAGGCGCCCCAAGGAGAGCACCAGGGGCGTCCCGTCACCAATACCGATCTCACGGCGGAAGGTCCCTCTGGCGAGCACCTCGCTGTCGGGCTGATCCACGCCGTTCCGTCGGACGATCACCTGCGCTGCCGGGATGCCATCTGCGATGAGTTCGTCGCGTTCCAATTCTGAGGTGGAGATAACCCGCATTGCTCCCCGCGCCACCGTCCACCCGAACACACGACGGTAGAAGCGCTTGAGCGCAATACTCCGCACGATGGGCCGGAACATACCGAGCGGCTCCAGCACGTAAAGGACGTCCCACCACCGGGAGAAACCTGCCACAACGGGGCCCAGCAGGTCGTAGACACCGTAGAGGTGCACGACGTCGAACCCGCGGAGGCGGCGCACGCAGAACTCAACAACGCCGGGGTTGAGCGTGTGCGTCCGGTACCGGAGGGTCGACGGCAGGCAGACCACCTCGACCCCGCCGTCCGAGTGTACCTCCATCCCGCCGCGCCTTGCAGTGAGCACGGTTACACGATGCCCCCGCCGAACCAGGTGGCGAGAGACGGCCTGGACCGTCTGAGCCTGGCCGCAGGCTTCGGTGCCCGGCGGGTAAACCTGCGTGACGTTGAGAATCCGCAGCGGCATCACGTCTGGCCCCCGACCTGTGCGACCAACTCGCCGAGGCGCTGGCGGAACCGTTCGAAGGAGAACTCCTCGATGGCGCGCCGCTGTCCTGCATCGCCCATGCGGCGGGCCAGTTCCGGGTCGCAGAGGAGCCTCACGATGGCGCGCGCTACCTCATCGGGCGCCTGGGGATCCACGAGCAGACCCGTTTCGCCGTCGCGGACGACCTCCGGGATCGCCCCCCCGTTTCCGGCCACGACCGGCAACCCCGCGGCCGCCGCCTCTAGATAGACCAGACCAAAGCCCTCGCCGCCCGCCTGGGTTCCAACCGTGGTCCGGACGGGCAGCGCAAAAACCGCCGCCTCACCATAAGCATGGGCCAGCGCTCCGTCGTCTAGAGCGCCGGAAAACTGCACGTGTCCGTCCAGTCCCAGACGCCGGGCATCCGCCTCAAGACGCGGACGGCCCGGGCCATCGCCCACAATCTGTAGCTCGGCCTGTGGGACAGATTCCTGGACCTTGGGCCAGACGGTCAGGAGGGTATCGATCCCCTTGTAGGCGTGTTCAGGGAGGAGGCGCGCCACAGCAAGGACCCTGGGCTGGCTCTGCGGCTTCGGCCGTATGCCCACCGAAAGAGGCACCTCCCCCGGAAGGGCATGGGGCAGCACGATAAGTCGGCGGCCGTCTATGCCAGCGGTCTGCTGCACCACCGAGGCCGTGAAGTGGCTGGGGGCTACTACTGCGTCGGCCGCGCGCAGCGCCCGTCCCACGAACCTCCGTTGGGGCCGCCAAGCCTCTTCGCCGTGACACCACACCAGGAAAGGCGCGCCCGAGACCCTCGCGCACGCCTGTGCGACCGGCGCCAGGTGAGGGTGACACGCCACGATGACCAACCTCCGCCGCCACCCTCTGGCCGCCATCGCCGCGGCCGCCGCGAACCGCATCTTCACCGATGCCGGAACTGGCTCGGCCCCCCGGGCCCTTGGCCCGGCCCATAACACCCGACAACGCAGCCGTGCCGATCCGCCCCAGACAGACAGCAGCCCGACGCGCTCGGGCCCGTAGAGGTCGGCGAACGCCCCCAGCAGCGTCCGCGTGGCCCGCTCGATACCCCCCGTGCCCCAGGCATGGGGCGCCAGCACGAGAACCCGCGGCGTTGTGGCCTCCCTCTCGATCAGGGCCGCGGCTTCATCGGCGTTGGCGTTCCAGGAGTACCCCTCAGCCAGGGCGCGCCCCTCGCGTGCTAGGCGCTCGGTCAGCGGCGGGTCCTGCAGGATTCGACCAACCAAACGGGCGCACTCGGCGGGATCAGCCGCGTCATGGAGGATGAGCGCATGGCGTCCGTCCTCCATGAGTTCTCTTGCACCGGCGGCCGCGCTGACCACCGCCGGCAGGCCGCAGGCCAGGGCCTCCATCGCCGGCTGGTGAAACGCATCCTCACGCGAGGGGGCCACGAAGACGTCCGCGGCCGCGTAGTAGTCGAGCACCTCGGGAGAATGAGGCCAGAGGAGGACCCGGTCGTCTACGTGCTCCGCCCGGGCCCACGATCGGACCAGGGCCTCATCCACGAGCCCGGCCACCGCCAGCACGACGTCGCCGGGCAAGAGTGACAGCGCCCGCACCGCAACATCCACGCCTTTCTTGCGGGCGTCGTTTCCAACCAGGAGGAGCACAGGCCTGCCTTCGACGCCCAGCCTCCTCCGCGCTGGATGCCGCCGCTCTTGCCTAGCCTGAGGCGAGAAATACCCGATGTTCACTCCGTGTGGCAGAACCGGCACGCTTCCCTGGGGTCGGCCGAAGCGCGCTTCAAGTTCCGCCGCATCCAGGCGGGAAATCCCCCACACCGTCGCCGGCCCTGAATAAATGGGCTGCTCCAGCAGACGGATGAGGACCCAGAACACCAGCCGGTGAGCCGCCCGCAGCGCAAACCGAGGTCTCCACAGATCCACTGTGGCGCCTCGCCCGGCGTGTTCCCAGTACTTACCGAAGATCATGTGAACGCTCATGGCTTGCGCATCGGGGCAGTTGATGCCGGTCGAGTGCACCACGTCGGGAGGCCCGAGGCGTCGGGCGTCCCAGGCGCGGACAAGGACATTGGCGACGAACCACCACGTGTAGCGGAACAGGTGCGGGCCCGGCAGCCACGGAATGCGACGAACGGCGACCCCATCGAGGTTGACGCCGTAGGCACGCATGGTGTACAGTCGCAGGTCGAACCGCTCCCGCCAACGCTCGACCTGCTCGGCCAGGCAACGTTCCGTGCCGCCGCGGCGGTGGAGCTCAGGCGTGACGACCCAGACCTTGAAGCGGCCCATCGACATGCGCGGACGGATGTTACCCGTTATCTCGATGCCGGTACATGCCAGGTGATACGGACGGCATCCTCAACCAGAAGGCTGAAGAATGAAGACATGGGTATCCCCGAGCAGACATTCGCCGCCAAAGACCTTTGCAATAGCCCAGAACGTCCAGGCGTACTTCGGGCGTGAGAGCTTGTAACTGCCGGTAGGGAACCTGTAGTGGGCGGCGAGATTGAGCCCGGCCCTGGGAAGCCACTGGCGCGTCAGAAGGTCCCAGAAAACCGGGGTGATGTGTGTCTTCTCGCTTTGTTCGTCGAGGCCTCGCAGTCTGCCTCTTACCAGGAATTTTGCTCGGGCAGGTAGGTTGTCCACATTGGGCGTCGTAACAACAGCTGCGCCCCCGGGATTCAGTAGCGAACGCACATTACGTAGAAATCCTACCGGGCTCTCAAGATGCTCGATGACCTCGACTGCGGTGATCAGGTCAAATCCCCCCTCCGGGCGGAGGGATCTGGCAAAGCCGGGGTCGTTTAGGTCCAGTCTGATGAAGGGGACGGGTGCCCTGAACCCACCAGCTTCAATGTCCACGGCAAGCACGTCGAGGCCAGAGTCGCGCAGGCGGACTGCCAGCGCTCCGCTCCCTGCCCCCAGGTCGAGCGCGCGCTTTCGTCCCGCAGTGTACTTCGGAAGTACTTGGGAGATCAGGAAGTCGTGGAACCCCCTTATTGCCGTGCGCTCCTCCAGGTGGCAGTTTGTCATGGTTCTTCCCATGGACGCGCCATTGTCGGAAGCCGGAACAGCACGCCGGCCAGCAGCCACAGGTAAGCGTTGAAGACGTAATTCTGGTACGGCTGCATGCCCCCGAAGGTAAAGGGGAAGAGCAAGAGGACCAGGAACCACAGGATCGCGAATCCCATCGGAAACAGCGGCGTGCCGCGCAATTGCCGCACCGTTCGCCAGCCCTCACGCACCAGGGCCACGGTCCACAGCAGCCATAGCAGAGGCCCCACGATCCCCAGTTCGAGGATTAGCGTACCGTAGCCGCTCTCCACTCCGATGTCGACCGCGGGGAGGCCGAGGAGACCGGTGACGTACTGCCCCCCGAGAGACGACGTCCCGATCCCGTAGCCCAGCGGCCAGCCTGGGAAAGTGAAAGCGCCCAGAAGGTTCCCAATTGGGTAGCCCCAGACGCGCCAGGCGAGTTGAGATTCCGGACTCCACGGCGCGATCGTCTCGTAGTACCAGGCCCACCGCGCGCCGACGGTTTCCGGGTAAAGCATCAATACGGTCACCAGCGCAAACCCGCCTGTTGCCAGCCCCAGCGCCAGCGAGAGGCGGACCCACCCGCGCAGGCGAGATCCGGCCCCATAGGTAAATGCTCCGGCCAGCACGCCCGCGCTTCCCAGCGCGTACATGAACGTCCCCCGGGAGCCGCTGACCATGATGGCCACGGCAATGGCCCCCACCGCAGCTGCCGCGATCCCCGCGCCCCGGGCCCGCCGCGCAACGAGATAGGCGACGGCTCCGACGCCCAGCAGAAACATCACCAGCATGTACCACGCGAACCGACCTTCGCTGACGAAGATCGAATCGGGCTGAGGAACCAGCGCGCCGGTGATGGGCGCCTGCCTGACCAGCCGGGCGAGGTTGAGTTCGGGAGGGAGTTCCGCCGGGTTGAGGAAGTCGAGCCCAACAATGCCCTGGACGATGCCCAGCCCGCCGATGACCGCCGCGAGCACGAGATTGAAGGCCAGGAAGTGTCGCAGGTCCCGTTCGCCGCGCAAGAGCGCGTAGCCTACAAACAGCAGCGGAAGGTAGAAAAAGTACATGCGCAGGCCCAGCAGGCCGTAGATGAGGCTGGGCGATCGAGGGTTGAACACCTGCACGAGGCCCCAACCGACAAATACCAGTAGCAGAGCAAAGAAACCCACCCTCGGACGTGGCTCTCTTCCCTGGATCCATGCAACCAGAAAGGCCAGGTATACGATGACCGCAAGCGCGTCCTTGACGAAGTACAGGCGCATGTCGTTGCCGAGGAACTTGCGCGGCAAGTCCTCGACAAGAAGCCACGCGAGAAAGAGGTAGACTCCCATTCGCCAGTTCGCCAGGACCGTTGCACAGATGCCCGCAGCCGCCCCGAACAGTAACAGCACGAGGAACTGCCGCGGGGACACGGTGACCGCCACTGCGCCTAGGACTGCCAGGCTCACGGTGGCAACACCGACCGCGAGGACGGGGCGTTGCTCTGCGTAAGCGCGGGGTACAGTTATCATTGGTTCTCAGAAAGCCGCAGACCGGACAACGGGATCGTTCGGCCTTGCCCGCCGGGCGATCAATCGAGTGAAGATGGCAAGGTGCTCGTCTACCATTCGGGCGATGCTGAAAGCGCGCACGGCGCGTCGGCGGGCCCGCTCGCCCAGCGCTTGCGCCAATGACGGCTCTTCCACCACCCGCCGCAGGCAGGCCGCAAGGCCTCGGGGATCTCCCGGCCGGAACTTCAATCCCGCGTCATCGACCATCTCACCTAGTCCGCCGATATCAGCGGCGACCACCAAACGGCCGCGCATCATCTGCTCAATGGCAGCCAACCCTGCGGTCTCTTCCATGATCGAGGGCATTACCAGCGCAGTGACATTGCGCACGACCCTGTGAAGCGCCTCGCCGCGGAGGAACCCCGCAAAGAAAATCTCATCCGAAAGCCCAAGGTTTCGCGCCACGACCTCGAGCCTGTCCCGTTCGGGTCCATCGCCGATGATCGTCACGTGAAACCGGAGGCCCTCCTTCTTGAGGATCTTGGCCGCCTCGAGCAAAAGCGGAATCCCTTTCTCGGTTACCAGACGCCCGACGTAGGCGAAGGTCGTAAGATCCGTGACCGGCCCATTGCCCGCGTGACCGGGGTCGGGCACTCCATGGTACACAACTTCGCTACTCGGGAGGGCGATGCGTTGCGCCACATGCCGGGTAATAGCGATGTTGGCCGCGGCCTTCGCGCACATCCACCGGCGCGGGAAGGTGGCCAGCACTTTTACCGCAGCCTGCTTCCATCCTCCGGTCGCGTGGACGCATCGCAGGCACCTGACGTAGCGGCCCTGCATGAAGTGCCCCGGGCACACCGACTCGTGAGGCTGTTGGAAGAGCAGCCCGTTTGGACAGACCGCCTGGTATAAGTGATGTTCCACTGCTACGGGCCTGTGCCGGGCATATGCCATCGCCAGAGGGGCGAGGCATGGCCCGGCAAGCAGAACTACATCCGCCTCGCCCACCAGCCGCCAAAGGCTCCGAACTGACGGCCGGCGGACCACGCGAAACGGGAGTGGAGCGTCGCAAAACCCGGCGGCCGGCGTGGGCGTGATTACGGCCACCTGCCGGACTTCGGGTCGCGCCGCAAGGCCCTCGGCGAGTAACATCACATAGGTTTCGGCGCCGCCGATCTTCGGGGCGAAAGCATGCGCGTAGATAAGGATTCTCATGCCCGCCCTTTCCGCTTCAACGCCACCGCGGGGTCCGCTCGTTGGGAAGCGCCAGGAGATGGCAGGGACCGCCGACAGGTAGGTCGGCCGGAGCATCAACACCTTTGCCCAGACGGAAGCAACAGTATCCGGTCTTGCGGAGGATCCCGATCACAGCCTCGTCCGTCTCCCCGTGGAGTTCAATGCACCATACAGGGCGGGCGCTCTCGAGCACCTTAGAGGCGCCAGCGAGAACCTCAGCCTCAGCCCCTTCCACGTCCACCTTTACCAGGGCGGGCGGTGAGGTCGACCCGAGGAGGTCGTCCAGCGGGATCACCTCGCAGGGCGTGCCACCAGCCGCCTGCACCCGCGTTTGGGAATGATGTGACGGGTGCGGCTCCAGGGTCGCCTCCCTACGGCGCGCACCCGCCGCAACAGGCAGTATCTCCACGTCCGTTACACCATTTAGCGCAAGGTTCCGCCGAAGACGCTCCGCGTTTCTTGGATCGGGCTCCAGCGCCAGAACCCAACCTGCCTCGACGCGGCGCGACATCAATAGCGTGTGATATCCGATGAACGCACCCACATCCCAGGCCACATCTCCCGGGTGAAGGTAGCGCTCAATCGCGGCACACACCCATGGCTCGTACGTCCCAAGCCAGAGGTACTTCTCGAGTTGAAGGTCGAGGGCAAAGCGGAGACCTCGTAGATGCCCGGCGGCGATCTCCACTTCGTTCAACCCTGCAGGCAGCGCCAGATTGAGAGCGCTACGCATGACGCCCGCAAGCCAAGGATAATTATAAACAGCAAGTATTCCCCTGTTGGGGACAAGGCTGGCGAGTCGACGGATTATCGGTTCCACGCTCATGTGGCCCCTGGATTCTCTCACCGAGCGCTTTGTTCAGATCTGCGGAACAACCCGTTATTCCGCTTTCGCTGTTTCCGAGCGGGGCCGTCCCGCCACTTTCTCCACCCATCCACTTTTCCAGCCCACGCGGCCCGGATCTCAGCCCCTACGCCGTTCCGGCGGCGAACGAGACATCTCATCACTCTCGCAAGACCAAAGGCGCTATCTTCCCCGACGAGCCACCACCAAGTTAAGAACATCGCCCGACGCGGCATGCTGAAGTGCTTCAATGCTATGTAAGTATAGTTCCGACTGTAGCATAAAACGCGCTGGGGCCGGTCGCGGCGGTCGAGTTCCGGGCTCCGGGGGGCCACATGGTGGACTACCCGCGCAGCGGGTTGGTAGACGACTCGGTATCCAAGAGCGCGGACCTGAAGACATAGATCCAAGCCGTACATAAAAGCGTCATCGAAATCCAGGACGGGATCAAAGTGTAGCTTGGTCAGAACCGCGCAACGCCACGCCCAGTTACACTCCATTACCCCGTGCACCTCAACTGGACCCGGAGCGTCGTATGCGCCTATGTTCCCAATGTGCCGGCCGTACCAGCGGACTCGCCCAGCGTCCCGATGGACTCGCCCGTTGAACCCCGGGGTGACAACCCGCCCGCCAACACACGCCACCCTGGAATCGGAAAACGGGTCCAACAACGTCGCAAGCCAGCCGGCCAATGGCTCGGTATCGTCGTCGAGGAAAGAAACTACTTCCCCGGCGGCCTCGGCGAACCCCCGACGCACCGGCGCCACGTGGCCGGGACCGTCCACCTCGACCCAACGGACAAGGAGCCTCCTCCGCTCGGCCACCGAATGGACTACCGCCTGAGCTTCCGTGTCCTCAACCCGCCCCACCACGATCACCTCGTCCGGAGACCGCGTCTGTTGTCCAAGGGCGTGAAGACATCTCTTGAGCCAAGCGGCTCGCCGCCACGTTGGGATGACAACGGTTACGGTCAACCCGCTACCGCCCCGGCCACCAAGTGCTTCGCCATCCTGGCCATTCCGATGTGAGGGAGCAACCATTCCAGCGCCGATACCCACGACGGCGGGCTGAAAGCGCTCCCCGCCGGGTGACCTGAGACACACGCCACTTGCAGCACTTCAAATCGGGCGCTTTCCAGCAAGGCCCGAAGCTCTGCCTCCGTGTACTCTCGCAGATGCCCGAACGTGTCGCCAAAGCGTGGCACCGGCAGGTCCAGGGGGCTTTTACCTCGGAGCAAAGCTAGCCTGTTCGCCAGCCGTGTGAAGTTGGGGGTCGTCACGACGAACAACCCGCCTGCCGCGCACACTCGCCGACATTCTCGTAGAAACGCCTGGCATCGATGAGGAGGAACATGCTCAAGTATCTCAGCAGCGCAAACCAGAGAGAACGATGCGTCGCGCAGAGGAAGGCTGCAAACGTCCGCCAGGAGGGGACTGAGCCCTAGCTCTGCAACGAGCCTCCGCCAGACAGGGCTGCGCACCAAATCACGTGAGGGATGCTCGACACCAACTATCCATTTCCGTCCTGCCACTCGCAGTGCGGCTGACGAATATCCGTACCCGATGCCGAGATCCAGGGTTGGCCCCTCAGAGGCTCGAACCGCGAGGCGAGCTATGGCTGCAAGACGCGGGCCATCATGGCGGAGTACAGCAGCCATATCAGGCTCCCACTGTTCATTCGTGAGTGGAAGCCGTAACAGCACCTGACGAAGTGCATCGACCCGGATCATTCTGTCAGACGAGCAAGGACCCTCATGTGGGTCAAAGGTCCAGGTCCGGTGGAATAAAGCTCACGACGGGCTCGCAACGCAGATTCTAACGAGCGAACCGCTCTTTCGACCGCCACTGCCTTCTCCCGTGCCTTGCGCCAACGGCCGGTACCTATATCGCGAACGAAGCCGCCGCAGGTTCTAGCCCACGCTTCAAGCGCTCCCCAAGCTGGGAGGCACTTCGTTGCAAAGTACAGTCGTCCTTCGAGGGTGCCTCGGAGGCTAATTACAGCTCCAGCGGGTATCGCCGCGCTTGCGCTCACTTTGTGCCAGCAGACGGCATCTGGGACATACACGGTGCGCCAACCACGCTGACCCGCCCGCCAGAAGAGATCTACGTCTTCCCACCCGATGAAGTACGCGGGGTCCCATCCGGCGAGGCTCTCAAACATCGAACGGCGGACTAGAGCATTCGCTGCCGAGGCCATAAACGCTGGGGCGCATGCAGTAGGGTAGTCCTGCACGAGATCAAAGCATCCACGCCAGGTCGGCCGAACTACGAAGCGCGTGCGGCCATGGACCCGCACCTGTCCGTCCCAATTCCACTGAAAGGCGTCCGCAGCAAAGACCGTCGGATCCTCTACGAGGGGTCTCGCCAGATTCCGAACAAAGTCGCTACGAAGGCGCAGGTCGTTATTGAGAAAGAGCAAGGCCTCCCCGGTCGCCACCAGGGCTCCAGCGTTGAGCGCGGCCGCGAGACCGCCATTGTGGCCTATCGGAACCCATCGCGCGCCAATTTGCCTGACGACCTGCTGGGACTCGTCCTCGCTTCCGTTGTCAACTACGATGACTTCGAAATCAGGATAATCCTGCCCCACCACGCTCGGGAGGCAGTCCTCGAGATCCCGCGCCCCATTCCAGTTAGCAACAATGACCGAGACCCTGGGCCAAGACCTCACTGCGGAAGCACCCTCCATTTGTGCTCGACGAACGGCCGGTCGAGCACTTCCTTTCGAGGACGCTGGTTCTGGAACCACTCAGCCATTTGGACCAGTTTGACTTCCAATTGAACGTTTGGTCTCCACCCGAGGAGACGTGTTACTTTTGGCGCATCTGCCACGCAGTACTTGATGTCGTCTAGGCGATGGCAGTCCGTTGAGACATGTTCCAAGCGTGCGAATGACCCCTCGGACAAGGCGAGCGCGATGGCCCCGACCTTATAAGCCCGCCCCATACCCAATATCGACTTGGCCACCACCTCGCCTCGATTGTACTTGGTGAAGGAAATGCTCACCCGCGGGACTCTTCGCACTTTTCTCCCACAATAAGGATGTGCCAGCCGAAAAGGTTTGGAGCAAGCTGGCATCCCCACCGGTCCAGCCACGTCTCGTAGCCGACCCAGCGGCGGACGGGCCAGAGCGGGACCCACCCGACCGCCTGGTGCGCCACAACACGGTAGCCCGCCTCTGCGACAAGTCTTCGGGCAGAGTGGTAAGTGAAAAACCGGAGGTGGGTCCGATCGAGTAGGCCAAACTCACTGTACTCGAAACTACCAACGAGCAACTCGATTCTTTGGCGGTAGAAAGCTAGGTTCGGCAACACGACATAGATCCTACCGCCCGGCCGAAGCACACCAGAGAGCTCCATAAGGCATCGTTCCGGATGTCGCAGATGCTCGAGCACATGGGAGCATACGATCGCGTCGAAGTGTGCGGGCGGGAATCGCTTAGGGACCGAATCGGATTCGAGATCCAAGACCTGGACGGTGTTACAAACATCGCGGAGCAAGAGTGCTTCCGCGTCCGAAAGGGTCAGCGCGTGAACCTCTTTCCCTCTCTCGCGCATGAGCTTGGCGTTACCGCCACTTCCGGCGCCTACGTCGAGTACGCACTTTTCTTCGGCGCGCATGAGCGCAATGAGCTGCCGGAGGCCTTCGCACTCGTAGATCCGGTTCTGATAGAGTTCGACGTGGTAGGCGACGCTCACGGCCGTCTGAGATTCATGATCAACCCGCGCGTGGCGAGTTCCTCGTGTGCGACGGCGACGTCATCGCTCGCGTTTGTCTGTTCTGCCCACGTTTTGAGGTATGCCAATCCGTCTTCGAGCGGGATCTCGGCCCGGAACCCGAGAGCCTGGGCTTTCGTTGTGTCGGCATAGCAGTGCCTGACATCGCCCTTCCGGTAGCGCTGGAAAACCTCCGGCCGGACGCGCTTGCCTGACATATTGATGACCATCTGCGCAAGGTCAAAAATGCTCGTGGGCCGGCCAGTCCCGATGTTGACGACGTCCCCGTCCGCCCGGTGATCCTCCATGAGCATGAGACATGCTCGGGCGACGTCGCGGACATCGATGAAGTCGCGCCTCTGGCGACCATCCTCGTAGATCAGCGGGGGATTGCCGTTTTTGATGCGACTCATGAAGATCGCGGCGGCACCCGTGTAGGGGTTGCTGAGGCTTTGGCGGGGGCCATACACGTTGAAGAAGCGGCAGGCCACCACCGGTAGACCGTACGTGCGGCCGAAGAGCAGGCTATACTCCTCCTGATTCCGTTTGTTCAGCGCGTAAATGCTGACGCAGAACGGCGGCTTCGTCTCGGGGGTGGGGACCGGCTCCAGGGCTTCACCAGTGTCTGGATCGCGCATTTCAAAGTCTCCTGCGGCCAGCTGCGCCTCAGGCCGCAGTTGTGGCGTGACCATCCGGCCATCCGAAGGCCGCCGGTAAAGGCCTTCGCCGTAGAGACTCATAGAGCTGGCCACGATCATCTTGCGGACCGTGTGTCTCTGAGTGGCGAGTCGATCGAGGAGAACCGCCGTCCCCATGACGTTAGCGGCAGTATAGCGTGCGATCTGATACTGGGACTGTCCCACGCCGACCATCGCGGCGAAGTGGAAAAGGACCTGTGTACCCTCAAGCGCGCTCGCCAGCATTGCCATATCTGTCACGTCGCCATGTCGAAACTCAACGTCCGGCGACAGGTACGTTGGGGCCGCGCATGTCCCGTGCACCTGGGGCTCCAGGCTGTCGAGCACGCGCACGCGATGGCCGTGTGACAGGAGAGCATCGGCGACGTATGAGCCGATGAATCCCGCACCGCCTGTAATCAACACTTGCATCGGCCGCGTCTCCTCACCTTCGAATGCCGCAAGTTGTTGCCAACGCCCTCACGCCGGGAACACACTCCGAATTCCCGTTGTGGAAACGCGCAGCAGCTGAACTGACAGAGCGAAGTCCCACGACGACCACGTTGCTCGGTCTCTTCAAAATGAGGAGTTCCCGACAGACCCCAACCGTGGCAAACCATAGGCTCGACTGAGGATCTATCCGCTGGGCTTTCGAGTTGCCCTGCGAAGTCGGTGCTCCACGCGGCCACGGTCCAACCTGCGCGCGTACCGCAACTGCACGTACCCCCACTCCCAAGCAAGCGCGGTGTACCCTATCCCTCGAAATAGTCCAACAAGGCAACCGTGGCGCAAGCCGTGCGCGAGGAAACGCATGCCCTGACGCAAGTCGCTCAGCCAGGACCCGCTCCAGCCCATCACCCATCGTGCCGTTGCGCAGTATCGCATAGAGCGGACGCATTTTTTCCAAAGCCCTCGCAGGCCAAAATCCGCTGGAAGCGCACGGTGCCACACCCATACATCACGACCCATCACCAGCCTTCCGCCCTGCTGCCGAACTCGTGCGCACCATTCAGTGTCGTCCCCCGGTTGGGAGAGTGCGTCATCAAATACGCCGTGGAGACGAAATGCGTCTCGCCAAGCAAACAGGCATCCGCCTGGTAGGTCGGCGACCTCCGCCGCTTGCTCGATCCCACCAGGATACTCTATGCTCTTAAAACTCTCCCAACATTGTCGACACACGAATGCTGGCGATTGTCCCTCCCTTCTCACGCGGTACCAGCCTCCCACCGCCGTCGCCCGAGGATCCTCCATCAGAAGGCGAACCGCTTCACGCACAAGGCCCGCCGGTGCTATCTCGTCATCATCTACAATCCCCATGACCTCGCCCTGAGCTTCGGCAATACCCCTATTCCTTGCTCGATTAATTCCGCCACTCTGCTGCCGACAACAGCGCACGCGCTGCCGGCCCGACAGCTTGCCGAGGGAACCAACAAGACACGCTGTTTCGTCTTCAGATCCGTCGTCCACCACGATGATCTCGTACCGGTCGTGCGGGTAGTCCAGGACAAGCAAGCTCTCCAGGCTGTCGCGGAGGAGTTCAGCCCGGTTCCGAGTCGGCACTATAATCGAAACGAATGGTTGGCTCATGCACTCCGTCCCGCGTGCACAACCCACAATCCCGTCGCCTTCCAGATCATCCACCGGACACGCTGGGCGAGAGCCTGCAGACCCGCCACCCGTCGATAGACAAGCCCCGTCTCATTCCTCAGGCCCAGCCCCGCCAACGCGATGTGCCACCGCAACCCGGAGAACTTGGCCACACCCTCCGCCAGGTGACACGGGTGTTGGCCGTCATCTTCGAACTGCGCTTGCTGGACCATGACCCCACCCGGTCGCAACGCGGCAACCAGCCGCCGCGCCGCTTCGAGCGGGTCTAGCAAGTGCTCAAAGACGTCGAAACACACGACCACATCGTATTCCCCATCTACCTCTGGAAGAGCAGACCGTGCCGGGCAGAAGCGACCTCGAAGCCGCCTGCGGGCGAACCTGTGCTGCGCAAATCGTAACGCAGGACCATCCACGTCAACGAGGGTTACGTCGTAGCCGTGTTCCGTCAGGAACAGCGCGTCGGTTCCGATGCCGCAGCCAAAATCGAGGACCCGTGAGTACCCCGCCTGAGGCGGGAAGCGGTTTACAACCATCTGGAGGGCCCGCCAGTAGGGCCTGCGGGCTTCGCTCACGTGCCACTGCATGAGTTCCCAGACATACGGGACCGCCGAGGCGTAGAAGGCTAAGATCTCCTCTGAGGTCTTCGGGTCCGCACGCCGCCATAGCGAGGAAAGGTCTCCGAAGGTACAATTTCGCACTCGCGCGAGGCACTCCTCGCGCGAGTGGCCTGTGAAGCTGACGAGGTCTTCCAAGTCATCCTCGGTAAGAAGCGCCGGGTCGAAGCGAGGGGGCGTCCCGAGAACCGGAGGCCTTACCGGCACGCGCGGACCTCCCATCCATGCTGGATGTGCACCGGCCCGTCGGTCGCCGCGTGAGCCACGGCAACCGGCCCCTTCCCTGGGGCATCAGTAATCCGGAATGTCCCTACGGGCTGGCAGTCGGACAGATCCCCGAAAGCCTGCTCGCCTCGGACCGAAGACCACAACTGGTAGACGCGGGTCAGCAGCCAGGCACCGCGGAGCGCGCAGCGAACCCCTACCTCTCCGGAGCCCCATTCAGGAGCGCCACCGCCCACTCGCGTCGAAAATAGCGCCAGATTCCCAGGTCGGTCGTCGGAGATGCCCATCCTTACGTGCGGGCTAGTCAACTCTGCCTCACCAAATCTCCGCCTCACCTCGACATACTCCTAGATCACGAATGTGTAGCCCTCCCTTCCGTCGGTGCTGTAACAGTTGACTCCAACGAACACCGCGCAGAAAATCCCATCGGCCGCACTCCCGCCCGAACTGCGAACAAGGGTCCGCAGCATAAACGTGAAAGGTGAGTCACGAAAGCCCAGGCAACGCCAAGGTCCGTATAACATCCCACCCACCTGTGCGCCAGTACAACGACGTTAAACGACCCAACGAGCTAAGGTAGGCGCGCAACCACCCACACGGCGGCCTCTCCCCGTCGACGCGCGAGGCGACACCACCCTGTGGCTGGTTCGCTCCGCGATTCCGACGAGCCACGTGCAGAGCTCCGGAGACGGTCACGCAAAGGGCATGTTTGATTCCGTGTTGCACTATCACGGAGACAAGGACCGCTGAACTCAGGCGGCTGACCTCCTCGAAAATAGGGCAAGCTGGAACCAGCCCAGGAGTGCCCCGGCTTCACGGCAAGCAGCCACCAGCCCACTCCCGCAGCCGCGCAATGCGGCGTGACCCAAGTAACGAACAAACCGCAATAAGCTGGGATGATAACTGCGCCCCACCTTCTTTGCAGCTAGTGGAACGGAAAGCCCCTGCCGCAAGGCTGTGGCGTAAAGTTTCCACGGCTTAATCAGATCCTTGCGATGCCATATCCACAGCTCTGGAGTGTAGAGAAAGACGAGCGAAAGCGAGCGCGTTTTGGGTCGCTCGAACCACTCCCAATCATCCCCGTACCCAGAGAGATCCTCGTCAAAGAATCCAACGGCACGGAGCACCTCCCTCCGCAGGACCATGTTTCCGCCTAGCAAGCTTGCGACTGGTTGCAGGTGCTCCGCTTCTTTTATATGAGAACGTCCCAGTGAACACCTCGGGCATGTTCTGACGCATCCAGAACCGTAATCTTCAACCGGCCCTCCTACGCCAGCAGCCTCGGGATGTTTTTCTAACAGCTCGACTGCACGCCTGAGGTGCCCCGAGGGGGCCAGCTCGTCGTCGTCGACAAAGGCAACCACTTCTCCCCATGCGGCCGACAAACCGGCGTTACGGGTTGCGTTCACACCATTGTGTTCCTGACGGAGATAACGAATCGAAGATCGACCGGGTTGTGTCTGCGCAACTCGCACCACCTGCTCTGTGGTGTCGGTCGATCCATCGTCCACGGCGATGATCTCGTATCGGTCGCGCGAGTAGTCCTGGGCGAGAAGACTCTCCAAGCAATCCTGGAGGAGTTCGGCGCGATTGTAGGTCGGAACCACAACGGACACGAACGGTAGGCTTTCGTCCAAGCTAGCCCTACCTCTTGAGTCCGACCGCCCCGGCCATGAACCCTAGCATTCGGACGGGAGGGAGCAGCTGCTCCAGGGCATCAGAGATGTTCATCAAGTAAAGGGCGCTCTGGATGCGTCCACGAGACCAGGTCATCACTACGCCTCAATCCCCGCACTGCAATGCGTCTGGCTCATACCGGGCGATCATGCACCAGTATCGAGGCGCTGCACCAACGAAACTGCGCTTTATCCCGGGACTCTTACTGATGCTGAAGGCTAACCGACGCAGTCCTCTCACACGGTGGAATAGAGATGCCCGCAAACGCCATCCCTGCCCCCAAACTCCAAGTGGGCGAAGCGATCGCTTGGTAAGCAGTTCAACCAGTTCACCCAACGAGAACTCCCGGAGGTGATATGGATTGCTTCCATGCGAAAGATCGCCATTTGGCGTCGATAGAGCGAGGACACCGAACGGCCGGAGAACTCGGGCCACCTCTCCAATAAAGATTTCTGGTGTCGCCAAATGCTCCAATGTCTCTAACGAGACAACCCTGTCAAAAGCACCATCCTTGAAGGGTAGTCGATGCGCGTCACTGACCACACCAACAATGTCGTAGGACTGGACACCGAATTGGACTGCGCTAAATGAAAGATCCACAGACGTGACTCGTCCCGCTCCTACCGCTAGTAGGATCTGGGCCCCGTAGCCCGTGCCGCACGCGATATCGAGCACTTTGGCTCCCGGGACATATCTCGCCGCCCATCTGTAGCGCGCGATGTGCTCCGCTTCAAAGTCGCGACGGAAGAAACCCGGTGCGATTCGTTCGACGGCCCGCTCGGTCTCGCCAAACACCCCCCGCCGGTCCAACGTGCTTAGCACTTGTCACCCGCTTTCTACGGCCCAACTGTGGTCCACACGAACGGGACCATACATCCATGGCACGGTCGCGCCGCTGGGACCGGCCACCGCGTCCTCGTGAGCAACTCTGAAAGCGCCCACGCAAACCCAATCGACGAGGTCCACCGCACCCTGCGACTCGCGCACGCTGGCCCACACCTCGTAGGTCCGTGGGCCCAGCGGCAGCGAACCGATGCGGCATTTGATGACATGGTTGCCTGGCTCGAGGACGTACTGCATTGGTCGCTCGAGCATCGTGCACAACAGAAGGGCCCCAGGCCTCCCATCGTTCACACCGACAGAGAACCACGGGTTCGGCACAACCTCCAGTGCTCGCACGTGGAACCACACTATTAGTGGCTCGCCGGTCCGAAATGCGTAGCGCTCTTCACCGCCCGGGCCATGGAGCGTGACGCGCTCGATCACCAGCCCTCTTCCTGCCACGGACAGGGGACGGACACCCCTGCGCCGCGCGGCCTCATCAATCCACTCTAGATAGGCGCGAAGTACCGCCCTTGTTGGGCCGGCAGACGCGCTGCGGCCGTCGAGGAGAAAGACACCCCGCCCGCAAATCGCCTCCACTGCCGATAGGGCGTGCGACACGAAAAGAAGCGTCCGACCCTCGGCCACGAGTTTCGTCATCCGCTCCACGCACTTCGCCTGGAAGCCCGAGTCTCCCACAGCCAGGGCCTCGTCCACCACGAAGATTTCGGGGTCGAGGTGACTGGCGATGGCGAATCCCAGGCGCATCTGCATGCCTGAGGAGTACAGTTTCACGGGCGTGTCCATCACATGCCCGAGCTCCGCAAAGTCCACGATCTCGTCGAAGCGCCGGCGGACCTCGGACCTGGACATCCCCAGGATCTGGCCGTACAGCCAGATGTTCTCCCGGGCGGTGAGTTCGGGGTGGACGCCCGAGCCCACCTCGATGAGGGCGGCCACCCGCCCGCGCACCCGCACTTGCCCACCCGTAGGATAGCTGATGCGGGAGACGAGCTTGAGCGCGGTCGTCTTGCCGGCCCCGTTGGGCCCGATGATGGCAAAGGCCTCGCCTTCCTGGACCTCGAAGGAGACGCGGTCAAGAGCGAGAGTGCCCCGGGGCTCGGGATGCTCGCCTCTAAACCGGGCGCCGATACGCCGGACTCCCTCCGCGAGTTCGTATCGGAGGGAAGGATAGCGCGGTCCGCCCCGGCTGTACCGCTTGATTACGTCCTCAAAACGCACCGCATAGGCCACGGCTAGACCACATCCGCGATATTCGGTTCCAGGCCCTTGAACAGCCGGTAACCGCCCCACAGGAGCGCTACCGTGCCGGCCAGGCTCGCGGCCAGCAGGCGGGCGTCGGGCAACATCCCCAGGGCCAGCACGCGCCGGAACGCGTCGAGAATGCCGGCAGCCGGGTTCAACGTCACGTAGAGCCCCTGCCACTGAGCGGGCACGACCGACATTGGGTAGGCGACGGGGGAGGCGAAAAGCCACAACTGAAGTGCGAACGGAAGCGCGTAGCGGAAGTCCCGGAAGTAAACGTTGAGCGCGGCCAGGGGCAGCGCCACCGCCACGGCCAGAAGGGCGAGGAGCACGGCCAGCACCGGCATCAAGAGCCAGGTCGCCGAGAAACGGGCCCCCAGCGCTGGCGAGAGGACGGCGACCAGTGCCACCCCAATCGCCAGGTCCACCCCTGCCTGGGCAACAGCGCCCAGCACCGGCACCTCCCGCGGGAGGTACACCTTGCGGATGATGGCCGAGTCCATGAGCAGGGCGTTGGCCCCGAAGGTCACGGCCGTCTGCAGGAACATCCAGGGGACGAGCGCGGACAGCGAGAAGGCCGGGTACGGCGCCCCGCCACCGGATACCTTGGCCAGCCGCCCGAAGGCCACGGTGAAGACGAGCATGAGGGCCAGCGGCTGGATGATGGCCCACAGGACGCCCAGGACGGTCTGCTTGTATTTCAGCCGCACGTCGCGCTCGGCGAAGGCCAGGACGGTGTGCCGAAAGGCCCACAGTTCCCGGAGAGCCTGGCCCAGACGCGGCCGTGGGCCACCGTCAATAATCATTTCGAGCCGGCCGACCGGCAGGGCGGCAGCGTGGAGTTCCATCAGCCGGCACCCTCGCTGAAGGTCAGGATCCGATAGCCCACCGCCAGCATGGCCCAGAGCATCAGGCCGTTGGCGGTGATGGCAAGGGGGAAACTGTAGAACGCGGCGGTCGCAAAGGCCACGACGCTTCCGAGAATGCCGAGAACCAGAGGAAACCCGGGCCCGCCGGGTGCGGCCGCACCGCTCCGGCCCAATTTATAGATGAAGAGGAGAAGAACTGCGATCAGCGCCCCGGCGGCCGGGATGCCCATTTCAATGCCGTACTGCAGGTAGTCGTTGTGCGGGTAGTCAACGTAGAGCGTCGGCAAATCGGCGTTCGTGCTCCGGTACTGCGCGTAGATGAGATGGAAGGTCTGGGGCCCGGTGCCGAGCAGCGGGTGGTCCCGGATGATTGGCAGGCTGTCATTCCAGACCGCCTGCCGGAAGGCCATGGCGTTGTCTGTGTCCCCGAGCGCGACGACGGCCTTCATCTTCTGCACCGCAGTGTCAGGAGCCAGGCCGATGGCGAAGAGCAGGAAGGCCGCCCCGGCGGCGGCCGCCTGCAGTTTCCGTTCCGCGGGAACCGCCCTGGCCATAACCAGCACCATGAGCATCGCCAGGAGCCCGAATGCGCTCCCCATCCAGGCGGCGCGCGTCAGCGTCGCCATGAGGGCGACCGTGCCCAGACCCAGGCATGCCACGACGGCCCCGAGCCAGCCCCACCAGCGCTCTCTGGCGAGATAGCCGGCGAGGCCCAGACCGGCGGGCAGCACCAGGATCAGGAAGTCGGCGAAGTGGTCCTCGTTGGGGAACGTCCCGATCTTGAACGACTCCGGGAGGAGAGCGAGCCCGGTTGCCTGCGACCCGCTCGACCAGTCCTGGAGCGCGCCCACGAACGGCAGCATGGCGGCCACGACCACGATGGTCGTGAGGAACCGGGTGACCGCGCGCCGGTCACCCAGGTTGATGGCGACCAGGTAGAAGAACGCGATGTAGTTGAAGATGAGCAGGGCGTCCCGGAGGCTGCCGTAGCGGTAGATCGAGAACACGGTCGACAGCGCGACGCTGAGCGCGAGCAGGGCGATGGGACCGTTGAGCCATCCGCCCGGCAGCCGGCCGTTCGGGAGGGGAGGCCTCCTGAGGATGGTGACGATGACCAGGGCCAGCGTCGCCCAGTGGATCACAATGATGGCCCCGGTGGTCACGGCGCCATAGGTCACGGCCGCGAAGATGAGGGTGCCGAGGATCAACCCCTCGGCGGCGGCGCTGTAGGAGCGGTCTCTCCTCACGGTTGGCGCGCTCCTTCCAACCGGTCGATCTCTCGAAGCGCGATCAGCACCTCGGTGGCATTCGGCAGATACCGGCGCGCGAACTCCATCTCGGTCCGGGCCTGGGACAGTTTCTTCTCCCAAAGGTACGCGGTCCCGAGACTGTACCGCACCTGGGGGTTGTTGGGATCGAGCGCCTTGGCCTTCACGAACGCCTCCTCGGCCGCCTGCGCCTCGCCCAGGTACAGATGCGTCCAGCCGATGAGCGTAAACGTCCCAGCTTCGTGGGGGTTCAGCCGCGCCGACCTCTCGAAGGCGCCCAACGCCGCGTCGAGGTCGGCCCGGCGCTCCTGGGGCCGGAAGAGCGCCTTCCGGTAGTAGATCTCCCCGAGGAACTGGTGCAGGTAGGCGTCCTGAGGGGTCCAGGAGATGGCCCGAGTGAGTTGAGCCTCGGCGTCGTCAAGATAAGCGGCGGCGGCGTCCGCGATCGCGGTCTGCCGGGCGATCTCGGCCGCAAACGGCGGCACGAGAGCCAGGCCGGCCCCCAGCGAGGCCGCTACGGCGAGGACCCGCGCCGCCTGCCTCCACCGGTCGACGGCGCGCGGCAGAGGTGCAGAGGAAGATAGGACGCCTGCCTGGGGAACGGCGGAAATGTCAGCCGTCTGAGCGGCGCGGGCTTCCATGACGGTTATGGAGGAGGGCCGCAGGGAGGCTTGGGAGGCTTGGGCTTTTTCTTGGGCGTCGGGCAAGGACGGTTCGGGCTCGCTGCCAGGGCGTCGAAGGTATCAAGCACACTCATGGAAGTGCTGCCACCGTCCGACACCAACCCCAGTCCAGTCCCTTGACCGGCCAGGAACGCGGTGAGCACGTAGGTGCGGGACAGGAACGGCGGCGCGGAGGGATCGGTGATGCGGCCCGACACCTCGAGCGCAACGTCACGGGTCAGCGGCTGGTCGGTCCGCAGCCCCCGGGCGGCGTCGGCGCTGATCACGCCCTGCTCCACGAGGAGGGGCAGGTACTCGGCGACGGGCGCTCGAGGCCCGACGCGGCTCTCCATCCCCATAGCCCGAACCATCCGCACGAGGTAATCGCCCACCGTGGGCGCCGCCGGTGCCGCCTGGGGGACCCCGACGGTCGTCATCCAGACGGCGGCAACCGACGCCACGGCAATGATCGTAAAGACCCGGTAGCGAGATGCGGTCATGCGCCCTCCCTCCTCCTTCGGTCGCCCTCCTGCTCGGGGGCGGCCTTTCCGCGGGAGCCATCTTTCTC
>Ga0209577_10001056_pt1 | contig 27579 bp, 25 predicted proteins | sample GraSoiAngelo_109_FD_185874 | JGI IMG/M metagenome (GOLD analysis project Ga0209577, IMG submission 185874) | Grasslands soil microbial communities from the Angelo Coastal Reserve, California, USA - 14_0903_12_20cm (SPAdes) (version 2) | ecosystem: Environmental > Terrestrial > Soil > Grasslands...
TCGGTGCTCAAGACATTGCTCATGCCGAGCGAGCCTATAAGGGCTCTCTCGGGCGTCAATGTCCCGGGCTTTCCTATGGCCGGTTTTCAGCTGACCCTATATGGCCGGATTTGGGCGACCCCTGAGGCCACAATCACTTAGCTATTTTCACGAGGCCCTTAATTGGCAAACCTGGCAAACCGGTTTTCTCTCTGTCCTTTCAGTGCAGTTCGACGATAAGAAGGCGGATAAAATCACGGGCGGTGCCTGTGCCTGTAACGACGACAAAGTCATTTTCGAGAACCCTCTGATCTACTCCGCAGCCGTGTTTCGTGTTCCAGGCATGAATTAGGACTCAAGGGTATGGGACGGTACGTGCCCCGCTCCGGGTGGGCTGAGCAAAAAACTTCACGCGAAAGCTGCTGCGGAAAAACAGCAATCCATCACACTTGTCAACCAGAGTTTCGACGAGCGAAAAATTGTAGTTTTCCGCTCAGACGCCTCGGACAAAACCGCGAAGCAAAACGAGTCCGACGAGCACTTCCGGTTAGCCATCCGGGAGTTGGCCGATTCGGCCGGCTCCGCTGCGTTTTTCGTTTTTCGCTACTAATTCACTTAGATGTTGAGAGCGCCCAGATGACCTTGAGCAGGGGGGAGCTGTGGGTCCACCGCAGACGGGCCAACAACCGCTCTGTTCCCATCTCTTTATCGGAATCACGCAAGTTGGTTTCGCGTGATTTGCCGCGCCTTATCGGCAGTGCTGGGTCTTCGCCCGGCATTGCGTTTCTCAGTGGGCCGGGAGTGCTGGTGTTGTAAAGCTGCAGCGCCTTAGAAGATCAGCGAAATGGACATCGGCTCGAAAAGGGTCCCATTTTGGATCCACCGGAGGAAAGACCCAATGCACGTCGTGTGCGTCGTAGGCCCGCTCCAGCCAGTCCAAGGCCAAATCGTGTTGACCCAGCCCGGCGTGCACCAGCGCCGTCGCGTACGGTGGAACGTATCGTTCGCGCGACACCGCTTCCAATGTGCTCAGCACCTCGTGGGCTTCTTTCGTTTTTCCCAGCTTTCCGCATATGTAGCCCCGAAGAGCTATCGCCTTGCTGTTTCCGCCGCTGAAGCGCCCTGCATTGTTAAGTGCGCTGAGGGCTAGATCTGTCTTGCCCAGCTGCTCGTAAACCTGGGCGAGTTGTATGTAGCCAATCCAGAATTCGGGATCGATAGTGATCGCCTGCTGCGCGAACTGGACTGCACCAGAATAGTCGCGCGCCACGAACGCAACCTGCGCGGAAAGTGCGTGATTCGTGGCGTTAAGCGGATCGAGGTCACGCGCGTGGCGAATTGCCAATGACGCCTCTTCGTATCTTGACATGTGCGAGAGGACGATACCCAGGAAGCGGTGTGCCAGGGAATAACTCGGATCGAGCGCGATGGATTTGCGGAAGGCTGCTTCAGCAGCCACCCAGTCCCAGTCGAGCCAGAATTTGAATAATCCCAGCGAAGTTTGAACCTCAGGTAAGCTGGGCCCGGAGGCGGTCGCATGAGAAATGGCATCGCGGGCGCGTGGCCAAACCTGGAGGGGGGATTGGTCAGCGTTGATCGGACTCCCCGAGTGAGCGTCGGCCATGCCGGACCATGCCAGCGCGTACTCCGGATCGTGTTCGGTCGCGCGTGCGTAGTACTCCATTGCCCTTTTCGTCGTCACCGCGGAGAGCTGATTCCAGAAGTAGCGACCACGCAGATAGAAGTCGTAGGCTTCCACCTTTCTCGTCTGCCGGACTGCGAGCGCGCTAAGACGTTCGAGTAACAGTTGCAGCCCAACGTGTTGTGCGATGGCGGTGCTCAGTTCGCGCTGTAAAGCCAACACGCTAGTAACATCCCGGTCATAATCAGAGGTCCAGACGTGCGTCTGGCCTTTAACTCGAATCAGCTGTGAGGTGATCCGGACCCGATTGTCTTCCCGACGCACACTGCTTTCCAGGATGTAATCGACGCCGAGTTCGGCTCCAATCTCGCTGACGCTCTTGCTGGTGCGTTTGTACGCCATGATTAGCTTATTCCGTTCGCAACGCCTGCATTGGATCGATTCGCGAGGCTCGCCAAGCGGGAATAAGTGCTGCACATAGGCCAACGAAAGTCAGCGCACATCCGACTGTCACAAAGCTCAGGAGATCTACTACTGGCATTCCGGCTGGCAATGCTTTTCCGAGTGGCTGGACGATAAATGATGCCAGGGCTGCTCCCGTAACGGTTCCCACGCACGCGATTTGACCTGCGTCTTTGAGTATCAGGCCTAACACATGTGCTTTCGTCGCTCCCAAAGCCATGCGGATACCTATCTCTGCAGTTCGCCGACCGACACTGTAGGCTACGACACCGCAAATACCAATCGTTGCTAGCAACAGACCCAGCGTGCCAATTCCGCTTAGTAGAAACGATGCGATTTTGCTGGGAAGCAATGCACCAGCCAATCAACAAGAAGAAGTCATTCTTGCTGGCTTCATCAAAAAGAAACTTTAGCCCATCCGTTTCCAGGTCCTGCTGATGGGTCGTTAGAGCAGTTAGTATGGAATCGTTGCCCTGTGGACCTTGCGGGACGATGGGTGTCGCGACTACGACGATGCTCACGCAAAGAATCAACCATGAGGGGCGCCGGCACATATATCTTCCAATACGCTTCATTATTCCTTTTTGTTCCCGGACCGGCTACGAGCAAGAAAACTGGGGCCAGCATCTGGATGGTCGATTCGGAAGTAATCCAGTTGGGCATCGTGCGGATAAGTCCCGGGACATGTGAAAACAACAGAAGTTGCGGGCGAATCTTGCGACGTAGCGCTCCCGCTGCACCAATTATGGGATGTCGCTGTCAGGTGTTGATGGTAAGCTCGGTCCTGACCGGAGGTTCCTATGGACACATCTCCTTCTTCGGTTCGCGTCAGCGAGACCCAAGCACAGAGCGAATCAGTCATGAGGCTAGTGGAGATCTCTGCAGGGTATTGGTTGCCACGAGCTTTGCACGTGGTAGCTGATCTCGCAATCGCAGACGCACTGGATCATGAGCCACGGTCCGCAGCCGATCTTGCCAAGAAGGTCGGAGTTGAGGCTGACGCTTTGGATCGAGTACTGCGTTTGCTTGCTTCGCATGGCGTATTCGATCGGCGTAGCGGTAAATACGTGCACAACGCGCTCTCTCGTGCACTGCGCAGCGACCATCCGCAATCAATGCGCGCCTATGTACGGCTTGTTGGGCTTCCCGTGTTCTGGAAGAGCTGGGGAGCACTTGAGCAGGTGGTGCGCAGCGGCAAGCCTGCGGTGAGCGACATTTTTGCGTATTTTAGAGGGCATCCGCAAGAGACGGAGATCTTCGATGCGGGCATGAAGTCGAAGGCGCAGAGCGTTATTTCGCCAGTTCTTGCAGCGTATGATTTCTCCATCTTCGACACGATTGGTGACATTGGCGGCGGCCTGGGACATTTGCTCCAGGCCGTACTCAAGTCGGCACCGGAATTGCGCGGTGTTCTGTTTGACCAGCCGCATGTCCTCGAGCGTGTGGGGGTCGACGAAACAATCACCGGTCGATTGGTTTTGCAAGGCGGCGACTTCTTTCGCGGACCGCTGCCACGCTGCGATGCCTACGTAGTTATGGAGGTGCTGCACGATTGGACCGATGAGCGGTCGCGGCAGATCCTCCAGCAGATTCGGAAAGCCGCGCCCGACAAAGCCAAGCTGTTAGTGGTCGAGACCGTTCTGCCTAATGAAAGCGCGTGGTCAGCGGGCAACGGCGAGCACTTCGGCCACCACCTCGATATCAACATGTTGGTGCTTACCGGCGGACGCGAGCGCACCCCAGACGAGTTTGCGAACCTATTCGCGGACTGCGGGTGGCAGCTCGCCCGGGTGATCCCAACATCAAGTCCGTACTCGATCGTGGAGGCGGTGACGGACTAGCTGGCCTCATGAGTTGAGGGCGCGAGAAACCCGCGAGAAGCATTCAACTTGCCTGGTAAGTTTTCGCCAGCACGCAACGGTCACTGCTAGCGTTTGTCGGTACCAAGCCGACGGACGAACCGATAACTTCCAGCTTGTCCGTGACTTGGGCACAATCGCCAAAGTGACAGGCGGGGCCATAACTCCTGCTAGCCGAATACACAGCGAGAGGCATGGGAATTGGGCGCCCCGGGCTTCGTGCCTGCGCCGTCGCGTAGCGCGGATGGCCTAGAAAAGATCCGTCATCTCGCGGCGCGATCAACCTGCGCGCGGTGCGCCTCGAAGGCCTCGTGGCACCGCTGCGCCTGCGCGCGGATCTGCTGGAATTCGGGTTTCGAGCGCAGCGGGGCCAGACCGGGGATACGATCCAGTGCTTCGACGGCGCAGTAATTCTGCTCGACGGCCCGTTTCATCATCCGGAGAACTGGCGCAGCCACCGCCTCTCCGCACGCCATGTATGCTCGGGATGCTCTGATGAATTTTGGCTCTGGATCGCGGTTGGCCATCACCTCAACCTCCCACTTTGCGGTCAAATCCGCAATGCCGGCTGAATTCGTAAGACAAGCACCGATTTCCGGACGCAGGGGCCGTTGAAAGCGCTCGTTCGGTGATAACTCCGCAAACGCGCGCACCGCCGCCTGGCGATCTCCCGAGTGAAGAGTTGCTAATAACCGTTGCGTCGGCGGCGTTCCAGCCCACAGCGGGTCCAGCGCCGCAAATTCCGCAGCTCGACGGTAGTCGCCCAGTTGCAGGAACGTGTTGTGACATGAGCGCAGGCCATAATGTCCGGGCCTTTCAAACCGGTATAAGCTGCACAGATCGATCTGCTGAATTGTCGGTTGTGAACTCAGCAGTCCCATGCCACCGATAATGGAGCCTGCCCAACCGTGCTCAAATCTCAGCACATTGAGGTCGCGCACACCATCGAAGGGCACAATGTGCATCACGATGCCTTGCAATGCCGAGTTGGAACTCCGCTGATACTTGTCCTTCGTTGAAGTGGAATACGAGATTTCTATGACAATCGACTCGCCTCGATGGTAGGCAGGAGTCTCCTTAACTAAACCCAATTGGAATCGCAGGTCTTGAGGATTGGACGCCATCGCACGGGAGCCGAATAACAAAGAAAGGAGTGCGAATGTGAGAAGCAAGCGGCGCAACTTACACCACCCATCTCGAGCGAAGCCGAATAAATAAGCGGCTCGCAATGGCGACCGCAGGTTTAGATTCCGATTTCCTCCTGTCGTTTGCATAGGACATGGAGAGGCTTTCGCCGTGACAGTAGGAGATTCTAACAAACTAAAGGGCAGCGTTCTAATCAACTGAACTGCTCCCAGTCGGAAGCGGCGCGTGAAACCATCGCTCTCCGGGTTGTGCACGAATCTGAAGAACCTCCGAAACAAATCCTGTTCCTGGACGGCGGTCCATTTGAATGACCGCATTGAGCGAATCTTCGATGTTATTCTTGATGGCCTCTTATGGAAGAGGTGTCCGAGGAAATGTCGGAGGCGTCGTGCGATCAGCCCCAGTTCGAATCGCCGGTGAGGGTGTCACGATGCGCGGCTGAGGCGACAAAGAAATTCGATTCGCGTGCGGTCTCGCTGTTGTAGGATGCGACCGAGCTGGGGTGGCAAATCGAAAATGCCGGCTCACACTGGCAGCTCCGGACGGACATTTCGTCAGTTACGACCTTAGGATTTGATGCGCAACGCTGCCCTAGCGGATTGAAGAGAGAAGAGGCGCTGGCCTCGTGATGACAACATCAAAACCCCTAGCGGACTCCCGACTTTCGCCCGAAGTGAAGAAGGTCGCGCGGCGAGCGGAACATCGCGATCATTAACATTGTGCGGCTGGCGCGGGCGTTGAAGGTGAAGCCGGGGAAGCTGCTGGAGACGATTTCTTAGGCCAAGCTAGGGATTGCTGAGCGTAGCCGTGGAGAAAACTAACAGCCCCAACCGCTGCGTGTATACGTCGCCGGGCGGCTTGTGCCCGGGCACTTCGCCGCTCCATCCGAAAGAGCACTATCTTCCTGCCGGCTTAGGCAATTTTAAGGATGATGTTCGGCTCAGAAACTTTATCTGCTATGACTGCCAACGCCGCTTCAGCAAATTTGAGGAAGTATTCCTGCGAAACTCCGGCGAGGCATTCCTCAGAAAAATCTTGGGCGTCCAGGGAAGAAAAGCTCACAAGGCAAAGAACATCTTTGTCGAGCCCACGCAAGGCTTGCCTCCGCTGACAGTCAAGGGTCTTTACCCGGGTATGCCACACGAATTGCTTTGGGAGATGCAATCTGAGGGACAGGCCTCGCTGCTGGATCAACTCGTGTTCAAAAAGACGGACGGAACACTTGGGCACATTCCCATTCGCGAAGGCAAGTTGGCGCAGGACCTCGCCCGTTTTGGTGACGAATGGAAGTCCTGGCAGCTAGTCGCTTGCATTGCGAAAGATGTGCATGAGGCCGAGTTGCAGGGGGTTCTCGGCGCGGCGCTAGAGGGGATGGCTTCCGCGCCTACGGATTCGCCGCAGACAATGGAGCTCGAAGGCGAGGCAAAGGCTCAAATAACGCTGCCATACGTGCAAGCCGTATCGAAAATCGCCTTCCACTTCGTTCTTGCTCACTTTCATTTCACTGGATTCGAATCGGAGTTCGACGATCTCAAGCGGTTCATTTATTCGGGAACCGGTACGAACCGGGCGCGAATTGTGGAGGAGGTACTGCTTCGACAGCTCGTTCCGGAACAGGCGCGTTTGATCCAGTGGTCACACATTCTCACGGCAGAATTTAACCGGGATGGGTTCTTTTCCCGGATGCAGTTCTTCGCGGGACCTCGGCTGAAACCCTTCGTCTGGCGGGTTGACCTGGGAGCGAACCCTTCGCGTGTAGTGCCGGAAATGACTCAAGGGCGCCGGTTCTTCTATTATGACCGACCCGATCCGTCGGGCTACTCCGGTGGTATCGAGGAACTTAGGCTTGGTCCCAAAATGACGGCCAAGCTATAGTGCTTCCATCGCGCCCGTGCTTCAAACGGTCCTACCCTTTGCGTATTTATGATTGCAAACCCAAAATCGAAACTTCACTTGGTTTGCGCTTTTCGATTTGCTGGACGCGAATTCGCGGATTCCATCGCTAGGTAAGCGTCGATTTTCTCCGTTCCCATAGAGGTAGTCCAAATACTCGCATGACTCATGATTTCCTTCCTTCTTTCACGATCGGTCAGTGCTTCCTCAAGGTAGGTTTGATAGCCACCGTGGAAGGCTTCAATGAGGTCTTGCATGTGCACCTTGACTTGGCCGGTCTCCCGACGAAGGAGCACAGTTGCCTTGTTCAATTTCTTCAGGTCAGCGTTTCCGAAGGCGAACCCAATAACGCGGGCCTTTCCGGCTTTGGAAAGGTTGGAATCAGGCGTATACGTGTGGACGACTGCGCACCTCGCGGCGTAAAGCTCTCTGCCTGTGCACGGCAACGACTTACCTTTCACCATGTATCGGTCTACCCATTTTTCGAAGCGCTCTCCCACGGTACCGCCCGTCGATGGTTCCAGAGAAGCTGCGACATCGATTCCGGAGTAAAGCAGCACAAGGCACGGCATCAGCAGTTCATTGTGGTAGCAATGATCGATTGCCGCGAACAAGTCATTCAGGTGGCGTTCTAGCATTTCCATTACGTCGCCATTATTTTGCCGATGGCATGACAACCTGCCATTGCATCGTGTCATTCCCGATCAATTGAGATGCGAAGGTGATGCATCTCCCACGCGACTGAACTTCGAAGTGTGAGAGAACGGGAACGAGCGTAACAGTAACCTTGTATTCCACGTGGAAAGCCAACCTCTCCACTCCTTCATCGTTAAGAGAGATTTCGCCCGCCTGAAAGTGCAAATCTCCGTCGACGGTACGAGTGTAAATTCCCGCCGGCACCGGCACCTCGAAGAATTTCATCAAATCGTCGGTACAGACATTCATGCTCCATACGGTGAGTTGGGCTGGGAAATTAACGGGCCGTCCGAAGCATTTTAGTCTCCCGGTCTCCATGGAAACCGGCTGTGGATCCAGCCCCTTACTCCCGGCCTTGAACATGGTCACGTCCAACTTGGTCATTTCCGGTGTTCTGGTGAAGAATTGAAACACCTCATGGCCATTTTGGGGATCGTGCTCCGCAGCCAGCAACAATGTAATTCTTGGATCTTGTTTCGCTTGGTTTACGGCGTCGGACGTATAAGACTTCGCGACAAAACACCCAGAGGTAGCACCGGAAGCATCGATCTTTTCCAAGAAGATGATGATTTCGTTTTTGTTAACGGCTTCTTTCCAATTCTTACACTCGAAAATGAAAACTGCCTTGTAACCTGGTGCTAAATCAGCCGTGACCGAGACATCGATTTCGTGACGCACTCCGTTCACTGTGATTATTTTCTTTTTCTCGATGATCGGTTTCCTACCGATACCTGCTGAGGACCGAAGAATGACTTCTTCGATCGCGGCCACAGCGTTTTCCAGTGCATCACCTTTGTCTTGTGGGGTGTTCATCCACGGTCATCTTACGGCGTACCTCGCGCGTAAACAACGTCGTCGGTGGCACGGAACTTCAACTATAGAAGAAACTCATTTACAAAGAGTAGTTCCGAAATTACAGTCCAGCCGAGGCAAGTGCCATGAGTCATCAAAAGGAACCTAGCGCAGGCGGCGATGTGCGAACGGTGTATCCGGATAAGATCTCGAAATGGATGGAGCGGCTCGGTATTGCCGCACTTGTCGCTGCGATTGCCTGTGTCGTTTACGGTTTCTTCCCGCACACACCCGCGGGCCAAGAGCCAAGTCCCCTAAAACAGTTCATTCTCGCGGCGTGGATTGTTCTTCCTCCCGGATGGTTCTGCATCGAATATTTCCTGATCTACAAAAAACATGGGCTATCAGGAAGCTTCGAGGTGTACAAGCACGGCCAAGATGTGGCCGCTAAGTTTTGGCTCGCGGTCAGCACCGTGCTCTCCGCCTTGTACGTCGGCGCTCACGTCGTCGATCAATTGTCCAAGCGCGCCGGCCCCTGAGATTGTCCGCATCCGCTAGAATTCCACAAGGGAGACTCCCGTGGAATTCATCAAGCAGCAGGAACAGTTTTTCGACGCGGATCCGAGAAGTCAGAGCTTAGGGCCGCCACTTGAGACCCAGTACGACCTTGTCTCCTACTTTCGCTTGCATGATGGGGTGCCGGAATCGGTGCGCAGTTACATGAATATGGTGGTGACACTGTGGTTGTACGGTTGGCTGTACTATCCGTTTTACCCGCTTGCTGTCTTTCACAGCACAACGGCAGTGGAGTTGGCACTTCAGGAGCGTTTCCCGGAAAAGCGCGGCCGGGGCTTACAGAAATTACTGAAGGCCGCAAAAGAAGCGGGTCTCCTCGCCGATGCCGGATTTCCGAGCCTCCAGAACCGTCGGGATACCGCGCAAGCGATCGGTGGCGCAGGCGCCGCGGCTGCTCCGAATCCGCCTTACGTGGATGTGTTGATTGCAACCTTGCCAGGGATTAGGAACCGGTTCGCGCATCCGGAGATGCACACCATCATGCCGCCGGGCATATCGGTTGATGCACTAATCCTGGCCGCCGAGATCATCAATCAGCTTTGGCCAGCGCCTTCGACTACGGTAGGAATTTAGTCGAGTAGATCGGAGATAAGCCGGGTGGGGATCTCAAGATCCCGGAGTTGACCCGTGTCGGAGACACAAGTCAGCATGCCCGCAGCAAGAACCGGATAGCAGTAAGAAATCGGATTCTCAGGGGTCTTGCAGACAAGCTTCTCGGCCAAGCCAGCCGACATGGGAGTGAGAACGCCCTTCTTGAACACGTTACCGGCAATTTTTTCGAATCTCTGCACGGGTTCGTCGGACTCTGGTGTGATGAGTCGAAGTGACGCGCTTTCGGTCAAAGATTCCGGATTGTTCCGAAAGAAATCGCGGACCTCGCCCGCTATGACATCTACGACTTGAAGTCCCAGGTCATCATGCGACGAAATGTCTGCTTCTATCCCGAGATAATTGCTCACCGGCCCAAACAGATCCGGTACGTTAACCAGCCGGCCCATATAGTCGGCCAATGCTTCGCGGACGACACGGTCTTCGTCCCCTTGCCGCGGGTCGTAGCGTACCCGGAATGTGGAATCAAAGGATCGGAGCAGAGAGGAAATCGAAGCGAACGGTGTCAACAGGAGCATCGTGAGTATGCCCGACTGACCTACACCTTGGAACTGGTCGAGAAGCTCCAATCGCGCGGTATCGTACAAAGCGGCGTGATCGATTGGCACCTCAGCGGCTTCATCCAAAAGGTTCGTCCGCACTCGCTCCATGACCATCCCGCGTGTGGACGAGTAAAAGCCAGCGACAAATCCGCCAGTGTCCTTCAATTTGCTTACCAGAGTTCTTGTAAACTTTGCCCGGTATGGAATGGGGAGTTTTCGCAAAGTGGAATATTTCACTTCTCTGGCAGCTTCTCCCAGCACGCGTTGGACCTCCCCGTTGTAGTCCTGAATTATTGGTGCGAGCAATCGCTGCAGCCGCGCATAGTTGTTAACGGGAACGCCCACGGCGGCGTGACAGAAATTTCCTTCGGGGGCATCAAATCCAAAAAAGCGGTAGAAACTTTCATCGACGAACACGAGATATTCTTGATTGCTGAACCGCTCCCAAATGCGACGACCCGGGCAAATCGCCAGTGGCATCGGCTTCCATCGAAGCCGTCCCAGATTCGGATTTCCGACGAGGCGCATAATAAGTCGATCTCTCCGGGTATCCCCTGCGTTGTCGCCGCCCCAGGTGGGCGGTACTGCTTTGAGTCAAAAATAGAAAAGGGCGGCCGACGGGCCGCCCTGAATTGTCAGGAGCGCAGCTGAATTATTTCTGCTTCTGGTCGTTTTTGTAGCCAGCGTCGTATTGCTCATTGTCACTAACGAGCTTGTCGTAGGTATGCTTGTCTTGAATCACAGCATCGAGGGGCGTGATGCTGTGCGGTGGATTGTATTTGCCTTCGGAAGAGTCTTTCTGGCCGTCTGCATGGTGATCTTTCGGCATGAGAGTCTCCTTAATTTCATCATATCACTCTACCGGGCCAACGAACCGGCAGCTCTGCGCTCCTATGCGATAGCAAACGATGGCCAGAGTAATCGCCAAGATGATCATCGACGCGAAATTCATCCAAACATACGGCCAAAGTTCATCGCGCCTTTCCCGCGCTAGTCGCGCCTCCCGGACACTCAGCGGAGCACACTCTTCCAAATCAATCTTTGCGTCTTTGTTCATAGCGTCGTCTCCAACGCCACACTACCACAGTGAAATTCTCGGTTCGGTGATTTTCCCATGATGTCCGCAATTCCGGACGCCATCACGTCGTCCGCCTTGCTCGGCTACCTCCAAGCCGCGCCGATACCGTCGTACTTGACAACACCGCGAATCTCGTTTCCGAATATTTCACGTTCCCTGGTTATATCTCCGTCGGCCCCGGTAATAACAGAAGGTTTCACAACACTGGAGGCTTTATGTCATGGCCACGCCGAGTCTCTGTCTCGCATCATCTCCGCAGCACGATTAAGTTGGCGCTAACTCTCGCCTTCTCTCTTGTCCTCGCCGCACCCAGCCTGGATGTTGCCACTGCATCGGCCCAGGGCGTGCAGAAAGCCGCACGGACGAAAAATTGCCAGTGCGAGTTTGATACCAAAGACTGCATCGCAGGCTCATGACGCTCCCACACTGTAAGTGGCATTCGGCGTATCTCGACATTCGAGACATGGACGCCCGTGAAACCGACGCCACCTTTGCGCATACCGCTTTTCAGATCGTTCATCACGAGGGAGGGCTCGGCCATATCGCTGACGTACAACTTTGCCTGCGCGCCTGCTATCACCAGTCGAACGTGGAACCAGACGTCTCTAGGAATGTCGACGGCCGCTGTGAAACCGGGGCCGTTGTAGATCTGCCAGGCTCCCGTGCCCTGGAACATCGGAGAATACTGTTGCGCGTCGTCCAGCCTGGTTTTATGCGGCCGCAGATACACCGACTCCCCATCCCCGTTGGCTTGTGTACGAAAGAATATGTTGTAAAACCCACGGGCTCCGGTTCCGGCCATATCGAGGTCAATCACCCCGTCTATCATTTCGAAGTCCTTCAGCGTGGCGACGTCGTCTTCGAGCGCGAGGCAGCGCCGGCCCAAGTAGTCCGTGATTTTCGCCTTGAGCCCGAGTTGCCATCGTGGAGAATCGGCCGGAAAGGATTCCGCCTCCGCTGCGCCGAAGTTGACGGGGCATGTGACTCCAACGGCCAAGGCGAGCGCCAGTCCTGCAGATCTCGCTCGAACGTTCCACTTTGTTGCGTTGATCATCTCGTTGTTCCTCTGCGTTCGACAGCGTCCGCTCTCGGTCCTACCTCTTACTCAACCGCCCCTCGCTTGCGCAGCAGAGTCACCGTTTTCCTCTCACCCGCGCCGCCAAACAGCAGTGCGTATCCCAAGGGCGTACACTCGACGATCTCACCCAGCCGCCCGTAGTCGCCCGGAAGCTTCGCGCGAACGGTGAGGTCGGCGCCGCCTTCCAGCAGTAACTGCGTTACCGGCAAACCGTAGTCGTCGAACTGCGTGACAGCATGGAAGATTGCGGTTTGCCCGCCGATGCCGGCCTCATCGACTGTTGCGCGAGCATTGACGTCGGCGCCGCGGTCGAGGAGCAAAGCGACCGCTGGAACGTTGCCGTATTCCGAGGCCACATGTAAAAGCGTTCCTCCTCGCAGCAAGAGGGAACGTCCGCCGGTCTGGCCGCAATCGAGTTCCGCGAAACGCTTATTCACGAGTCCGGGCTCAGCGTCAATCAGCTCTGCCAGATTGTCGAGCCGGCCGCGGAGCAGTGCCAGCACAGCCGGATTGTCGTACCTGGTCTCGCCACCGGCATCGAGAAGGACGTCGATGCAGGCGCTCAGCCGTTCCAAGGAACGCGCGTAACCCGCGATGAGGTAGTCGAGAGCCGTGCCCGGATATGGATGGCCGCTTATGCCGTACCCATGGTCGCGACAGTTCGGATTTGTGCCATGATCGAGCAGCCATTTCAGAGCGGCCGCATCCATCGACTCGCACGAGGCAAAGATGATGGGAAAGTGTCCGTGCCACAGGGCGTTCACATCAGCGCCGTGCGACACCAGAAGCTCCATCATCGGGATGCGATATGCGTCGAGCGCGGCTCGCATCAGCGGTCCGTTGCCTCCCTGGTGCACGTCCGATCCATGCGCGATCATCCACTCCGCCATCGCCAGTCTCACTGGACTCGGCGCCTCCCACGGTACGCGGCATTCGGCAACCCACGTGAGCGGACCATCTTTTCCGTAGCCAAGTGGTGCACTGTGCAGCGTAGGATTGCGCGTCATCATTGTCTTGACGCGTGCGATGTCATTGGTGTCGATTGCCTGCTTGAGTTGCCCGATTTCCTCGAAGGACTCAACGTGAGCCTTGAGCTTCGGCCAGTTCGCAAACCCATAGAGACGTGCGATCTTGAACTGCGCATCGGCGAGTGATGCCGCTGCGCCGGCCTTAAGCAGGTCCTTGGCTTGGTCCTTCAGATGGCGGAGACTGGGGCGATCGGGAAGAGGGCGTGGGGCCCGTTGCGGATTAGTTGACATAGCGACCTCCTTTCATCAAAGCGCCCGGTGTCCGCACAATCGGGCTGAAAGAAGGTTGCTTAGACTTGAAACTGAAAGGTGGGCTTCTACCCTTCCCGCGGACCGGATGCGCCCTTCGCGCCGAGATGATCGTATCATATTGCTCGTAGTGTTAGCCGACCATCGGCTCACAACGTGACTGCGAGGATCGGGCGTATTCTTTGAAGGCCATTGCATACCTTGACCTTCGACCTATCATAATGTACGCTGACCGGTAGGAGGTTGAGGCATCGATGCCCTCGCCAAGGTTCCCCATCCCGCAAGGCACACTTGACATGCTGATTCTGCAGATTGTGTCGCTGGAGCCGGTGCACGGCTACGGGATCGCTCAAAGACTGGACCAAATCTCGCGGTCGGTGGTCCAAGCAAATCAAGGCTCCCTCTATCCTGCGCTACACAGGCTGGAACTAAAGGGATGGCTTAGGGCCGAATGGAAGGAATCAGAAACGGGGCGGGAGGCCAAGTTCTACTCATTGACGGCCTCAGGACGAAAGCAGCTCGCCGCCGAAAAACAAAGTTGGGCGCGCTTGGCGGGCGCGGTTCAGCTCATTTTCAACGAGGGCAACAGATGATCGCGCAACTAACAAACTGGTTCCGTCGGAAGAAGCTGGAGAGCGGCCTGGATCGCGAACTGCGCTACCATCTCGACCGGCGAATTATCGATCTTGAGAGGTCTGGTCTGCCAACTGAGGAAGCTCGTAGGCAAGCCCTGCTTGAACTCGGCGGCGTCACGCAGGTTCAGGAGGAAGTGCGCGATATCTGGCTTTCTCGATGGCTTCGCGATTTCGTCTACGACCTGCGCTTCTCCGCACGATCTTTTTTCCGTAGCCCATCGTTTACGGCGACCATCGTGCTTTCCCTCGCGCTCGGGATTGGAGCGACGACTGCCCTTTACTCTCTTATCGATCAAATCGTTCTGCGCGCGCTCCCAGTCGACCACTCTGAGCGCCTGGTTCTCATTGATTGGATCGGTTTCCAATATGCCGAGACCTTCGGCACCAGTAACTTAATGTCCTATCCGATCTGCCAGGATCTCCAGCAGAAGAAGGATTTCTTCGACGGTGTATTATGCCGTGCCACCACGACGATCAGCGCCTCGACGGGTGGAGAACCCAAGCTGACTACCGCAGAACTCGTATCCGGTAACTATTTTTCGCTACTCGGAGTGCACCCCGCGCTCGGCAGGCTCTTGACCCCGATGATGACCACACACCCGGTTCCAGCCCCGTGGTTGTGCTCTCCTACCAATTCTGGAAGAACCAACTCGGAGGCGCTGCGGATATCGTCGGCCGAAAGGTGCTGGTGAACCAATATCCAATGGCGGTTGTCGGGGTTGCAGCGCCTGCATTTCATGGCATCGACGTGGGCGAGGTTCCATCGCTCTGGATTCCGGCTGTCATGTCGGCCCAGGCCATTCCTGGATTCACTACGATGCTCGATCGCCGCACGCGCTGGATGCAGATCCTCGGCCGGCTTAAGCAGAACGTCTCTTTGCAGCAAGCGCAGACGGGCCTGCAGCCCTGGTTTAAATCGATGTTGGCCGAAGATTTGCGCCGCACTAACGTCTCCAGGGCTAGCGCCGAGCAGCGCCAGCGGTTTCTTGCGTCCACGCTGGAACTCACTCCCGCTCCCCAGGGCCATTCGGTTCTCCGGCAAGGCCTTTCACGGCCGCTCTGGGTCCTGTTCGTGGCGACGGCGGTGCTCTTGGCGCTGGCTTGTCTGAATGTTGCCGGGCTTTTTCTGGCCCGCGGCTCGGCACGCCATCGCGAAATCAGCACGCGATTGGCGTTGGGAGCGTCACGGGGCAGAATTGGACGACAGCTTCTTGCCGACAGCGTGCTTCTCGCATTTGCCGGCGGACTGCTCGGTGTCGTGATGGCGCCTATTGCCGTACGGGCGCTCATAGCATTCCTGCCCCACAATACTGCTGCGAACGACCTGCACGCCAACGTCGATACGCACCTGTTGGTTTTTGCATCGCTGGTGAGCATGGCCACCGGATTCCTCGCGGGCTCCGCACCGGCTTTCCAGGCTGGCCGCAAATCGCTCGATTCCTCGCTCCGGGAGCGTGGCAGTACACCTTCCGGCGGCCTGGCGTTACGCAGGGTGATTGTGACGGCTCAGATCGCGTTTACGTTGATTCTGGTAGTCGCGGCAGGTTTGTTTGTTCGAACCCTCTCCGGGCTGTTGGCAAAAGGTCCGGGGTTCGACACGTCCAGCCTGATCTCGTTCGGTATCAAGCCGGCTCTTAACGGCTACTCTGGAGCCGAAGAAAGCCGGCTCATTCGACGAATTACTGAAGGACTCCGCGATTCAAGCAGCATTCAAGCCTCGGCCATTGCGCGCGACGAGTTACTCCTCGGGGGAGCGTGGAGTAATTCTCTGACGATCCAGGCTGGTGAACGATACATTACCGACCGCGAGGTCCAGATGAACGCCGTCTCTCCCGGGTTCTTCGCGACCCTCGGAGCCAGGATTGTCGCTGGACGAGACTTTAACGAACACGATGCCCTGAATGTCATTGCGCCAAATCAATCGATGCCGGTGAGTCAGACCGGACAGCGCGCGGTGATTGTCAACGAAGCCTTTGTAAAACGATATTTCGGAGGACGCAATCCTCTCGGCGCCCGCGTCGCTATGGGAGCCGCACCCGACGCTAAACCAGATAGCGAGATCGTCGGCGTCGTGGAAAACATCAGCTACCGTAGTGTTCGCGAACAGTGGGAACAAGCCTACTTTCCCACTGGTACCGAGATGTCTGGCTCGAATTTTTACGTCAGGTTTCGGGGAGCGCCCGAGTCGGCCTTTCGATCGATTCGGGCGATTCTTGGCAATGCCGATCCAACATTGCCAATCAGCTATTTCCGCACGTTGGACGAGCAAATCGACCGCTCCTTGAACACAGAGCGTATGCTGGCGGACCTTTCCAGCAGTTTCGGCACGCTGGCGCTGCTGCTCTCGTTGGTTGGCCTGTACGGTGTGATGTCTTTCGTCGTGACCCAGCGCACGCGCGAAATCGGTATTCGATTGACGCTGGGCGCGACACGCGTTTCAACAATCTGGCTCGTGCTGCGCGATGCGATGGTGATGATCACCGCGGGAACAGCGATTGCGCTGCCTTGCGTCTGGGCGTTGGGCCGTCTTGTTGAATCTCAGCTATACGACATCAAGCCGACAGATCCTGTAACGATCCTCGCGGCAACTTTGGTTCTGTGCTCGACTGCACTAGGCGCAGCGCTCATTCCCGCCCGCCGCGCATCAGCTGTGAACCCAACTGAAGCACTTCGATTCGAGTAGTCTGTTCGTTGGGAGATGCGCCGCCGGTGTCCTTTCCGACCATTTCAGCGACTCCTCTGTCGCGCGAGAATCTACTTTGTAAGTTTCCGGACAAATGACGGGCAACTCGCAAGTAATGCAGATGTTGCAGACGGCGGCGGCCTTCAGAAGGTGGCGCTTCGGACGAGATTCGCCCAACAATCCGTCGCTGGCCACTCACTCCACTGCGGCCGAAACGCGCCGCCTGCGGCGTCGCAGGACTCCGTTCCAGGAGTGGCCATCGAAACACAGCTATGCTCTAATGACGCGAACGTCAGCGGGCGAACTGCAGCCCCGACCTATTCCACTTAACATATAGACATAGCTGAATTTTCTCCTTTTTCTGCCCCATTTTTCTGGGGCACCCAAAAGCGAGGGCTGCTGCTTCCAAAGCGAGCGGCTGCTTTATCGGAGGGAACCCAATGGTGTTGAGGGCGGAACCGGGAAAGCAGAAGCCGCGAAGCTGCCGGACGCAGGAATTAGCCTGAAGCAGTGCCCAGGAAAATGAGCGGCAGAAAAAGGGCGGCCTGCTGAACTGGGAAGATCGGGGCGGTATCGGCCGAGACATGTGAGCAGGTAAAAGCGGAACAGAAAAAAACCAGTCGCGTCGTGATCGCTACAGGTTCCACAATGGTGCGCCGGATGGCTGTGGTGGCTAGAGTGCCGCCTTGGTTTTTTTCGAGAACAATCAGGATCGACGCAGGATCATCTTCGCTGATGCCAGCCGGTTGGTCACTCAAGAGGCCGGCTTGCGCAATGATCTGTTGATCGTCTATAATTGTAGACAGTCTAGGCCTATGGCAAAGCCGACGGATCTCGTCCAAGGCACTCTCGATCTCTTGATCCTCAAGACCATTTCGCTCGAACCTAAACACGGCTGGGCCATCGCCAAGCGCATCCAACAGGTTTCACAAGAAGCTCTCCAGATCCAGCAGGGATCTCTGTACCCGGCGCTACACCGGCTGGAACAGCAGGCCTGGATCAAGGCCGAGTGGCGTCTGACTGAGACCGGGCGAATGGCAAAGTTCTACTCCCTTACACGTTCAGGACGGAAACAACTGGAAAGGGAATTGGCAAGCTGGGTTAGGCTGTCGACGGCCATCAACATCGTGGTCCAAGAGGCTTAGCAATGCGGATGTTAGACAAAGTGCGTTTGCGGCTTCGGTCGCTGTTCCGCCGTCCGAATGTCGAGTTCGAGCTCGAAACCGAACTTCGTTTCCACCTGGATCAGCTCATTGAAGAGAACATTTCATCCGGTATGCCGCCCGACGAGGCCCGACGGGCCGCGCAGCGCATGATCGGAGGCATCGCGCAATGCAAGGAGGAGTGCCGGGATATGCTCCGTGTAAACTTTGTCGAGGATCTTGTACAAGACGTACGTTACACGATTCGATCTTTAGCGAAGAGTTCAGGGTTCACGGGAGTTTTCGTCGCCACGCTGGCGCTTGGGATCGGAGCAAACATTGCCATTTTCACGATCGTGCATGGAGTGCTGCTGCGGCCCCTCGACTATCCAAAACCCGATCAGCTGATGTATCTGACGGCAGAAGCTCCGGCCATTGAGGGCACTGGAAGTGCGCTCTCTGCGCCAGAGTACATCGAGTTCCGCCAGATGAACCGGTCGTTCGCGGCGGTTGGCGCTTATTCGACCGGCGGCGCAGCGTACACCACCGGCGAGGCCAACCTCGCGACCGGAGATCGACCTCTGAGGGTGCGCTCGATCTCTGTCGATGCACATTTGCTCCAGGCGCTCGGCATTCAGCCAGAGCAGGGGCGCTTCTTCAGTGACGAAGAAACGACGCGTTGGACTGGGACGCTACCACCACCGATGGCAATTCTCTCTCACGAATTGTGGCGAACAGCATTTGGAGGACGACCGCTCGTTGGACTAAAGGTGGAAATCGAGGGCCGCCCTCACGAAATCGTTGGAATTATGCCACCCGGGGCCGACGTCATGGATAACCACACCCAGGTTTGGTTGCCCCTCTGGCTTCATCCGAATATGGCCCGGCAACGCGAGGCTCATGTCCTTTACGTCATTGCGCGACTAAAGGATGGCATCACCGCCGAGATGGCACAGACGGAATTGAACGCATTTCTTGAGAATTGGGGCGATCGTGTCGGTGCGGCAGACCATATGCCGACGAACCGTCCGCTGCGGTCGGTAGACCACACCCTCCAATTGCGCACTTTACAGGACGCGATCGTTGGGAATGCCCGCCGCCCGATCTGGGTTCTGCAGGCCGCCGTGGGATTCGTGCTGCTCATCGTCTGCGCGAATCTCGCGAACTTGGTGATGGCTCGCGCCGGGTCACGCAGACGTGAGTTTGTACTGCGCACTGCTCTCGGGGCCAGCCGCGGTCGGCTGCTCCGGCAGTCAGTAACCGAAGGTGCGGTGATGTCCGTAGCCGGTGGCATTTTGGGCCTTTGGCTAGCCAGCGCTGGCGTCCGGGCGCTAATCCGTGCTTACCCGACTAGCATCCCACGGCTGAGTGAGCTTACGATTAATTTGCCCGTTCTGCTGGTTGCGCTCGGCCTCTCGACTGGGACTGCCCTGCTTTTCGGATTCGTGGCGCTCGGGCGCGGGAGAACGAGCAGCATGGCGGCTGCACTCAAGGAGGGCGCAAGGGGTTCCGGCGGTGCCTGGCGTCATTACGCCCGTCGTGGACTGGTGATAGCCCAAGTTGCTTTCGCGGTGATGCTGGTTATCGGAACGGGTTTGCTAGTTCAGACAGTCTACAACCTCACGAGGATCGATGCAGGATTTGACCGGTCGCGGCTGGTGACGTTCTCGATGACATTGCCAATGGGGAATTCAGAGCCCGAGGCACGCGCGCAGGCATATCAACGCGTCCTCGACAGGCTTCGCTCCTTACCGGGCGTACTGGGAACGGCTGCCATGTCGGGTCTGCCGCCGAATCGAACTCCAGATGCGATCGCTACTCCTATCGAGAACTACACCTCCGACGATGGGAGACCGTTTGCAATCATCGACTACTACCAATTCGTCATGGATGACTATTTCGGGACGATGGGCATCCCGATCGTCGCCGGCCGCGGCTTCGAGCGAACCGACATCGCGTCGCAAGGCAAGGTGGCCGTCGTCAATGAGACTTTGGCGAAACGAATCTGGAAGGGGCAGAACCCGATTGGCCATCGTCTGCGGCCTCCGGGTGGTTCGTTTGGCGCTAGCGATGATGCCTGGCATACGGTGATCGGAGTAGCCAAGGACGTCAGGCAACGCGGGGTGGAGCGCCCGGCAGGAAGTGAACTTTACGTATCCCTTGACCAGCACGGCGTCGCTCCGCCAAGTATGAATGTGGTGATGCGGACGACGCTGCCGCCGGCGGCGCTGTCAGGGACGATCCAGGGAGTGGTTCGGGAAGTGGACGCCGCGGTTCCCGTCGTGCGGCTTCGCGACATGGATTCGGTGTTCGCCGAATCGATTCGCCGGCCGAGACTTCTGGCACAGCTATTGGGCGCTTTTGCAGGACTGGCGCTTCTATTGGCAGCCATTGGCACTTACGGTGTGCTCTCCTACATGGTTACCGAGCGGCTGCGCGAGATCGGCATTCGGGTCGCCCTCGGTGCAACTCGCTACCGCGTGCTCACGCAGATCATGAAGCAAGGACTTCAGGTCACGGCGTTGGGTATCACCATTGGCCTTGCAGGTGCACTTGCCGTAAATCGGCTGATTGCGTCGCTGCTGTTTGGTGTGCAACCTACAGATATTGTGACGATCACGTTTGTGATCGCAACGATTACGGCCGTGGCAGTGGTCGCCAGTTGGCTGCCGGCGTGGCGCGCATCGCGGCTAGACCCGAACGTCGTGCTCAGAGATGAGTAACAGCTGAGACGCTCTATTACGCCAAACTGCTATTTTCCTGGGTGGATCGTTGGTATGTGAAACTGCGTTACCGGAAACCAAACGGACTTCGGCCTCAGACTGATTGCTGAGCGGATCACGGCAACTGTGAAGTAATGCAAACGGCGGGGCGACGGCCGTTGTGAGGGTGTCGCTGGGATGATCGTCCCCTAAGATTCCGGCGCTGGCCACTCCCCTCACTGCGACCTAGACGCGCCGCCTCCGGCGTCGCAGGCCTCCGTTCCGGGAGTGGCCAGCGAAGACAAACCATGCTCTAATGACGGAAACGTCGGTGAGCGAACCGCTCAAAGCTATTCCACTTAACATATAGGTAAGACATGAATTTTTCTCCTTTTTCTTGCCCCATTTTCCTGCCGTTCGGGAGGAACCGGGAAAGCAGAAACCGCGAAGCTCCCGGGCGCAGGAATTGGCCCGAAGCCGTGCCCAGGAAAATGCGCGGCAGAAAAAGAGCTGGTTTACTAACCCGCAGGTCGGAATAGCTTTAAGGGGCAATATGGGGCAACGCTACCTGCGGAAACATTTGGAAGTCCTGTGGCGCAGTAGCGCGGGAATGGATGACGGGGACGACGGGACTCGAACCCGCGGCCTCTGCCGCGACAGCATTCACTGCCCCTTATAAAACTCCTCACGAGCCTTCGGATTGTCCGCGGCGGGTCGTTGCAGTGTGATATGAACCACCGAGTGTTTACCGCCGGTTTCAGTAACGGGGATGGGTCCGGCCTTGTCAAAAAGATACTCTGAAGGACTCTTGCCGTAGCGGACCAGAACGTAATAGTCCCCAACGGCGACACGGGCGCCGAAGGGCTGTCCATCCGGCACGGTTACAGTCTGGGCTGAAGGGCCGAGTAGCCGAACTAGAATATCTGAGCCAGATCGGTTATCGAGCGAAATGACGCTCAAACCGGTTAATACGGGTGGCAGCGCCCTTGCCGTCAATGAGAACGGCGGCTTTGGTGTTGGGGCACTCCCCTTTTGCCTTGGCCTTCCGGTAGTGCCCTTCAAAGAGCACGTCTTTGGCATGGCCGTTTGCCTGCCATGCGGGAGCTTGTGAAACGCGCAGAGGCTTGTCTCCTTTCTCCTCAAGCGGCTTCACCTGAATTTGCACGAGTGCTTCGACCTTGGCTCGATAGCACTCGCGGTCCGTGCATTATGTGGAATAGGGTCGGCTCCGTGCGGAGAAGTATCGTTGGGTTCGGCCCCCGAGGGGGCCGAACCCAACATGGAGGGACTTATGGCCCTGGAATTTGCAATCCGCGAAGTCCGGTGGGAAAAGTATCCGACAGTCTCAGAGAATACCCACGCGAGAGATTGGTTGAAGTTTGAGTCCACGCGCGGCCTTGCAGCGAACACGCTTGAAGCCTACGGACACAATCTCGATGCATATTTGACTTTTCTGGCATCTGTTGGCGCTGAGTGTCAGTCCGTTGCCCGTAACGTGATCGGTGCCTACATCCAGCACGTCGCTCAGCGTCCCGCCAAGCGGGAGCGCGAGGGGGGAACCACGCTGTCGAATGCGACCCTGCAGCAACACCTCACGGTGATCCGACTCTTCTATGACTACCTGGTTGAAGAAAGGGTCTGTCCACGAAATCCTCCCCGCCCGCCCGTGGGCGGGCGGAGCCTAATTCAACGGCATCGCAGGCTTCCTTGGATCCCGAGCGAAGAACAGTGGCAGGCCATTCTCCAAGTGTGCAGGCAAGAACCGCTTCGAAACCGGGTGATGTTGGCGATGTCCTACGATGCGGCGCTTCGCCGCGAGGAGATCTGCTCCCTGGGAACGGAAGACGTCGATCCTGCGCATCGGCTCCTGCGTATTCGATCGGAAGCAACGAAGAGCCGGCGCGAGCGCATCGTCCCATACTCGGTACCAACGAGTGATCTCTTCGGTCAGTACCTGCGCGTGCGCCGCGAGCTGAGCCGTGAACGGGGTCCCCTATTTCTGTCTGAGTCGTTTCGGAATTTGGGCAATTTTTCGGATTTACATCGCCTCAAGTGCGATCACATCGTCTACAACTGCCTCGCGCGAAAGGTATTTGGACGCGAGTATACAAAGACCATCATTGATCGTGTTCAGGCTAAGCTTACCGAATGGGGTTACCAGAGCGAAGGCACTCGGAAGATGATCATGCGTACGACCTTCGAGACGCTGCTGTCCAATCGCTCCCCACATCTCGAAGACTTGATGTTGGACCGCTTGCGCACAGTTGCCATCGAAAGCCGGTCTAGCGCTGGCAGGCACTGCGTTGTGGCACTCTCTCGCGTGCTGACGAGCATGGGGGCGACCCCGAATTCGCTTGAGATTAAGCGCCCAGTCGGAGATCAGACGACGTTGGCATCCTTAACCTCCAACGTGCCCGCGGAATGGGCGCGGCTGTGCCGCAGTTGGCTTGAGCGATCGACCATAAGAAGGCACGAACGTAATTCACATTATTATTTCTTTCTTAGCATCGGGCGGTGGCTGGCGTCCACGCATCCTGAGATCAGATCTCCAGCCGACTGGACACGGAGTGTCGCCGCTGAAGCTGTAGCCACTATCTGTGAGTGGCATGTCGGTGATTGGGCAAGAAGCTCGCATTTACAGCCGAAGGACCGCGGGAAGCTGATGGCCGCCACCACACGTGCGTCTCGGATTTCCTTGTTGCGTATCTTCTTTCGCGACCTTCAAGATTGGGAACTGATTCCTCGTTGCTTTGATCCACGGCGAGGCTTTATGACCCCAAAGAGCTTGCTCAGGCTCATAGGACCCAATCCCGGCACTATCGCTGATGATGTCTGGGCCAAGCTCGTTTGGGCCGGACTGAATCTCACCGCTGATGATTTACCGAAGCGCGGTTCGCCGCGATGGAATTTCCGCTCAATTTCTTATCCCATCGAAATGTGCCGAGCGTTGGCTATTACTTGGCTTTTCGCTGGCCTTCGCAACAATGAGATTTGTCGTCTCCGTCTGGGCTGTATCCGCTGGCAGAAAGATGCAGTCGCGATTCCCGGCACAACCGATACCTTACCCGCTGACGCCGTCTGTCTGCTCGATGTTCCCGTAAACAAAACCGGCACGGCGTTTACCAAACCCGTCGATCGGGCAGTGGGCGATGCTATCGCCGCTTGGGAGAAGGTTCGCCCGCAAGGCATAAAGCTATCTGATCCCAAAACAGGGGAACTCGTCGATTTCCTTTTCCTCTTCCGGTTGACCGTGATCGGCAAAAGCTACCTAACCAAGGTTCTAATCCCGGTGCTATGCAAAAAGGCAGGCGTTCCAAGTGCCGATGTTCGGGGCAACATCACTAGCCATCGTGCCCGTTCCACGATTGCGTCTCAGCTGTTCAACGCCAAAGAGCCAATGACTCTTTTCGAACTGCAAGAGTGGCTTGGGCACGCCACTCCAGCGGCGACACGGCACTATGCGAAGATCGCACCGACTAAGCTAGCCAAGTCTTATGCGGATGCCGGCTACTTCGCACGAAACTTGCGCGCCATCGAAGTACTTGTCGATCAGGAGTTGGTCCGGAGCGGCCCCGCTGCTACCGAGCCTTGGAAGTTTTACGATCTCGGGCACGGCTACTGCACGTATGATTTCTTCGATCAATGTCCTCACCGCATGGCGTGCGCGAAGTGCTCGTTTTATCTGCCAAAGGAATCGACGAAGGCCCAGCTTCTCGAAGGCAAAGCCAACCTGCTGCGGTTGCGACAGGATATTCCCCTGGCCGATGCGGAAATCACTGCCGTGGAAGATGGACTTACCGCGTATGAACAGTTGCTGGCGAAGCTGGCCGACGTACCGACCCCAGGCGGACCTACGCCGCGGCAACTCACGGCCGGACGTTTGGTGCAACTGGAAGAAATGCGGCGTGCGAAGACGCCGAGTATGGAACTTGGGGGATCAACCATAGAGTGATCCTGCACTTCAGTTTATCTGCGATTTGGGTCCTTCTCATTCATAACGCAGCGCCACCATGGGATCGAGGCGCATCGCTCGCCGCGCCGGGACGTAGCACGATGCCAATGCTACGGCGGAGAATAGAATAGCGACTGCAAAGAAGGTTGGCGCATCGGTTGGCCTGACCTCGAACAGCAGACTGGTCATCAAACGCGTCAGCCCCCACGCACACGCTGACCCCGCTGCGATCCCTGCAAGTGCAAGTTTGGCGCCCTCCTTTAGCACCGAACCCATCACGCTGCTTCGCTGCGCTCCAAGCGCCATCCGGATTCCTATTTCTGCGGTTCTTTGACGGACAGAGTAGGCTAGCAGCGCATACAGGCCCACGAGAGACAGGGCAAGCGCAATTCCAGAAAAGGCGGACAGGAGCAGCGTCTGAAAGCGCCGCGCCGCGGTTGCCTCGGAAACGAGCTGACCCATGGTCCGAATATCGGCGGCGGCTAATGTAGGATCAAGAGCGCTTAATTGTTTACGAGCCGCAGCAGCAATCAGTTCGGGACTCGTGTTCGTTCGAAGCACTATGGATGCGGCTGTCACACTCGATTGCCAGAAAGGCATGTAGGCTTGGAACTGCGGTTTCTCCTCCAAGCTCCCGTTGCGTACGTCGTCGACAACACCAATGATGGTCCACCATGTCGGTTGAGGGGCGCCATCAATGAAATGGAAACGCTTCCCAAGAGGGCTCTGACCCGAAAAATACGTTTCTGCGAACGTCCGGCCGACAATAGCTACGTTCGGATGGCCCGCGGAATCGTCGTCCGTGAAGAAACGCCCCTGAAGAAGGCGAATGCCCATTGCTGCAAAATAGCCTGGTGTGACGAACCTCGTTTGAAAAAACACTCTTTCATCAAAGTTGTGTCCGTCCACGGTCAGCCAGCTGAGAGTCTCTCCGTGCCCGAGAGGCAGGTTCGTGACTGCGCCTACCGCTCGCACGCCGGGGAGTGCGCGAAGTGCATCAATGAAATTCCGATAAAACGAAACCTGCCGCTCAGGTCGATCGTATCTTGCGTCGAGTGAAATATTCATGGTCACGGTCGAGTACGGGTCGAAACCTTTCGGGATGGACTGGACTTTCATCAAACTGCGAACAAGCAAGCCAGACCCACTTAGTAGAACAACGCTCAAGGCTATTTGACTAACGATGAGTCCCTGGCGAAAGCGGCTTCGCACGCCTTTTACATTTCTAGTTGCTGATTGATTCAGGACCTCGGCAGGGTCGCGCTGCGAGACTGACCACGCCGGAAACGATCCAAAGAGCAAGCCTGCTAGCATCGATATGGCTAGCGCGAAGAACAGAACATGACTATCTACGGATGACTGCTGCAGGCGAGGAATGTTTCCAGGATCAATTCGCAGGACAGCGCGAATCGTGGCAAACGCCATGGCGACTCCCAGGGCGCCACCTCCGAAAGCCAAAAAAAGAGACTCGGTAAGAAGCTGGCGAATTAAGCGCGCACTCCCAGCACCGAGGGCTGCTCTCACCACCATTTCATGGGCTCGGCCGGTTGCGCGGACCATGGCAAGCCCTGCAACATTGCCACAGGTAATAAGCAATAACAGCCCCACGGCTCCCATAAGAAGTAGCAGGGCGCGGCGCGAGCCGCCTGTTACAGAATCGAAGAGAGGTACGACCCTTGCGCCAAATCCTCGATCCTTCACCGGACGGAGCAAGTCGATCCTTGCCATGAGCGTACTCATGTCCGCCTGCACCTGTTCCTCGGAAACGCCTGGACGCAACCGGCCAATGGCATTTCCAGCACTGTCTTCACGGTTGGCCCTTTGCTCTGGCGTCATAGCCCAAGGGATCCAGACATCGGTCTCTTTTGGTGCGTCCAACACGTCGTCCGCTGCGTGCGGGAACTCAAAACCAGCGGGCATGACTCCGATGATCTGATAAGGCCGCGCATCAAGGAGAAGGGTCTTGCCCAATACATCCCCCTGCGCACCGAATTGGTCTCGCCACAAACGATGGCTGATGACAGCGACCTGGGCTTGTCCCGGCTGGTCATCTGTAGGATTGACCACGCGTCCCAACTCCGGAGCGATTCCCATTACCTTGAAAAAGTCCCCTGTAACACGTGTTCCGCCCAAGGCGTCCGCGCGCCCACCTGCCGCAACGTTGAATTTCGTAGCCCCAAACAACGCCAGGCTTGCAAATGAGTGATTCTCCTGTTGCAGGTCAAAAAAGTCCGCGGTCATTGGTGTCAGATATTCGATCGGCAGTGCAAACCTTGGATTTGGAGACCAGAGATACACAAGACGATCAGAATGCGGGTACGGGAGCAACCGTATCAGGACCGCGTTGACTAGGCTAAAAACCGAAGTGCTGGCGCCGATACCGATCGCAAGGGTCAGCACGGCCACCGTGGTAAATCCCGGATTTTTTAGTAGCATCCGCTGGCCGTAGCGCAAATCCTGGATGAGGCTTTCGATGAAGTTGATTCCGCGCGCGTCGCGACATTCTTCTTTCGCGCGTTCAATTCCGCCAAACTCGATCCGTGCGCGACGCCACGCCTCCTCGCGCGGCACGCCGTTGCGAACCAAGTCTTCAGCGAACGCCTCAATGTGAAAACGCAGCTCGGCATCCATCTCGCTTTCGACCCGAGTGCGCCCCATGATGGCGCGCAACCAAAAACGAAACCGGCTCCAAAGCGTCATACTTCCTCACTCCCCAGAAACTCCTGCTTAAGCGGCCGGGGCTCCGACGATTTGGAATCCCAGCTTGGCGGCTTTCCATTTGAGCTGCTTGATCTGTAAATGCCGGTGTTGAAGCTCGTAGAAGGCCGCTCCTTGG